>Ga0187894_10005882_pt1 | contig 12278 bp, 9 predicted proteins | sample GBC1701081metaG_FD_136650 | JGI IMG/M metagenome (GOLD analysis project Ga0187894, IMG submission 136650) | White microbial mat communities from a lava cave in the Kipuka Kanohina Cave System on the Island of Hawaii, USA - GBC170108-1 metaG ... | reverse complement strand
GGCGAGACGCGCTGCTGCGGGCGCGCGGTCGAGCCCGGCACGGTCGACGCGACCGCCGGGCGCGTGCTGCGCGAGCTCGCGGGCGAGCGCGTCGTGATCGCGGTCGCGCTGGCGGCGAAGGCGAAGCCGAAGGAGCTGCGCGAGCAGCTGCTGCGGGAAGGGCTGCGCCGGCTGCTGCTCGCGGACGGCTCGTTCGCCGACGTCGAGGAGATCTCCGCGACCCGGCTCGGCGCGCTCCGCAGCGAGGCACTGCTCGTGATCGACCGCGTCGAAGTGGCGGGCGACGCGCGCACGCGCCTCGCCGAGGCGATCGCGAATGGCTTCGTGCGCGGCGGCGGCGAGCTCGTCATCGCGACGCTCGCGGGCGCGCGTCGCATCTTCCGCGAGGGCTTCTGCTGCGAGGTGTGCGGCCGCCGCCATCCGACGCCCGAGCCCGCGTTGTTCTCGTTCAACAGCCCGCTCGGCGCGTGCCCGGCGTGTCACGGCTTCGGGCGCACGCAGGCGCTCGACCTCGAGCGCGTGATTCCGGACCCGACGCGCACGCTCGCGAAGAACGCGATCGCGCCCTTCGCGACGCCGTCCGCGAAGAGCTGCCAGAAGGACCTGATGAGTGCGTGCCGCGACCGCGGTCTCGCGACCGACGTCGCATGGCAAGACCTCCGCGACGAAGACCGCGCCTGGGTGATCCAGGGCGACGACGCGTGGTACGGCGTGAAGGGCTACTTCGAGTGGCTCGAGGGGCGCCGCTACAAGGTGCAGGCGCGCGTCGCGATCGCGCGCTACCGGCGCTTCGATCCCTGCGAGGCATGCGGCGGTACGCGGCTGCGCAGCGAGGCGCTCGCGGTCGAGATCGGTGGGCGCAGCATCGGCGAAGCGGCGCACCTGACGATCGGCGAGCTCGGCGCGTGGCTCGGCTCGCTCGAGCTCGCGGGCGCGCGCGAGGCGCGCGGCAAGCGCGTGCTCGACGGGCTGCGCGCGCGCGTCGCGACCGCGCTGAACGTGGGCCTCGACTACCTCGCGCTCGACCGCCAAGTGCGAACGCTCTCGGGCGGCGAGGCGCAGCGCATCCAGCTCGCGACCGCGCTCGGCGGCGCGCTCACCGCTGCGCTCTACGTGCTCGACGAGCCGTCGGTCGGCCTGCATCCGCGCGATGTCGGCCGCCTGCTCGAGGTGTTACGGGCGATCCGCGACGCGGGGAACACGGTCGTCGTGGTGGAGCACGCGCTCGAGATCGCGGGGGCTGCCGATCACCTGATCGACCTCGGTCCGGGCTCGGGGCGCCACGGGGGCGAGATCGTCGCGCAGGGCCCGGTCGGCGCGGTCGCAGCAAATCCGCGCTCGGTCACCGGCCGCGCGCTCGCCGGCGCGTTTCGCGTCGCGCGCGAGCGGCGCACGCGCCGGCTCGGCACGCTGCGCGTCCGCGGCGCGCGCGCGCACAACCTGCACGGCGTCGACGTCGAGCTTCCGCTCGGGCAGCTCGTCGTCGTCACCGGCGTCTCGGGTGCGGGCAAGAGCAGCCTGGTGCGCTCGGTGCTGGTCGGGAACCTGCAGCGCACGCCCGAGCGCGGTCCGTGCGACGCGATCGAGGGCGGCGAGCGCTTGCGCGAGGTGGCGATCGTCGAGCCGACGCCGCCGGGCCGCTCGCTGCGCTCGAACATCGCCACCGTGTCGAAGGCGTTCGACGGCATTCGCGCGCGCTTCGCGGCGACGCACGAGGCGCGCCGCCGAAAGCTCACGCCCGGCTACTTCTCGTTCAACGTGCCCGGCGGCCGCTGCGAGGCATGCGAGGGCACCGGCGAAGTGATCGTCGACATGCAGTTCCTCGAGGACGTGCGCACGCCGTGCGAGGCCTGCGACGGCACGCGCTATCGGCGCGAAGCGCGCGAGATCGCGCTCGGCGGGCGCAGCATCGTCGACGTTCTCGCGCTGACGGTGGACGAGGCGCGCGAGCGGTTCGCGGAGGATGCGACCATCGCGGGCCGGCTGGAGCCGTTCGCGCGCGTCGGGCTCGGCTACCTGACGCTCGAGCAGCCGCTGAGCACGCTGTCGGGCGGCGAGCTGCAGCGCATCCGCGTCGCGCAGGCGCTGACCGCGCGTGCGGCCGGCTGCCTGTTCGTGCTCGACGAGCCGACCACCGGCCTGCACGCGTCCGAGGTGCAGGTGTTGCTGGATTGCCTGGATCAGCTGCTCGACGACGGCGCGAGCGTCGTCGTCGTCGAGCACAACCTCGACGTGATCCGGCTCGCGGATCACCTGATCGACCTCGGTCCGGAGGGCGGACCCGGCGGCGGCCGGCTCGTCGCGGCCGGCACGCCCGAGGAGGTCGCGCGCGTGCGCGAATCGCACACCGGCGCCGCGCTGCGCGCCGCGGGCGTCTGACGCGCAATGCCGCGCGCCGTTCCGCCGCCCGAGATCGCGCCCGCGGAGTTCTTCACGCGTTGGCTGCCGGCCAGCGTCGACGCCGACGCCGAGCGCCGCGCGCTGCTCGGCGACACCGAGGCGACGATCGCGTTCGAGCTCGAAGGCGACGGCGGCGGCGTTTACTACGTGCGCATCGCGCACGGCGCGGTGCGCGGCTTCGCCGGGGAGCCCGCGTGCGCCGACCTACGCGTGCGCGTCGACGTGCCGAGCTGGCGCGCGCTCAACGCCGGCACGCTGTCCGCGCCGCGCGCGCTGCTCCAGCGCCGCGTGCATCTCTCGGGGAATCTCTTGCTCGCGGTGAAGCTGCACCTGATCATCGGTTAGGAGACCGCCTCGGGACGCGCGAGCCTTCGCCTCGCTGCGCGCTTCGCCTGCCAGCGGCGCGGGCTGCTAGCGCGCGAGCTCCGCGCGGTGCTTCGCGCGACGGCGCTGGGTGTAGATGTGCTTGTCGTGGACCTTGCGCAGCTGATGCCGCACTTGGTCGAGCACCAAATCGGCGGCGTGCCCCAGCGCGGGCGCCTGCGCGTGGCTCGCGACCTCGGTGCGTTTCCCGGTCCCGTGGACGCTCGCGTGATGACCGGAGCCGTCCGGGGCGAGCGTCACGTCGAGATGGGTCAGCTCGGGGAATTCATCCGCCAGGTCGGCGCAACGTCTCTCGACGAGATCGCGCACCGTTTCGTCGACCGACATGTCCTTGAAGTGAATTGCCACGACCGCTTCGCTCATCCAGTTCCTCCAAATGCGCGCGGCTGGAAGACGCGCGCGGTGAAAGCTGTGGATCGAACCGTGTCCCATTGCATCCACGGACATTCGTGTTGGTGCTTGGCGGGTGATTCCTCCTGTTCGTAGGCCTCTCTTTCGCATCGGCACGCGACGCGCGCGTCCCGCTTCGATTTACGCGCCGCCGCGCGAAATCGTCAAGCGCGTTTCGCGCAGGAACATCGCGGCCGCGATCGGCAAGTGAGCCGCAACCCGCCCGCGAGTGCTGCGCCGCGTCGCGGGCTTCCGCGCGAACCGAACGGCATCGTGCCGCGGCCGCGCTCGCTGCGCGGCTATGGTGCGCCACTCGGAAGCGTTTCGAGCGCTGGTGCCTCGCCCGGTCTTCAAAACCGGAGGAAACCGCGGCGACGCGGTTTCGGCGGGTTCGATTCCCGTCCGCTTCCGCCAGACCCCCGAATGCGGTGTGGCCCGCGTCGCGGCCGCACGGACCGGTCGGCTCGATCGCGAACTTCTTTTCGTCGAGAGACGGCCGTCACGGTGCGGCCGCGCGCAGCACGGCAACGTGCGCGCCGCTGATCGCCCCCGAGTGGGGACGCATTGGGGCGAATCGGCGTGCGAGGGGGGAGGCGATGCGACTGCGTGTCTGGCGGGAGGTGGTTTTCGAATCCGCTGCGCCGCTGCGGCAGACGGGAATGCGGCGACGCCGCGGCGAAGCGTCCGACGGCTCGCTTCGGCGCGCGCTGCGCTGCGGGCGCGTGCTCTTGCTCTGCGCGGCCGCGCTCGGTCTGCTCGGGAGCGGCTCGCCGCCGCCCGTGTATCAGTTCGTCGTCGAGGGGGACACGCAGACGTGGTCGCGCGTCGTCGACCAGCGCGCGCAGTGGCTCGCGACGAACTCGGCGATCTGCGCGCTCCAGCCCGCCGCGGTGATCGGCACCGGCGACATCGTCGACGGCGCGGTCGCGACGGCCCAGTGGGCGGCCGCGCGCGCGGCGTTCGACGTCCTGCGCGCGTGCCGCCTGCGCTACGCGGCGCCGGCCGGCAACCACGACATCTACACGTCGCAGACGACGGTGAACTACAGCTACTACGACGCGTTCCTGACCGCACATCCGCCGACCGCGCTAGCCCGCTCGCCGAGCGGCCATGCGTGGATCCAGACGCTCGCGCCGGGCTTCATCCTGGCGGCGCTGCCGTTTCAGTCGCCGCAGACCGAGGTGACCTGGATGATCAGCGCGCTGCGCAACCAGCGCGCGCGCGTGGTGATCGTTCAGCACGACGCGATCGAGCCGGATGCGTGGAGCTTCAGCTCCGCGGTAGGCCAGCTGATCACCGCCCGCGGCTCGCAGATCGTCGGCGTGATCGGTGGGCACTACACGCCGAGCGACCGCGTCGCGATGCGCGCGCTCGCCGGCGGCGGCTTCGCGCTGTTCACGAACTGGCAGTGGGACTACCCGAACGACGACGTGTTCACGGGCTGGGTCACGCTGCTCGAGCACCGAACCGCGACCGGCGAGTGGTGCGCACACACGCGCAACATGCTGACCGGCGTGCAAGATCGCATGCAGGCGCCGACCTGCGTGCGTTGATCGCACGCAGCGGGTCCGACCCGGTCGCACGACGGATTCGGCCGGCGCTCGCGTTCGATTTCTTTCGAGCGCGAGCGCTCAGCGCGCTTGACGCGTCTCGCCGCACTCGCCGAGAATGCGCGCGGGGGTGAGGGTGTACTCGCTGAGCGACACCGCGCGGATTCTGCGCGTATCGCCGGCGCGGCTCCGGGCGTGGAGCCGCACCGGCTTCGTGTCCGCGCGCGCGGCGGATGCGGAGACGTTCGCGTTCGACGATCTCGTGCGGCTGCGCGCGCTCGCGCTGCTGATCTCTCAGGGCGTCTCGGTGCGGAAGATTCGCGGCACGGTCGCGCAGCTGCAGGCGCGCGTCCCCGAGCTCCGCGAGCCGCTCGGCGCGCTGCGCGTCTGGGGCGGGAGCGCGCGGCGCGTAGTCGCCCGCCATGGCGATGCGCTAGTCGAGGCCGACGGCCAGCTCGTGCTCGACTTCGAGGCCGAGCGCCTCGCATCCGCGGTCGCGGAGATCGCGCCGCTCGCGCCGGAGGACGGCCTTCCGGCCCCGCGCAGCGCGTTCGAGTGGTTCGAGCGCGCCTGCATGCTCGACGCGCAGCCAGGCAAGGCCGCGGAGGCGCTGGTCTGCTACCGGCGCGCCGTCGAGCTCGCGCCCGACTTCGCGGACGCGTGGTGCAACCTCGGCACCGTGTACTTCCACCGCGGCGAGCGCGCCGACGCGCGCAGCTGTTACGAGCACGCGCTCGGCTGCGAGGCCAACCATCTCGAGGCGAACTTCAACCTCGCGAACCTGCTCGACGACGAGGGCCGGCGCGAGACCGCGCTGCACCACTACAAGAACGCGGTGCGCAGCGATCCGAGCTTTGCCGACGCGCGCCTCAACCTCGCGCTGCTCTACGACCGCATGAACCTGCGCCGGCTCGGTCGCGAGCAGTGGCGCCACTATCTCCAGCTCGTGCCGCGCGGCAGCTGGGCCGAGCTCGCGCGCGAGCGCATCGCGGAGCCGGATCCGAAGCCGAGCTGAGCGCAGCGTTCAGGGAACGACACGGAACGTGGTGCGGTCCGCGCGCTCGCCCTCGAGCAGCACCTCGATCTGCCAAATGCCGGGCTTCGCGAGCCCGCCGCGCGCTGCGAGCTCTGCGACGACGACGCGCCGGCCGCGCCGCTTCAGCTTGTCGTCGCGCTGCACTTCGGCGCCGCTCGGGTCGAGCCAGCGCAGCGTCAGCTTGTCCGCGCGCTCGGCCCACTCGGGCGCGAGCTCGCCGAACCACGCGACGCGCTCGCTCGCGACGCGGAACTCGTCGCGCGCGGCGCCGACCGGCGTCCGGTCGCCGCCGCCCGCGGGCTCGCTCCCATCCGACGTGCCCGAGCGCGCGAACAGCGGGAAGGTGAGGCGGTTGATGCGCTCGCGCGTCTGCTTCTCGAGCAGGCCGCCGGCCTCGAAGCGACGCTCGGCCTGCTCGAGGTAGAAGACCGCATTCACGCGGTCGCCCTGCTTCTGATAGAGCTGGCCGATCCGGTAGTAGCTGAGCGCGACTTCCGGATCGAGGCGCAGCGCGCGCCGATAGGCATGGATCGCCTCCGGCGTGCGATCCAGCTCCGCGAGCAGCTCCGCCTCGCGGAACGCGACGCGCGGATCGTTGGGCTCCGCGCGCCCCGCCTCGGCGAGCAGCGCGGCGGCGGCCGCGCGCTCGCCCGCCTGCGCGAGCTGCTCCGCGCGCGCGAGCGCCGGGCTCGTGATCTTCGTGTCCGGCGCGGGCCGGAACGACGGCATCGTCGTCCGCTTCTCCATCATCAGCATCGCGAGCCGCGCCTGGACGTCGGGAAAGCTGGCCGCGAGCGCGGGGTCGGCCTTGCCGGTGATCGTCGTCGCGCGCGCGCGCGCGATCGCGCTGTCGAGGCGCTGCTCCGTGCGCGGGTGCGAATAGAGATAGGGCGGGATCTGGAAGCCCGGCCGCGACTCCTTCTGCGCGAGCAGCCGGTCGAAGAAGCTCGCCATGCCGCGCGGGTCGTAACCGGCGCGCACCATGAACACGGTGCCGACCGAGTCCGCCTCCGTCTCGATCTCGCGCGTGTAGGCGAGCTGCATGCTCTGATTCACGCCCTGCGCGACGATCGCCGCGGCGGGATCGCCGGTCGCGACCGCCGCGCCGATCCCGAGCAGCGCTGCGAGCAGCGACGGGATCGCCGACTTCTCCGCCATGCGCGCGACGTGGCTGCGCTTCGCGTGCGCGATCTCGTGCGCCATCACGCCGGCAAGCTCGTCGAGGTCCTTCGCCGCGAGGATCGTGCCGGTGTTGAAGTAGATGTACCCGCCCGGCAGCGCGAACGCGTTCAGCGTGCGGTCCTGCACGATCCGGAAGCGGTAGACGAACGGCTGCGGCTCGAGATTCCGGACCAAGCTCTGCCCGAGATCGTTCAGGAATCCGAGCACGACGGGATCGTCGATCAGCGGCAGCACCGCGCGCAGCTCGGTGTCGGCGCCGTCGCCCATGCGCCGCTCGGCGTCCGCGGTGATGTTCGGCTTCAGCGGGTTGCCGATCCCGCCGCCGCTCGCGCACGCGAGCGCGAGCGCCGTCACGCCGGCGAGCGCGCGCCGCAGCGCTAGCTGCCCGGTTGCCATCGCAGCACGGGCTTGCGCGCGGCGCGCGTCTCGTCGAGGCGCCGCCGGCGCGTGTGATGCGGTGCGCCGCGCACGAGCTCCGGATCCTTGTGCGCCTCGTCGGCGATCTCGAGCAGCGCGTCCGCGAAGCGATCGAGACCTTCCTTCGACTCGCTCTCGGTCGGCTCGATCATCAGCGCGCCGCTGACGATCAGCGGGAAGTACACGGTCGGCGGGTGGTAGCCGTGATCGATCAGCCGCTTCGCGACGTCGAGCGTGGTGACGCCGGTCTCGGCGAGCGAGCGATCGGTGACGACGCACTCGTGCAGCACCGGCTTCGCAAACGGCACGTGATAGGCGCCGCGCAGCCGCGCGAGCAGATAGTTCGCGTTCAGCACCGCGAGCTCGGTCGCGCGCTCGAGGCCGTCCGGGCCGAGCGCGCGGATGTACGCGTACGCGCGCACGAGCATGCCGACGTTGCCGTGATTCCCGTGCAGCCGGCCGATCGAATGCGGCAGATCGTGATTCCAGTAGTGACTGCCGTCGGCGGCGCGTTCCACGACCGGCAGCGGCAGATGCGGCGCGAGCGCCGCCTTCACACCCACCGGCCCTGCGCCCGGGCCGCCGCCGCCGTGCGGCGTCGAGAACGTCTTGTGCAGGTTGAAGTGCAACACGTCGATGCCGAGGTCGCCCGGCCGCGCGACGCCGACCAGCGCGTTCAGATTCGCGCCGTCGCCGTACACGAGGCCGCCCTTCGCGTGCACGATCTCGCAGATCTCCGCGAGGTGCGTCTCGAAGATCCCGAGCGTGTTCGGGTTCGTGATCATCAGACCCGCGACGTCTTCGCTCATCACGGCGGCGACCGCGTCCGGGTGCAGGATGCCGTCGTCGCCGCTCGGCACCGACACGACCTGATAACCGTTCAGCGCCGCGCTCGCGGGGTTCGTGCCGTGCGCCGAGTCGGGCACCAGCACTTTCGTGCGCCGCTCGCCGCGCCGCGCGTGGTACGCGCGAATCATCATGATGCCCGCGAGCTCGCCCTGTGCGCCGGCGGCCGGCTGCAGCGTCACGCGATCCATTCCCGAGATCTCGGCGAGGCAGCGCTCGAGCTGCCAGAACAGCGCGAGCAGGCCCTGCGTCTCCTCCGCCGGCGAGAGCGGGTGCGCGGCCGCGAAGCCGGCGAGCCGCGCGACTCTCTCGTTGAGCTTCGGGTTGTACTTCATCGTGCAGCTGCCGAGCGGATAGAGGCCGAGGTCGACCGCTGCGTTCCACGTCGAGAGCCGGGTGAAGTGGCGCACGACGTCGATCTCGGAGAGCTCGGGCAGGCCGGGCAGCTCGCTGCGCGCGAGCTCGCCGAGCAGCGCGCGCGCGTCGAGCGCGGGCACGTCGTTTCGCGGCAGGTCGACGCCGCAGCGGCCAGGCCGGCTGCGCTCGAACAGCAGATCCTCCTCGTACGAGAAGCCGCGCGTCGCGTTGCGGCTCACGCGCGCGCTCCGGCGAGCACCGCGACGAGCCGATCGATCGCGGCCTTCGCTGCGGTCTCGGTCACGCAGACGAGCAGCGCATCGCCGAGCTCCGGCGCGAATTTCGCGAGATCGAAGCCGGCGACGATGCCCTGCGCGCGCGCCGCCGCGAGCACCTCGTGCGCGGGCGCACGCAGTCGCACGGCGAACTCGTTGAAGCTCGGCGCCGCGAACGGCAGCGTGAGCCCCGCCTCGCGCAGCCGCGCCTTCGCGTACTCCGCCTTCTCGAAGTTGCGCTGCGCGAGCGCGCGCAGCCCCTGCTTGCCGTGCAGCGCGAGGAAGATCGTCGCCATCATCAGGCACAGGCCCTGATTCGTGCAGATGTTCGACGTCGCGCGCTCGCGGCGGATGTGCTGCTCGCGCGTCGAGAGCGTCAGCACGTAGCCGCGCTGGCCGTCGGCGTCGACGGTCTCGCCGACGAGGCGCCCGGGCATCTGGCGCACGTGCGCCATGCGCGACGCGAGGAAGCCGAGGTGCGGGCCGCCGAAGCCCATCGGCACGCCGAAGCTCTGCGCCTCGCCGCAGACGATGTCGGCGCCGCACTCGCCGGGCGCCGCGAGCAGCGCGAGCGAGAGCGCTTCGGCGACGCTCGTGACGAGCAGCGCGCCGTGCGCATGCGCCGCGCTCGCGAGCGCACGCAGGTCCTCGATGCAGCCGACGAAGTTCGGCTGCTGCACGAGCACGCACGCGGTCTCGGCGTCGAGCGCTCGCAGCTGCGTGCGCCCGTCGTCGCCGCGCGGCAGCGTGACGAGCTCGAAGTCGAGCGCCCCGAGATACGTCTCGAGCACCGTGCGGTAGTGCGGATGCAGCGCCGCGGAGACCGCGACCTTGCGCCGCTTCGAGATGCGCAGCGCCATCAGCACGGCCTCCGCGCTGGCCGACGCGCCGTCGTAGAGCGACGCGTTCGAGACCTCGAGGCCGGTGAGGCCGCACATCATCGTCTGCCACTCGAAGATCGCCTGCAGCGTTCCCTGAGAGATCTCGGGCTGATAGGGCGTGTAGGACGTGTAGAACTCGGCGCGCGAGACCAGCGCGTCGACCGCGCTCGGCACGTAGTGGTGATGCACGCCGGCGCCGAGAAACCACGCGCGCGCCTCGGCGTTCTCGTTCCGCGCCGCGAGCTCGCCGAGCTCGCTGAGGATCTCGTACTCGCTCGCCGCGGCCGGAAGCTCGAGCGCGCGCGAGAGCCGGAAGCGAGCGGGGATGCTCTCGAAGAGCGCGCCGAGGCTCGGCGCGCCGATCGCCGCGAGCATCTCGCGGACGTCGGCGTCGGTATGCGGGAGATAACGCAACTCGTTTACTTCGCTCGCCTGCGGCTCGCTGCGCGGCCGCTCCGCGGCCTTGCGGCCGATCTCCGCGGCAGCCCGCGTCCTCTCGCTACTCGCGGTCCTTCACGTGCTGCGCGTAGTCGCCCGGCGAGAGCAGCTGCTCGAGCTCGGCGGCGTCCGAGAGCTGCACCACCACCAGCCAGCCGTCGCCATAACAGTCGGCGTTGATGCCGTCCGGGGTCTCCGCGAGCGCGCTGTTCACCTCGACCACCTCGCCGGTGATCGGCGCGAACAGGTCGGCGACTGCCTTCACCGATTCGACCACGCCGAACGGCTCGCCGCGATCGATTGCGCGCCCGATCTCGGGCAGCTCGACGAACACGATGTCGCCGAGCTGCTGCTGCGCGTAGTCGGTGATGCCGATCGTCACGCGATTGCGTTCGACCCGCGCCCACTCGTCCTCGCGCGTGTAGTAGAGATCGTCGGGAATTTCATACTTCGCCACGGCATCCCCCCGAATGCTTTGCACCGGCTCGCTTTGCAGCTAGCAGACAGGTTGCGCGAACACCGCACACCGAATCACTGCACGCCAGGTTTCCACGGTTCGACTCCGCCCGCCTTCGGCTCGCTGCGCGCCCGCTGCGCGGGCTTGCTAATTGGCCCCGCGCACGAACGGCGTCTCGACCACGCGTGCGGCGACGGCTTGTCCTCTCACCATCACATCGAGCTTCGTCCCGATCGCTGTCAACGGCGGCGGAACGTACCCGAGGCCGATCGGCTTTCCGAGCGTCGGAGAGGGCGCGCCGGACGTCACGCGACCGACGACGGCGCCGGCGTGCGCGAGCTCGTGCTCGGCGCGCGCGATGCCGCGGCCTTCGACGACGAAGCCGACCAGCGCGCGGCGCAAACCCGCTGCGCGCTGCGCACGGAGCGCGTCGGCGCCGATGAAGCCGCCGCGCTCGAGCTTCACGAAACGCTCGAGCTGCGCTTCGAGCGGCGACGTGTCGTCGTCGAGCTCGTGGCCGTAGAGCGCGAGCGCGGCTTCGAGCCGCAGCGTGTCGCGCGCGCCGAGGCCGGCAGGCACGAGGCCGTGCGCCTCGCCCGATGCGCTGAGCGCGCGCCAGAGTTTTTCCGCGTCGCCGGCCGGTCCGTAGATCTCGAAGCCGCCCGCGTGCGTGTAGCCGGTGCGCGACACGAGCACCGGCGCGCCCGCGAGCTCGGTCTCGGTGAACGCGAAGAAGCGCACGCGCGCGAGATCGGCGCCGACGAGCGGCGCGAGGATCGCGTCGCTCGCGGGACCTTGCAGCGCGAGCAGGCAAGTCTCGTCGCTCGCGTTGCGCACGTCAGTCGAGTCGGAAGTGCGGCCGACCACCCAGCGATAGTCCTTCTCGATGTTCGACGCGTTCACACACAGCATCAGGTGATCCGCCGCGAGCCGGTAGAGCGTGACATCGTCGACCACGCCGCCGCGCTCGTTGCAGAGCAGCCCGTAGCGAACGCGACCGACCTTCAGCGAAGCGACCGGGCAGGTCAGCAGCCGCTCGGCGTCGGCGATCGCGCTCGCTCCGCGCAGGTGGAGCTGTCCCATGTGTGAGACGTCGAACAGCCCCGCGCGCTCGCGCACCGCGGCGTGCTCCTCGAGGATCGAGCGGTACTGCACGGGCATCTCGAAGCCCGCGAACGGCACGAGCCGCGCGCCGAGCGCGCGATGCACGTCGGTGAGCGGGGTGTGGCGCAGCGCGCTCAAGCGCCGGTCCGCGTCCGGTAGGCGCGCAAGGTATTATGGAGCAGCATCGTGATCGTCATCGGGCCGACCCCGCCGCGCGGCGGGGTGACGAGGCCGGCGACGCCCTGCGCCGCCTCGAAGTCGACGTCGCCGATGGTCTTGCCGTCGACGACGGAGACGCCGACGTCGATCACCGCTGCGCCCGGCTTGATCCAGTCGCGCTTCACCATGCGCGGCGAGCCGACCGCGGCGACGAGCACGTCCGCCATGCGGCAGAGCGCAGCGAGCTCGCGCGTCTTCGAGTGGCACATCGTGACGGTCGCGTTGCGCTGCTGGAGCAGCAGCGAGATCGGCTTGCCGACGATCATGCTACGGCCGATCACGACCGCGTGCACGCCGGCGAACAACACGTGATGCAGCGCGAAGATCTCGAGGATCCCGAGC
>Ga0187894_10005881_pt1 | contig 12279 bp, 11 predicted proteins | sample GBC1701081metaG_FD_136650 | JGI IMG/M metagenome (GOLD analysis project Ga0187894, IMG submission 136650) | White microbial mat communities from a lava cave in the Kipuka Kanohina Cave System on the Island of Hawaii, USA - GBC170108-1 metaG ... | reverse complement strand
GGATCAGGGATCAGGGATCAGGGATCAGGGATCAGGGATCAGGGACCAGAAAGCCGCATCCATCTCTGATACCCCGCTGCCTGATGCCTGATCCCTGATCCCTGATTACGCCGTCCACCAGTAGCGCACGATGTGGAAGAAGATCGGGGCCGCGAAGACCACCGAGTCGAGCCGGTCGAGCATGCCGCCGTGGCCCTCGATCATGTGGCCCCAGTCCTTGACGCCGAGGTCGCGCTTGATGGCCGACATCACCAGGCCGCCGAAGAAGCCCATCAGGTTCACCAGCAGCGCGATCCCGAAGGCATGCAGCGGCGAGAATGGCGTGATCCACCACAGCGCCGCGCCCAGCGCCGAGGCGCTGAGCACGCCGCCGACGAAGCCCTCGACGGTCTTCGACGGCGACAGCAGCGGCGCGATCTTGTGGCGGCCGAACAGCTTGCCCCAGACGTACTGCAGCACGTCGCTGGACTGCACCACCAGCACCAGGAAGGCGATCAGCAGCAGGTGGCGGCCTTCGTAGCCGGGGATGTCGAGCGTCATCAGCGCCGGCACGTGCGAGACGCAGAACACCGAGACCATCAGGCCCCACTGCACCTCGGCGATGCGCGTCAGGAAGTGCTTGGTGTCGCCGCGCAGCGCCGCGACGATCGGCATCACCAGGAAGGCATAGACCGGGATGAAGATCGAGTAGAGGCCGTACCAGTCGATGCCGATCAGCACGTACTGCGCCGGCAGCACGATGAAGAAGGCGCCGGCGATGGCGATATGATCGCCGCGCCGCGTGCGCATCAGGGTGAGGAACTCGCGCAGCGCCAGGAACGAGGCCAGCGCGAACAGCACGATGACGCCGGTCTTGCCGAACACGAAGGCGACGGCGATCAGCGCCACCATCACCCACCACGCCTTGATGCGCGCATTCAGGTTCTCGATGCCCGGGCTCTCGCCCCTGGCCCGACGCGCCAGGACGAACCCCACCAGCGAGGCGACCACCAGCAGCCCGAGGATGCCCGCGAACAACGCCAGCGTCTGTTCCTGCGCGGTCATGGCACCCCCTTCCTTCCCCCGGAGGGGGAAGGTGGCGCGCAGCGCCGGAAGGGGGATGCTCGAACGAACGCGATATCAGCCCATGGCGCGGCGGATGATCGAACATCCCCCTTCCGCCCTTCGGGCACCTTCCCCCTCCGGGGGAAGGGAGTCTGTCGCGTCATCACCGTTCCCCTCACTCCCCGTTGACCCGCGGCGCCAGCGCCAGCAGAGCGTTGCGGGCGCGCTCGATGAACGCGGTCTTGTCCTCGCTGTCCCCGACCGCAAGCGGCGCGCCGAACGTCAGCGTGCAGAGCAGCGGGATGGGCAGGATCTCGCCCTTGGGCAGCACGCGGCTGATGTTGGCGATCCACACCGGCACGCACTCGACCGCGGGCCGCGCCCTGGCCAGCCAGTAGAGCCCGCTGCGGAACGGCAGCAGCATCTCCTCGGTGCTGTTGCGCGTGCCTTCGGGAAAGACGATCAGCGACGCACCGCCGTCCAGCGCGGCGCACATCAGGTCCTGTGCCTCCTGGGTACCGCCGCCGCGCGGGATCGCCACGGCGCGGAACACGCGCTCGCCGATGAAGCGGCGCGCCGCCGACTGCTGCCAGTAGTCGGCGCCGGCGACCGGCCGCGTGATGGCGCGCAGCGGGGCCGGCAGCGACGTCCAGATCAGCACGAAGTCGCCATGGCTCGAATGGTTGGCGAAATAGATGCGCTGCACCGGCTCGGGCTTGCAGCCCAGCCAGTTGGTGCGCACACCCGTCACCAGCCGCGCAAAGATGGTGATCGCCTGGGCCGCCAGCCGCTCGAGCATCGGGATCAGCCTTTCACCGCCGCCAGGACCCAGCCGCCGGCAACGAGCAGGGCGGCCTGCAGCAGCAGGAACGCCACCTGCCGGCCCAGCAGCCGCATGGCGCCGCGCACGCGCTCGGCGATCGGCCGCCTCTCCTTGTCCGCCGGCATCAATCCAAGGCCGCTCATGGCGGCATCGAACGCCGTCACGGTGAGGCCTTCAGGCGCGTCTCCGCGCGCCAGGCGCTGGAACGCCCGTGCGTCGAACCCGACGCGCAACGCGAACCACAGCTGGGCCAGGCCGGCGATGACCGCCAGGCTCGTCAACGCCATGGCGATGCGGTGCGGCTGCACCAGTGCCTGGGCCAACAGCGCCACGACGCCGGTTGCCGTCAGCGCCAGCGACAGGCGATTCACCGCCGCGCCGTGCACCAGCAGGTCGGCAGCGACCGCGGCTTGCGCGCGGTCGCCGGCGGCAGGTTCGGTCATGGTGTGCCCCGTGCGGCCAGGGGAGCCGCCGCGACCGTCTCGCCCAGCGTGCGGGCAAGTGATGCCGTGTCGAGCGTGATGCGCGGGCGCGCCGCGCGGATCAGGGACAGCGCCTGCGCGGTGTCAACGGCACGGCCGCTCCTGACCAACCAGGCCGCGACCGCCGCGGCGCTGCGGCCATAGCCCAGGGCGCAGGTGACGAGCACGGGGCCGTTGCGGCGCAGATCCTCGATCGCGTCGGCGGCGCGCCGCAGCGTGGTGGCGTCGAGCGGCACCAGGTCGAGAGTCGGGCACGTGCGGTAGGCGGCCACGCGGCGCGGGCCGGACAGCTCGGCGCTGAGATCGAGGATGGCGCGATTTGGCTCGGTCGCCGCCTCGCCAGTCGAGGGCACGCGGCCGATCCACACGCCGTCGGTGACGTGGTCGGGGGCCGGTTGCCGGCGGGTCCACAGGCGGGAGTTGATCCACGCACCGGCGAGGTAGGGCAGCATCAGCGCGCGGGCGGCGAGGCTGAGCTGGCCGTCGGCTCCTTTCTGGAAGCCGTCGGCGCCGATGGCGGCGTAGAACGTGGCCACCATGCCCAGCGCCACCGTTGCCCACAGCAACCAGAGCCACGCGCCGCCCAGGCCAAAGGCGATGACCGTGCACAGTCCGGCACCGGTGCCGTAGATCGCCGCCAGGCGGTGGCGCTTCGGCTCGGTCGCCAGCGCCGCCGCCTGCAGCGGCGAGGGGCGTTCCAGCGGCCAGAGCCAGAGCGCGAAGAAGCCCAGCAGCGCGCCGGTCGGGATGTCGATGAAGTGATGCTGGTAGGTCGTCAGCACCGAGGCGCCGATCGACACGAACCACAGCCGCAGCACCCAGCGCCACCCTGGCGTGGCGTGGCGCACGTAGAATTCCAGCAGGATCACGGTGAGCGCGATGTGCAGCGACGGCGCCTGGTTGAACGGCTTGTCGAAGGCGCCCAACGACTCGAACATGAACCCGGCGAAGCCCGTCGTCTCCGGCTTGGCGAAGGTGAAGCGCAGCGGGAACAGCAGGAAGCACGACACGGCGATCACCTGCGCCGTCAGCAGGCGCCGGACGTGCGTCCCGAGCTCGGCCTGCGTGGCGCAGACGAACAGCGACAACCCGTAGAAGGCGTTGATCGACCAGTAGGGGAAGATGGTCCAGTCGACGAACGGGACGTGCCGCTCCCAGCCGAACACGACGGCGCCGACATCGCTGCGCTGCGACGCCAGCCAGTTCGCGAACCCGTAGGTCGCGTAGAAGAACACGGCAAGGACGACCAGCCACAAGGCGGCACGCTTCCACGGCCGCGGTTCCTTCCCCCGGAGGGGGAAGGTGCCCGAAGGGCGGATGGGGGATGCTCGATCAATCGCGGCGCCGGGGGCTGACATCGAATCCGTTCGAACATCCCCCATCCGGCGCTGCGCGCCACCTTCCCCCTCCGGGGGAAGGGAAGACGTTGGCTCGCCCATCACGCGGCCTCGACGCGCTGGGCCAGCGACACCGTGAAGATGCCCCACTCGTCGACGCGCTGCTGCAGCTTGCGGAAGCCGGCGGCGGCAACCAGCTGGTCCATCTCCGCCTGCGTGCGGCGGCGCATGATCCAGGCGGCGCCGGCGCGGTGGCTGGTCAGCGCCCGCGCGATCAGCTCGAGCTGCGGGTGCCAGGGTTGGCCGGTGTAGACCAGATAGCCGCCCGGCGGCACGGCGGCGGCCATGCCCTCCAGCGAGCGTCGCACCATGGCGTTGTCGGGGAACAGCTCGTAGAGGCCCGACACGATGCCGAGCGTCGGGCGCGGCTCAACCCTGGCCAGGTCGTCGCGGTCGAACGCGTCGCCCTTCACGAAGCGCGCGATGGCGGTCAGGTCCTTCTCGACGATCAGGCGGCCGCCGCTCTCGACATTGAGGTCGCTGTAGTCGCGCAGCAGGATCGAGTCGGGCCGCGCCAGTCCCCCGGACTCCAGTGCCTCCAGCACGTAGCGTCCATGGCCGGCGGCGATGTCCATGATGCGGACGGGCTGGCCGGAATCGCGCAGCCGCTTCATCGCGTCGCGGATCAGTTCCTCGACATGGATCTTGCGCTGCCGGATACCGCGCCAGCCGATCGAGTCGAGATAGGCGCGGTCGACGAAACGCCCGATCGGGCCGGCGCCTTCCGGCGTGTTGCGGTAGACGTAGTCGAGCGTCGATCCCGAGTCGAAGCCGGTCTGGTGGCCCAGCTTGACGCCGCGCGACAGCCAGCCACCGATCTTCATCGAGGCCCGCGTCATCGCCCAGTACAGGCCGCGCGCCGAGAACAGCGGCAGTGGCGTCGCCAGCGCGTCAGCCTCGTCACGGGTGTATCCCCAGCGATGCGCGTCCAGCAGCGCCGGCCGCTGCAGTGGTTCGGCGAAGCGTTCGGTAATGAACCGCCGCGCATGCGTGATCGCGACGGGGCGTCCCAGCTCGCCCAGGGTGTCGTGGTAGAAGCCGGGCAGCACGTGGCGTTCCTTGAACGGCGTGCCCAGGCGCTCGTAGAACAGGTGTTGCGGCCCGTGGTGCACCACCCAGTCGGCGCCCGAGATCAGCAGCTGGGTCGGGATGGTGATGGCGCGCGCGTCGGCCACGATGCGCTCGGCCGCCTCGTACAGCGCCGTCAGGATATTGACCGAGATGGCGCGCGTGATCAGCGGGTCGGACTCGAACGACGCGATGCGTTCCGGGTCGTGGGTCAGGAACTTCGCCTTGACGTAGCTGTTGACGAAGCGGCCCGGCTTCAGCCGTTCCAGCAGCTTCAGGCCCGGCCGCGCGAAGGGCACGTAGAGCTTCACCTTGAAGGCGGGCGAGGCCAGCACCAGGCAGCGCACCTTTGGCGCGTAGTCGTGCGCCCAGGTGGCGACCAGTACCGCGCCGACGCTCTGCGCCACGACGGCCATGTCCTCGGCGGCGACGCCGTGCGTGGCGCCGATGTGGTCGACGAAGGTCTGCACGTCGCGCACGGAGGTGCCGAAGCTGGGGCTGAAGCCGCGCACGCCGGGCGATTTGCCGTGGCCGCGTGCGTCCCAGGCGAAGAAGGCGAAGTCGGGCAGGTCGAGCTCGTCGACCAGGTGGGCCATGCGGCCGGAATGCTCGTGCCCGCGATGGAACAGCACCACGGCACCGCGCGGCGTGCCGGCAGCCGGCCAGTGGCGGTAGAACAGCTCCACGCCGTCGTGCGTCGTGAAGGTCTTCTCTTCGGCCGTGCGCATACTGTCCCCTTCGCCGTTCGGCGTTATGATTTCGCTTCGGCCAGACCGCGACGCACGCGGTTGACGATGTTGAGCCCGATCAGCACTGCCACGACCGGCAGCAACCATGCAAGCCACGTCGGCAGCGCGCCGCCGACGCCGATCCACAGGCCGAGCGCGCCGAACACCAGGGCGCGGTCGCTCTTGCCCATAGGCCCGTCATAGCGCCGCGATGCGCCGACCATGACGCCCAGCACGCCGGCGAACTCGCTGAGCGCGGCCAGGAAGACGACCAGCGCCGCCATCGCCGGCGTGAACGGCGCGATCGCGGCGACGGGCAGGTAGAGCGCCGCGTCCGACACCACGTCGCAGATCTCGTTGAGGTAAGCGCCCAACGCGCTCTTCTGGCCGAACTCCCGCGCGAGCATGCCGTCGAGCGCGTTCAGCGCCATGCGCACGAACAGCCAGATCGGCAGCAACAGGAACGGCCAGCGCTCGGGCGCCACCACGCAGACAACCATGCCAACCGCGACGGAGCCCAGCGCCGCCGCCACCGTCACCTGGTTGGCGGTCACGCCGGCGCGCGCCAGTCCGCCGGCCAAAGGCCGCAGCAGCGCCTGGAATCGCGGCTTGAGGTCATAGAGCGTGATCAACGACACGGCCCTCCAGAATTAATGACGCATGCGTCATTTATGAGGAAACACTCAATATCATGCGCGTTCATGAATCGTCAATGCCAACCTTGCAGCTTCGTCTCGGGGAAGAAACCCGAGTGTTTGAGGCCCGGTTAGCTAGGCGCCACCTGTTTCCAGTTGATTGCGCGATCAGACCGCTTGGTTTCGTGTGTTGCGCCGGCCCGCTGCTCAGACAATGCCAATCCATGGCAGACTTCCATCAGACGAGCCGAGTGACTAACCGTAGAGGGAAGGTCCAATGCCTGACATCACACGCGTCTGCCTTGTCACCGGAGCCTCGTCCGGCATCGGTGCCGCGACGTGCCGGGCGCTCGCCGTGCCCGGCGTTGGCATCGCCGTGCACGGGCGCCGCAACCTGGACGGCGCGCGTCGCGTCGCGGGCGAGGTGGAGGAGGCGGGCGGTGCGGCGCTGGTGGTCGAGGGCGACCTTTCCGTGGCGGACTCGGCCGCAGCCATCGTCGCAGCGACGACGGCGCGCTTCGGCCGGCTCGACGTGCTGGTCAGCAATGCCGGCTTTGCTGACCGGCGCCCGATTGGCGAGCTCGATAGGCCCGGTTATGAGGCCTCGATGGCGGCGATGCAGAACGCCTTCTTCGACCTGCTGCTGGCAGCGCGGCCGTGGCTGGAAAAGGCACGCGACGGCCGGGTGGTGGCGGTGTCGTCGTTCGTGGCCCATGCCATGGGGCGTGGCCTGCCTGTGTTCCCCGCCACGGCGGCGGCCAAAGCCGGGATCGAGGCCATGGCCAGGGCCTTTGCCGTGCAGATGGCTGCCTACGGCGTCACCGTGAACTGCGTCGCGCCCGGTTTCATCGAGAAGGACCCCGGGACACACAGCGCGCTGACGCCGGGCCGCCGGGCCGAGCTGGAACGCGCCGTCCCCGCCGGCCGCTTCGGCAAGCCGGCCGAGATCGCGGCTGCCATCGCATTCCTCTGCTCGCCCGCCGCCGGCTACATCACCGGCCAGGTCATCCACGTCGACGGCGGCGTGACGCTGTAACCCAGAGGACAGTGGACAGATGACCGAGGACGGAATGAGCGAAGCGACGCTCGTTCTGTCCTCTGTTCTCCGTCTACTGTCCTCTGAAACTCACTTCGGCTTGGTTCCCTTCTGATATGCGGCGATGGCGTTCTTCAGCATGCGGTGCTCCTTGCAGCCGAAGACGCAGAGCTGGTCGATCCGCGCCAGGTGCTGCTGCGCCTGTGCCAGGTCGCCCAGCATCAGGTAGGCCTCGCCGATGTATTCGTGGGCGCCGATGTGCTTGGGGTCGATCGCCAGGGCCTGCTGGTAGTGCTGGAGCGAGCCGCGCGCATCGCCGGACTTGCGCGTCGCAAAGCCCAGCAGGTTGAAGGCGTTGGCGTTCTTGGGATCGCTCGCCGTGGCGCGCTTCAGCGCCGTGATGGCGCCGGCAAAGTCGCCCTTCTCGATGGCGGCCTTGCCGATGTCGTAGTCGCCACTGCCGCGCGGCTTGGCGGCCGGCTCCGGCTCGCTGCCGGCGGCATGGGCGGGACCTGCCGCGGCGATGACGGCGAGGAGCGCGACAACGACGACACGTCGCATGACAACCTCCGGAAAACCTTGGCGGACACCGACCGGTTCGAGACCCGCTGGAGAATCGGACAACCTCGTACCGTTGTTCAAGCCCCTATTGCCATGCCTGCGGCAGCCGGCTGGCGTGGGTCACCGCGCGCACGGTCATGCGGTTCTCGCGGCCGCGCACCTCGACGTCGTGGCGCTGCCAGCCCATCAGGGTGACGCCGCCGATATCGAGCAGCTCCTGCGACACGACCAGCTCGCACTCCAGGTCCTTGGTCAGGTTCTCCAGCCGGCTGGCGGTGTTGACGGTATCGCCGATGGCCGTGAGGGTGGTGGCGCGGCCATGGCCCATCTCGCCGACGATGGCCGGCCCGGCATGGATGCCGAGGCCGATGCGCAGCGGCCGGTCGACCTCGCTGGTGAGGGAGTCGTTGAGCATTTCCAGGGCGATGGACATGCGCCGCGCGGCATCGAGCGCCTGACGGGCGGCGGTGGGGCCGTCGCCGCGCAGGCCGAAGACCGCCATCACGCCATCGCCGATGAACTTGTCGACATCCCCGCCGGCGGCCTGCACCGCATCGCCCATCGACTTGAAGTAGCGGTTGAGGATGAAGACGACGTCGAACGGCAGGCGCTTCTCCGACATCGCGGTGAAGCCGCGCAGGTCGGCGAACAGCACGGCGACGATGCGCTCCGTGCCGTGCGCCGCCCTGTCGCCGCGCAGCACGTCACGGGTATCGGCACTTGGTGGCAGCATCGGCGTGACCGCATAGGCGCCCGGCGGCGGCCGCAGCTGGCAGGCCAGCCGCACGCCCTCGGGCGCGCCGATGCGCTTCAGCACGCGGGTTTCCTCGGCGCTGGCCGCCGGCAGCTTCTCGACATCGGGACCGGCGATACGCACGCGGCAGGTTGAGCAGCGGCCGCGGCCGCCGCACACCGAGGCGTGCGGGATGCCGACGATGCGGCTCATTTCCAGCACGCTCAGCCCGGGCGGCACCGACACGAAACGGCCGCCCGGATATTCCAGCCGTACCTGGCCCTTGCGGCGCTCCCACAAGGCGCGCAGCGGACGGGCGGCAAAGATCAGGGCGATGATCACCACGACCAGGCCGATCAGGATGTCCGACAGGTCGCGCAGCCGGTCGATGGCGGCCTTGTCGGCCGGCGCGTTGAGCGCGCGGGCCAGCGCCAGCAACCGGTCGGTGTCCTGGAAGATGTCGAACGCCTCGCGCAGTGCCACCGCGACGCCGCAGATCGCCAAGGTCGGCACCAGCAGCGCGCCGGCATAGAACAGGGCGATGAACCGGCGGTACCAGGGCTTCAGCCGCAGCCAGAAATGCAGGCCGATGCAGCCGTGGGTCCAGACGATCAGGATCAGGCCGAACTGCCGGAGCGCATTCCACGGGTCGGCCACCATCGGCCACAGGACCCAGAAATAGGCCGTGGTGACGCCGTTGATCTCGTGCGCCCCGCGCACCATCACGAAATGGCCCAGGCCGATGGGCAGGATGAAGAGGCCCAGCGCCAGCTGGACCCACTCCCAGCGCGACATCCGCAGCCGCCGCCGGCGGAAGACCGACCACAGCACCAGCCCGAAATGGGTCAGGATCGCTAGCGCCAGCACGGTGGTGCCCACCGGGTTGCGCCAGACGGCCGCGAAGACCGTCAGCCCGGCGTCAGCCGCGGCGATCGAGAACAGGCCGAGCGCGTGATTCAGCAGGTGCGTCGTCACGAAGACGAACAGGGTGATCCCCGCGATCAGGCGCAGACGCTGCAACATGGTGCGATCCTAGCCCGGCCTTCCCCAGGCCGGCGAGCGTTGTCGCAGCCTGCAGCAGCTGTCTACCCCAGGTCCGGACCGATGCCGAGCCATGCGCCGTTGCCGGCTTTCATGGCGAGCCTGTCGAACCCCGCAGCCCTTAACACCGTTGGCGGCTTTACCTTCCATCCCGACTCACTTCTTGCCGATCACGTTCAAGGCGGCTTCCGGTGGCCGGCCGATGGCAGCCTTGTCGCCGGCAACGACCACCGGCCGCTGCAGCAGGATCGGGTGCGCCGCAACAAGGCCGACGACATCCTTGCGGGTCAGGGTGGCGGCCTTCTTGCCGGTCGCCTTGAAGTCGGGCTCGCCGTCGCGCAGCAAGGCGCGCGGCGCGCCGCCCAGCAGGTCGAGCAGCATCTCGACCTCTTTCGCCGAGGGCGGCTCCTTGAGGTATTCGCGGATCGTGGGCTCGACGCCGTGCGCGCGCAGCAACGCCAGCGTGTCGCGTGACTTGCCGCAGCGCGGGTTGTGCCAGATGACGACCGGCGCCTTCGCGGATTTGGCCATGGGAAACATCACCGTCCTGCTTCGGGGCGGCAGTGTAGCGCATTGGCACGCCCGAAGCAGCGCCGACACGCCGCACGCCATTCCGGTCAGGGCGATCGCATTTGACGTATTGCTGTCGTCCCGAGCGCAGCGAAGGCCCTTGCGGTCGTTCGATCAGTCGTCATCCCGAGCGAAGCGAGGGATCTTCAGCGAACGGGGACTCCATGCCCGGAAGATCCCTCGCTTCGCTCGGGATGACAGTCTGGCCGAACCGCCGCAACGTTCTTCGCTGCGCTCAGGCGACGCATAGTCCATGCGCAGGCCCAAATGCGATGGCCCTGCCATTCCGTGGCCGTCCCGGTACCTATGCCGCCGGCAGGCTGGATCGCGGGGCGTCCGGCATGCCGCCCGCGGGCAGGGACGCGGCATCGGCCACGGCGTAGACGGTGAGCCGGCCGCTGCGGCCGCGCACGTCGATCTCATGCCGCGGTGCGTCGTCCAGCGTCACCTGCGCGCGCTCGAGCAGGTCGTGCGACGCCACCAGCTCGCACGCCAGCTCCTTGGTCATGCTCTCCAGCCGGCTCGCCGTGTTGACCATGTCGCCGATGGCGGTCAGCGACAGCGCCTGGCCGTAACCCATCTCGCCCACGATCGCCGGCCCGGCATGGATGCCGATGCCGATGCGCAGACGCAGCTCGAGGTCGGCGCTCAGCGTCTCGTTCAGATCCTTCAGCGCCAGCGACATGCGGCGTGCGGCGTCGAGCGCCTGGCGCGCCGCGCGGGCCGGGTCGCCGTCGACGCCGAACAGTGCCATCACGCCGTCGCCGATGAACTTGTCGACATGGCCGCCGGCCGCCTCGATGGCGCTGCCCATGGCCCGGAAATAGCGGTTCACCACGAACACGACGTCGAACGGCAGCCTGCCCTCGGACAGGGTGGTAAATCCACGGATGTCGGCGAACAGCACGGCGATGTAGCGCTCGCTGCCGTGGCCGGGCGAACGCCGCCAGGCCTCGTTGGGGCCGGCCGACGGCGCCATCAGCGGCGTCACCTGGTACTCGCCCGGCGGTGGGCGCAGTTGGCACGCCAGCCGCACGTTGGGCGGGGCGCCGATGCGGGCCAGCACCTTGGCCTCGTCCGGGCTGGGCTCCGGCAGGCGGGCGCGGTCCGGCCCGCCGACGCGCGTGCGGCAGGTCGAGCAGCGGCCGCGGCCGCCGCACACCGAGGCGTGCGGGATGCCCGCGCCGCGGCTGATCTCCAGGAGCGACGGCCCGGCCGGCGCGACCACGGTCCTCTCGGCGCTGTAGACCGCGCGGACCACGCCGCGACGGCGTTCCCAGTACTCGCGCAGCGGCCGGGCGATCAGGGTCGCGGCCAGCGTGGCGCCGGCGACGGCCTTCAGCGTGTCGCTCAGCGCGTAGATCGCGGCGGCATGCCCGGGCTGCACGTTGATGGCGCGCAAAGCGTCCAGCAACCGCTCGCGGTCGGCGGCCAGCTCCATGACCTCGCGTGTCCCGACCATCGCGCCGGCCAGCGCCAGGGCCGGCAGCGCCACCGCGGTGCCGAACAGCACCGGCAACCAGCGCCGATACCAGGGCTTCAGGCGGAACCAGGCGTGCAGGCCGATGCAGCCATGCACCCAGACGATCAGCACCAGGCCGAACTGCTGCAGCATCGACAGCCAGTCCTGGCCGGCCGACAGCAGCACGAAGAAATAGTCGACCTCGATGCCGTGGAGGTCATGGCCGGCGCGGGTAGCGACGAAGTGTGACATGCCGACGGGCAGGATCACGACGCCCAACGCCAGCTGCAGCCATTCCCAGCGCGCCAGCCGCAGACGGCGGCGGCGGAACAGCGACCACAGGGTCAGCCCGACATGGACCAGCAGCGCGCCATAGAGCAGGGCGGTGCCGACGGGGTTGCGCCACAGCGCCGTGAAGAACACCAGCCCGTCATTGGCCAGCCGCAGCGAACCCAGCAGCAGCGTGTGATTGACCAGATGCAGGATCGCGTAGAAGAACAGCAGCAGCCCCGACCACAGGCGCAGGTTGCCGGTCACGGCGATGTATCCGGTGCGATCAGCGTTTCGGGATCGTCAGTATCGATCACGCGCCGTGCGACATCGAGGTCGAATCCGGCGCGGCCCAGCGCCGCCAGATCCTTGGCCCGCCACTCGCGCCGTTCGGCCGTTGCGCGGAAAGGCCCCAGCCGGCGCCGGCGC
>Ga0187894_10005879_pt1 | contig 12279 bp, 12 predicted proteins | sample GBC1701081metaG_FD_136650 | JGI IMG/M metagenome (GOLD analysis project Ga0187894, IMG submission 136650) | White microbial mat communities from a lava cave in the Kipuka Kanohina Cave System on the Island of Hawaii, USA - GBC170108-1 metaG ... | reverse complement strand
TTTCAGGGGGCGCGGGGGCGCTTGGCGCGGGTCGGACCCGATGGGACCGAATGGCGCGATCTCTCGCCCGGTATTCACATTCTGTCCAACCTGCACGAGCCCGGCGAACTGGACTTCGGTCTCGAGGGCGATCCCTCGTGGGACCAGCTGCGCGCGATTCTCGCGGATCCCTCGCCGCGGCTCCCGCGCGGCTACGCCGTCTGCAAGCGCGCGGGCTGGCGCGGGACGGTCGCGGCGTCGTTCATCGAGCCCGGCCGCCGGTTCCTTTTCGCGGACGGCCCGCCGGATGTCGTGGCGTTCAACGCGGTGGCCGGGTATCCCGGCGCGGCGTCGAGCGCTTGAGCGCGCGGGCGACCCGGACCGTCTCGCCGCGGATCTCGTAGAGCACGAGGTGCAGCTCGTAGGTGACCGGTCCGATCGACCACCGGTCGAGCCGCGCCGTCTTGCCGACCGCGCCTTTCTCCGTCAGCGAGACGATGTGGCGGACCTTCTTGTCCGGGCGCAGCGTCAACGTGAGATCGTCCCGCTCGACCTCGTAGAGGACGCTGCCCAGCTGCACGCGATCCTCGCGCACCTCCGCCGTCTCGAGGATGGAGAGCCACTTCCTGCCGTACGCCGCGCGGCCGCCCAGGGGGGGCTCCTCGCTCTCCTCCGGCGCCTCGCGGAGGGAGACGAGGTAGTCGAGGATGACCCCCGCGTCGCTCGGCGAGATGCCGGACTGGGGCATCCGGCGCATCCGATCCACGATCTCGCGCCACTCGCCGCGCGTCGCCTGACGGTGATAGACCCTTCCCGGGTCGTGGCAGGAGCTGCAGCGCGCGAGGAAGAGCTGGCGCGCCGCGGTGGGGTCGCGCGGGCGCCCCTCCGCGGCCAAGGCGGCGATCGCGCCCGCGAGCAGCAGTGCCGGAAGCGCACGCATCAGTTGTTCAGCGCTCCCTCGAGGATCCACTGCCGGATGCGGTCGATCTCGGGCGCCGTCAGCGGCGGCCCGTCCGCGGGCATCGTCGGCGGCTGGGTCCCGTCGAGACGGTGGACGAGAATGCTGTCGTCGGGGTTGCCGGGGATCACGACCGCGCCCGAGATGCCCCCCTCGAGCACCTTCGCGTACGAGTCGAGCGAGAGGCCGCCCGCGCCGCCGTGGCACCGGATGCAGTCCGTCGTGAAGATCGGCTGGATGTCGAAGGCGAACGAGATGGTCGGGCCGCCGCCGCCCGCGTCGCCGGTGCCGTCGATGCGGATGAACTCCCCCGTCGGATCGACGCCGCAGCCGCAGAGCAGGAGAAGGAGGCAGATCGCGTGACGCATGGCTAGAACGGGATCACGACCTGGGTCGCGAGGACGTTGGCGTCCGGCGCGCCGCGGCCGTAGTCCCAGTAGCTGTACTCCGCCTTCCAGACGATGCCGAGGCGGAACTTGTAGACCACGCCGACCGAGGCCCTCCAGATCTGCGAGTAGACGGAGCCCGTGTCGGCGGGATCGACGGCGCCGTTCGTCAGCAGCGGCGCCCTCTGGGCCAGCCAATCGCCCTCCGTATAGACCATCCAGCGCGCGTTGAGGCGCACCTCCACGAGGAGGTAGGCGCCCTCGGTCTCGTTCTCGCCGTTGAAGAACAGCGTCGGGTCGCCCTGCGTGGGCACGAGGATCTCGCGCGGCGCGTAGACGTACTCGCCCCTTACCGTGATGCTGCCCTCGCTCCCGGCGAAGAGTCCATCGATCACGAGGACGAAGTCCGCGCCGTACATCCGGTACGAGAGCCTGTCGTCCGCGTCGTACTTCCCCGTCATCCACGAGGCGCCGAAGCCGAGGCGCGTCCGCTCGAAGGGAGCGAACAGGCAGGTGAGCCGCGCGCCGACCTGTTTGTTGTCGTTGTTGTCGCGGAAGGCCGCGCTCTGCCCGAGGTCGGTCGTTCCGACGAGGCCGTTCGTGACGAAGGCGGCGTAGGAGAGCTGGTTCTCCTCGAACCACTTGTTCCCGCTCAGCACGACGCCGGTGTCCGTGTAGATCGTGCGGAAGACCGGCGAGGGCGAGTTCTCGGGCGACTGGATGATGTCCGAGTCGCTCAGGTAGAGGAGCGGCCGGCTGAGCGTGTCGAAGGTGTCCGGGAAGGAGCGCGGGTTGAACTGGCCGAAGGGGACGACCACGCGCCCGCCGTTGACCTGAAGCAGGTCGTTGTGGTGGTACTCGATCTCCGCGAGCGAGCCGTCCGTGTAGTACCGCGCGGTCACCTGCTCGCTGAAGCGGTAGACGAAGCGGAGGTAGGCGTCATCGACGAGGAACGTGTTCGCTTCCGAGCCGCCGACGTCCGTGAAGCGGTAGGACGTGACGATGACCGCGCCCACGCCGAGCCGCGACGCCTCGGGCGGCGGCACCGTCGGCAGGTGGTCCCGGAGGTAGGCCTCGACCTCGGTCTCGAGCGTGCGGCGGTCCTGCGACTGCGCGAGCGCCTCGGTGGCCTTGCGGAGCGCGCTCTCGAGCTCCTCCACGCGCTTCTCGCGGGCGTCGCCGCGGGCGCGCTCCTCCTGGAGCTCGCGCTCGAGCTTCTCGACGCGTTGCTGGAGATCCGAGGGATCCTGCGCGAGCAAGACACCGCACAGTAATCCCAGCGCGAGCGCGCGTACGGACACACGGCCTCCGATCGCCCCACTCCCTTATCACCGCGGGCCGTCCGTCCGTTGCCCCGGCATCCTACCAGCAATCCCTTGGCGTGTCCGTGTCGATCCGGAACCGGCGCGCTCCCCCGTCCAAGAGGATGAACGGTCTCCCGGCGCCTTGCTTCGAGGCGGCGAGGCTATCCGGGGGGCGGGTCGGCCTTGCGGCCGTGCACGAACTCGAAGCCGAACCGGCCCTTGATGCAGAGGTGGCCTTCCGTGATCGAAGCGTCGAGGGGCGACGTCACCTTCACGATCCGGTTGTCCTGCGTGTGCAGCGTGAGCGTGCAGCCGACGCCGCAGTAGGGGCAGATCGTGTCGGTCGCCTTCTGGCGGGACTCGTCCCAGGTGCCCGCGCGGCGCATCTCGAACTCGCTCGTGAACATCAGCGCGCCCGTCGGGCAGACGCCGATGCAGTTGCCGCAGTAGACGCAGGCCGACGTCGGCAGCGGCACGTTCTGCTCCGTCGAGATCCGTGCGTCGAACCCGCGCCCCGCGACCGCGATCGCGAACGTGTTCTGCGCGTCGGTCCCGCACGCCTCCACGCACTTGTAGCAGAGGATGCACTTCGCGTAGTCGCGCACGTAGAGGTCGTTGTCGATCTTGACCGGCTGGGCCACGGTCTCCGCCTGCCGGCCGTCCGGCGCGTGATGGTGGCCGGCCTCGCGCTCGTCACGCTCCGCGGACGCGCCCGCGGCGGGGCCGTAGCGCTCCGGCCGCGCGCCGTACCGGGCCATCATCGCCGCGACGGAGGGCGCCGTGGAGAGGTCGACTGACGACGCGAGGAACTCGAGGACCATCTTCCGCGACAGCCGGACGCGCTCCGAGTCGGTGAGGATCTTCATTCCGGGCTCGACCGCGCGGGAGCAGGCGGGCACGAGCGTGCGCGCGCCGACGAGCTCCACGACGCAGACCCGGCACGCGTTGACCGGCGTCAGGCTCTCGAGGTAGCAGAGCGTCGGCGTGTCGATCTTTCTCGCACGGCACGCGTCGAGGATCGTCGAGCCCTCCGGGACGCGCGTGGCCGCGCCGTCGATCTCGATCTCCACCATCCGGGGCTCGGGCCGCGGCGGCGCCGCGGGCGGCTTCGTCGGACGCGGAGGGGGCTGGAACCAGATCGGCTTGTCGCTCAAGGGAGGTTCCTCGCGAGGGGGCCGAGGAGGACGGACTCGATCGCCGTCGACGCGGTCTGGCCGAGCCCGCAGATCGAGGCGTCGCGCATCGCCTGCCCGATCTCCTTCAGGAGCCGCAGCTCCTCGTCGCGCGAGCCGAGCGGGCGCTTCGCGCGCAGCCGCGCGAGCAGCTCCTCCTGCCGGACGGTCCCCACGCGGCACGGGACGCACTGGCCGCACGACTCGTCGCGGAAGAACTCGGCGATCCGGCGGAGGATGTCGAGAAGGTCGGTCGTCTCGTCGAAGACCATCACCACGCCGGACCCGACGGCCGCGCCCGCCGTGCGCAGATCCTCGAACGTGAGGCGAAGGTCGAGCTGGTCCGCCCCGACGAACGACCCGGCGGCCCCGCCGAGAAGGATCGCGCGGATCGGCCGCTTCGCCGGCAGGCCGCGCGCCTCGTCGAGCAGCTGCCGGAGCGTGCGGCCGAACGGCACCTCGTAGAGGCCGGGCCGCTCGACGTGGCCCGACACGCAGAAGAGCTTCGTGCCGGTCGATCCCGCGGTCCCCGTGGCCGCGAACGCCGCGCCGCCGTCCGCGAGGATGAGCGGGACGTTCGCGAGCGTCTCCACGTTGTTGACGAGCGTCGGCTTCCCGAAGAGCCCGACGTGGACGGGGAAAGGCGGCTTGCTCCGCGGCTCGCCGCGCTTCCCCTCGATCGAGTTGAAGAGCGCGGTCTCCTCGCCGCAGATGTAGGCGCCGCCGCCGCGCCGGATCTCGATGTTGAAGGCCCCGAGATGCCCAGCCGCCCGCGACGCGTCGATGGCCTTGGCCATGCGCTCCGCGGCGAGCGGGTACTCGCCCCGGATGTACACGTAGCCGCGCTCGCAGCCCGCCGCGAACGCGCCGATCGCCATCCCCTCGACGACCGCGAACGGATCCTCCTCCATGAGGATCCGGTCCTTGAACGTGCCCGGCTCGGACTCGTCCGCGTTGCAGACGAGATAGCGGGGGGCTGCGGGGGCGCGGGCCACCGCGTCCCACTTGCGCCCGACCGGGAACGCCGCGCCGCCGCGTCCGACGAGCTTCGACTCCGTCACCTCGCGGAGGGTCGCCGCGGACCCGATCTCCCGCGCGCGCCGGAGCCCTTGGAACCCGCCCGAGCCGAGGAAGGCCTCGAGGCTCAGGGGGTCGACGACGCCGACGCGCCGCAGCAGCCGGAGCCCGGGCTTCCCGGACTGCGGGACCGAAGCGCGCACGGCAGCAAGCCGGTCGCGGGCGGCCGCGCGCGTGTCGGCGACGGCGGGCGGCTTCTGGAGCAGCGCGAGGACCTCCTCCGCCTTCGCGGGCGCGACCGTGAACGCGCGCGGCGTCTCGCCTGCGACCGTCACCATCACCGCCGGCGCGCGCTCGCACTGGCCGAGGCAGGGGCTCCGCTTCCACGTCATCGCCCCGGTCCGGGCCCCCGCGGCCCCCACCTTCTTCTCGAGAGCGGCGCACAGCGCCTCCGCGCCGCGCACCCGGCACGCGATGTCGTCGCACACGTGCGCCACCGCCCTCGGGCACGGCGTCGTCGCGAGCAGGTGGTAGAAGGTCGCGACGCCGTAGGCCTCCGCGGGCGGGACCGTCAGCCGGCGACAGATGTAGTTGAGCGCCCCTTCCGTGATCCAGCCGACGCGCGCCTGGACCGCCTGGAAGGCCGGGAGGAGGAGGTCGCGCCGGGAACGCCCTTCGCGGGCTCCGACCAGCGCCGTGTGCGCCTCCGCCGCCATGTCGCGCGCGCCGCCGAGCCAACCCGACGCGGGCGGCCCGAGGACCGCGTCGACCGCGTCGCGTTCGCCGGAGGAGGGCTCGATGGCGGAGACCCGGATGTCCATCAGTGCCCGATGCGCTCGATGCGGATGGCCGTGGCCTTGAACTCGGCCGTGCCCGACTTGGGGTCGGTGGCGTCGATCGTGAGGAGGTTCGTCGCGACGTCATCGGGGAAGTGCAGCGTCATGAACGCGAGCCCCGGTCGGAGCGAATCGACGGTGCGCACCGGCACCTCGACCGCCCCTCGCCGCGACCGGACGCGCACGACCTCCCCTTCGCCGAGGCCGTACCGGAGGGTGTCCTCCGGGGAGAGGTCGAGGCTCTCGCTCCGCCGCAGCGCGTTGCTGTAGCCGGACGTCTGCACGCCCGTGTTGTACTCCTCGAGGCGGCGCCCCGTGGTGAGCCGGAGCGGGAACTCGTCGTCGAGCCGATCCACCGGCGGGTCGTGGTGCACCGGAACGAACGACACGCGCGGGCCCTTGATCGGCCGCTCCCAGAGGCGGCTGTGGAGGAACAGCTCGCCCGGGTGCGACTCGTCGTAGCAGGGCCACTGCACCCCGCGGCTCGCCTCGAGCCGTGCGTAGGACATGCCCGCGTGGACGGGGCTCAGGCGGCGCACCTCGTTCCAGATCCGCTCGGCATCGGGTTCGCCCCAATCGTGCCCGAGCCGCTTCGCGAGACCGAAGAGGATCGCGAGGTCGTCTCGCGCCCCCGGCGGCGGGTCGATCGCCCTCCGGACCCGCTGCACGCGGCGCTCGCTGTTCGTGACCGTGCCCTCGGACTCGCACCACGCCGCCGCCGCGGGGAACACGACGTCCGCGATCTCGGCGGTCTTCGTGAGGAACATGTCCTGCACGATCATGAGGTCGAGCCCCTCGAGGAGGTGGCGCGCGCGGTTCTGGTCCGCCTCGGACTGGAGCGGGTTCTCGCCGATCACGTAGAGCGCGGTGAGCTCCTTGCGCTCCATGGCGTCGAACATGTCGGAGAGGTGCCAGCCTTTTTCCGGCGGCACCTTCGCGCCCCACGCCTCGTCGAACTTGCGCCGGAACGGCTCGTTCTCGACGTGCTGGAAGCCGGGGAGACGGTCGGGCAGCGCGCCCATGTCCCCGCCCCCCTGGACGTTGTTCTGGCCGCGGAGCGGGTTCAACCCGCAGCCGTAGCGCCCGACGTGGCCGGTGAGCAGGGAGAGGTTGATCAGCGCGAGGACGTTGTCCACCGCGTTGTGGTGCTCGGTGATGCCGAGGGTCCAGCAGATCATCGCGCGTTTGGCGCGGGCGAAGGCGTGCGCCATCTCCCGGATCACGCTCGCGGGCACGCGCGTCTCGCGCTCCGCGTACTCCAGGGTGTACGACTCGACGGCCTCCCGGTAGTCGTCGAACCCGGACGTCGCGTTCTCGATGAACTCCCGGTGATGGAGCCCCTCGCGGATGATCTCCCTCGCCATCGCGTTCGCAAGCGCGATGTCCGACCCGACGTCGAGCCCTGCCCAGACGTCCGCCCACTGCACGGAGCTCGTCCGCCGAGGATCGACGGCGAAGAGCCTCGCGCCCGCGTGGACGCCCTTGAGCAGGTGGTGGAAGAAGATCGGATGCGTCTCCCGGGCGTTCGAGCCCCAGAGCAGGATGACGTCCGTCTCCTCGGCTTCCTGGTAGGAACTCGTCCCGCCGCCCGCACCGAAGACCGTCGCCAGACCGGTGACGGAGGGTGCGTGTCACGTCCGGTTGCAGCTGTCGACGTTGTTGCTGCCGATCACGACGCGCGCGAACTTCTGCGCCGTGAAGTTCACCTCGTTCGTGCTCTTGGAGCAGCTGAAGAGGCCGAAGGTTCTCGGCCCGTGCTTTGCGACCGCGTCCCGGAGCCCGGTCGCGGCCCGGTCGATCGCCTCATCCCAGGACGCAGGCCGCAGCGCGCCTCCCCGGTCCCGCACCAGCGGCGACGACAACCTCGCGTAGCCCTTCGTCCGGGCCGGCTGCGTCTGCGTGCGCGGGTTCATGGTGCCCCTCCAAGCATACGAAGGATGGTAGCATGTCGTCCTTCGGTGCCGTCCGAGCTCCCCGCCGCCCCCGTCGTGGACGCGCACGTCCAGGCCTTGCGCGGCGGACGGTCCGCCGAACTCTCCTCCGAGCGTGTCGCCGTCGAAGCGCCTCTCGAGGTGCGCCTCGGAGGTACCGCCGCGACCGTGCTGATGCGGACGCCGGGAGAGGACGAGGAGCTCGTTCGGGGATTCCTCCTCAACGAGGGCCTGATCCGCGAGGCCGCCGATATCCTCGCGTTCCGCCGGCCGGCGCAAGCGAGCGCGAGCGAGCGGGAGAGCGTGATCGACGTGGAGCTGCGCTCCGGGACCGCGACGGCGCCTGCGAAGCGCCTCTTCTACAGTTCCTCCAGTTGCGGCGTCTGCGGCAAGAACTCGATCGCGGCGCTCGCGATCGAGGCGCAGCCGTCGCGCTCCGGCGTCACGATCCGCCGGAGCGTGCTCGCGGCGCTCCCGGCACGGATGCGCGAGGCCCAGCCCGCCTACCGCGAGACCGGGGGCGTCCACGCTTCCGGCCTCTTCACGCCCGAGGGCCGTCTCGTCTGCGTCCGCGAGGACGTCGGTCGCCACAACGCGCTCGACAAGCTCGTCGGGTGGGCGCTCGCGTCGGGCCTCGTCCCGCTCGAGAACCACATCCTCCTCGTCTCGGGACGCGTGAGCTACGAGATCGTGCAGAAGGCGATCGCGTCCGGGCTCGCGGTCGTTGCCGCGGTCGGGGCGCCCTCGTCGCTCGCGCTCGACCTCGCGCTCCGGTTCGGGATCACCCTCGCCGGGTTCGTGCGTGCGGACGCGATGAACGTCTACGCGCACGCGGAGCGCATCCTCGACGGCTGACCGGCGGCCGCTAGGCCCCCTCCTCCCCGGACCCCTCCTCCTCCTCCGACGCCGGAGGACGTTCGCCCTCGGGCAGGCCCTCGAGGATGAGCAGCGCCTGGAGCTCGGCGAGCACGTTGATCTTCACGATCGCGAACGTGCGCTCGTCCATCTCGATCCGGCCGTCCTTCTCGACGAGCTCGGGGCGGAGGTCCTGCTCGGTCGAGACGCCGTGCCGCGCCCCGAGCGCGAGCCGCGCGGCGTTGAGCGCGCTGATCCACGCGTTCACGTGCTGCGCCGGCACGGTCACGTTCCAGCGCGGGACCGGGCCGAACGGCGTCGTCGGCTCGAGGCCCTTCAGGTCCCGGACGAGGATATCCCTCGCCGACGCGAGGAGCGCGAAGAGCTCCGGCCGCACGAGCCGCTCCCAGTCCTCGCGATGCTTCGCGTCGTCCGAGGGCTCGGGGAAGAGCCGGCGATGCGCCTCGCCCTCGGGCTTCTCGAGCAGCTCGGGCACCTCGACCAGCGCCTCGACGTGGAGCGGGAAGAGCCCCTCGATCGCCGCCGCCCCGTCCGGCCGCCGCGTGACGCGCGGGAACATCATGTGGTCTCCATCGTCGCGAGGAGCTGCGCCGCGTGGAGCTTCTGCACGTACGTCTCCGCCTGCTCGCGCGCGCCGGTCCAGACGATCGAGCGCCCCTTCGTGTGCACCTCCATCATCAGCGCGTGCGACTTCTCGACCGGGTAGCCGAAGATGCGCTGGAAGACCATCGTCACGTACACCATGAGCGTGATCGGGTCGTTCCAGACGATCACGTTCCACGGCGGCGCGAGGCGGACCTGCGTCTCCTCGAGGACCTGCGGCTCGGTCATCCGGCTAGAGGATACCCTTCCGCCGGGCGCGCGCGGCTAAGGCGTTCGCCCGATGCGTGAGCACCCTACAATGGGCCCGCGCATGTTCGATTCCGTCGCATGGGCGCGTCGCCGCGCGGTCCTCCTCGACGAGGAGGGCCGCGTCGTGTTCGAGCTCGACGGCGTCGAGGCGCCGGAGGCGTGGTCCGAGACGGCGGTGAACGTCGTCGCGAGCCGGTACTTCAAGCCGGGACCGCAGGGCGAGCGCAGCGTGAAGGAGCTCCTCCGGCGCGTCGGGGGCACGCTCTCGCGCTGGGTGAAGGAGGAGGGGCTGGGGGAGGAGGACTACGAACGGCGGCTCATGGACCTGCTCCTCCACCAGCGGGGCGCGTTCAACTCGCCGGTCTGGTTCAACGTGGGCGTCGACGGCCACCCGCAGTGCTCCGCGTGTTTCATCCTCTCCGTGAAGGACGACCTGCACTCGATCCTCGAGCTCGCGCGGATCGAGGGGTTGATCTTCAAGTACGGCTCGGGCTGCGGCACGAACCTCTCGGTGCTGCGGTCGAGCCGCGAGCGGCTCTCGGGCGGCGGGTTCGCGTCGGGGCCGGTGTCGTTCATGCGCGGGTACGACGCGTTCGCCGGCGTCGTGAAGTCGGGCGGCCGGACGCGCCGCGCGGCGAAGATGCAGATCCTCGACGCGACGCACCCGGACATCCTCGACTTCGTCCAGGCGAAGGCGCACGAGGAGCGGAAGGCAAAGGCGCTCGCCGCGGCCGGGTTCGGCGGCGGCCTCGACGGCGAGGCGCACCGGAGCGTCGCGTTCCAGAACTCGAACCTCTCGGTGCGCGTGACCGACGACTTCCTGCGCGCGGTCCGGGAGGACAAGCCGTGGACCACGCGCGCGGTCAAGAGCGGCGAGCCGATGGAGACCTTCCCCGCGCGGAAGCTCCTGCGCGAGATCGCGCGCGGCGCGTGGCAGTGCGGCGACCCGGGCCTCCAGTACGACACGACGATCCAGAAGTGGCACACCTGTCCGGAGTCGGGTCGGATCCACGCGAGCAACCCGTGCTCCGAGTATCTCTTCCTCGACGACTCCGCCTGCAACCTCGCGTCGCTGAACCTCCTCGCCTACCTGAAGCCGGACTTCACGTTCGATGGCCTCGGCTTCCGGCGCGACGCGGCCACGCTCTTCCGCGCGATGGAGACGATCGTGGGCAGGAGCGTCTACCCGACGCCGCGCGTCGCGGAGATGAGCCGGCTCTTCCGGCCGCTCGGCCTCGGCTACGCGAACCTCGGCGCGCTGCTCATGGCCCTCGGGCTCCCCTACGATTCCGCGGAGGGGCGCGGCTGGGCCGCGGCGATCACCGCGGTCATGACCGGCGAGGCGTATCGCGTGTCGGCGGAGATCGCGGAGCGGAAGGGCCCCTTCGAGGCCTACGAAGGGAACCGCGACCACGTCCTCGGCGTGCTCGAGCGGCACCGCGCGGCGGTCGCCTCGATCGAGGCCGCGCCGGCCGCGCTGCTCGCGGAGGCGCGCGCGGTCTGGGAGAAGACGCTCGCGGCGGCCCGCGACCACGGCGTGCGGAACGCGCAGGCGACGGTCCTCGCGCCGACGGGCACGATCGCGTTCCTGATGGACTGCGACACGACCGGGATCGAGCCCGACCTCTCCCTCGTGAAGTACAAGAAGCTCGCGGGCGGCGGCTCGCTGCGGCTCCTGAACCGGGTGGTGCCCCGCGCCCTCGCGCGGCTCGGCTACGCGAAGGGCGAGATCGACGCGATCGTGAAGCACCTCGAGCGGGAGGAGGGGATCGAGGGCGCGCCGCACCTGAAGCGGGAGCACCTGCCGGTCTTCGACTGCGCGTTCCGCCCCGGCCGGCACGGCCGCGTGATCTCCGCCGACGGGCACCTCCTCATGATGGCGGCCGTGCAGCCGTTCCTCTCGGGCGGCATCTCGAAGACCGTGAACCTCCCGAAGGAGACGACGACCGAGGAGATCGAGCGCCTCTACCTGCGCGGCGGCGAGCTCGGCCTCAAGGCCCTGGCCGTCTACCGGGAGGGGTCGAAGGGGATCGAGCCGCTCACGACCCGGTGCGTGATCGACGAAGGCCACCAGACCTGCTGCGGAGGGTAGGCTCTTCCGCGTGGAACCGTCCGCGCACGCCTCCCCGGCGCATCTCGACGCGCAGCACACGCCCGAGGCGATCGCGGCGCGGCTCTCCGCGAGCACGGACCACAGCTACGTCGGCGACGCCGTCCTCGGGGCCATCGACGGGACGGTCACCACGTTCGCGATCGTCGCCGGCGCGCGGGGCGCGGATCTCGGATCGGGAATCGCGCTCGTCCTCGGCCTCGCGAACGTCCTCGCCGACGGGTTCAGCATGGCCGTGAGCAACTACCTGAAGGCGAAGGCGGACCTGCAGGTCGTGGAGCACGCGCGGCGCGTCGAGGAGTCGCACATCGAGAAGATCCCCGACGGCGAGCGCGAGGAGATCCGCCAGATCTTCCTGAGGAAGGGGTTCGAGGGGAAGGTGCTCGACGCGGCCGTGGACGTGATCACGCAGGACCGGCGCCGGTGGGTGGACACGATGCTCATGGAGGAGCTGGGGCTGAGGCTCGATCCCCCGCGCCCCCTTCGCGCCGCGATCACGACGTTCGTCGCCTTCCTCGTCGCCGGCCTCCTGCCCCTCCTCCCGCTCCTCGCCGGCCGCGCCTTCCTCGCGAGCGCCATCGCGACGGCGGCGACGTTTTTCGCGATCGGCGCGGCCAAGGGGCGCCTGCTCCGCACGGGCGCCATGCGCGGCGGCCTCGAGACGCTGCTCATCGGCGGCGGCGCGGCGCTCCTCGCCTACGCGGTCGGCCACGCGGCGCGCGGGCTCCTCTCGTAGCTAGAGACGTTCGCATAACGAAGTAACATCGCGTCGGAAGGAGAGGCCCGCCTTCGCGAGGAAGCCGGCGAGGGTCGCGGGCAACCGGCGAAGCCGCCGGACCGCCCTTCGCACGACGTCGG
>Ga0187894_10005878_pt1 | contig 12280 bp, 13 predicted proteins | sample GBC1701081metaG_FD_136650 | JGI IMG/M metagenome (GOLD analysis project Ga0187894, IMG submission 136650) | White microbial mat communities from a lava cave in the Kipuka Kanohina Cave System on the Island of Hawaii, USA - GBC170108-1 metaG ... | reverse complement strand
TCGACTGTGGATGGAGCTGATGCCGCGTTTCACTCCGCTGCCGGCGCCCGTCGGCACGCGGCCGTCGGCGAGTTTTCTTCCGGTAATGGGCGGCTACGAAGCGCGCTACTACGGATACCTGTGGTCGCGCGTGTACGCGCAGGACATGTTCACGGCTTTCCGGCGGACGGGTCTCGAGGATGCGGCGACGGGGGCACGCTACAGGCGCGAAATTCTCGAGCCCGGCGCGATGGCCGAGCCGGAGGAGCTGCTGCGCAATTTCCTGGGACGCCCGCTGAGCTACCGGGCGTTCTACGAAGAGGTCGGAATCGAACCGCCGCCCTGAACGGGCAACGCGCGGTTACTTGATCTTCGATTCCTTGTACTTGACGTGCTTGCGCGCGACCGGGTCGAACTTCATGGTTTCGAGCTTGTCCGGGTGCAGCCGCTTGTTCTTCATCGTCGTGTAGAAGTGGCCGGTGCCGGCCGACGAAACAAGCTTGATCTTTTCGCGCATGGCTGAGTCCTCGAAAATCCTTCGCGCCTAGAGTTTCTCGCCCTGAGCGCGCAGCTCGGCGACCACGACTTCGAGGCCGCGCTTCTCGATGGTGCGCAGCCCGCGGGTAGAAACGCGCAGCGTCACGTAGCGCTGCTCGGTCTCCAGCCAGAAGCGCTGCGTGTGCAGGTTGGGCAGGAAGCGGCGGCGCTTGCGGTTGTTCGCGTGCGACACGGTATTGCCCACCTTGGGGCGCTTGCCGGTGACCTGGCAGACTCGGGACATGGCGGAAACTTCCTTCACGATCCGCCCGTGCTTCAGGAAAAGCTCAGGCGGTCAATAGGTTAGCGCCGGAGCGCCGTGAAAAAGAGCGGCGAAAGATAGCCGAAAGGCGCAGCGCGGGCAAGGCTGGCATCGGCATGCCGCCGGGCTTCGGCATGGCGCCGGCCTCGGGCCCGGTCAGCGAACGATCCCCTTGCCCGGCGCGCGCGGATCGGACGCCGCCACCACCCTGCCCTCGTAGTCCCAGGTCACGACCTGCATGTTGCCGATGGTCGCCGGCCAGGGCCGGAAGGAATGGCCGCGCGCCGCGAGCGACGCCTGCTCGGCTTCGGTGAACGCCCCGGTCTCGGCGGCGACGGAGTCAGGCAAGTACTGGTGATGGAAGCGGCGCGCAGCGACTATCTTCTCGGCATCGGCGCCGTCGACCCAATTGAGTGTGCCGAGCAGGACCATGCTCGGGATATAGCTGCCGCCCGGCGAGCCGAGAATCGCGACGCCGCGCCCGGACTCGAGGAACGTCGGCACCATGCTCGACAGCGGGCGCTTGCGCGGCTCTACCGAATTGGCTTCGGCACCGACCAGCTGATACATGTTCGGCGCGCCCGGCTTGATGGCGAAATCGTCCATCTCGTTGTTGAGCAGAATACCGGTGCCCGATGCGACCAGCCCGGTGCCGAACCATGCGTTGAGCGTAAGGCTCGCAGCGACGCGGTTGCCTTCGCGATCCAGCACGGAGAAATGCGTGGTGCTCGTTCCCGAACTGCTGTCGCCGGTGTAACCGGGGAGCATCGCGCTCGGCGTCGCCTTGTCGATACGGATCGAGGCGCGCTGACCCGCCGCGTAGTCGGCGCTCAGCAGGCGCTCGATCGGGAAGCGCACGAACGCCGGATCGCCGAGGTATTCCGCGCGATCGCGATGAGCACGACGCAGGCTCTCGATGACCAGATGCTTGCGCGCGGCCTGGTCGAGCTTGTCGAGCTGGTAGCCGCCGAGAATGTTGAGCACGTTGATCAGTGCGATGCCGCCGGAGGAAGGCGGCGGAGCGGTGACGATCCGGACGTCGCGGTAGGAGCCGACCAGCGGTTCCCGCTCCACCAGCCGATAGTTCGCGAGGTCCTCCGTCGACCAGATGCCGCCCAGCTGGCGCACGCCCGCGACGAGGCGCCGCCCCAGTTCTCCTTTGTAGTATTCGTCGGGACCCTTCTTCGCCAGCAGCTCGAGGGAGCGCGCCAGGTCGCGCTGCTTGAGAATGTGACCCTCGCGAGGTACCGCGCCTTTCACGAAGAAGATCCGTTTGCCGTCGGGCGTGCGCTCCAGCGCCTTCTGCTTGCGGGTGATGTCGTTCACCAGGCGGGCGTAGACCGGGTATCCCTCGCGCGCCAGTCGGATCGCCGGCTGCAGGCTTTGCGCCATAGACAATCGCCCGTATTTGCTCGCGATGTGCGCCCACGCCGCCGGCTCTCCCGGGATGCCCGCGGCGAGCGCTGTGTCCGTGGAGCGCCCCGGCACAGGCTGCCCGTCCGAACCGATGAACATGTCGCGCGTCGCCGCTGCAGGAGCGACCTCGCGCGCGTCGACGAAGACGGCCTTGCCCTCGCTGCCGAAGTGCAGGAGATAGAAACCGCCGCCGCCCATTCCCGAGCCGCGGGGCTCGACGACGTTGAGCGCGGCGCTCACGGCCACCGCGGCGTCGAACGCGTTGCCGCCGGCTTCGAGGACTTCAAACCCCGCTTCCGTCGCCAGCGGATAGGCGCTGGCGATCGCCGCCTGCGGCGGCTTGCGCTCGTCCGCGCGTGCGCCCGCTGCCAGCAGGCAGCAGAGAACCAGGAACAGCGCGGGCAACAGCCGGCGCGCGGCCGGCAAGGCGAACGTCATCATCGGGTCCTCATCTCGTCGTGGTGCAGGGCGCCGTTGCCGGCGTCATGCGGGTTTGCGCAGTTTCTTCAGCTCCGCTTGCACCACCGGATGGACGAACTCCGACACGTCGCCGCCGAGCGCGGCGATTTCGCGCACCAGGGTCGAGGAGATGAACGTGAACTGTTCCTGCGGGGTCAGGAACACGGTCTCGAGCTCGCGCCACAGGTGGCGCGACATGGTCGCGAGCTGAAATTCGAACTCGAAGTCGGACACCGCGCGCAGCCCGCGCACCACGACGCGGATGTCGTGCTTGCGCGCAAATTCCACTGTCAGGCCGGTGTACCCGGTGACCTCGACGTTGGGCACGTCGGCCAGCACACGTTTCGCGAGGTCTATGCGCTGCTCGAGGCTGAAGAGTGGCGCCTTGTTGAGGTTGGCGGCGATCGCGACGATAACCCGGTCGAACACGCTGGCCGCGCGCCGCACCAGGTCGTGGTGGCCGTTGGTGATCGGATCGAACGTGCCCGGATAGACCGCGCTGCGATTCATGGTGGATCCCGTTCGGCTGCCGCGCCGCGCCGCGCCAGATGATACCCGACCTCGCCCGCGCGCTTGGATCGCACGAGGTTCCAGGCTCCCGGCAGGTCCGGGAGGGGCTCGCGTGCCGGGCGCTCCATGTAGATGAATGCGGACGGGGACAGCCAGCCGCGGGTTTCCAGCAACCCGCAGACCTCGGCAAGGATCTCGCTGGCGAAGGGCGGATCGAGGAACACGACGTCGCAGGGGCTGGCCGGGCCGCGCAGGTAGCGCAGCGCGTCGTCGCGGTGAACCTGCGCGCCGGACGCCTGGAGCAGCCCGAGGTTGGATTCAAGAGCCCGCACGGCCTGCGGATCGCGTTCCACGAAGGTTGCCGAGGCGGCACCGCGCGAAAGCGCTTCCAGCCCCAGGGCGCCGGAGCCGGCGAACAGGTCCAGGCACCGGCTGCCCGCAATTGCTTCGCGTAGCCAGTTGAACAGGGTCTCGCGTACCCGGTCAGGGGACGGCCGCAGGTCGGGCAGAGGAGCGAAGCGGATGCGCCTTCCCCGCCAGCTCCCGCCGATGATCCGCAGTTCGTTGCGCGTGCGCGGCGCGGATGCGCCTCGCCGGCCGGTTGCGGGCGTCGCACGGCCCGATTTCTTTGCCATATCGAGAGCTTAGGCGCCCAAGTGCATCACTTGCCATCCAAAAGGGGGGCAGCGTAGGCTTGGCTCCACTACAACAAGCGCCGCGCGAGAGAAGCTCGCGCATGCGCCTCCCCACGACCTTCCAGAAAGAGCGATCAGGAGCGAATCATGAGGACAGTGCGTGCCGCAATCCTGGGACTGACCGGATTGCTGCTGATCGGCTGCGGCTCCGGTTCCGACGAGGCCACGCTCAACGAGACCAATCCGTCGAGCGGCGTGCCGGTTCCGCCGGGCACGCCACCCGCGCCGACCGCTTTCCGCGCGCTGTTCCAGCCGAGCGTCGGCGTGCTGCCCTATCCGATCGACCTGTTCTTCAGCGGCACCACCGACGGCACACTGAACATTCCGATCACGTCGTTCAATTCCACGGCCGCCGCGATCAACAACCTCGACGGCTATTCCGTCAACGGCGTCATCCGTGCGCGTTTCAGCGCGCCGATCAATCCGGCGAGCCTCACGGCGGCGAACCTTCGCGTGGTCAGGGTTGCGCTGAGCAACACCACCAAGGCGCCGCTGCCGCCGACGGACCCGGGATTCTTGGTGCCGCAGGTGCTGACTATCGGCACGGCCGCCAGCGGTGCCGACATCAACGTCGGCGTGGCAGCCGAATCGGGCGGCACGCTGATCCTGGAGATCACGCCCAACCGCCCGCTGCAGGCGTCTTCGGGCTCGCAGAACATCGGCTACATCGTGCTGCTCACGCAAAGGATCACTGGCGCCGTCGCTTCGGGGACCCCGCCACCCGCGGTCGCGGACACCGAGTACGCCCTGGTGCGCAACCAGGCCATCACCGAGCTCCTCGCGGGTGCGACCACCCCGAGCTGCGCGCCGATTACCAACACGACGCTGCGCCAGATCTGCCAGCTCACGTTTGCTCACCTGGCGATTAGCCAACAGGTCGGTTTCCCGCCGGCTGAGGTCGTGCTCTCGTTCAGCTTCACCACGCAGTCGACCCTCGACACGATGGTCGCGCTGTCCAATATCGTCGCAGCCTCGCCGGTCCCGCCGATCCCCGTCGCCTCGCCGATGGGCACGGGCCCGACCGGCAATCTCACGACGCGCGACATCATTCCGCAGCTCCCGGGCCGGGCTGACGTATTCCTCGGCACGGTGCGCATTCCTTACTACCTGACCGCTCCCAGCCAGGCAGTTCCCACTGCACCGCTCACACGTTCCTGGACCGCGGCCGGGCCGTCGCCCGCGCCCGGCATCGATCCGGCCAGCCGCAATCTCACGCGTTTCAATCCGGTGCCGGCGAAGACCGCGGACCTCGACATTCCGGTCGTCGTCACCGTGCCGAACTCCACCGCGGGCCCGCTCGCGCCGCGTCCTGCGCAGGGCTGGCCGGTGGTGGTCTTCCAGCACGGCCTGACGCGCAATCGCTTCGACGTGCTGCCGGTCGCCGATTCCTTCGCACAGGCCGGCTTCGTCGTCGTGGCGATCGACATCCCGCTGCACGGCGTGACACCGACGAGCCCGCTCGCGCCGTTCCGCCAGGTGGGACGCGAGCGCACGTTCGACACCGATCTGGTCAACAACAACACGCTCGCTCCGGGGCCGGACGGCGTGCCGGACGGCTCGGGCCAGTTGTTCGTCAATCTCAGCAGCCTGCTGACCACGCGCGACAACCTGCGCCAGGCGGCGGTCGACCTGCTGGCGCTGACGCGCGCCGCTCCCACGATCGAAGTGACCGGCGACACCACGCCCGACATCAATCCGGCGCGCATCCACTTCGTCGGCCATTCTCTCGGCAGCATCGTCGGCACCGTGTATTCGGCAGTCAGCCCGGCGACGCGCACCAGCTCGCTGCTCATGACCGGCGGCGGCGTCGCCAACACGATCAACGACTCGCCGACGTTCGGGCCGCTGATTCGCGCGGGCCTGGCGTCGCAGTCGGGTGGCCTGCTCGTGCCGGGGACCACGCTGTTCAACCAGTTCCTGCGCGACGCGCAGACCGCGGCCGACGCCGGCGATCCCGTCAACTTCATCCGCATGCTGCTGTTGCAGAAGCCGGTACACATCACGCAGATGGTCGGCAGCACGGGCTGGCAGCCCGACCTGGTGGTGCCGAACAGCGCCACGACGCGGATGATCAACGCCGGAGGCACGCTGCTGCGCCGTATCGGCGCCGCCGGCCCGAACGCCACCGCTCCGAGCAACGGCGCATACGTCAACTTCATCTTCGGCCACCACGGATCGATCCTCGATCCGTCGTGCTCGACGCCGCCGGTCGGGCCGGATCCGCTCCTGTGCGGCGCGACGACGGTCGAGATGCAAACCCAGGTCGTAGGCTTCGCGTTCGCGGACGGCGCGGCGGTGAACATCACGAACCCCGCCGTCGTTCAGGCGCCCTGACCCGGCCGGCTGAGCACGCGGCAAGAACACGGGCGGGGCGGTCTTCGGATCGCCCCGCCTGCCACCAGCCTCTCTCCCGCCCGCCCGCGCGCACCTCTGTACAATCCCGCGCTCGATTCACGAGCCGCGCGAGTACAGCGTTGTCCGACTCCCGCACCGATCCGCCAGCCGAGAAGCGCGGCTTCATCGCGCGGCTGCGCGCCAAGCTCAATCGCGGCGATTCCTGGCTCACCTACGACCTCGCGAACCTGCTTCCAGGGCGCGCAATCGACGCGCAGATCCTCGAGGATCTCGAGACCCGACTGCTGAGCGCGGACGTGGGCATCGAGGCCACCGAGCGCATCCTCGACGGACTGCGCGACCAGGTCGCGCGCAAGGAGCTGAAGGACGCGGACGCGCTGCTGCGCGCACTGCGCGCGTCGATGCTGGAGATCGTCGCGCCCTGCGCGCGGCCGCTGGTCGTGGATGCTGCGCGCAAACCCTTCGTGATCCTGGTCGTCGGCGTCAACGGTTCCGGCAAGACCACCACCATCGGCAAGCTCGCAAGCCGGTTGCGCGCTGAGGGCCACGAGACGCTGCTCGCGGCGGGCGACACCTTTCGCGCGGCGGCCATCGAGCAACTCGAAATCTGGGGCAAGCGCACAGGCTCGCCCGTGGTGGCTCAGCAGAGCGGCGCAGATCCCGCGGCGGTGGTGTTCGATGCTCTGCAGGCAGCACAGTCACGCGGCGCCGGCGTGCTCATCGCGGACACCGCGGGACGCCTGCATACGCAGACGCACCTGATGGACGAGCTGAAGAAGGTCAAGCGCGTCCTGCAACGCCTGGACGCCGACGCGCCGCACGAGGTGCTGCTCGTACTCGACGCCGGACTGGGCCAGAATGCCCTGGCGCAAGCCGCGCAGTTTCACGAGGCGCTGGGCGTGACCGGAATCGTGGTCACCAAGCTGGACGGCACCGCGAAAGGCGGCACGGTGCTCGCCATCGCGCAGCGTTTCGCGATTCCGATCCGCTTCATCGGCGTCGGCGAGCAGTCCGAGGATTTCGGCGTATTCGACGCGGAAGGCTTCATCGACGCGCTCCTGAAACCGTCCGCGGCATGATCGTCTTCGAGCGCGTCCACAAGCGATATCCCAACGGCCGCGAGGCGCTCAGCGATGCATCCCTGCGCATCGAGAGCGCAGAGATGGTGTTCATCACCGGGCACTCCGGCGCCGGCAAGAGCACCGTCCTCAAGCTGATCGCGCTGATCGACCGGCCGACGCGCGGCCAGGTGATCGTCAACTCGCAGAACACCACGCAGGTGAAGCGCGGGCGCATTCCCGCCTATCGCCGCCAGATCGGCGTCGTGTTCCAGGACCACAAGCTCCTGCACGATCGCCCGGTGTTCGACAACGTGGCGCTGCCGCTGGTCATCGCCGGCACGCCGCGCCGCGAGATCGACAAGCGCGTGCGCGCCGCACTCGATCAGGTGGGCCTGCTGGGCAAGGAAAGCAACGCGCCGCTGGAGCTGTCGACCGGCGAGCAGCAACGCGTCGGGATCGCGCGCGCGGTCGTGAGCAAGCCGCCGGTGCTGATCGCGGACGAACCGACCGGGAATCTCGATCCCGACCTGGCGCTCGAAGTGATGCGTCTGTTCAAGCGCTTCAACGAAGTCGGCGTCACCGTCGTGGTGGCAACGCACGACATCCACGTCATCGATCGCTTCGACGTGCGCCGCATCGCGCTCGATCACGGCCACGTCATCGGCGAGACGGGCCCGCCCCCCGGCAGAAGCACGCCGTGAGTCCCTCGTCCGCAGCATCGCAGGCACGCGCGACCCCGGCACGCCGTGGGCCGATCGCGGCGCTGCGCGTCTACGTAGCGCGACACGCCCAGGTTTTCGTCGCCTCGCTCGGGCGCCTGACGCGCCAGCCGCTCGGCACGCTGATGACCGTTACGGTCATCGGCATCGCACTGGCGCTGCCCGCGAGCCTCGAGCTGCTGGTGCGCAACACGCGCGCGGCGACCGCGTCGTGGAGCGAAGCGCTCGACATTTCCGTGTACTTCAAGCGCGACGTGCAGCTCGCCAAGGCAGAGCAGCTCGCGCGCAACCTGCGCCAGCGGACCGGTGTCGCGCACGTCGCCGTCATCCCGGCCGAGCAGGCGCTGAAGGAGTTTCGCGAGTTCTCGGGCTTCGGCGCGGCGCTCGACGCGCTGACCGCCAATCCCTTGCCGCATGCCCTGGTCGTGCGACCGGACGGCGCACGGGCCTCACCGACGGACGTTTCGGCGTTGCAGCGCTACCTGCAGAACTGGCCGGAGGTCGAGCTGGTACAGATCGACACCGAATGGGTAACCCGCTTCCACACGATGCTGCAGCTCCTGCGGCGAATCGTGACGCTCGCGGCGACGCTGCTGGCGGCGGGCGTGGTCGTGATCGTGGGCAATACCATCCGCCTCGACATCCAGAACCGGCGGGCCGAGATCGAAGTGACGAAACTCGTCGGCGGGAGCGATGCGTTCGTGCGCCGGCCGTTCCTGTACGGCGGTTTCTGGTACGGGCTCGCCGGCGGCGCGCTCGCCTGTCTTTTGGTCAGTGCCGGAGTCTGGCTGCTCGCCGATCCGGTGCACCGCCTGGTCGGCCTCTACGGCAGCGACTTTCGCATCGTGGGCATGGACGTGCGATCGGCAGGCATGCTGCTCGGCGGCGGTGCGTTGCTCGGCTGGGCCGGCTCGTGGATCGCCGCCGCGCGTCATTTGCGCTCGATTGAGCCGACCGCGTAACGCGTTTTACAGCAGGTCACTCGACGCCGCGCGATTCCAAGCGCGCGACGACGTTGCCCTGCGCATCGGACAGCTCCAGCCGATTGTCGACGACGTGTGCGTGCGCCGTAGCCGCGAGAGCGCGCATGAAGGCGTCTTCGGGGTTCTCGGAGTAGTCGCACGCCATCTTCGTGCCCGCGAGCGGACCGAACTTCAACGCATCGCCGGCGAGCTCGTACGACCCCATCATGCGGTTGCAGCCGCCGAAGCCCTGCGCCTGCTTCTGGTCGCCGAAGAGAACGATGTACGGCTGGGCGCGCTGCGCGACCGCCGCGACCGGCCGCCCTTCCACCTCGATCAGGTGCCAGCGCGTGTCTTCGAGAGGCGGGCTGCGCGTAGTCGCCTCCGGCGGCGCCGTGCCGTCTGGCGCCTGCGAGTCGGGGGATTGCGGACCCGGCGCTTGCGTTTCGGGCGACTGCGCGGCGGGCGGCGGCGGCGTGGATTCCGGTTTCCCGGAGTCCGGCGGCTGGCCGCAGGCCGCGATCAGGACTGCCCCCAGCAGGCCTGGCAGGCCCAGCAGCACGAGGCCAGAACGACGGTAGCAAGGCATGGTTGTCTCCGGCACGGCCGCTGAGGGATGCAGGATCGCCGAGCCTGCTGCCCCGATCAACGAGCCTCGTAATCAATTGATTTCAATGTGTTTCTATCCACGATAGAACTCGTGCCGGTCCTTAGCACTCTAAGCCGCGGACTGCTAATATCGGTCACGGGAAAGCGGCCGACGGGCATGGTCCCACCGCCACCCCAACCACCACCGGGAGGTTTAGAAGCAGATGACCACGGCACTGACCCTGAAGACTCACGAGAATTTTCTCGCGGGTCCCCTTGGGAGTTTCGATGCCTATGTCGAGCGCGTATCGCGCGTTCCGGTTCTGAGCCGGGAGCGTGAGCTCGAGCTGGCCACGCGCCTGAGCGACGAGGGTGACCTCGACGCCGCCCGCGAGCTCGTCATGTCTCACCTGCGTTTCGTCGTGCACATCGCCCGGGGCTACCTCGGCTACGGCCTGCCGATCGGCGACCTGGTCCAGGAAGGCAACGTCGGGCTCATGAAGGCGGTGAAGCGATTCGATCCGACGGTCGGCGTGCGCCTGGTGTCCTTCGCCGTTCACTGGATCCGCGCCGAGATCCACGAATACGTGCTGCGCAACTGGCGGCTGGTGAAAGTCGCCACCACCAAGGCGCAGCGCAAGCTGTTCTTCAATCTGCGCAAGATGAAGAAGAACCTCGGCTGGCTGAGCGAGTCCGAGCGCCTCGCCGTCGCGCGCGATCTCGGCGTCGCACCCGAGGAAGTGACCGAGATGGAGAAGCGGCTGTCCTCGCGCGACCTGTCGTTCGATCCGGTGATCGAGAGCGACGACGAGGAGGCCTACACGCCGGCGATGTACCTGCCCGCGCCCGACGCCGATCCTGCAGTCAAGGTCGAGCGCGAAGAGTGGGACGACACGACGGCCGACAACGTCTCGGCGGCATTCGCAACGCTGGACGAGCGTAGCCGCGACATCCTGTCGAGCCGCTGGATGACGGACAACAAGGCCACGCTGCATGAGCTCGCCGAGCGTTACGGCGTTTCCGCCGAGCGTATCCGGCAGATCGAGGCCAACGCGATCCGCAAGCTCCGGGCCATCGTTGCGCCGGAGGCGGCACTCGAAGATTGAGAGCGAAGCTCGCGGCTGCGAGAGCAGGGGTAAGGACCCAAGAAAAAGCCCGGCACGAGCCGGGCTTTTTCGTTTCGCGGGCGCCGGCAGGAGCCGGCCCCGGATCAGAAGTCGCGAATCAACCCGCGGTGATCGGTGCCAGCGTCAGCTCGACGCGCCGATTTGCCTGACGGCCTTCCGCCGTGCCGTTGTTCGCGACCGGCCGCGTCTCACCCGCGCCGACCGTGATGATGCGCTGTTCCATCACGCCCTTGGTGGCGAGATATTGGGCAACCGTGCGCGCACGGCGCTCCGACAGCGCCTGGTTGTACGCGTCCTCGCCCGTGTTGTCGGTGTGCCCGGCCACTTCGATGATGGTCTTCTCGTACTCGTCCAGCACCAGGCCGACCGAGTCGAGCACGGCGAAGAAGTCGCCGTTCAGGTCCGAGCTGTCCGTCTTGAACGTGATGTTGCCCGGCATGTTGAGCGTGATGTTGTCGCCGATGCGCGTGACGCTCACGCCCGTGCCCTGCAGGCGCTGGCGCAGCTTCGCTTCCTGCACGTCCATGTAGTAGCCCACGCCGCCGCCGGCGATGGCGCCGATGCCGGCGCCGATGAGCGCGCGCTTCTTGCGTTCCTTGGAATCGTCGCCGGTCAGCATGCCGGCGACCGCGCCGGCAATGGCACCGATGCCCGCACCCTTAGCGGCTTTGCCGGCCTGCCTTTCACCGGTATACGGGTTGGTCGTGCACGCGGCGAGCAGCACGCTCGCGGCGACTGCAGCCAGTGTCGACATCTTCCATAGCGACATGCGATTCATGAGTTTCCTCCGACTGATGATTTCTTGGACGCGGCGCGCTTCCGATGCGTTCCGAGATCCCGAGCGGCAGTGTGAGTTCAGCAAGCTGAACGGACTCTGAAACGGTTGGAAAACGTTACAAGCCGCGTTCCGGGGCCGGCGGCGTAGTCGCCTTGCGATAGCCCTTGGGCCTGATCGCCACGGTATTGCGCACCACGCTGCAGCGGCTGCCGTCGGTCAGATAATAGCCGTACTCGAACGTGGGCGTCGCCCGGCCTTGCGTCTCCAATTCGCGACGGATGTGGGCTTCCTGATCCACCGTGAATTCGAAACGCAGTTCCAGGTCCGTGCTGCCGCCCCGCTGGAAATCAATTGACATCGCGCGCGTCCACACCGAGTAGCCAGGGAAAACCCTGGCACAGGCGATCGCGGCGATCGGGTCGGCGAGCGCAGCCTGGTAGCCGCCGAACATCACGCCGCCCGGATTGCGCGAGAACGTGTTGAGCGGCAGGCGCACGCGGATGCGCCGCCAGTCGCTGCTCACCTCGAGCACCTTGATGCGCATCAGGAAGAACGGCGGATAGATCTCCAGTCGGCGCGCGTCCGAGAGGAAACGCGCGCGGGAGACGTACTGCATCACCCGCTGGCCGAGAGTCGGCTTGTTGCTCATGCGCAGGCTTGCAACCTGTGGCTGGCCGGGCGTAGCTTGCCCGCATCGCCCGCGGCGCGCCAACGAAAAAACCGGCCGGAAAACAGGTAACAGCCATGCGCCCAGTCCAGGAATGGCTCGACGAGTACGCCGAGAGCCACCGTCACTCCACCAACAAGCTGCTGCACTGGATCTGCGTGCCGG
>Ga0187894_10005877_pt1 | contig 12280 bp, 4 predicted proteins | sample GBC1701081metaG_FD_136650 | JGI IMG/M metagenome (GOLD analysis project Ga0187894, IMG submission 136650) | White microbial mat communities from a lava cave in the Kipuka Kanohina Cave System on the Island of Hawaii, USA - GBC170108-1 metaG ... | reverse complement strand
AGCAGCAGGCCGGTAACAATCAGCGAGGAGACATTCTCCACTTTGAGGTGGCCGAACGGGTGCTTTTCATCGGGCGGCTTATCGGCGACACGCACGGAAAGATAAGTGACGATGGTGCTCACCAGATCCAGCGTGGAGTGCAGCGCTTCGGAGAGAATGCCCAGGCTGCCGGTAGTGGCGGCGACAAACACCTTCATGGTCACCAGCAGCAGCGACGACGCCACCGATTCGAGCGCGGCGATTTTCTTCTCGCGGACGGCTTGTTGCGCGATTTCCACGGGCGCACGATTATACGCTGACGTTCGAGCTTCCCGGGTCATGCGCGGGAGCGCTCGAAATCCTGCCACCGGAGATGCTATTCTCTCCGGGCCGCTGATGATCCCGCACTCCCCCGTCACCCGTCCCGGCTGGCCCCGGCGCCGCGCAACGAAATGGCTGCTTTGGCTTGGGGCATTCCTGCTGCTTGGCTTGTTTTCCTACTCACGCTGGGTGGAGCCCGGCTGGATTGAAGTCACGCATCATCACGTCGTGGCTCCGCTTGCGCCCCCGGTGAAAATCGCTCACGTCACGGACCTGCACGTGAACTCCTTCGGGCGCCGCGAGCGGCGCGTGATCGAAATACTGGGCCGGGAAAGGCCGGACGTGATCCTGATCACCGGCGATGTGCTGGGCGAGGCTGCGGACTGGCGGCTGGCCGCGCAGGTGCTCTCCCGGCTCAAAGCGCCGTTGGGAACCTACTTTGTGCGAGGGAACTGGGAATCCGCGCTTTCCGAACAGCAGGAAGCGGAAATGTATGCTGCGTCCGGCACGGTTTTGCTGCGGGACGCGGCGCGGGAAATTCGGCCGGGGCTGTGGCTCATCGGCTACGACGACATGATTACCCGCGAGCCGCACGCCGGCGCAGCGCAGGAGTCCATTCCCCGAGGCGCGTACGTGATCGCGCTGTTCCATGCGCCGCTGATGTACGAGTACGTTGCGGACAAGTGCAACCTGGCCCTGTGTGGGCACACCCATGGCGGGCAGGTGGTGATTCCGTTTGTCGGGCCGATGTGGATGCCCGCCGCGGCAGGAAACTTTGTAAGCGGCTGGTATGCGCAGAAAAGCTCGCGGCTGTACGTGAATCGCGGCGTGGGAATGTCGCGCCTGCACTTTCGCTTCAACGCCCGGCCGGAAGTGGCGTTCATCACCCTCTCCCCATGACCGGTGCGCATCGGATTCTCCGCGCCTGCTTGACTCCGCCCCCGCACTCCCGTAGCGTCTAGTTGGAGAACATTGCGATGAGCAAGTCGGTTTTGTCCGTCTTCTTGCTGCTGGCGATGGCGCCGCTGGCCGGCGCGCAGTCGTTGCAGAATCAGGTGCTGGGGCTGCTGCCGGTTCAAACCGGGGAAGTTTCGTTCCTGGACGTGAAGGCTTTGCGCGGCTCGCCGCACTATCCGCAACTGAAGTCGCAGGTGCTGCCGGAGCGCTTCCGCGCGCTGGTGGCATGGACCCAGTACATCGGAATTGATTTTGACGCCGACGTGTACCAGATGAGCTGGGCCTTCCTTCCGCCGGACGAAAAGGGCCAGCCCGGATTGATTGGCATCGCCGAGGGCAATTTCCCGCTGAAAGAACTGGACGCCGAGATCAAGAAGCGCAGGCTCACGACCACGCGCCATGCGGGCGGCACGGTTCTGTCCCTCGGGAAAAACGACGCCGGACAGGAGTTTGTCTTTGCCTTCGTAGATGGCTCGACGGCGGTATTCGGATTCCGTGAACTGGCGCTCGAAGTGCTCGACCGGCACGCCAATGGCGGGCAGAGCCTGCTGAATAATCGCGAGCTGATGGACCTGGTTTCGCAGGTGAACGGCAAGTCTCCGGTGTGGATGGCCATGGATAAGCGCTTCACCTACCTGGCGGTGAAGCAGATGCTGCCCAACCTGGAAACCCTGCCCGGCGCGGACACCGTAGCCCAGCGCCTGCAAAGCTCCATTTTGCGCTTTGACCTCTCGAGTGGCATGCGCAGCCAGGGTGTGGTTCGCACGTCCGATCCCACCCTGGTTTCGACGCTGGTGCAGGCCGGCCTGGCGTATCAGACCTGGAAAATCAAAGAAGAGAATCCGGATCTCTCCCGCGTGCTGGCAAGCATGACCGTCAACCGCGAAAGTGACAATGTCCTGCTGGCCCTCAGCATTTCGAACGACGACCTCGCCACACTGATCAGCAAGAACAGCTTCGCACTCAAGTTTTAGCTCTCCCCGCGAGTCGCCCCGGCCTGCCCTGAGTTTGTCGAAGGGAGTCCCGCCGGTTCTGTCTTTTGTAGCGGCGCGTGCAGGGCCGCGCCATCTGGCCATTGAATTTGGATTTCGGTTTGTCGCACAACGACAGCAGGAGCAACTGCCAGAGAAATAAAGATGGCGTCCGCCGCGGCGGACCCATGCGCCGCTACGTCAGAATGATCGGCGCAGTCGCGGCAAGTGGCAATGCAAAACGGCCCTGACGATTTCTTGTCAGGGCCGTTTTCGGTTGCATTTGAAATCCGCGCAGCGTTACCGCATCACTGCGGGACTTTGATGTGCGCAATCAGGCTCGGCACTGTGCCTGCGAGTGCGATCGGCGACGCAGCGTTGGCAGGGAACGTGACCGGACTATCGTCGCGAATGGAGACCGAGGCCGCGCCATTCAAGGCGATGTACACGCGGACACCGGTGCCCGGCACCGGGTTGAGCGGCGGAATGGTGACACCGGTTGGATTGTCTCCCGCGGTCAGGGCGATGAGTGTTGCCGTGTTTGTGGCGGTCGCGATCACGCTGAAGTCATCGCTGGAAAAGTTGGCGACATAAACGCGACTTCCATCCGGCGTCAGGGCCAGATCGTTCGGCACGGTTCCGATGTTGGCGGTGATGATCGTCACCAGCGTGACCGAGAGCGGTTCGACCGTACTCTGAACGCCAACGTTATTTGACCCGGAACCGGCAATGTACAGGTTGGCGCAATTCAGGTCGCAAACGATTGCAGTCGGTACGGTTACGCCTTGTCCGGTCAGGTCGATGGGCGACGAGCCAGGAACTTCCGCATTGGTCGCGGTGCTGACCGTGATCAGATCATCATTGGTCTGGTCAACGATATACAACCGAGTGCCGCCCGGATTGAGCGTCAGGCCAACCAGCACGCCGCCTCCCGCGCCGAGCGCTCCCGTGACGCTGATGAAAGCATCCGTACTGGCGTCAATGATGGCCACGACGCTGTTCGAGCACGTGACGTAAGCGCGTGGACCAATGGCCGGGATCACGCCGGTTGTCACTCGCCGCGGCAATGTACAACCGGGCAAAGCAATTGAGGAAACAAGCGTGTCCGAAATTGTGTCAATGACGCGAACGGTTGCCGCGCCGCCAGCCACAACGTAAGCGCGGCGCCCATCGGGCCGAATCGCGACACCCTCCGGAAGGTCGCCGGCGGTAATCGCAATACTCGTGACGGCAGCGCCCGGATTCGTGCTGATTACTTCCACCGTGTCACTGGTGTTGGTAACGTACGCTTTCTGTCCCAGCACGTTGATCAGGAAGTTCGGATCCAGATCGAATCCGGCGGGCGTGGTGGAATTGGCCGTATCCGAGACGCACATGTCGAACGTGAAATCCGTAGCGGTCGCGCTGGCGGCTGTGGCGCTGCCGCTCACTAATCCGGTTCCCGTGGTGACGGTAATACCCGTGGGCAGCGCCCCTGCGCCGCCGGGGCACGCGCCGCCGCCCGCCGCTCCCGCGAACCAACTCTGCGCTCCAATTCCTCCGGTGGCCGCAAAGGTTACGCCTGGCCCCGGCGGGTTATACGGGAAATTGAGCAACGCATTGACGAGATTTGCCTGAGTGGTTGTGATGGTCAGCGCGTTGTTGACGGTGAACGTGTGCGGGCCTGTCGCGGCGCCGCTTTGCGGCGTGGTGGAATTCGCTGTGTCGGTGACCGCGATGGTGAAGGTGTTCGTCGTGGTACCCGTGACCGGATTGTTCTGGCTGTTGATGGTAACGATTCCCAGGCCGTTATTCGGTGTGGCCACGATACCGGTGGGAAGTGTTCCTGCGCCGGACGGGGTCAAAGTGTAGCCGCCCAGGCCGCCGCTGGCCTGATAGACCACGTCGGTGGCTGCGGGCGCGCCGTAGGTGCGGCCCTGCACCGCAGCGGACGTCGCTGCGTTATTCGGGTCAGGCGAGCCGCCGGCCAGCGCGATGGTGAGCGCCGCGTTGATGTTCGCCGTGTAGTTGGTGAACCCGGCGTTGTCCGTGGTGATCAGCGCAGAGGGAGTCGTACTGGCATTGCCGGCATCGCTGACCGTGAACGTCAGCAAACGCAAGCCGGGCACACCCGGAAGACCTGCGCCGCCGCTGTTGCAGGTGACGTTCACAGACGCCGCCGGAGGCTGCAAGCCCAACGGCGTACAAATGAGGCCGCCTGCGCCCGTGAACGAGCCGCCTACCATGGTGATTAAGCCCGCTGAAGGGCCCAGCCCGCCTGTGGCATTGAACACCACGTCGGTGAGCGGTGTGCCGTAGGTTCGGCCAAGCACGCCATCCGGCAACGTACCGTTCGGAGCACCGCCACCCACGACCGGACTGGTTACGGAGAATGTGATTTCATCTCGCACGTTGAGATTGCGCAGCACCGGTGCGGGTTGCGTGCCAGTAGAAAGCGCGTCTGGCGTGGAAATGTTCGCCGTGTCGTTCACCGTCACTGGAATGTTGTTGAAGGCGCCAGCAACAACCGCCACGCTCACCGGCGCCGCCGTGCAGGTAAATTGAGTGGTGACCGTAGCGCAGATAAATCCGCTGGGGAATTGTGGCGACGGCAGATTCGACGTACCCGGATTGAGGAAGTTGTATGGACCCAGTCCGCCGGCCGCGGTGTACTGCACTGGCGTGAATCCGCCGATGCCGTAGTTGCGGCCCTTAACCGCGTCGTTGAGCTGCAGGGCCTGGTTCCCTGCGATGGTCAGATTCGCGTTCACGTCCAGCGTGTAATCCGTGTAACCCGCCGCATCGGTAGAAATGGTGTTGGGCGGGACGCTGGGGTTGCCAACATCACTCGCGTCAAAATTCAGCGTGCGTGTTCCGGTGGGCGCAACCAGAGCTACGCCGGCACTGTTGCAAATCACCAGCACCGGAGCAGCGCTCGGCGCCTGTGCACCGGATGGCGTGCAGGCGATTCCGTTGGCCAGCACCGTGCCGGTAGCAGTGACGGTGAGTCCGAGTGTTCCGTTCAAGCCGCCATTAGCGGCGAAAACAATATCGGTGAGCGGTGCGCCGTACCTGCGTCCCTGCACGCCGGGCGCGAACACGCCGGTGGGCGTGGGTCCGGTCACCGTTGTCGCGGTAAAGCTGATTTCCGGATTCACGGTCAAGTCACGATTCGCGGATGGCGTGCTGCCGGCTGGAGTGGTCGCGTTCGCCGTGTCAGTCACGGTGACCACGATGCCGTTCGCGGTCGCGCCGGTTACGGTATTCGCCGAGCAGGTGAAGTTCGGCGTCGCGGTCGCGCAGGCGAAACCTGCGGGCAGCGCCGTGCCGGTTTGCGCAAACGAGTAGCCGCCCAGGCCGTTGCTCGCCGTGAATTGAATCGGTATCAATGCACCCGTACCATACGCGCGGCCCTGTACCGCTTGATTGAGCGGATTGGCCTGATTCACCGCAATTGCCAGCGCCGCATTCACCGTGATGGTTTTCGCCAGCGTGCCGGCGCCGCCGGGAACCGCTCCATTGCCGGCATCCGCAGCTTGCACCGTGTAGGCGGCCGTTGCGCCGGTCACCGTTCCGCCGCCGGTGCGGCAGATCATGGTCTGCGCTACCTGCGTGCAGTTGATTCCCGTCGGCGGAGCGCCTGCGGAAACAGTGAACGTGTAGAGTCCATCGCCGCCCGTGGCCGTGTAGGTGGGAGTCGCCTGCGGCGCATCTCCATAGGCTCGGCCGGTGACGGCGTTATTCACGGCCGGATCAGGAACCACTGCTACCAGCACGCCAGCATTGATGGTGAGTTGCGTAGCCTGCGTGCTGGCGCCGGAGGGAACCGCCGCATTCGCTGTGGCTCCGTCATCCACTTGCAGCGTAAATGCCGTGGGACCGCCCGCTGCGCCCGCGGGATTGGCGGAGACGGTAATCGGTCCAGGGTTTGTCGTGGGGGCCGCGCAGTTCGTGCTGATGGCCGGTGACGTAGCAAATCCAGCGGGCAGCGCGCCCGCGCTCACGCACCAGCGATACGCGGCGGCTCCGCCGCCACCCGCAGCGGAGTAGGTTGGCGCTGCGCCGGCTTGACCGCCGATGGCGTAGGTTCTGCCGGTGACAGCGTTGAAGAGCGCCGTGTTCGGAGTGGCATTTCCGGCTTGGGTCAGGGTGGAGGTCAGCCCGGCGATGACCGTCAGATTCGTTGCCTGCGTGCTGTTGGCCACCGGGACGGCGGCGTTGCCGGTGTCGTCCACTTGCACCGTGAAGGCGGTGGGGCCGCCGGGCGCGCCGGCCGGATTTGCGGTGACCGTCACCGGTCCGGCTGCTGCTGTCGGCGCCCCGCAGGCCGCGCTGATTGCCGGAGCCGTCACAAACCCTGCCGGCAGCGCGCCTGCGCTGAAGCACCAGCGATAAGTTCCCAATCCGCCGGTTGCTGTGTAGGTTGGCGGCGCGCCGATGATTCCGTAGGTGCGTCCGGTGATGCCGTTCAGCAGCGCCGTATTCGGCGTGGCGTTGGTGGTTTGTGCCAGCGTGGAAGCCAGGGCGGCGTTCACCGTGATTTGAGTCGCGGCAGTGGCTGTGCTGGGCACCACTGCGGAGTTTCCGGTGTCGTCAAACTGCAGCGTGAATGCGGTAGCGGCGGCAGCGGCGCCGGCAGGATTCGCCGTCACCGTGACGTTGCCCGGAGTCGCGGTGGGCGTGGCGCAGTTCGTGCTGATTACGGGAGCCGAGACAAATCCAGCAGGCAGGGCGCCCGCACTGATGCACCAGCGGAAGAGCGCGGCGTTGCGCAATCCAAGGCCGCCGGTGCCGGAGTAGGTTGGCGGCGCGCCGATGGTGCCGTACGTACGGCCGGAAACCGCCGGCAACAGCGCTGTGTTCGGCGTGGCGTTGGTGGCCTGCGTCAGCGTTGCCGTGGCCGCGGCGCGAACAATCAAGGTGCGGTTGATGCTCGTGGTGCGCGCGGGGACAGCCACACGCCCGCTGACCGGATCCAGAATCTGGTTGTCGGTAACCGTGTAGGTGACGGCCACGTTGCCGGCGATGGTCAGATTGCCGGTGCTGCCCAGCGGGCAGCCCGTTCCGCCGGACACCGCAGGTGCGAGAACGAAGTCAGCATTCGCGACGATGGCGCAGGTAACCAGCGGCCCATTTCCGATTTCGGTAGTCTGTCCGCTGTCGCTGGCTCCGGCAGCGGCGGCGACGTTTGCCGTTGCTGTCGGACGGGTCTTCCCGGCAGCGGTTCCGTAGGCGCGTCCCACGGCGCCGTCCGCCAATTCGTTCGCGCCATAAATCGCTGGCGCCGGAACGCCGGCTGGATTGGGCTCAGCCGGCGGCCCGCTCAATGTGAACTCCCCGCGCACCACGAAGGAAAATCCGCGCGTGCCGGAGCTCGGTGTCGCGGCGTTGTCCGTCGCCTGCAAAGTGAAGTTGAACGTTCCGCTGGCCGTCGGTGTGCCGGTCAGGCGACAGCGACTGGCGGCTAGCACTCCCTCCGGCGCGACGCTGATGCCCGGAGGCAGCGCGCCGGATTGAATCGTGCATCCATTGCTGGCCAGCACCCCGGATCCGCCGCTGGTGGCGACCGAGGCGTCGTAGGCGCGTCCGGAAATCGCATCCACCAGCACCAGTGTGGTAATCGTCAGCGAACCGCCGCCGGTTCCTGGTGGAATGGGCAGACCCCCGGGCAATCCGCGGAACCCCAGGTCGCCGCAACCGGCCAACACACCGACCAGGGCAAGCGCACCGAGCGCCCCCAGGATTTTCGCCTTAGCTTCACTTTTCACATCGCGACGGGCTGAGTTGATCGCGCGCATGAGTTCGCTCCACCGTTACCGGAGTTTCGATTTTCAGATTTTCAGGACACACAATTTCGGGCTGCATGTTCCAATCTCGCTCCGGCAAAGTCAAGGATAAAGTAGCCGCTAAGCATGTTTGTCCTCAATTGGTAAGGAGGATTTCCAATTACGCAGCACCGGCCACGAATTACTTGACATCAGCTTTCGAATCGAAGAGATTAGCGTTCACTTTTGCGTTCGTGTGCGCCGAAGACCTGCACCTGTGCGGCAAAGAGCGCGCGGATTCGGGTGGCGGATGGAAAGTCCGCCTTCCATTTTTTTCAGGGGCACGCGACCGTTACTGATGAGAGGAGTATCCTCCATGCCCGGGCGACTCAGCCGCAAGCGGTTCTTCATCTCCATCGTCTTCGCCATATTGCTGGTGACATCCGCCATCGTGGACGCGCAGACGATCAGCGGCGTCATCGCCGGCGTGGTACGCGACCCGCAGGCCGCCGCGGTGCCCGGGGCCAGCGTCAGCGTGACCAATCCAGCCACCGGCCGCAGCTACAACACCAGCACCGACTCGAACGGTTACTTTTCCATCCGCGAAATCCCGCCCGGCAGCTACGTGGTGGAAGTCAAGGCCGGCGGCTTCAACACCTTCAAGCGCGAGAACGTGCTGATCAGCGTGAACCGCACTTCGATTGAGGATTTCAATCTGTCCCTGGCCGCCGAAAAAGTGGAAATCGTGGTGCAAGCGCCGCAATCTTCGCCGCTCGATACCACCGGGCCCACGCTGATTACTTCTTTTCCCGAGCAGCAGATTCGCGAGCTGCCTCTGCTGACGCGCGACATCAATAACCTCGCGCTGCTCGCCCCGGGCGTGGTCAGCGTGCGCAGCTTCAGCTTTTCCAGCACCCTGGTTCCGTTTTCCGCGAACGGCTCCCGCGGCCGCGACAATAACTTCATCATCGACAGCGTGGACAACAACGAACCGCTGTTCGGCGGCGCCGCCACGCAGTTCACCAATACCGACATCTTCGCGGAGTACACGGTCCTCACCAATCAGTTGAAGGCCGAGTTCGGCCGCAATTCCGGTGCCACCATCAACATGATCACCAAGAGCGGCGCCAACAACCTGAACGGCTCGCTTTTCTGGTACGCCCAGAGCGACAAATTCAACAGCGTCAGCCGCGTGGAAGAGGCTGCCCTGCTCACCGAACCGGCTGTGTACTACGAGAATATGATCGGCGCCACGCTCGGCGGGCCCATCAAGAAAGACAAGGCCTTCTTCTTCATCTCCTATCAGCACGACGGCGCGACCAACAACCTTTCCAATGTGTACCCGGTGGTTTCCACTTATCCCACGCCGGCCGGCTTCGCGGCCATCGGCACCCTGCCGCAGAGCCGTTCGCTGCTGGCCTTGCGGTCGTTGCCGAGCGTCTCCGCCGTGCCGAACGCGGCTGCCCCGTGTTTTGCCACGCTGCCGCCCCCTCCGGCCAGCGGCTTCAATACCACCAACCCCTGCCGCGCCGCGACGAACGTTCCGGTAGGCACAGCGCAGGTTTCCTTCGCGCCCTATCTGGTGAAGGACGCGAACATCGTGGATGTCCGCGACCACCAGTTCTCCGGCCGGCTGGACTACATCATCGGCCGCAGCGACGATATCTACTTCCGCTACCTGTTCGACGACCTCTCCACGCCGCGCGTCCCGCTGGCGCCGGCCGGTGACGCTGCCTTCGGCGATTTGGGTCTGTACCCGGACTACAAACTGATTACCCACCAGCGGACGCAGAGCTTCCTGACCAACTGGCGCCACGCCTGGGTGGATAAGCTCAACGAACTGCGCTTCTCTTACAGCCGCGTTTCCCAGGGCATCGGCCCTTTCCAGTTGCCGGAGAGCACGATCAACCGGCAGGCTGCGGCCACCATCCTCGATGACTTTGGCGGTTTCGGCGTCTACCAGCCGAACTTCTTTGCCGCCGGACGCCGCTTCACGCTGGGCCGCGACTCCAGCCCCTCGCAAACGGACAGCAACATTTTCCAGGTGCAGGACAACTTCTCGATCATCAAGGGCAAGCACAGCTTCAAGTTCGGCGTGAACATCGTTCGCACCCTCAGCGACATTCACAACACCCCAGGCGACCTCGGGCTCTACGGCTTCGAATCCAACATCGTGGGCGGCATCAACGTCAACGGCTTCGCCAACTTTGCGGGTGAGCCGGCCAGCGGCGCCACCAACGCTGTGGTGGCCGTGCAGCGTCTGGCCAACCTGAACAGCGACCCCACGACCGGACAGATCTTCGGCCAGGGTTCTTCGCTGCTGAAGCTTCGTGAGTTCGACCAGTATTACTTCTTCCAGGACGACTGGCGCATGACCCAGAACTTCACCATCAGCTACGGCATGCGCTATGAGAATTTCGGGCAGCCCATCAATCGCGTCCGCGAAGTGAACGCCCGCGGGCCCACCGTCGCCGTGGATAACAACAACTGGGCGCCGCGCTTTGGCTTTGCCTACTCGCCGCTTTCCAAGACCGTGATCCGCGGCGGCTACGCGATGATGTACAACCCGATCATCCTGAACATCCCCCTGCTCATCTTCCAGAGCGGCCCGATTTCGCCCCAGTTCACCGCGTTCCGCTTCGGCGCGTTCAGCTCGCAGCTCACACCTTCCGGCACCTACCCGGACCAGCCGCTGAATGCCGCGCGCATCAACGCCGCGCGCGTGCGCGGCTGCAGCACGGCGCTGGACCAGCAGGCCGCAGGCACCGTCCCGCTGCTCAATTGCGCTTCGCAAGACACCGTGGACAACGCCCTGGTGAATCCTTATTTCCACCAGTTTTCGCTCGGCGTGCAGCAGCAGATGGCGCGCAACCTGGTGCTGGAGGTCGGATACGTCGGTTCCAAGGGCACCAAGCTCTTCCAGCGCACCGATGAGAACCCGTTCACCGGCTGGGACGTGAATTTGACCCTGCCCGGCTGCGCCGCTAGCGGTTTCAACTCCGACTTGCGCTGCATTCTGCCGCGCCAGACTCCAAGCCGTGGCACCATCACCCGCATCACCAATGGTGGCAGCTCGATCTACCATTCGCTGCAGAGCACCCTGACTCGACGCCTCTCGCCCGCGGGCCGCGCCGGCAATCTGGGCTTCACCATCGCCTACACCTGGAGCCACAACATTGATAACGCGTCGGAGATCTTCGGCCCCGGTGTGCGCTTCCTGAGCGCCGGCGTCGGAACGTTCCCCTCGCTGGCCAACCTGATTTTCCGCCCGCAGATTCAGGGGTTCGATTCGGTGGAGGCCATCACCCCTCTCGGACAGGACTTCAGCAACCTGAAGCCGGAGCGCGGCAACTCCTCGTTTGACCGCCGTCATCGCCTGGCCGCCAGCTATCTGTGGGGGATTCGCCCCAACGATCATCGCTGGGCCAGCGGCGGCTGGTCGTTCGCAGGCATCGTGACCTACCAATCCGGTCAGCCCTTCACCCCGCTCAATTCCAGCCCGTTCTCTGCGTGCGCCGATTACAACGGCGACGGCCGCATCACCAACGACCGCCCGGCCATCGGCGACGCCAACGCGCCGGAAAACCGCGTGGCATTGATTGACACCCGGCTCAATCCCTCGTGCAGCCGCAACGGAACGTTGAGCTACATTGACCTGCAGGGGAATGCCATCAATCCGGCGACCGCGAGGTTTGTGCAGGTGCCGCTGGGTGTTCGCGCCTACCAGCCGTTCACCGTGGGAACCACCACGTTCGCCGCCGGCAGCGCGGGGCGCAACGTCATCCAGGGCCCGCAGTTCATCAACTGGGACTTGTCACTCTTGAAGGACTTCAGTTTCGGTGAGCGCGTGAAGCTGCAGTTCCGCTGGGAAGTTTACAACGTTCTGAACCACCGCAATCCGGGCAACGCCATCGGCAACGCCTACGCCACCGACGCGCAGCCGTCACCGGGCTTCGCGTTTTCGCCGCGCTTCACTCCGGCCGGCGTCACCGGCGTGATTCCGGAAAACTCCCTCGATGCCCAGGACCTGGTCACCGGCCAGCGCACCTTCCTGAGCACCGAATTCATGAATACCAGCACGCGCCGCATGCAGTTCGGCCTGAAGCTGATCTTCTAAGCGGCTGCACGGCCTGATTTCCCGGGGCAGGTACTCGTACCTGCCCCTTTTTATTCCTGCCGGATTGGTTATCCGCATTCACTTTTCTGTGTTGTAGCAACGTGAAAATGTCACCCTAACAGCAGAATGAAAATGTCACCCCCGGGTCTCCTGGAAGGAGAGTTTGGTGTCGCCGTAGTAGAGCGCCAAGT
>Ga0187894_10005876_pt1 | contig 12282 bp, 11 predicted proteins | sample GBC1701081metaG_FD_136650 | JGI IMG/M metagenome (GOLD analysis project Ga0187894, IMG submission 136650) | White microbial mat communities from a lava cave in the Kipuka Kanohina Cave System on the Island of Hawaii, USA - GBC170108-1 metaG ... | reverse complement strand
TCCTCAAGCTCGGCAAGAGCAAGGATGCGGGCCTTGATCCACTCTCGCTGCTGCCAGGACTCTTGCCCGTGTACGCCGAGGTCCTGCGGCAGCTCGCGGCCGGCGGCGCCGACTGGGTGCAGATGGATGAACCCTGCCTGGCGCTTGACCTCGACGACGCGACGCGAGGCGCCCTGCGTGCGGCCTATGGGGCGCTCGCTCAGGCGGCGCCGCAACTGAAGCTCCTGGTCACGAGCTATTTCGGCGGCATGGGTGACAACATCGACACCGCACTGCGCCTGCCCGTTAGTGGCCTGCATCTCGATCTGGTGCATGGCCGGGAAGACCAGGACAGGGTCATCGCCCAAGCACCGGCAAACCTGACCTTGTCGCTGGGGGTGGTCGATGGCCGCAATGTCTGGCGCGCAGACCTGCCGGCGATTCTCGATCGCATCGAACCTGTCGTCGCCAAGCGCGGCGCCGACCGCGTCATCGTCGCGCCTTCCTGCTCCCTGCTCCATGTGCCGATCGACCTGGAGCTGGAGACGGGGCTCGACCCTGATCTCAGGGAGTGGCTCGCCTTCGCGGTGCAGAAGATGGGCGAGCTTCGCACGATCGGACGCGCGCTCACCGACGGCCGCGCCGCCGTGCAGGAAGCGATCGACGCCTCTGCCGCTGCCGTGTCGGCCAGGAGGGCCTCTGCCAAGATTCACGACACCGCGGTCACCGCGCGTCTCAGGCGCGTGACACCCGATATGGCGCGGCGCACTTCCGCCTTCGCCGAGCGGCAGCGCCGTCAGCAGGCACAACTTGGATTGCCGTCCTTCCCCACGACCACCATCGGCTCCTTTCCCCAGACGGAGGCCGTGCGCAAGGCGCGCGCGGCGCATCAGAAGGGCGCCATGGGCGATGCCGACTACGATGCGTTCCTGCACCGCGAGACCGAGCAGGCCGTGCGCTGGCAGGAAGACATCGGGCTCGACGTGCTGGTGCATGGCGAGTTCGAGCGCAATGACATGGCCCAGTATTGCGGCGAGCTTCTGCGCGGCTATGCCATCACCCGGCATGGCTGGGTGCAGAGCTACGGCTCCCGCTATGTGCGCCCGCCGATCATCTACGGTGACGTGTCGCGGCCGGCGCCGATGACGGTCGGCTGGACCGCCTATGCCCAGTCCCTCACCCGCAAGCCGGTCAAGGGCATGCTGACGGGGCCGGTCACGATGCTGAAATGGTCGTTCGTGCGCGACGATCTCGCGCGCGACCAGGTCTGCCGCCAGATCGCGCTCGCCCTGCGCGACGAGGTCGCCGACCTGCAGGCCGCCGGCATCCGCATCATCCAGATCGACGAGCCGGCGCTGCGCGAGGGCCTGCCGCTGCGCCGGGCCCAGTGGAAAGCCTATCTCGACTGGGCCGTCGAATGCTTCCGCCTCTCGGCGTCGGTCGTCGCCGACGCGACGCAGATCCACACGCACATGTGCTACGCCGAGTTCAACGACATCATCGACTCGATCGCGGCGATGGATGCCGACGTGATCTCCATCGAGACGTCGCGCTCCCGGATGGAGCTGCTCGACGCATTCATCAGCTACCGCTATCCGAACGAGATCGGCCCCGGCGTCTACGACATCCACTCGCCCCGCCTGCCCGGCATCGACGAGATGGCCGCGCTCCTTGGCAAGGCGCGAGAGCGCCTGTCGCCGGAACAGATCTGGGTGAACCCCGACTGCGGCCTCAAGACCCGCCGCTGGGAAGAGGTGCGGCCAGCCTTGGTCAACATGGTCGCGGCGGCCCGGCGGATGCGCGCGACCTTCTGAACTTTGGCCGTTCACCTTGCTCCTCACCCTGAGGAGCGCGCCGCAGGCGCGCGTCTCGAAGGGTGGGGAGCTGCTCCAACGGTGCGAAACCTTCGCACGATCCACCACGATTGTTCCCCACCCTTCGCGACGGCCGCTGCGCGGCCTCCTCAGGGTGCGGAGAGGTGTGGAGCAGTTGAAGTTGACGCTGCTACGCATCTCCACGGTAGCAGGAAGGTTGTCCGGGCGCCGACGCCGTGCAATCCCTGCGGGCGAGCAAGGCGGAATCGCCGGTTGCAGCACGGCGTCGCGGGATGCCACGCTCCCTGCCGTGACAGAGGCCGCCAAGTGCCTCACACGGAGGAACGGCCATGTTGGATGCGCACGGCACCGCGACCGGCTGTCTGGCCGGCGTGCGGATTCTGGATTTGACGCAGTTCGAGGCCGGGCCCTCCTGCACCGAGGCCCTGGCGTGGCTCGGCGCCGAGGTCGTCAAGGTCGAGAACCCCAAGAGTGGCGATCCCGGCCGCGGCTCGTTCCGCAGCAAGCCGGGCCAGGACTCCTGGTACTTCCTGCTGTTCAATGCCAACAAAAAGTCGATCACGCTGAACCTCAAGAGTCCGCGCGGGCTGGAGCTGGTCACCGAGCTGGCAAGCAAGGCCGATGTCTTCGTCGAGAATTTCGCACCCGGCGCCATCGAGCGGCTGGGCCTGGGCTACGACGCCATCCGCAAGGTCAACCCCGGCATCATCTACGCCCAGGTCAAAGGCTTCGGCACCGGCAGCCCGTACGAGAACAACCTCGCCTTCGACATGATCGCGCAGGCGTGCGGCGGCATCATGAGCGTCAGCGGCGAGAGCGACCGGCCGCCGGTCAAGCCGGGCGCCACGTTGGGCGACACCGGCACGGGGATGTTGCTGGCGATCAGCGTGCTGGGCGCGCTCTACCGCCGCAAAGGCACCGGCCAGGGCGAGCGCCTGGAAGTGGCGATGCAGGACGCGATGCTGCACTACATCCGCGTCTGCTTCGCCGCCCAGGCCGCAACCGGCAAGCCCGCCGTTCGCGCCGGCGCCAAGCTGGCCTCGGGCGGCAACCCGCCCGCCGGGATCTATCCCTGCAAGCCCGGTGGAGCCAACGACTACGTCTACATCTATACCAGCCGCGCCAACCCGGCGCACTGGCACCATCTGCTGGAGGTGATCGGGCGCCAGGATCTGATCGGCAATCCCCAGTACGAGACCGGGCTGGCGCGCGTCGAGCACGAGCCTGAGATCGACGAGATGATCTCGGTGTGGACCCGCCGGCACGACAAGAACGAAGCCATGCGCATCCTCGGTGCCGCCGGCATCCCGGCCGGCGCCGTGCTCGACACCGGCGAGCTACAGAACGATCCCAGCTTCGAGCAACGCGGCATCATGCAGACCATCGAGCATCGGACCTGCGGGCCGTTCAAGATGCCGGCCTGGCCGGTGCGGCATGGCGGCACGCCGCCGACAGTGAAGCCGGCGCCGCTGCTGGGCGAGCACAACGATGACGTGCTGGGCGCATGGCTGGGGCTGAACGAGGACGACGTGAAGGGATTGCGCAAAGAGGGCGTGGTTTGATGCGGCGTTTCCTTCACACCGTCATTCCGAGCGTAGCGACATGAACATGAAAGTCGGCGTCCTGCAGTTCTTCAGCTGGCCGGAGCGGCGGGTCGCGCTCGAGACGGTGTACAAGCGCGCGCTGGAGCGCATCGAGATCATGGACCGCACCGGCTTCGACGCGGTGTGGCTGGCCGAGCATCACTTCAGCACGTTCAGCGTCTGCCCCTCGGTGCACATGATGGGCACCATGGCGGCGGCGCGGACGCAGCGCCTGCGCATCGGCACGGCGGTGTCGCTGGCGGCGCTCTATCATCCGCTGCGGCTGGCCGAAGAGGTGGCGCTGCTCGACATGCTGAGCGGCGGGCGGGTGAACTGGGGCGCCGGCCGTGGTTTCTCGCTCACCGAATTCAACGCCTTCGGCATACCGCCGGCAGAGAGCGCCGAGCGCTTCCGCGAGGCCGTCGAGATCGTGCTGCGCTCCTGGACCGAGGAGAAATTCAGCTTCGAGGGCACGCACTTCCGGTTCGACAAGGTCGAGCTGCTGCCCAAGCCATTGCAACGCCCGCATCCGCCGGTGTGGATGGCGGCGACGTCCGATCCGGCGATCGACTGGGCGGCAAGCCGCGGCTTCTCGATCCTGATGGACCCGCATTCGTCAATGACCGACCTCGGCCGCAAGCGCCAGCGCTATGCGGAGCAGATGACCGCCGCCGGTTTCACATCAGCTGGCCGCGACATCCCGATGGCGCGGCTGATCGCGCTGGCCGACACCCGGGAGAAGGCGGCGGACGTCGCGCGCCGTGGCGCCGCCTGGCTGGTCGACGCCTATGCCGGCCCACAGCATCGAACGGCAAAGACGATGCATGTCGAGCGCAGCTACGGCGGGCTCGATCCGGTGGACTTCTACCTCAAGGAGGTGGTGCTGCACGGCACGCCCGATTCCATTGTCGACCGCATCGAGGAACTGAAGGCGGAGATCGGCCTGAACTACCTGATGTGCGCCCCGCTCAGCCACGACAGCTTCATGATGCTGGCCGACAAGGTCGTGCCGCGCCTCACATGAAGCTCCCGCACCGTGAAAACGTGCAAAATCCCTGTGGCCTCGAGTCCACAATCGGGAGTAAGCATGTTCGATGACCCTGGTGAACGGCGATTCCGCCACCTTCCGATTGTCGAGTGGTGATTTTCCGTCCAGGGACCGCCTCGAAGCCACGCGCGAAATCTATGGCCGCGCGATCCTGAGACTCGACCTCGACCCGCTGCCTGACAGTCCCTTCCATCTCGAGGCGACGCTGCACGCGATGCCCGGCCTGGGGGTCGCTACGGGGGCATGCTCGCAGGTCCGCTGTCGTCACCCGTCGGAACTGATCGACAGCGACGACCTGATCCTGTCCGTGGCGTCGGCCGGCATCAGTGTCATGCAGCAGCGCGGCCGGGAGATCACGATCAAGGAGGGAGAGGCGATCCTGGTGGCCAGCGCCGAGCCGGGCGTCCACACGTATCACTCGGATTCGCGGTTCCTGACTTTCCGTCTGCCCCATGACGCTATGTCGGCATTGATCGCGGATCTACCCGGCACGCTGTTGCGGCCTGTGCCACGGGATACGGAGGCATTGCGGTTGCTCGCGAACTATGCCGGCGTCTTGCAGGCCATGGAAGCGTCGGCGGCTCCGGCAGTAGCGCACCTCGTAGCAACCCACATGCACGACCTCGCGGCGCTGGCGATCGGCGCGACGCGGGATGCCGCCGAGTCGGCCGGAAACAGAGGCGTGCGCGCCGCCCGACTGCACGCCATCAAGGCGGATATCAGCCGGAGCATTGGACAGCGCAACCTGTCGGCGGACGACGTCGCGGCGCGTCACAGGATTTCCGCCCGATACCTGCGAAAGCTGTTCGAGATCGAGGGAGCATCCTTCTCGGGCTTCGTCCTGGAGAAGCGCCTGGCGCAGGCGCATCGGCTCCTGACCGATCCGCGCTACGTCGAGCGCACGATCAGCAGCATCGCCTTCAAGGTTGGGTTCGGTGATCTGTCCTACTTCAACCGCATGTTCCGCCGGCGCTACGACGCATCACCATCCGACGTGCGCGACATGACACGGCGCCAGGACTGAGTCCGCGGTTCAGCGGACGAAAATGCAATCCTGTACGACGTCGTTGTTCTTTTGCACTTCACAGCGCAGCGTGACGGTCTGGCCGACAGAAACAGCCCGCGCGTTCTGACCGGCCCGGAGCCAAATGCCCAATCCATCGCTGGTGTATTCACCGTCGAGAATCATGGTGGTCGTGCCGAACTGATTGGGATTGATGCGCCCGATCGTACCTTTCAGTAGGAGGCTCTTGCCGCTGTACTTTCTGATGGCCGCGTCTTTGTCCTTGGCAAACTCCTGCGCCAGCGCCTTGGCGGCCATGGGTGCAGCATCTTGGGCGGCGGCGCCGCCGGAATGAACCAGCGCGAGCGCCAATGTCACTGCAATCCGTACATGCCTCTTCATTTCGAACTCCCCAGACGACAAAAATTCGTACACGAACGGCCCCTGGCGATAGCGAGGCCGGGACCTCATCGCGCGAACAAGCAGTCCTGCGCGACACTGTTGTCTTTTTGCATTTCGCAGCGTAGCCGCACCGTCTGATCTGCCGTCACGGTCCGTGCGCTCCGACCGGCCCCTGAGCCAGGGAAGCACCCCTCGATGATGTTACCGGCGGCTATAGACGCCGCTCGTCCGACCGGTCGGGTCAACGAGCCTGAGCGCGTTTCCCGACAACTGCCAACTGATCGCGATGGGGGCGAGGTCCCTGGCCTCGAGGCGCCATGTGCCCGTGAGGTCGGGGCGGCAACCGTTTTTCGCCGTATACATACCGGACTGTGGGGAAAACAGGACGGTCGAACCCCTGACCGAGACGGTGCCGACCCTGCGTGTCAGGGTCTGGATTTGGCCGCAACCGTCGAGCAGGCTGGATTCGAACAGCGTGTGCTCGGCGCGCCCGTCGGCTGTGAAGGTAAACGACTGGCTGCCGCCACTGCCCGGCGCGCATTGGCCGAGGTGATTGCAGTAGTTGCCCGAGGCCACGGCAAATCCCCACTTCCCGACCAGCGCGGCGGGAACGCTCTGCGCCTGGGCGGGCGTGCCGAACCACCCGACCAGACTCGACACGGCGAGCACCCGCCACCACCCCGCCACGCACAACCACACGGAACTCCTGTTCTTGCCCCGGCTCATCCTGACCTCGGTCGACGACGCTCCTGCGCGATTCGCGGATCGTCTCTAGCCGAAGTGCAGCGGCAAGGCTTGGACTGAGCGGAACATCGATCGGGACAGAGCGGCCCACCCAGTGGCCGCCGTACTCGTCACCATCGCCAGCCGGCGAAGGGGCGGATCAGCAGCAGACCAGCGATGAAACCGCCGACATGGCCGGCCCAGGCAATGCGGTCGCCGCCCGCGGTCGAGCCGAAGAAGCCCAGCCCGACCTGCATGACGATCCACAGGATCGCGAAAGGCACCAGCGCATTCATGTTGCCGCGCTGTCGCATCATCAGCAGCAAGCCGCCGAACAAGCCGCTGATGGCACCGGAAGCGCCGAGCATGGGATCCATTGAGTCCGGGTAGATTGCTGCGTGCAAGGCGGCGCCGGCCAGACCCGTGATCAGGTAGAAGACGAGGTAGCGCCCACCGCCGAGGAACCGCTCGACCGGCGCACCGAACGCGGCCAGCGTCGCGGCATTGATCCCGACATGCGCCCAGTCGGCATGCAGGAACATGTGCGCCACAGGCGCCAGCGCTAGCGACAGGTCGTCAGCCGGCGCGTCGCCCAGATAGCGGGCCGGGAAGAGCGAGAAGAACGTAATCAGCGCTTCGTCCGTCTCTGCCGACAGCGCCTGGCGCAACAGGTGCAGCACCAGCAGGACGACGATCAGGCCGAGCGTCAGCGGCGGCATGTTGATCGCCGGCTCGCTGCGCGGCGGCGGATAGTCGCGCTGATCGAAGGGCACGGGTATCTCGCCGCGGATCAGATCTTGGGGCCGCCCTGGCCCGTGGCGCGCAGCCGCAGGCGCAGGGCGTTGAGCTTGATGAAGCCCTCCGCATCCCGCTGGTTATAGGCGCCCTGGTCCTCCTCGAAGGTCACGTGCTGCATGCTGTAGAGCGACTTGGGTGACTTGCGGCCCACCACCGTCGCATGGCCCTTGTACAGCTTCAACCGTACCGTGCCCGTGACATTGTCCTGGCTGCGGTCGATCAGGGCCTGCAGCATCTCGCGCTCCGGCGAGTACCAGAAGCCGAAGTAGATCAGCTCGGCGTAGCGCGGCATCAACTCGTCCTTGAGATGCGCCGCGCCACGATCAAGCGTGATGCTCTCGATGCCGCGATGCGCGGCGTAGAGAATGGTGCCGCCGGGCGTCTCGTAGATGCCGCGGCTCTTCATGCCGACGAAGCGGTTCTCGACCAGATCCAGCCGGCCGATTCCGTTGGCCTTGCCCAGCTCATTGAGCCTGGTCAGAAGCGCCGCCGGCGACAACTTGACGCCGTCGATGGCGACCGCGTCGCCTTTCTCGAAATCGACGGTGATGTAGGTGACCTTGTCCGGCGCCGCCTCGGGCGAGATGGTGCGCTGGTAGACGATCTCGTCAGCCTCCTGCCAGGGATCCTCCAGGATCTTCCCCTCCGAGGAGGAGTGCAGCAGGTTGGCGTCGACCGAGAACGGCGCCTCGCCGCGCTTGTCCTTGGCGATCGGGATCTGGTGCGTCTCGGCGAACTCCAGCAGCCTGGTGCGGCTGGTCAGCTCCCATTCGCGCCACGGCGCGATCACCTTGATGTCAGGCTTGAGCGCGTAGTAGGTGAGCTCGAAGCGCACCTGGTCGTTGCCCTTGCCGGTGGCGCCGTGGCAGACGGCGTCGGCGCCGACCTCGCGCGCGATCTCGATCTGGCGCTTGGCGATCAGCGGCCGCGCGATCGAGGTGCCGAGCAGGTACTGGCCCTCGTAGAGGGCGTTGGCGCGGAACATCGGGAAGACGAAGTCGCGCACGAACTCCTCGCGCACGTCGTCGATGTAGATGTTGGCCGGCTTGATGCCCAGCAGCTCGGCCTTCTGGCGGGCCGGCGACAGTTCCTCGCCCTGGCCGAGGTCGGCGGTGAAGGTCACGACCTCGCAGCCATACGTGGTCTGCAGCCACTTCAGGATCACCGACGTGTCCAGGCCGCCGGAATAGGCGAGCACGACCTTCTTGATGTCACCCCGCTTGTGGGGGCCGGCATACTGGACGGACACGGACATGGAAGCCTCTTGAGCGGCGCGGCGTTGCGCCGGAAACGGACGGCGCCGGACCGAAAAAGCGCGGGCCCGGCAAGGCGGCCGGAGTATAGGCACCGCCCCGACCGGGGCAAGCGGCGAAATCCCGCATGAAATCAAGGTGCTGGACGTGCGCCGGGCGTGTCACAGATGCCGCTCGTCATGCGTCTGGTGGTCACCGAGACTGGAGATTGCCATGACGACGATCGATAGCTCCGCCTCCGCGCCACCCATCCGGCGCATGCGCGTCGCACCGCTCATCCTGCCGGTTCTGTTCGGGCTCAATGCGCTCGCCATGCTGATCGCCGGTCAGCTGTGGTACGCCAGCACGCCGGGCGTGACCGAGACGGGGCCGTACAATGCGCACTTCGTGGCCGACATCGGCGTCGCCTTCGCGGCGGTCACCGCCAGCCTGCTGATGGGGTTGCTGCCGCTGCCGCACGCGCGGCTGTTCGTGTTGCCCGGCGCAATCTTCCTGATCGGCCATGCGCTGGTGCATCTCGCCGGTTTCCTCCACCACGGACCGCCGGCCGGCGCCCTTGCCATCGCCACCGAGGTGATCGCCATCTACCTGCCGGCATGGGTGGCGGGCGCATTGTCCGACCGGAGCTGCCCGCGCTTGCGGCAGCGATCCGACCCCCGGCGACGCTGCTCGAAGCCGGCATCCGCGCCGCCGAACGCAAGCTGGGCGTGAAGATGGACTACGCGCGCGATATCGCACGCACCTCCCCGGACACGTTCGCCAAGCTGCAGCAGTTCCGTGTCATGGCGAAGCAGCAGCGGCACGGCGATCCGGCACCGTTCCATCTCGCCGGCCTCGCCACGGCGATGCACGACGATTGCGGCGAGTGCGTCCAGATCCATGTCAATCTCGCGCGTGCCGACGGCGTGCGCGCTGACTGGCTGCGCGCGGCACTGGCCGACAGGCTGGAGGCGCTGCCGGCACCGCTGGCCGATGCCTTCCGCCTGGGGCGCGCGGTTGCGGCCAACGATCCGGCCATGGAAGAGTACCGTGCACGGCTGCAAGAACACTACGGACCATCCCTGGTGACAGAGCTCGCCTTCGAGATCGCGGTAGCGCGCTTCTACCCGAGCCTGAAGCGCGGACTGGGCGCGGCGCGAAGCGGTGTGCTGGTGAAGGTCGAGATCAATGGGTGAGGCAGCGGTGCACGACGATCCCGTCGCCACGTTCGAGGTCGAGCGGCCGCGGCTGCGGGCGCTGGCCTACCGCATGCTCGGCACCCTGGGTGACGCCGAGGACGCGGTGCAGGACACCTACCTGCGCTGGCATCGCACCGATCGTGGTGCCGTACGCACGCCACAGGCCTGGCTGGTTTCGGCCTGCACCCGCATCTGCATCGACCGCCTGCGCCGCGCCCGCACCGAGCGCGCCGCCTATATCGGGCCGTGGCTGCCCGAGCCGATGATCGTCGAGACGCAGGAATCGTCGACCCTCGACGACACGCTGTCGCTGGCGTTCCTGGTGGTGCTGGAGCGGCTCAGCCCGTCGGAGCGCGCCGCCTGGCTGCTGCACGAGGCCTTCGAGTACGACTATCCCGAGATCGCCCGCGCCCTGGAGAAGAGCGAGGCGGCTTGCCGGCAGCTGGTATCGCGGGCCAGGCGGCATCTGAAGGAGGCTCGGCCGCGTTTCGCCCCGGACCGCTCGCAGGCTGACGCGCTGGCGGCGCGCTTCGCCCTGGCGTGCGCCCGCGGCGATCGCGCCGCGTTGATGGAGCTGCTGGCGCCGGGTGCCGAGCTCTGGTCCGATGGCGGCGGCAAGGCACTGGCGGCGCTCAATGTCATCACCGGCGCCGACCGGGTGATGCGCTTCATGGTCGGCGTTACACGCAAGCAGCCGCTCGGGCTGCGCAGCATGCCGGCGCGCATCAACGGCATGCCCGGCGTGGTCGGCTACGTCGAGCACGCGCCGCGCTTCACCCTGTCGCTCGACATCGTCGATGGCCGCATCGCCGGCGTGTATATCGTGCGCAACCCCGACAAGCTGAAGCACCTGCCCGCGGCGGCGTGACAGGCTTCCTTTTTGGACCGCGGGCAGCCTGCCCTGAGCTTGTCGAAGGGTCCACGCCCGCATCGCTTGAAGCGAAGCGGAGGGCGACCTCATGAGGTCGGCGCTGACGCGCCGATGCGGGCGTGGACGCCCGCGGTCCAAAAATATGAGCCCGCGACGACACGCCATCTCGCGACAAGGACGGGCCGGCCCCTTATAGTCGCGTGACCATCGGATCGGAGAGCGTATGCCCACGATGCTCGACCGGGTGGCTTATGCGGCCGGTCAGACCGCCCGGGTTGGCTGGTACCTGGCGCACTATGCCGCCGGCCGGCGCCGGCTCAAGCCGATGCCCAAACCGGAGTTCCCGGTCGGCCCGTTTCCACAGCGGCAGGATCTGCTGCGCGACATGCGCCAGCTGTTCGCGCGCGAGTGGGCCGATGTCAGGGCCGGGCTGTTCCCGCCGCCGCCGGTGCTGGACCCCGATCCCGTGGCCTGGCTGCGGCGCAGTGCGCTCTATTTCCGGGACCTGCCCAAGGTCGACGTTCGGCGGCACGCGCGCATCAACGACGAACCCGACAACGACCCGGCGCACGCCCATCTGCCGCGCTACTACCGGCAGAATTTCCACTACCAGAGCGGCGGCTGGCTGACCGGGGAATCGGCCGAGGTCTATGACATCCAGGTCGAGACCCTGTTCACCGGGGCCGCCGACGTGATGCGCCGCCGCGCGCTCAAGCCCATCGCCGAGTATCTGCAGGGACGCAACCAGCGGGCCGCGCGCGTGCTCGATGTCGGCACCGGCACCGGGCGGCTGCCCGGTTTCATCCATCACGCGTTTCCCGGCCTGCGCGTCACCGGCCTGGACCTGAGCCGTCCTTACCTGGAGCACGCCAGGCAGACCATCGGCGCCTCGACGCGACTGAAATGGATGGAAGGCGCGGCCGAGGCCCTGCCCTTCGCCGACGCCAGCGTCGACATCGTCACATCGTCGTTCCTGTTCCATGAGCTGCCGAGGAAGGTACGGGCGCAGGCGGTCGCCGAGATGGCGCGCGTGCTGAAGCCCGGCGGCCGCGCCATCGTCATCGACTCGGCCATGGAAGCCGACCGGCCGGAGTGGAAAGGCCTGTTCGACCTCTTCCCCTACTATTTCCACGAGCCCTATTTCGCCGATTGGATCACGTCGGACCCCGACGCCCTGTTCGCGGCGCACGGGTTGAAGCCGGTCGCGCGCGAGATCGCGTTCCTGTCGCGGGTGATGGTGTTTGATAAGACAGCAGAGGAAGATGGTTTCGGACGAGCCGAGGAATCTCCGTGAGGAGTGTAGACGGTTACATCATTTCATCGGCCAACGCCTCGCGCCGTGCACGACGCGCAGAATTTCGACGCGATCTTCGCCAAGCTCATGCATGACAATGTACGGTGTCCCCGTCACGACCAGTTCGCGTGTACCTTGCCGACGGCCGATGCGACCCATTTCCGGAAGGTCTTTCAACCTGGCGGCTGCCTTGAAAATCGTGTCGATCAGCCGCTCGGCCGCCGCCGGATTGTCGAGCGAGACGTACCGGTGAGCTTCTTCGATGTCATCGAGCGCCGGACTCGCCCAGATGACCCTCATGCGGCGCGCGCTTTC
>Ga0187894_10005875_pt1 | contig 12283 bp, 6 predicted proteins | sample GBC1701081metaG_FD_136650 | JGI IMG/M metagenome (GOLD analysis project Ga0187894, IMG submission 136650) | White microbial mat communities from a lava cave in the Kipuka Kanohina Cave System on the Island of Hawaii, USA - GBC170108-1 metaG ... | reverse complement strand
TCGCCGCCGCCGCGCATGTTGGCCGAAGCGTAAACGAACCCGTTTTCGAGCATCGCGATGCGCAGCGCGTTGAACGTGGGAAATTGCGTGATGTTGAACCCGCCGTAACCGTAAAGCAGCGTCGGGTTATTGCCGTCGAGCTTGAGGCCTTTTTTGTAGACCAGGAACATCGGCACGCGCGTGCCGTCCTTGCTGTTGTAGAAAACCTGTTTGGTTTCGTACTCGCCGGCCTTGTAGCCGGGGATTTCCACCGTGCGGTAGAGCGTGGACTTCTTCGTGGCGATGTCGTAACGGAAGGTGGTCGGCGGGTAGTTCATTGAAGTGAAGCTGTAAAACACGAACTTGTCGTCGTTGTTGCCGCCGAAGCCGCCCGCCGTACCGGGGCCGGGCAGCGCGATCTCGTTCTCGAGCTTGCCCGCGAGGCTGTAGACATAGGCATGCGACGTCACGTCTTTCAAATACGTGGCGAAGAGTTTGCCGCCCGCCGTGCCCGCGCTCTGCAACGGTTCGGCCTTTTCGGGCAGCGCGTCCGACCATTTCCGGGTCTTCGGATCGTACAGGACGACCTTGCCGTTGGGCGCGTTCTTGTCGGTGCGGAGCAGGAATTGGTCGCCGATGTTGTCGATGACGCCGAAAGAGTCATTGCCGATTTCGGCGACGAGCGGGTTGAAGGTCTTGTCGCCGGATTTCATGTCGCGATAGAAGAGCGAGTTGCCTTTCTTGCCCGTGCCGCGATCCGAGATGCTGAGGATTGCGAACCGCTCGTCCTCGGTCGTGCCCACGCCGTGGAATCGTTGCGGATGCGCGGGGTCTTGATAGATCAGCTCGTCCTCGGATTGCGCCGTGCCGACCTTATGGAAGTAGACCTGATGGTTCTCGTTTTTGGTCGAAAGCTCGCGCCCCTTCTGCGGCTCAGGATAACGGCTGTAAAAGAATCCGTCGCCAGCCCACGACGCGCCCGAAACCTTCACCCACTTGATCAGGTCGGGCAGCATCTTCTTCGTCGCGATCTCCATCACCTGATATTCCTGCCAGTCGGAGCCGCTGCGCGATACGCCGACAACGGCGTACCGGGCGTCTTTCGAGGGCGCGAAGGCCCCGAGCCGCACTGTGCCGTCCTCGGACCACTTGTTCGGGTCGATCAACGTCTCGGGCTTGCCGTCCAGCCCTTTCTGAACGTAGAGCACGCTTTGGTTCTGCAGGCCGTCGTTCTTGGAGAAGAAGTAGAGGTCGCCTTTGCGGAATGGCGCGCCGATCTTCGGGTAATTGAAGAGCTGTTTCAACCGCTCCGCGATCTTCGCGCGATAAGGAATCTTTTCCAGATAGCCGAACGTGACCTTGTTCTGCTCCTCGACCCACTTGGCGGTCTCGGCGGAGTTGTCGTCTTCGAGCCAGCGATAGGGATCGGCGACTTTGGCCTCGTGATAGGTGTCGACGTGATCGACTTTTCTGGTTTTGGGATATTGGATCGATTGTTGCGCTGTTGTGGCGAATTGCGAGATGACCAGCGCAAACAGAGTAACGGTTAGCGATGCGATGATGGTTCTTTTCATAATTGTTCTCCTGTCATTTTCCCTCGGACAGCCACGCCTTGCGCAATGCCGTCTGCGCTTCGGTGGCGTCTTTCAACTCCGAAATTGTGTAACGGTCGAATGGCTTCACGGCGGCGAGCAGCTCGAAATTCATCAATCGCTCGCGGCGAAAGACGGTCAGCGTCACGCGCTGTGTCGCGTAAAGGTCGTTCAAAATGTTGTCGCCCGGCGGCCGTCCCCGAAGATCGACGCCGTTGCCCGCGGCGATCTTTTTGCCGTTGATCGCGACCAACTCGTCGCCGCTGTTGACCCCGGCTTTATACGCGGGCGTCCCGGCGATCACGTTGGCGACGACGACGCGGTCTCCGTTGGCTCGCGTGCGGATGCCCAGCGCGCCGGGTTTATCCGTCTTGCTGTCCGCATACGGCGCGCTGGTTTGGTAGCCCTTGGTCAACTGCAAACCGGCCTTGTTGAAGTAGGCGCCGAAATCGATCTCGTCGCGGCCCGCGACAAACCGGTTCCAGAAATCGGTGAGATCAACCCCGGCGATCTTTTCAAACGCGGCTTTCAACTCCGCGTCGGTAAAGCCGGGCTTCGGCAGGCCGTGATTTCGCAGCAGCAATCGCATTACGTCGTCGAGCGATTTCGTGTTGTTGGTCAACGCGCGAATCTCGATGTCGAACATCAGACCGAGGATCTCGCCTTTGGTGTAATACGACATCGCGGTGTTGATCGAATTTTCGTCGGGCCGGTAATGTTTGATCCACGCGTTGAAGCTCGCCGACTCGGCCGACTGTTCGAATCTTCCTGGCGTCTGTTCGTATCCGGCGATCGTGTTGGCCAGGCCATCCAGGTATTCGTTCGCGCTGATCAATCTGGCGCGGCGCAGCAACAGGTCGCCGTAATAGCTGGTAACGCCCTCCGAGACCCACAACCCGCGCGTGTAATTTTCGCGCTGGTAATCGAACGGCCCCAGCGCCAGCGGGCGAATCCGTTTGACGTTCCAATGGTGAAAATATTCGTGCGATTCCAGGCCCAGGAAGCTTTTGTACTCGCGCTCGGATTTGAAAGTTTCGGGCCGCGCCATGCTGACGTTGGAATTCAAATGCTCCGTCCCTCCGCCTATGCCGGGCTGGACGTGGACGATGAAGGTATAATGCTCATACGGCAGATCGCCGAAGATCGCCGCCGAAACTTCGACGATCTTCGCCAGATCGTTTTTCAGCCGGGTGTCGTCAAACTCGTATTGGCCCCAAATGGCCACGCGGTGCGGTTTGCCCCGGACGGTGAACTCCAGCAATTTGTGCGTCCCGATCTCGGTCGGCGAATCAACCAACTGGTCGTAATCGGCCGCGGTGTAATAGCCGTCGGGATCGGGCTGAAACGCGAGCGGCGTAGTGACGCGCCAACCTTCGGGAACTCTGAATTTGATTCGATGCGGACGATCCTTCGCGCCCGGAACGTACATAAACAGCGAAGCGCCGTTGAAGTAGGCATGAGTGGCGTCCAGATGGCTGGTTTGCGTAAACAACTCGTTGGCGTAGACGCGATAGAGGACAACGACCGTCTTCGGTTTGTCGTTGCCCGCGCCGGTCTCGATCCGCCAGGTGGCTTTGTCAACCTTCTGCCACGGCATCGGCGCCCCCAGTTCATCACCGGCTCTGAAGTCCTGCACATGGCGGGCGTATTCGCGCGCCAGATAAGATCCGGGCGTCCATACCGGCAGCGAAATGTCCAGTTGCGGCGTGGCCACATTGCCGATGGTGAACGTGATTCCGTAAAGGTGAGTGTGCGGTTGAGAGATGTCCAGCGTGTAACTCAGCTCCAGCGGTTTCGGCGTCGACTGCTTCGGCGCCGACGCGGGCTGGACGGCAGGCGCGGTCTTCGGCTTGGTCCTCTGCCCGAATGCGAAAGCCGTAAGCGCGAGAACAATCATCATCGCCGCGGCCGGACGCACGGCCGTGCCCAGGGCTCGGATGGATGCAGGGATGCGGTTCATCAAGTTCATCTCCCGATCTGGTTTCCTATTTTTCGTTGGTTTAACGACGCGCGGACGGGCGAAAGATAGCACGAGCAATGTAGAACGGAAAAGACGGAGAGACGGAGAGACGGAGGGACAGAGAGATACTCCCTCTGTCCCTCCGTCTCTCCGTCTCTCCGTCTCTCCCTCGGCGCTGAACCTTTTGCCTGCCGCTCAACAGGCGTGGTAATGTTCACTTATGCGAAGTAGAAAATCGGCCTCACGTAGGAAGATCACGCCGGAAATGGTGATTGCCGGTTACCAGCAGGGCTATTTCCCGATGGCCAGAGGCCGGTTTGGCCACATTGACTGGTTTATGGCCGAACCGCGCACGGTCATCCCACTCGACAACCGGTTTCACGTCCGCCGCTCGTTGCGCAAGACGATCAAGAAATCGGAATACCAGATCAAGCTCAATACCGATTTCCGCTCCGTGATCCGCGCCTGCGCGCGCCACGACGAAGTGGAGAACGAAGAGGTCTGGTTGAGCGATGAGATGATTTCGATCTACCTGGAATTGTACCATCGCGGGTTTGCCCATTCGGTCGAAGTCTGGGACGGGGAGAGTCTCGTGGGCGGGTTGTACGGCGTGTCCTTGAGAGCGGCCTTCTTCGGCGAGTCAATGTTCAGCCGCGCGCCTTCGGCTTCGCAAATCGCGCTTGTGGCTCTGGCCGAAAGATTGCGCGAACGAGGCTATTTCCTGCTCGACGCCCAGATGCGCACCTCGCACATCGGATATTTCGGAGCGGTTGACCTGATGCACAATGAATATCTCGGATTGCTGACCGAGGCGATGCTGGATGACCGGTCGTTTGTCTGAGATAGAGGGACAGAGAGAAGCTGTGCGCCTTTTTCCCTCCGTCCCTCCGTCCCTCCGTCTCTCCGTCTCTCCGTCTCTCCGTCTCTCCGTCCCTCTATCTCTCCGCGCGCGGCTCGGGCTGCAACTGCCTGGTTGTCTCGTCAGCCACGGAGAGAGAAGGTTGAAGGGAAGGTTGAGATGATAACTCGGTGAGAGGTTTTTGGGTCGTGCGCTGGTCGTTTGTGGCGAAGGCTTCATTGGCGCCGGCCCGCATTTCCGTCGAGGCTCTTTTCCGTTGATTGCCAGGGATTGAGAAGAACGCCCCGTTGATGATGTAACCCAGCCCGACCGTTAACGCCACAATGGCCGCCGCCAGCACGATGCTGCCCTCGGTGAGAAAGACTTCCCGCAACAGGAAATAAAGAGCGATCCCCAAGCCGAGGGAAAAGTAATGAACGCCATCGCGAATTTGCTTCAGGCGTTTTTCTTCTGGCGATTGGAGTATCTGTTCAACCTCGGAAAGGATTTCCTTGACCGAGTCGTTAAAGTCCTCATCGATCCTCATCTCTCTGACTTTATCCGCGATCGCGCGCAAAACCTCGTCACGGCCCGCGGCGCCGGTCGCAATATCGGGCTTATCCAGGGCCATTTGAACAGCGCGGACGTCCACGCCACATTTTCGGCAGTAGGGCGCCGGTTGTGGTATGTCGGCGCCGCATGCGGGGCAATGCTTCATCGATGCCATTGGTCCGTAGCTCCTGATTTTATTCGCCAAAGATATTGCCCAGATTCCCGCCGCCGCCCTGCGTTGGGAAGAACGGTTTGAGCACACCGGCGAAAGCCGCGAGATTACGAGTCTGGATCAGAATCTCGCCCGGCCCCGCGAATTCGGCGACAATCCCCTCGCCGCTCAGAAAGCTGCGGAACCAGCCAGCGGTCGAGGCCTTGCGCAATTCATATTGCATGTGGCCTTCCCAGGCGACCAGGTGGCCGGTGTCAACGACGTAGCGTTCGCCGTGATTGAGCCGTTTTCGGTGAATCGCGCCGAATGATGAAACGAGCAGGAGGCCCGATCCCTGCACCTGCAAAACGAACAGCCCTTCGCCACCGAAGAACGCCCGCGAGCCTCCCCAACGGGTGTCAACCGCCAGACTCATGTCGCCCGCCAGGTAAGAACTCGATTGCACGAAGAAGACCTGGCCGTTCATCTCAATCGCCGCGACGTCGCCGGGGGAGCCGGGCGCGAAACTGACTTCTCCCGGCCCGCCGCGCGCCGTGAAAGTCGAGACGAAAGCCGTCTCGCCGCCGACCGCGCGCTTCAACGCGCCCATCAACCCGCCCTTCATCTGCGACTGCAATTCGACGTTGCCTGACATCGCGACCATCGCGCCGGCTTCGGCGTGAATTGATTGCTCCGCCTGCAATTTAACGGTGGCCAGCGCGAAGGCGCCCTGATACAGAACCTCATAGCTGTAGCCGCGCCCGCTGCCGCGTCCGTCGCTGTCAATGCGTATGCCGCCGCCCGAGCCCGGGCCCGCGTATCCACTCGGTGGGGTCGGTGGGGCGGGCCGCGGAGGCGCCTGGGCGCCCGCTCCGGCCATCCCACTCAGACCTGAACCACACACGCTGCAAAACCGCGCGTCATTCGGGAGATTGGTCCCACATTTCGGACAGTTCATCGATGATTCCTTTCGTTGAAGCTATTTCAAAGCGATCAATGCGTTCCTAAACTGTATCAACCTCCGTAATCCAAAACAATTCAATTGACGAAGCGCGCCGGTTGGATATACTCGACGCGGCGCGCGGCGATCGAGGACGTCGCGATTCAGCTTGAATACTTTGATTGCCCCGACCGCCGCGTTGAAGCTCAGCCGTAGATTTCATGCTTCAGTAACTCGCCGAAAAGACATACGGAAGAGATATGCCGAACAGTCACGCCAAACAGGACCAAAACCAGGAGGACAGCATGGCCGACGAAACAAGCACAGCAGACCCGATGGATATTGACGATCTGATCGCCTTCAACGGGATTGACGCGACCACGGGTGATTACCTGATCGGGCCGATGAACGAGAGTGACGCGTCGCGCATCGCCGTTGATCATCCGCAGGATAAAAACATGGTCAACGCGATCAGTAACGCAAAACGGCAACGCGAAGCCGCGCACCTCGGCGGCGCCTTCGACATCGAACTCAAAGACGTGACGCAGGCTGGATGGGCGGTCGTCTTTCACCAGGACGAGGATCAGGCGGTGAAAGACGCCTTGGCGCCTCTGATCGAACATCGCCGGAAACAGATCGGCGACGACAACATCGTCAAGGTTCTTGAATACCACGACGGCGAACAGGTGATTCAGTGGCTGGCGCGGCACAAGATCAAATTCGGTCCTGTGGAGCCGGAAAAGGTTCCGTATTACGTCCTGATTGTCGGAAGCCCCGGCCGAATCCCGTTCGTGTTCGGCCAGGCGCTCGATGTGATCTACGCAGTGGGGCGGCTCCATTTCAACACCGTTGACCAGTATCAGCGGTATGTCGAGAGCGTGATCGAATACGAAAGCGCCGCGGGAGTCCCGAACGGCAAGGAGATCGTTTTCTGGGGACCGCGCAACAAGAACGACAAGCCGACAAAACTCAGCTCCGAGCACCTGATCAAACCGCTCGCGCTCGGCGCGGAAGGCGAAAAGAGCATCATCGAACGCGCCGCGAAATTTTCAAAAGTCGCTTACACCGGCAAACTCTTCGATCCCGAAAATTCCACGAAAGAGAATCTGCTCGGCGTTTTCAGGCCTGATGGCGGCTCGAACGCCGCGAAGCCCGGTCCGTGCCTGCTCTTCACCGCCAGCCACGGCATCGGCTGGCCGAACGGTCACGAAAACCAGGCGGCGGCTCAAGGAGCCTTGCTCTGCCAGGATTTTCCCGGCCGCGGGCTTGGGCCGTTAAAGCCGGATCATTACTTCGCCGCCGCTGATTTGCCTAAAGACGCGCGGGTACACGGCCTGGTTTGTTTTCACTTCGCCTGCTTCAGCGCGGGCACGCCCGAAGCCGACCGGTTCTCTTATGAGCCGGGAGCGCCGCCACAGGCGCTGGCGCCCAATCCGTTCTTCTCCTCCCTGCCGCAGGCTTTGCTCAGCCACCCGAATGGCGGGGCGCTGGGCGTGATCGGACACGTCGAACGCGCCTGGCAGAACTCCATTATCGCGACGGGCGCGGGAACGCAGTTGCTGCCCTTTGAAAACGCGATCGGATTTATCGTGGGCGGGCTGCCGCTCGGATGGGCGTTGAAGGAGTTCAATGACGTCTTCTCCGCCAGTTCGGTCGATCTGACCAATCAGATCAGAGATAAAAACGCCGGCCTGGAAGTTTCAGACCGCAAACTCGCGGGCCTGTGGTTGGAACGAAACGACGCCGAAGGGTATGTGCTATTTGGCGATCCGGCTGCGTGCGTGAGGAAAGACGCGTTGATGTAGGAGGAAGAGAGAATACGGAAAAGACGGAAATAACGGAACAGACGGAAAAAAGAGGAGGGTGAAATGGGCGATAAGCTGATATACGAAGAAGAGAGCTATGCGATCAGAGGGGCTTGTATGGAGGTTTATAAGGTTATGGGCAATGGCTTTCTCGAAGCGGTTTACCAGGAATGTCTCGAGATTGAGTTGGCAAAATGCGGGATTCCATTTGATGCCCAGACGCCGCTGAAATTGACGTATGGTGAAAGAACGCTCAAACAACGCTACATACCTGATTTTATCTGCTTAGACAAAATCATTCTCGAGATCAAAGCCGTCTCAAAGATTTCCTCGGATCACCGGGCGCAGGTGATGAACTGTCTGAAAGCCACCGGCTTTCAGCTCGGCTTGCTGGCCAACTTCGGCCACTACCCGCTGCTTGAATGGGTGCGACTCCCAAATATCAAAGACGAAAAAACCTCTTAAGCCTTTTCCGTTTGTTCCGTTATTTCCGTCTTTTCCGTACTCTCTCTTCTTCTCTTTGAAAAGGAGCTTTTAAATGAGCATTGCTGCGGATGGTGATTATTGTTGGTTGCGGATCCGCATCTTCGGGTGCGCCGGCGCTGAGCGAATCTATCCGGTCGAGGCCGAATTGGATGACGGCAGTTGGTACGCGGGCCAGTTGAAGCTCGGCGAAGAAGAGCTGACCGAGTTGTTCACGCTCGAAACCGAGGTGCGCGATTACGGGATCAAACTTGGCCGGCTGCTCTTCAACGACAGGGTTTTGACGGCCTACGCGCTGGCTCTGGGGCGCGCGCGCGAACAGTGCGAAGGGCGGTTGCGCATTCAGCTTTGGATTTCACCCGCCTGCAATGAACTGCAGGCGCTGATGTGGGAGCGCGCGTACGTCGAATTGAACGGGCACAGCGTTCCGCTTTCGAGCGCCGAGTTGACGCCCTATTCGCGTTTCACGCGGTTATCGAAAGCCGAGCCGGGCGCGATCAAAGACCGCCCGCTCAAAATTCTGATCGCCGTCTCAAACCCCACGGGACTGCCCGCCGGATACGCCGAGATCAAAGTCGAAGAGGAAGTCGAAAGCATCGCGGACGCGCTGGCCGATGTTGACGACATCGCCGTCACGATCCTGCCCGGCCGGACGGGCGTGAAGTCGGAGACACTGCGCGAAAAACTGCGGCAGCTCAAATTCAAAGTCGAGGAAGGTCCGACCTCGCCCGATGCGATTCAGACAAAACTCGGCGAACATCACATCCTGCATTACCTCGGCCACGGCAAATTCCAGCCGGGCAAAGCCAGCTTCGAAGGGAAGACGGTGCGGACGGGCGTGTCCTTCCTCTATCTTGAAAACGATGACGGCAGCCTGCTGCCAGCGCCTGACGACGAGATTGTGCGGAGGCTGGCGGCGTTTGAAGGCATTCCCCGATTGATCTTCCTGGCCGCGTGCGAGACGGCAAAACGCGACGCGCAAGACCCGCACTCGTTTGTCGCGCTCGGACCGAAACTGGTCGAAGCGGGATTCCCGGCGGTCGTCGCGATGCAGGAAAAAGTGCCGATGGATCTGGCTCGGCGGCTGACCCATTTCTTCTACCACAATTTGTTGCAGCACGGCCTGGTGGACCGCGCGCTGAACGAATCGCGCAAATTCCTGCAAAGCGAACAGCACAGCGACTGGGCCATCCCGGTCCTGTTTATGCGCATGCCCGGCGGCCGTTTGTTTGAAGCGAATCCGGTGCGTACGGCCTTGCGCAAGATGAATTCGGACAGGCTCTTCGGCCTGCGCCCGAACTGGCGTTTCGGCCATCTGCCACTCGAAGCCACGATGCTCACCGGGCGGCAGCTCAAAGCCAATTGGGAACGCGTTGCGCAACAGACGTCGGCCCGCGTTGATCTGTGGCAGCGGACGGTCGAATTGCTGAAGAATGAACGAGGGCTGCCGCTCTTCCTGGCGATCTCCGGCGAGCGCGGCACGGCCCGTTCGACTCACATGCGGCGGCTGGTCAAACACACCGCCGAGCAATCGCTGGCGAATCCGGAGGAGACTCAAACCCTGCCGATCTACGTCGATCTCAACTCGCGGATGCGCCAGCCGGGGGCGCGAGCGGATTTCCTCGCGCTGCTGACCGCGAGCCTGAACGAATATTGGCCGTCGAAACTTGATGAAGAGACGATGCGGAAGCTGCTCGACGGCGACAGCCCACGGTTGCGCGTGGTCTTCGACAACAGCGAGGACCTGACTGAATCCGAGCGTAGTCAACTCGTCGAGGAATTGCGCGGAAACATCAGCTCCTATCTCGACCGGCATCAGTTCGTGATCACAATCGGGTATGGCGACACGGAGATTTTGAAACTGGTCACTCATCTGCTCGACGTGCAATTGCTCAGCCGCCGAAAGGTGGAGAAATTCCTGCGCCACGAGATCGTCAGAGACCTGCGCGAGCGGCGCGCCAATGAGTCCGAGATCAAGGCCGCCGACCGCCTTGGCGAAGATCTGGCCAAGGCTCTGGAAAAGACGCGGCTCTATGACCTGGCCGCGCACCCGTGGCTACTAGTGCGAATGGTCGAGCAGGCCGGGGCGGGCGTCTATCCGAAGAGCCGCGCCTTGGTTTTGCGGGAAGTCATCGAAGACAAAGTCGGGCGCATCCCGCGCGAAGGCGGGTTGCAAGCGCGCGCGCTCGAAACGATGTACGCGCTGGCCTGCGAGATGCAGTTTTCGCGCCGCCAGAGCCTGCCCTTACACGAGGCGATTCCGCTGATGGCCGAAGCGCGTGGCAGCCGCGAATACAGGTTGGAAGAGATGCTCGGCCAGTTGATCGCTCATGATCTGCTGGCGATGCCCGGCGCCGAGGCAATCAGGTTTCTCTACCCGGCTTTGCAGGCGTATTGCTGCGCGCAAGAGTTGATCCGGCAGGCGCCGTTCGGGAATTCGCAATCGTACTGGGAGCGAATCACCGGCGTTTTGGGCCGCATCAACCAGGTGAGGTGGTGGCAGGACACACTGACGTTGTTGTGCGGGATGCTCGCGAATCCCGACGAACTGCTCGATCAGATCATCTACGGCGAATCTTTCGCCGAAAGCGAGCGGGTGTTTCTGGCCTCGCGATGCCTGCTCGAAAGCCAGCGCGCGCGCGATCAACGGAAAGAGCAGGGAAGCGGCGTGACCGGAGAGCTTGCCGACGAGATCCGCGACGCCTTGTTGTGGCTGCTCGACAATCGCCGTTCGGTCGGCGCCCGCAAGATTTCCGGACTCGTGACCGAGACGTTGCAGGAATTGATCCGCGCTCAGCGCGCCGCTTCGAGCGCCCATTTGAAAACATCCCCATCAAAATCGCAGGAGAGCGCCGCGGATCGGACGAACGGCGCCACGCCGGCGGATGATCCGGAACAGCTTATGGACGCGATGCATCAACTGCTCGAACGTTCGCGGACCGTCGGGGCCAGTTACGTCGCCGACCGCGTGATGGAGGCTTTGCTCTGGCGTTCGTCGTCGGTCAACGAGCCGCGCTCATTTCAGCGGCTGCGCGCGATCGAAGAGCTCGGCCGCCAGCGCAGACCCGAAGTCGTCCCTTATCTGGCCCGCGCAGCGATGGCGCGAACTCGCATCTCGTACGACAAAGACCGCGTTTATGAGTACGGCGGCATACGCCAGGCGGCGGGCCGCGCGCTGCGGCGGATGATGCCGGGGTTTGAAAAGGAGCTGGAAGCGGCTGACCCCGCGCTGGCCAAGGTCGTCACGCTCTGGGCCGAAGCCAGCGACCCGGCTCAGCCGGAAGAGAAGGTCAGAGAGAACATCAATGCGCTGGCCGCGTTGCTCCGCAAGACCGAACAGGAGCGCAAAGTCGAAAAGATCCCGGAAGAGTTGCCCGCGATGACCGCGTTCGCGCTTGGAGACCTTGACACCGATCAGTCGCACGCGATTCTTTACGAAGCTTTCCTGAGCGAGCAGACCGGGAGCGAAACCCGCTGGGCGATCACCGACGCGCTGTCGCTGCTCGACCCGGAAGAGGTGATGAATTCGGTCGTCTACAAATTGATCCCGAGCCGCGAGCAGCTCGAAGACGAGAGCTTCGAAATCTCCAAAGCCCCGTTCGCCGCCAGGCACGAGATGCTGATCCTGTTGATCGGCCAACTGCGCAATCCCGATTCGCGCGCGCTCCGGTTTGTCGAGCGAATCCTGACCGATGACCAAGCCGATTTTCAGCTCAAAGGCCGCGCCATCCTCGCGTTCGGCTGCCTCAACGAGCAGAGATGGAAAGAGCGGTTCGAGCAGGTCGCGCTCGGCGATTTCGACCAGATCAAGACGCCGAGGAGCCGGCGTAAACAGGCCGAGGCCTATTTGCAGACGAAAGCCTTGCAGGCGCTCGCCGAAATCGGCGATCACGAAACGCTTCGCCGCCTGCGCGGTTTCAAAGGCGGCCACCACACGAACTGGCCGCCCGAAGTTGAAAGGGTTTTTTACATCACAAGCGAAG
>Ga0187894_10005874_pt1 | contig 12284 bp, 10 predicted proteins | sample GBC1701081metaG_FD_136650 | JGI IMG/M metagenome (GOLD analysis project Ga0187894, IMG submission 136650) | White microbial mat communities from a lava cave in the Kipuka Kanohina Cave System on the Island of Hawaii, USA - GBC170108-1 metaG ... | reverse complement strand
GTCAGCATCGACGGCAAGGACCTGCGCAAGCCGGCCGACGGTCACTCGGGCGAGCGCCTGCTGGTCGACACGATGCGCAGCAAGAAGCCCGGCGACAAGGTCAGCGTCGAGTACGAGCGCGACGGCAAGACGCAGAAGGCCGAGGTCACCACCGAGTCGATGGACATTACCCGTTTCGCCGCTCGCGCCGTGCCACGGGTGCCCGCCGCGCCGGCCGCGCCCGCGGTTCCGCCGATGCCGGACATGCACGATATGCCGTTCAACATGATGTTCCGCGACCATCCCGGGCGCGGCCTGGAGCTGATCACGCTCACGCCGAAACTCGGCCAGTACTTCGGCACGGAGAAGGGCACGCTCGTGGTGCGCGCACCGCGCGACGAAGCGCTCAAGCTGGAAGAGGGCGACGTGATCGTCGACATCGGCGGCCGCGTGCCGCAGAGCGGCAGCCACGCGATGCGCATCCTGCGCTCCTATCAGCCGGGCGAGAAAGCGACGATCAACATCTTGCGCAATCGCAAGAGCGCGAAGGTCGAGTACACGATCCCGAAGCGGGACGGCGAAACGGGTGCTTCCTGGTTCTCGCTGCCGGACATGGAATTCGAATGGCCGGCTGAGCCTTCCGCGGCGCCCGCACCGCCGAAAGCACCGACAGCGCCTGCGCCTGCCGTGGAGCAAAGCACCTGAGTTGAAGGGTCGCTCAGCGGAGGCTCCCTGAGCTGAGGACCGAACCGCGTCGACGGTGCCGGAGCAAACACATCGTTGGCTGCCCAATCCGCAGCCGAGCCTGCCGATGTGTTAGCTCCGGCAGCCTTCTTGATCACGTCCCGCGCGACGTGGCGGCGCGCTGGCGTGTTCCTGGCGTCACCGTCAGGTCCTGATCCGTACTAAAGTCGCTCCGGCAAGCTGTCGGAGACCGACGTGTCCTTCAGATCGTGGCGGGAGCGCTTGCTCCTTTCGCAGGAGAAGGTCGCTCAGATGAGCGGCCTGAGTCTGAGGACCGTTCGGCGCATGGAGGCGGCCCATCGCGTCAGCTACGCGTCCCTCCGTGCCCTGGCCACCGCCTTCAAGACCGACGTCGACGTCCTGGAACGGGAGTTCTACGCAGTGAACGGCAGTAGCGACGAATTCGTCGAGGTTCCGAGATGGGCGAGGCTTCTCGGCGACAGGCTCTGGTTCGGCGGCCCGCGCCTGAGCAGACGCGCTGCCCTGCTGATCGAGGCGTTCTGCATCGCGTGCGCGGTGATTGCGTTCGCGGCGTCGTTTCTCGTCTCAGACGAGGCGAGGGCGTCGGCCGTCCGTGTAAGCGCCTTCGTACCGCTGGCCGGCTGCTATCTCACGGCAGTGCTGGTTCGGGCGTTCGACCGCTACACGCTCTGGCCCGGGTCCGCGAATGCTCCTGCAGAGAAGCTGCGCACATGGCGCAACGTGGCTGCCGAGTACGGATTCCTCGTTGCACTCGGGATACTGGGCATCGTGGCGGCCGCCTGGCTGGTTGTCTGATTGCATTCGTCTAACATGCGCGAGTGCATCGCCAGGACTTTGCCTACGACCTCCCGCCCGAGCTGATCGCGCAGCAACCGCTTGCAGAGCGCACCGCGAGCCGTCTGCTCGCGCTCGACGGCCGCAATGGCACGCTGCGCGACCTGAAGTTCGTCGATCTGCCGTCGTTGCTGCGCGCGGGAGATCTGCTCGTTTTCAACGACACGCGCGTCGTCAAGGCACGCCTCCAGGCGCAGAAGGCGAGCGGCGGGAAACTGGAACTGCTGCTCGAGCGCGTGCTGGACGAACGGCGCGCGCTGTTCCAGGCGCGCGCGAGCAAGCCGTTGCGCGAAGGCGGCGACATGACGCTCGCAGGTGGCGGAGCGGCACGCGCCGTCGGGCGTCACGACGATCTGTTCGAGATCGAGTTCGACGAACCGGTGCTCGGGTATCTCGCTCGCCACGGCGAGGTGCCCCTGCCGCCCTACATTTCGCGCACCGCCGATCGCGCCGATGCCGAGCGCTACCAGACGGTGCTGGCTCGCGTCGACGGTGCGGTCGCTGCTCCGACGGCTGGCCTGCACTTCGATGCCGCGACGCTCGATCGGCTCGCACGAGCGGGCGTCGCTCGCACGCTGGTGACGTTGCACGTCGGCGCGGGCACGTTTCAGCCGGTGCGCGTCGACGATCTCGACCAGCACCACATGCATGCCGAGTGGCTCGCAGTGGACGAAGCCGCGTGCGCTGCGATTCGTGCAACGCGCGCTGCCGGAGGACGCGTGATTGCCGTCGGTACCACAGTCGTGCGTGCGCTCGAAACCGCGTGGCGCGACGGTGAAGTGCGGTCTTACCAGGGCGATACGCGGCTGTTCATCCGTCCGGGATACGACTTTCGTGCCGTCGACGCGCTGATCACGAACTTCCATCTGCCCGAATCGACGCTCCTCATGCTGGTGAGTGCGTTCGCGGGCTTCGGGCAAGTTCTCGCGGCGTATCGCCATGCCGTGCGGGAACGCTACCGGTTTTTCAGCTACGGTGACGCCATGTTCGTCCTTCCGCCGGAGCGCACGTGAAGTTTTCAGTGACGGCGACCGACGGGGCCGCACGCCGCGGCCGCCTCGAGTTCGCGCGCGGCGTGGTCGACACGCCGGCGTTCATGCCGGTCGGCACCTACGGCACCGTGAAGGCGATGACCGCCGAGGAGTTGCGGGCGGACGGTACGCAGATCGTGCTCGCGAATACGTTTCACCTGATGCTGCGGCCCGGCACCGCGGTCGTGCGCGCGCACGGCGGCCTGCATCGTTTCATGCACTGGCAGGGACCGATCCTCACCGACTCCGGCGGTTTCCAGGTTTTCAGTCTCGCGACCCTGCGCAAGCTCACCGAGGAGGGTGTGCGCTTTTGCTCGCCCGTCGACGGCGACGAGGTATTCCTCACGCCCGAGGGATCGATGCAGGTGCAACGCGACCTCGCTTCCGACATCGCGATGGTGTTCGACGAATGCACACCGTATCCCGCGACGGAACGCGAGGCACGCGAATCCATGGAGCTCTCGCTGCGCTGGGCAAAGCGCAGTCACGCCGCGTACTACGCGGATGCGCCGCCCGGCACGCTGTTCGGTATCGTGCAGGGCGGCTTGCACGAGCCGCTGCGCGCCGCCTCGCTCGCGGGACTCGAGGAGATCGGTTTCGAGGGCTACGCGATCGGCGGCCTCGCGGTCGGTGAGCCCGAGGAAGAGCGCCTGAGAATCCTGGAGCACACGGTGCCGCGCACGCCGGCGGACAGGCCGCGCTATCTCATGGGAGTGGGGCGACCGGAAGACCTCGTCGCAGCGGTCTGCCGGGGCATCGACATGTTCGACTGCGTGATGCCGACGCGGCATGCCCGCAACGGGCACCTCTTTACCTCGACCGGCGTCATCAACATCCGCAACGCCGCCCATCAGTCGGACACACGCCCGCCCGACGAGGCCTGCTCCTGCTACACCTGCAGCAACTACTCGCGCGCCTACCTGCGCCATCTCGATCGTGCAGGCGAGATCCTCGGCTCGCGGCTCAACACGATCCACAACCTGCACTTCTACCAGGAGCTGATGCGCGGCCTGCGCACGGCGATCGAGCGCGGCGAGCTGGAATCCTTCGCCCGGCGCCAGGCTGCGCTGGCGCAGCAACCGGCGGAGCCTTCTGTATAATACCGCGCTCTTTTTGCCGACCCCGCCCGCGGGCGGGCGGCGTTCGACCCGAGACCCAAAACCATGAGCTTTTTCATCGAAAACGCCTACGCGCAGGGCAGTCCTTCCGCACAGGGCGGCTCGCTCGGCTTCCTGCTGATGATGGGCCTGTTCTTCGTCATCTTCTATTTCATGCTGATCCGCCCCCAGAGCAAGCGTGCCAAGGAGCATCGCGCGATGCTCACCGCGCTCGCGACCGGCGACGAAGTCGTCACCGGCGGCGGCATCCTCGGCAAGGTGACCGAGGTGGGCGACAACTTCGTCACCGTGGAGGTCGCCGACGGCGTGCGCCTCAAGGTGCAGAAGTCGCAGATCGGCGCGGTGATGCCCAAGGGCACGCTGAAAGCTTCGTGACGGAAGGGCCGCCGAGATGACGCAGTTCCCGCGCTGGAAGATGGTTGTCGTTGGCCTGGCCCTGTTGCTGGGTCTGCTGTTCGCGGTCCCCAACCTGTTCCGCAACGATCCGGCGCTGCAGCTCGCGCGCCGCGGCTACGAGCCGATCACCGCCGAGCAGCAGGCGGCAGTCGAGTCGTTCCTGCTGGAGAACAAGCTCGATGCCACCGCCGGCTTCATCCAGGAAGGCCGCCTGACACTGCGCTTCGATACCGTGCCGGAGCAGCTCAGAGCTCGCGACCTGCTCGGCGAGGGTGACTGGGCAGATCGCTATGTCGTCGCCCTGACCACTGCCACGCGTGCTCCGAGCTGGTTCCGCAGCGTCGGCCTGAAACCGATGAACCTGGGCCTCGACCTGCGCGGCGGTCTGTACCTGCTGTACCAGGTGGACGTGGAAGGCGCGGTGTTGCAGCTCCTCGAGCGGCTCGAACAGGAATTCCGTCGCACGCTGCGCGACCAGCGCATCGGCTACGTCTCCGTGGAAACCCTGCGCCTGGCGGCGCCCACGGTGCAGGGCGGCGGCCCGGCCGAGGTGCGCATCATCCTGCGCGAGCGCGACAACCTCGAGAAGGCGCGTGTCGCGCTCGCCGAGGCGAATCCGGACATCACGTTCGAGGTGAGCGAGACCGGCGCGCAGCCCGCGATCCACGCGCGCCTCACGCCGACGCAGGTCAAGCAGCGCCAGGACTACGCGATCCAGCAGAACATCACCACGCTGCGCAATCGCGTCAACGAGCTGGGCGTGTCCGAGCCGATCGTGCAGCGCCAGGGCGTCGATCGCATCAACGTGCAGCTGCCCGGCGTGCAGAACTCGGCGCAGGTGAAGGACATCCTCGGCAAGACGGCGACCCTCGAGTTCCGGCTGGTCGACACCGCCAACAACCCTGCCGAGGCCCAGCAGCGCGGTCGTGCGCCGCTCGGCACCAAGCTCTACAAGGACCGCGACGGCAATCCCGTGCTGCTGCGGCGCGACGTCATCGTCACGGGCGATCAGCTCACGGACGCGACGCACGACATCGGCCAGGAAGGTCCGCGCGTGAACGTGCGCCTCGACACCCGCGGCGCCTCGGAGATGCTCAAGACCACGCAGGAAAATCTCAACCGCCCGATGGCGGTGGTGTTCATCGAGAAGGTGCGCCGGCAGGTCGAGCGCGACGGCAAGAAGGTCGACGTCGACGTCACCGAGGAGCAGGTGATCAGCGTCGCGACCATCCGCGGCGTGTTCTCGAGCAGCTTCCAGATCACGGGGCTCAGCGTTCCGGAGGCGAGCAACCTCGCGCTCCTGCTGCGTGCCGGATCGCTGGCCGCGCCGCTGTTCATCATCGAAGAGCGCGCGATCGGCCCGAGCCTCGGCGCCGACAACATCAAGAAGGGCATGGAAGCGCTGGCCATCGGCAGCCTGCTGCTCTTCGGCTTCATGGTGGTGTACTACAAGGTGTTCGGCCTCATCGCCGACGTCGTGCTCACCTTCAACGTGGTCCTGATGGTTGCGCTGCTCACCATGCTGCCGACCGCGCTCACGCTGCCCGGCATCGCCGGCATCGTGCTCACAGTCGCCATGGCCGTCGACGCCAACATCCTCATCTACGAGCGCATCCGCGAGGAAGTGCGCAACGGCAACTCGCCGCTGAACGCGATCGAAACCGGTTTCGACAAAGCCTTCTCGGCCATCGCCGACTCGAACGTCACGGTGCTCATTTCGAGCGTGGTGCTGTTCGTGTTCGGCACCGGCCCGATCAAGGGCTTCGCCGTCACGCTGTTCATCGGCGTGCTCACGACGCTGTTCACCGCGATTCTCGGCAGCCGCGCCATCATCCACCTCGTCTACGGCCGGCGCGGACGCGTCGAGCGCCTCTCGATCTAGAGCAACGACAGTCATGGAATTCTTCAAACAGAAAACCAAGATCCGCTTCATGGCCACCCGCAAGTGGTGGTACCTGCTGTCGGGCGTTTTCATCGCCGCCTCGCTGTTCGCGCTCTGGAAGCCGGGGCTGAACTACGGCATCGATTTCACCGGCGGCATCGCCATCGAGCTGTCGTTCCCGCAGACTGCGGACCTCGACCAGGTGCGCGACGCCGTGAGCGGCGCCGGTTTCGCCGACGCACAGGTGCAGAACTTCGGTACTTCGCGCGACGTGATCGTGCGGCTGGAACCGCGCACGGAAGCGGGCGGCACGCCGGCGAGCGGCACCGTGATCGGCGAGCGCATCGTCGACGCCGTGCAGGCCGGACAACCCGGCGCCGAGCTGCGCCGCGTGGACGTCGTCGGTCCGCAGGTCGGCGGCGAGCTGCGCGAGAAGGGCTATCTCGCCACGCTGTTCACGTTCATCTTCATCCTGGTCTACATCGCCCTGCGCTTTCAGTGGAAGCTCGGCGTCGGCGCCATCCTGGCAGCGATGCACACGCCGATCGTGATCCTGGGCTTCTTCGCCGCTACGCAGATGACCTTCGATCTCACGGTGCTGGCCGCGATCCTTGCGGTGGTGGGCTACCAGATCAACGACACGGTCGTCGTGTTCGACCGCGCGCGCGAGCGCTTCCCGATGATGCGCGGCGCCAAGGCGCCGGACGTGCTCGACGCGGCGATCAACGAAACGCTGTCGCGCACCATCATCACCAGCGTCGCGACCATGGTCGTCGTGGCGGCGCTGCTGGTGTTCGGCGGCGAGACTCTCGTCGGCTTCTCCGCCGCGATCCTCATCGGCGTGGTCGTCGGCACGTATTCGTCGATCTACATCGCCAGTGCCTCCGCCCTCGACATGGGCCTCACCGCCGCGAACCTGATGGCGGTGCACGAGAAGCCCGAACCCGTGGACAACCTGCCGTGACGCGCGCGGCGCGATGACACCTGTCGTCTGGATCGGATTCCTCGCGCTCTTCCTCGCGCTGCTCTGGCTCGATCTCGGCGTCCTGCATCGGGGCTCCGCGACCCTCACCGTCGGGCAGGCCCTGCGTGCCACGCTCGGCTGGGTCGTGGTCGCGCTCGCCTTCGCCGGCGTCATCTACGGCCTTTACGAGTTCCGCTGGTTCGGCTGGACGCCAGTCGTCACCGGTGGTCCCGACGAGATCGAATCGGGCCGCGATGCCCTGGTAGCGTTCGTCACCGGCTACCTGCTCGAGTGGTCGCTCTCGGTCGACAACATCTTCGTCATCGCGCTGATCTTCGCCTACCTGCGCGTGCCGGCGACCTACCAGTACCGCGTGCTGTTCTGGGGCATCGTCGGTGCCATCGTGCTGCGCGGCGCGATGATCGGCACCGGCACCGCGCTCATCCACGCCTTCGACTGGATGTTCTACGTTTTCGGCGCGATCCTGATCGTTTCTGCCGCGCGCATGCTGAAGAGCGACGAGGACGCGTACGACCCGGGCAAGAGCCTGATGGTGCGCGCGGTGCGCAAGTTCATCCCGGTGAGCGACCAGCTCGACGGGCAGAACTTCTTCACGCGCATCGGCGGCCGGCTCACCGCCACGCCGCTGCTGGTGGCGCTGGTGCTGGTCGACATCGCCGACGTCGTGTTCGCGGTGGACTCGATCCCCGCCATCCTGGCGGTGACGCAGGATCCGTTCCTGGTCTTCACCTCCAACGCCTTCGCCATCCTCGGCCTGCGCGCGATGTACTTCGCGATCGCCGGCATGATGGAGCAGTTCCGTTTCCTCAAGTACTCGCTGGTCTTCATCCTCGCCTTCGTCGGCGTGAAGATGGTCCTGGCGCTGCACTATCACATCCCGAACCTGGTCTCGCTGGCCGTCATCGTCGGGTTGCTCGCGATGGGAGTGCTCGCCTCGATCCTGATCAAGCCGCACGCCGCCGAAGCGCGGGAGGCCGAGCCTCCCGCGGAGAAGTAGTCGGCTTTCTTCGCCGTCGTTGCGGTTTGCACGGCGCCGAGGTCGGCGTAACGACTTTCGGGGACGCCGTGAATCCATCCCTGGAGGCTCGCGCGCGCACGTCCTGTGCGCGAGCGCCCCGAAAGTCGTTCCGCCGACCTCGACGCCGTGCCACGAACGATCACGGAAGCAACGACGTTTCTCCGCGTGAGCTCCGTCCAGCGCGCTTGCGCAGCGTGCAGCTCGACGACCTCGCCGCACTGGACGCCCGGTTCCGGGGACCACTGTGGACACACGGCCAGGAACCAGGAGAACCCCAGTAACGTTCTGACTCACGGCTGCCGTGCTACGGCGGCAATTCGGGCTCGTGGTGGATCGGCTGCCGCCTCGTGCCGGCGGCGATGCGCGTTCGCAAGGCAGGAATGCCTGGAGGTTGTTCTCGGGAGGGGAGTGGAAGGGTCTTCAGGCAAGGCGCGGAGAGCAGGGCGACCACTTTCGAGGCGCTCGCGAACAGGACGTTCGCGTGCGAGCCTCCAGGGATGGATTCACGGCGTCCTCGAAAGTGGTCGCCCTGCTCTCCTGCTGCCTTGCCAGGAAGGGGGTTCCCGGTATCTCCCGGGAACCCTCTCCAGGATACGTGCCTTCGAACAGCTTACGTCGGCGAACGCGCGGGCGTGGCCGATCCGCTCGAAGAGCGATCGCCGCCGTTGCGCAGCACGCTGTTCTTGTACCCGTAGGCGAAGTACAGAAGAACGCCGAGCGCGGTCCAGATGATCAGCCGCCACCAGGTACCCGGCGGCAGGTTGATGGCCATCCAGCCGCAGAAGAACACGCCGAGCGGCGCGGTCACCCAGATGGCCGGAGCCCGGAACGGTCGGTTATCGCCGGGGCGCTTGTAACGCAGGATCAGCACGCCGACGCACACCACGATGAATGCGATCAGGGTGCCGATGGAGACGAGCTCGCCGAGCACGCCGACCGGGAAAAGGCCGCCCACGGTCGCCGCAAAGAAGCCGACGAACAAGGTCGCCACGTACGGCGTCTTGTACTTCGGGTGCACCTTGCCCATGCCCTGGAACAACAGGCCGTCGCGCGACATCGACAGGAAGATGCGCGCCTGCGCGAGACTCATGACCAGCGCCACCGAGGTGATGCCGGCGATGGCGCCGAACAGCACGAACGGAACCAGCCAGTTGAGGCCCGGATGTGCCATCAGCGCAACGGCGACGGGTGCCGCATCGTTGAGCTGTGGATAGGGCAGCATGCCCGTCAGTACCAGGGACATGAGGATGTAGAGGATGGTGCAGACGACCAGGCTCGCGATGATGCCGATCGGCATGTCGCGGCCCGGGTTTCTCGCTTCCTGCGCGGCGGTCGACACCGCATCGAAGCCGATGTAGGCGAAGAAGATGATGCCGGACGCGCGCATGATGCCGTCCCAGCCGAACTGTCCGGGTCCGGTGTTCTCGGGAACGAACGGAGTCCAGTAGTCCGGGTTCACGTAGAAGGCGCCGAAGCCGATCACCAGCACGATCACGCCCACCTTGATGGAGACGATGATCGCGTTGACGAACGAGGACTGGGTGATGCCGACGTAGCAGATCGCGGTGACCACCGCGACGATGAACACGGCAGGCAGGTTGATCAGCGCGCCGGTGGTGACGATGGTGACGCCGTCGGCGGCGACGTTGAGCGGCGCGGAGGTGAGCGCCGCGGGCATGAAATTGATGTCGAAGTGATCGAGGAACTTGACGAGGTAGCGCGACCACCCGACCGAGACGGTCGAGACCGCGAACATGTACTCGAGCACCAGGTTCCATCCCACGAACCAGGCGACGAACTCGCCGAGGGTTGCGTAGCTGTAGGCATACGCGCTGCCCGAGACTGGCACCATCGCGGCGAACTCCGCGTAGCACAGCGCGGCGAAGGTGCAACCGAGTGCGGCGATGACGAACGAGATCACGATGGCAGGTCCGGCATGCTGTGCGGCGGCCAGGCCGGTGAGCACGAAGATGCCGGTGCCGATGATGCCGCCGATGCCGAGGGCCGTGAGGGCCCATGGGCCGAGCGAGCGCTTGAGCGTGCTGGTGCCACACTCTTCGAGGAGCTTCGCTACTGGTTTGGTCGCAAAGATGCCTTTTTCTTGCATGTAAGGTTCCTCCTCCGGCGGGGGACTCTACACAAGCACCCTCGCGAATGCGAGCCAACGAGAGTCGGGACGAGCGGGCGCGGTCGGGCGGATCGGCCGGGCTTTGCCGTTCAGCCGCGCAGGTCGTCGGGCAGATGCGGCCGCAGCGCTTCGACCAGCGCCGCGAAGACCTTGGGGTTTCCGGCGACGATGTTGGCGCCCTGACGGTATTCGTCGCCGGCGAGTGTGCCGACCTGACCGCCGGCCTCGCGGATCAGCAGCGCGCCGGCAGCGGTGTCCCAGGTGCTCAGCCCCATCTCCCAGAATCCGTCGAGGCGCCCCGCTGCGACATAAGCGAGATCGAGCGAGGCGGCGCCGGGTCGGCGCAGGCCGGCCGTGCCGGTCATCAGCGCCTTCATCATCTGCAGGTACGTATCGAGCCATTCGGTATTGGCGCGAAACGGGAAGCCCGTGCCGATGAGCGCGCCCTCGAGGCCCGGCTGCTTGCTCACCCGGATGCGCTTGCCGTCGACCTGCGCGCCTTCGCCGCGCGAGGCGGTGAACAGCTCCTGGCGCATCGGGTCGTAGATCACGCCGTGCGCCATGCGGCCGCGCTGTTCGAGCGCGATCGAGACGGCGAACGTCGGAAAGCCGTGCAGGAAGTTGGTGGTGCCGTCGAGCGGATCGATGATCCACACGTTTTCGCTGTCGCCGCTGCGCCCGCTCTCTTCAGCGAGGAACGCGTGGTCGGGGTGGGCCCGGCGGATGGTGCCGATGATCTCGGCCTCGGCTGCGCGGTCGACCTCGCTCACGAAATCGTTACGCCCCTTGCTCGACACCTGGATGGAGTCGAGCCGCGGCAGGCTGCGCACGATGAGGTCGCCGGCGCGGCGCGCCGCGCGGATCGCGATGTTGAGCAGGGGTTGCATGAGCGATCTAGAATAGCAGAGCACAGTGAGCCGCATCCGCATCGTCCTCGTCGAGACCACGCACCCGGGCAACATCGGGGCGGTCGCGCGCGCCATGAAAAACATGGCGCTCGACGACCTGACGCTGGTGCGTCCGGCCGTGTACCCGCACGCCGAAGCAACAGCGCGCGCCTCGGGCGCGGACGACCTGTTGGTGCGCGCGCGGGTGGTCGACACCGTCGAGGCCGCGATCGCCGACTGTGGCTTCGTCATCGGCTCGACTGCGCGCGAGCGGGTGCAGCACTGGCAGGTCCTCGAGCCGCGCGCCGCGGCCGTGCGTGTCGTGACGGAAAGCGCAACGCGGCCGGCAGCGGTGCTGTTCGGCGCCGAGCGCATCGGGCTCACGAACGAGGATCTCGCGCGCTGCCACTGCCTGCTGCGAATTCCGGCCAATTCCGCGTACGCCTCGCTCAACCTCGCCATGGCCGTGCAGATCGTCTGCTACGAGCTGTTTCTCGCGGCCGGTGGCGCGCTCGCGCCGCTCGAGCGGGCGGTGCCGATGGCGAGCGCGGTCGAAATGGAACGCTTCTACACGCATCTCGAGGAAGTGATGAAGGAAGTCGACTTCACCGATCGCACGCAGGCCGGCGTGCACCTGATGGGACGCCTGCAACGCATGTTCAACCGCGCCGAGCTCGACGAAAACGAAGTGAACATCCTGCGCGGCCTGCTGACCGCCATTCAGGGCAAGCGCCGCACCGCAGGCAGCCGCGTCACCAGCGATCGCCCGGCCGGTGGCCAGGCATGAACACCGTGCGCGCGGTCTACATGGATTACGCCGCGACCACGCCCGTCGATCCGCGCGTGGCGGCACAGATGGCCGACTGCCTGACGCTCGAGGGCTGCTTCGGCAACGCGTCTTCGACGGGACACGCTTTCGGCTCGGCCGCGCGCGGGCGCGTGGAGAAGGCGCGTGCGCAGGTGGCGGCGCTCCTGCGCTGCGAACCGATGGCCGTGGTCTGGACGTCGGGGGCGACCGAATCGGACAACCTGGCGATCCTCGGCGCCGCGCGCTTCAGCGGCCGCGGCCACGTGATCACCGCGCGCACCGAGCACAAGGCGGTGCTCGACCCGTGCAAGCAGCTCGAGAAGGAAGGCTACGAGGTGAGCTACCTCAAGCCGGACGCCGAGGGCGTGGTGAGTCCCGCGCTGATCGCTGCGGCGCTGCGGCCCGACACGGTGCTCGTGTCGCTGATGCACGTGAACAACGAAATCGGCGTAGTCCAGGACGTGGCGGCGGTCGGCGCGATGTGCCGCGAGC
>Ga0187894_10005873_pt1 | contig 12286 bp, 8 predicted proteins | sample GBC1701081metaG_FD_136650 | JGI IMG/M metagenome (GOLD analysis project Ga0187894, IMG submission 136650) | White microbial mat communities from a lava cave in the Kipuka Kanohina Cave System on the Island of Hawaii, USA - GBC170108-1 metaG ... | reverse complement strand
GGCGTCGAGCCCGTAGGCCGTGGCCTCGCCGTCGTCGACGCCGAAGATGCTGGCCGGCACGTCGGCCGCCGTCACGTTGGTGAGCGCGCGGGTCTGCGGATCGATGGCAAAGATCGCCAGCGTATCGTTGGCGCGGTCGGAGGCCACGAACAGATCGGTGAACGTGCCGCCCACCTTCACGTTGTAGAGCACGTCGATGTTGTTGCAGCGGATGCCATCGGGTTCGATGGACTGGATCTCGTGGCCGCCCAAGTCATAGACACGCAGGCCGCCCTCCTTGTGCGCGGTGACCACGACACTGGCGTTGGGATCGGCGGGGTTGAGCCAGATCGCCGGGTCGTCGGGATCGGGTCCTTCCACATCGACCGTCGGATCGGGGAAGCGGCTCTCCGGCGGCGTCTCCAGAACCGGTGCGATCGTCGGGATGTCCTCGAGGTCGATCGCGAAGGCGAGGAATTGGGTGAACTGCGTGCCGGCGAAATTGTTGTCCGACATCAGGATGATGGACTGGCGGCCGTCGGCCAGGCGCGGGCCGAAGGAGATGCCCTCGACATTGTCGAGCGGGATGCCGAGATCGGTGAGGTCGAACAGCAGTTCCTTCTGCACCGGCGCGTCGACATTCACCACCAGCTCGCCGTCCTCGATCGTCGTGGGGATGGCCGCGGTGTGCGAGACGTCGGTGGCGCCTTGGGTGCGCACCTCGTAGATACGGATGAAGTTGCCGGCTCCGGTGGAGAAGCCGCGTTCCATCGCCAGGAACGTGCCGTCGTTGTCGATCGCCAGCAGGTCGACCAGGCCGTTGTTGGCGAAGCCGTCAGGTGGCACTGGCGGTGTCTCCACCGCATCGGTGACGTAGACGTATTCGGCCGTCGGCTGCCCGCTCACCAGGTCGTACTGGATGATGCGCGAGGCCGAGCCGCTTTGCAGCGTGGCGGCCGGGCCGTCCTGGAACAGCGCATTCTCGGTCGCCGTGTAGAGCATGCGCTGGTTAGGCGTGACGGTGAGGCTCTCAAAGGCGAGGTTGTTGCGGATGCCGTGGTTGGCGCTCGGCAGGTACTTGGGATCGACGGGAAGGGCGGCGAGCTGCTGGCCCTGCAGCGAGAAGAGGTTGACGAACGGCGCCACGCCGGCGCTGGCGTCGCCCTCGGACGAGATGAAGACGCCGCGGTCGGTGAGCGCGATGCCCTCGGGATCGAGCGACAGCGCCGGGAAGGGCTGGCCGTTGGCGCCCAGCAGCGTCGTCACATCGGTGAAGGCGATGTCGCCTGCTTCCAGGTTGCCGTCGGCAATGTCGATCGACAGCGTGTAGAAGCGTGCCGGGTCGATCTGGCTGCGATCGTCGGCGATGGCATAGAAGACGCCGCGTGCCGCATCGTAGGTGATGCCGGACAGGCCGCCGACCTCGGTATCCTCGAACTGCAGGCCGGTGGGGAAGGTGAGCTGGCCCAGGAACTCCAGGCCGGTGGCGTCGCGACGCTGGTCGTCGGTGACGGCGAGATCCATGAACACCAGGCGATGGTCGGAGCTGGGGAAACCACCGGGCAGGCTGGGATCGAACGTGCCGACCAGCGGGAAGGTCGGATCCGTGTTCAGCGGCCAGAACACGCCGCCGCCCTTGGCATCGAGACCCACTTGCGAGGGCAGCACGTAGTCGGTGCGCAGGTTGCCCGGCGACGTATCGGTGAAGTCGCCGGTGTCCCGCGCCGGATCGCCGGTATGCGTGGTGTTGGCACCGCCCTGCAGCGACGCCTGCTGGATGCCGCCGGGACTGGTCGGCACCACGCTGCTGTCGATGCTGGGGCTGTTCAGGATCTGTTGGATCGCCTTGTCGACGCTGTCGCCGTCGTTGGGATCGGCGTTGTAGTCGCCAACGATGACGAAGCGCGCATCCGGCGCCAAGCCGCCGGTGCCGCCGTGATCGTCGTAGATGTAGCCGCCGGCACCCGGCGTCACGTAGTCGTGCCAGAAGCGGATCTCGTCGGCGTTGCGCAAGCCGTTGCGGTCTTCCGGGCCGTCGAACACCGGCGGCGTCGGGTGTGCCGCCAGGATATGCACGACTTCACCGTTCACCGTGACCGGGATGTCCCAGTGGCTCTTGGATGACAGCGGGAGCACCGCCAGCTCCTGCGGCGAATACCAGTCGTGCGGCTGCGCCGTGCTGGCATCGTCGGGCAGCCGGGCGCCCGGCATGTCCTTCCACAGGAAGTTCTGGAATGTGCGCACGTTGGCGGCATCGATGGGATAGCGCGAGTAGACCACCATGCCGAACTGGCCGGGGAAGGCGCCGAAGCCCAGCGCGTCGTCGCCATAGCCTGGCGCGCCCGGCGTCGTCACCGCCACGCCGTTGTTGTTGAGGTCGAAGCCCGAGGCGATGCCGGTGTTCGAGGGCGCGATGTAGACATAGGGGAAGTCCAGCGGTGCTGCTCCATTCTGCGGCACCGAGAGGTAGTTCTGCGCGAACAGCGATGCGGCGAGCGAACTGCCGTTGGGCCCGCGGGCATCGAAATCGAACTCGTTGATCAGCACGATGTCGGGTGCCGTGCGCTGGACGATCGCGGCCACGGCCCGCGCCTGGGCGTTGTCGGGCGTGCTGAGGTCGCTGATCAGACCGCCTTCGGTCGCGCGGTTGAGCGATGCATTGAACGTGGCGACGCGAAGCTCGGTGCTCATCGTGTGATCTCCCCGTGGTGCCTGACCCGAGGATCGCGACAATGCTTAACCGTGGCGTGACCAACCCTTGACGCCGGCATGACTGTGGACAAGGCGCTGAACCCCTTCTCCCCGCCTGCGCGGGGAGAAGGGTACACTCACAGAATGGTGACTGCAGGCGCGTGAACTGTGTATCGATGGCGTCGGCGCTATCGGCCATATCGGTGGTGAACAGGAGTGCGTTGATTGAATGCCGTGGTTTGATCCTGCCGGACGGTTCTCGCCCTTCAAGCTCGCCGTCTTCATTCTCCTTTTCGTGCCCGCGATCGTGATCGCCCAGCGTTATGCCAGCGGCGTGCTGGGGCCGCGCGCGCTCAACGAGGCGATCCACCAGGTCGGCAACTGGACCCTGAAGCTGATCCTGATCTCGCTCGCCATCACGCCCGGCCGCCGTCTGTTGCGCTGGCCGCGTCTGATGCAGGTGCGCCGCATGGTCGGCGTCGCCGCCTTCGCCTATGCCGCGACGCATTTGCTGCTCTATATCGCCGACGAGGCCTTCGATCTGCGCAAAGTCGCGCTCGAGATCGTGCTGCGGATCTATCTCGCCATCGGCTTCGTGTCGCTGCTGGTGCTGATGGCGATGGCCATCACCTCGACCGACGGCATGGTGCGCCGCCTGGGTGGCCGGCGCTGGCGACGGCTGCACCAGCTGGTCTACATCGCGGCCCTGCTGTCGGTCGTGCACTTCTTCATACAGAGCAAGCTCAACGTGAACGAGCCCTGGATCATGGCCGGCCTGTTCGCGTGGCTGATGGCCTATCGCGCCGTGATCTGGCGCGGCTGGTGGGAGGGGCGCCTGGCCGAGTGGTGGCCCTTGCTGCTGGCGCTGCTGGCCGCCGGCGGCGCCGCGATCGGCGAGGCCATCTACTACTGGATCAAGCTCGGCGTCGATCCGACGCGCGTGCTGGCGGCCAACCTGATGTTCGAGCCCAGCATCCGGCCAGCGTGGATCGTTCTGGCGATTTGTCTCGCCGTCGCCGCCGTCGGTGCCGTGCGCGGCCGATTTAATGCAGCAGGATCCGGTATGCGTCAGCCCGCCGTCATATTGGCGCCGCGCCGCATCAATTCCAAGTGATGCAGCTTGTTGTCAGGTGCGCTGCCTACATACCCGCCGGTCACGGGTATCAAGCGAGCCTGCAATGCCACGGCAATCGATCTGGGTGGGCGTCGTCCTGGTGCTGCTGTCGGTCGGACTCGCGGCGCCTTCAGGATGGGCTGCTGGCAATGACGCACCGACTCGCTACACTACGGCGCCCGTGGTGCGTGGCGATGTCGAGGACGTCGTCACCGCGCTGGGCTCGCTCCAGCCCTCGGCCTATGTCGATGTCGGTGCGCAGGTGTCGGGCCAGCTGCAGGCCATCCACGTCGCTATCGGCGACCGGGTAACCCAGGGCCAGTTGCTGGCCGAGATCGACGCCACCCTGTACCAGGCCAAGGTCACCGCCGATCATGCGGTGCTGGAAAATCTCGAGGCGCAGCTGCTCCTCAAGGCGGCCAGCCGGCGCCTGCTGGAGCGACAGTTCGAACGCCAGAAGGAGATGCTGCCGGCGCGCGCCACCAGCCAGGAGGCCTACGACGCCGTCGTCACCGCGTTGGAGCAGAACAGCGCCGAGATGGTGGCGCTGCGGGCGCAGATGCGCCAGACGCAGGCCAACCTCGAGGCCGATGACGCCGGCCTGCGCTACACCAAGATCTATGCCCCGATGTCGGGCACGGTGGTGTCGCTGACCGCGCGCCAGGGCCAGACACTCAACGCCACGCAGGCGGCGCCGATCATCCTGCGCATTGCCGACCTCGATACGATGACCGTGTGGACGCAGGTATCGGAGGCGGACATCCCCAAGCTCAGCGAGGGCATGGATGCCTACTTCACCACCCTGGGCCGGCCCAACCGGCGCTGGAGCGGCAAGCTGCGGCAGATCCTGCCGACGCCGGACATCGTGAACAACGTCGTGCTCTACAACGCGCTGTTCGACGTCGACAACCACGACAAGGCACTGCTGCCGCACATGAGCGCCCAGGTCTTCTTCCGTGCCCAGCGGGCGCAGAACGTGCTGGTGGTGCCCGCCGCGGCCGTGCATGCGTCGGACGATCCCGGCGCGACCGCTTCCATCATCGAGGTCGTGCAGGACGGCAAGCGCGTGCAGCGGCAGGTCGAGGTCGGCGTCAGCAATCGCGTGACGGCCGAGATCAAGTCGGGTGTGACGCAAGGCGAGCTGGTCGTCGTCCCCGACACGACGGCCGACGGCCCGCACGACAACAACGCCACCTTCCGCTTCAAGTGGCCCCGGCTGTGAGACTGCTCCCGGTCATCCTGAGCGAAGCGAAGGATCTCTTTGGCCGTCGATTCGCACGGGCAGGGTTTATGGAGGTGCTGTACGCCATCGGTGGTCCCGTGTGGCGGGACGGCTCAAGGGATCCTTCGCTGCGCTCAGGATGACAACGCACAATGCCCGATACAATGACCCCTGACTCCGTCGCGATCAGCGACGCGGTTGAATCACCGCTGATCGAGCTGCGCGACGTGCGCAAGCAGTTCGTGCGCGGCGCGGTGGTCATCGATGTGCTGAAGGGCGTGAGCCTGTCGGTCCGCGCCGGCGAGTTCGTCGCCATCATGGGCGCATCGGGTTCCGGCAAGTCGACCCTGATGAACATCCTGGGCTGTCTCGACCGGCCGACATCCGGCAGCTACCGCTTTGCCGGCCGCGAGGTCGCGGCGCTCGATGCCGACGGCCGGGCGATGCTGCGCCGCGAGGCGCTGGGTTTCATCTTCCAGCAGTACAACCTGCTGGCCACGGCGACGGCGGCCGAGAATGTCGAAATCCCGGCGATCTACGCCGGCCTGTCGCGGCGCGAGCGCAGTGAACGCGCCGCCGCCCTGCTGGAGAGGCTTGGGCTCGGCGCGCGTGGCGATCATCGCCCGCATCAGTTGTCAGGCGGCGAGCAGCAGCGCGTCAGCATCGCCCGCGCCCTGATGAACGGCGGCAAGATGATCCTGGCCGACGAGCCGACCGGCGCGCTCGACAGCCGCAATGGCGCCGAGGTCCTGGCCCAGCTCGAGCGCCTGCATCGCGCCGGCCATACCGTGGTGCTGATCACCCACGATCAGACCGTCGCCAACCGCGCCGACCGCATCATCGAGCTGCGCGACGGTCTCGTGGTGCGCGACGCGCGGTCCCCGGCGCATCATCGGCAACAGACAACCGCGCCGGCATTGACGCCGCAATCGCTGCTGCGCCTGCGCGCGCGCCTGCCGGCCGCAGCCGACATCGTCGCCGCGGCCAAGATGGCGATGCGATCGTTGCGCACCAACATCTTCCGCACCGCGCTCACCCTGCTGGGCATCGTGATCGGCGTCGCTTCCGTCGTCACCCTGGTGGCGGTGGCGGACGGCACCAAACGGCAGGTCCTGCACAACATCGCCTCGATGGGCAGCAACCTGCTGCTGGTGCGGCCTGGCGCGCCCAACCTGCGCAATTCAGGTGTGACCCCCGCCACCCTGGTGGCCGATGACGCCGAGGCGCTCGCCAGGCTCGGTGGCGTGCTGTCGGCGATCCCGGAGTTCGGCGTCCAGGTCACGATCCGTTACGGCAACGCCGACTACACGACGTCGGCGACATCGATCGGTGCCGGCGTGCCGCAGGCGCGCAACTGGCCACTGGCATCCGGCAGCTTCTTTTCCAGCGGCGACGTGCAGCGCTATGCCCCGGTGGCGGTGCTGGGCCAGACGGTGGCGCGCAATCTCTATCCGGCCGGCAAAGATCCGATCGGCAGCTACGTGCTGCTGAACAACGTGCCGTTCCAGGTGATCGGCGTGATGACGGCCAAGGGCGCCACGCCGCATGGCGTTGACCAGGACGACATCATCTTCGTGCCCATCACGACCGGCCGATTGCGCCTGCAGGGCCAGCGCTATCTGCGCTCGATCTCGGTCGAGGTGCGCGACGTGAAGCGCATCGACCAGATCCAGGAGGAGGTGCGCCGTGTCCTGGTCGCCCGCCACGGCAGCGAGGATTTCCAGATCCGCAACATGGCCTCGGTGCTGGCGACGGCCAACCAGACCGCCAACACGCTCACCCTGCTGCTGGCCGCCATTGCCGCCATATCGCTGGTGGTGGGCGGCATCGGCGTGATGAACATCATGCTGGTCAGCGTAACGGAGCGCACGCGCGAGATCGGCATCCGCATGGCCACCGGCGCGCGGCGCATCAACATCATGCTGCAATTCAACACCGAGGCCCTGGTCGTCTGCGCCATCGGCGGGCTCGTCGGCGTAGCGTTGGGCGTCGGGCTCGCCTGGCTGTTCTCGCGCTTCGGCCAACCCGTCGTGGTCGCGCTGTGGCCGATGATCGTCGCCTTCGCCTGTGCCTTCCTCACCGGACTCGTCTTCGGCTACCTGCCGGCCCGCAAGGCAGCGCACATGGATCCGGTGGTCGCCCTGGGGGCTGAATAAAATGAAAACCACCGTCATGCGCACGGCGTGCGCGCTGTCGCTGGCCATCGTCGTGTCGGCATGCACGACGGTGCCGTCGTATCAGCCGCCTGCCGTCCAGGCGCCGGTGGGCTGGGATGCCGGCGGTGCCAATGCCGGTATGTGGCCCGACCCCGAATGGTGGAAAGGGTTCGGCAGCGACGAGCTCAACGCCCTGATGGCCGAGGCGAGCGCCAACAACCACGATCTGCAGGCCGCGATCATCCGCATCGATGAGGCGTCGGCGCGGGCCAGGATCGCCGGCGCGCCGCGCTGGCCCACGCTGGGCGGTGGTTTCGAGCCGGGCCGCGAGCAGAAGGCGACGTCGAAGGACATCTTCGCCGGCCTGCAGGCGAGCTACGAGGTCGACCTCTTCGGCAAGTACAGCGCCGCGGCCGCCGCGGCAAAGGCGCGTGCCGAGGCCAGCGTCTATGACCGCCAGGCCATGGCAATCACCCTGGAAGGCGATGTCGCTGCCACGTTCTTCCAGATCCTGTCGTTGCGTGATCGCCAGCGCGCGCTACAGGACTCCATCGCCACGGCCCAGCGCATGTTGGAGATCATCCGCACGCGCGATCACGCCGGCAGCGCATCGGATGTCGAGCTGGCGCAGCAGAGCAGCATCGCGGCCCGCCAGCAGGCGGCGCTGCCGGACCTGCAGCTGGCCGAGCACCAGGCCACCGCGGCGCTGGCCGTGCTGCTGGGCCGCAATCCCGAGGGCTTCAGCGTGACGACGCGCTCGCTGCAGCAGCTGCGCGTGCCGCCGGTCGTGGCCGGCCTGCCGTCCGAATTGCTGCTGCGCCGGCCCGACCTGCGCCGCAGCGAGGCCGGCCTGCGCGCGACGCACGCCGACTGGGAGGCCTCGCATGCCGCACGCTTTCCCAGCATTGCGCTGACGGCAGCCGGCGGCCTGGCCAGTAACGCGTTGGGCGCGCTGTTCAATCCCAGCAGCGCGGTGCTCTCCGTTGTCGGCTCACTGACGGCACCGATCTTCTCGGGTGGCCGGTTGTCGGGCCAGGAGAAGCTCGATAGCGCGCGCTACCGCGAGCAGGTGCAGCTCTACGACGGCGCCGTGATCGCCGCCTTCCGTGATGTCGAGAACGCGCTCTACGCCAACACGCTCAATCAGCGCGCGATCGTGCTCGACCGCGAGGCCCATGTTCAAGCCCGCCGCGCGCTCTCCCTGCTCGATGTGCGCTACAATACCGGCGCCATCGACTTCCTGGCTGTGCTCGATGCGCAGCGCAATGCGGTCGAGACGGCGGACGCGCTGACCCAGGCCGAACTGGCCCGCTTCGTGGCCGCGATCAATCTGTACAAGGCTCTGGGCGGCGGCTGGTCCGAAGCGGACGTGCGGCCGGCGAAGACCGCGTGATGCGCCGGGGCGACTACTGGCCGTCGCCGCGATAGCTGGGCTGCAGTGCGGGCAGCGGTGCATCCGCGATCGAGCGCGAGCCGCCGAAGGCGACGAGTTCACGCTTGGGCGCCGCACCGCGGCCGGGGCACTGCGTCGCGGTGTCGGTCGCCGAGGCGCCGATCTTCTCGGCGATGATGGCGCAGGCGATCGGCGCCGCGTCGGCGATAGCCATGCCGGGCTTGAGGCGCCGGTCGTACAGCGTCTCCAGCATGACGCGGTCGACGGCGGTAAGTTCGGCCTGAGTTGCGTAGGTGTAGCTCAGCACGCTGACCGCGGCATGGGCGTGGGCGCGGAAGCCGAAGCCGTGCATGGCCTCGTGGTTGAGGCAGCGCGTGATGCGGCCGGGGTTTTCGAGGTTCACATAGATCTCGGCGCGCACCATGCGCCCGCTGTCGGTCCAGTCGACGGTGGAGCGGCACGGCGACTTGCCGGCGCCGTCGCCGCTGCCGGGGCGTACCAGGAAGTTGGCGCGCGCATCGCGCCAGGTGACGCGAGTCACGGACACCTGCGCGATCGCCGCCAGCGCGCGCACGGCGGCCTCGGCACCGGGCGCAATGGCACTCATGGCAGCGTCGTCGGCGATCGCGAGATAGATCGGCCCGGCCCAGCGCGCCAGCTCCGTGGCCGGCGCCGAATTGACCCGCAGCGCTGCATCGTCGAACGCGCGTGCGACCCCCTCAAGCGATTGACGCCCCGGCCAATCGCTGCCGTGAGCGGCACCGACCGTTGCACACGCGATACCAATTGCAAGAGCCACCCGCGTGGCTGGCCTATTCATGGGCTGCTCGAAATGTCTTTCTGAGAAATTCAGTCAGCTTCGAAATGCGCGAAAACCTGAAATATCCAAAAAAGTTAGACGAGAATCTTCAATTCATCAATCAGGATGCCATCAGGGCGAGCGGAAAAATCGGTCCAAAACCGCGCGCCATTGTACGGCTGTTCTTATTGATCGCGGTCGCGGCGTCCGAACAGGGCGACCTGCCGGCCGGCAACATCGCGGCCGGCGCATTGCGCGGCGGCGTCGCGCGCCGCCAGCCCCAGCTTTTCAGCGATGACAGTGCACGCCGCTGCCGTGGCCTCGGTCGGGCGCATGCCCGGCCGCAAGCGCGGATCGTACAAGGTCTCCAGCATCACGCGGTCGAGCGCCGACAATTGCGTCAGGCGCGCCTGCTTGTAGCTCAGGATGCTGAAGGCAGCGTGCGCATGCGAGCGGAAGCCGAAGGCGTGCATGATCTCGTGGTTGATGCAGCGCGTGAGTGAGCCGCGCCCGCCGACATAGACCTCGACCTCGGCACCAGCGATGCGACCGTACTGCGAATAGACGCTGGCACGGCAGGCGATGCGGCCCCCGGAGTCGGCCGGCCGCACCAGAAAATTGCGCCGCGAGTCGTTGACGTTCACGCGCGATACGCTGACCCGCGCAATGGCGGCGAGCGAGCGCACCGAGGCTTCGACCTCCGCTGCGACGGCCTGCATGCCCTCGCCGTCGGCGATGGCGAGGAAGATCGGACCGCTCCAGCGCACGAGATCGGCCGGCTGCGAATCGTTCACACGCAAAGCCGCATCGTCAAAGGCGCCGGCCGCGTCCGGCAGCGAGGCCGGCGACAGGGTGTCGCTGGCTCGTCCGGCGACGGCAAAACCACAGGCAAATCCCAGGGTGAGAAGGAGCCGCGCCACGCGACGGCGCGCTGATTCCGCCTTAATCATTTTCGGCCTGAATGAATTTTTGACAATCGAATGAAAGTTCTAAAAACACGAAATATGAGAGTAGATTAGGTCGAGTGGTGAACTTGATCAAAGACATTAGGTTCGGCCTTTAAGGGATTTAGTCCGGAGCGGAGCAAAGGGCAGACAAAAAGAGAACGGATCGTGAGGAGAGACTTGACAACGCAAGGGAAAGTGGGTCGGAGCATAGGATGCCCCTGCCCATGGTGGCTATGTTCGTTTTGTGACAGATTTGTCACATCCTGTGGATAATCTCAGAGTCAATGCGAATGGTGATGCTTGCAGCCGTCGGGCGGGGCGCCGCACAGTGCGCCTCGACGGGAGCCCGGCTGCAGCGCGGCCGGCTCTCTTTTTGTTGAGCGGATGAGGGGAGGCACGCATGGACGCCGGCGCACGCAGCCGACTATTTCTCGAACTGGATCTCACCAAGGACGGCAAGCAGACGGGCTTCGTACGGGTGCCGCACTCGGTGCACCGCTCGGCCTACGGCTGGCTGCCGATCCCCATCGCCTGCATCAGGAACGGCGATGGCCCGCGCGTATTGATGATGGCGGGCAACCACGGCGATGAATGGGAGGGGCAGCTGGCGTTGGGCGGCCTGATCCGCGCGCTCGACCCATCGCAGGTGCGCGGCCGCGTGATCATTCTGCCGTCGGCGAACTTTCCGGCGGCGCTGGCCGGGCTACGCACCTCGCCGATCGACGACGGCAATCTCAACCGCAGTTTCCCTGGCGATCCCGATGGCGACGTCACACGCCAGATCGCGTTCTTCATCGAGCATGTGCTGCTGCCGCAGTGCGACTACTCGATCGACCTGCACTCCGGCGGCAGCTCGCTGATGTACATTCCCAGCACGCTATGCCGGCGCGATCCCGATGCGGCGGGCATGGAGAAGTTGCTGGGCATGATGCGCGCGTTCGGCGCGCCGCTGGGCTGGATCGGCTCGGCATTGCAGGGCATGGATCGCACCTTGACCGCAGCCTCGCGGCGGCAGGGCGTGATCAGCATCGGCACCGAGCTGGGTGGCGGCGGCCAGGTGACGCCATCCGTGCTGAAGCTGGCCGAGGAGGGCGTGCGCCGCGTGCTGGCGCATCTCGGCGCCTACACCGGACCGGTGCCGGCAACGCCGCCGACGCGCTTCCTGACGATGGGCGGCAACGACTACTACGTCTATGCACCCGACGGTGGCGTGTTCGAGCCGCTGGTCGAGCTGGGCGACGAGGTCAAGCGCGGCCAGCCTGCCGGCCGCATCCACTTTCACGACACGCCCTGGCGTGAGCCCAGCGTGGCGCATTTCGAACGTGACGGCCTGGTGATCTGCAAGCGCGTGCCCGGCCGCAGCGAGCGCGGCGACTGCCTCTTCCACCTCGGCACGCCGTACGAGGCGTAGAAAGGTGAGGGGATAAGGACGAGGTGCTTCGTGTGTGGCCCCTCACCCTCCCATTGCGCTGCGCGCGGGCCCCTCCCTCTCCCGTCAACGGGAGAGGGAACTAAGGATTATTCCGCCGCCTGGGCGATGCGGGGCACCCGTTCGGCGTCCTCCGCCAGCCACTTGCTGCCCAGCGCCGAGAGCTGGTCCAGCACGCCGCCCAGCTCGCGGCCGCGGGCCGTGAGCGCATAAGTGACCTTGGGCGGGATGGTCGGCTCATAGTGCCGGCTGATCAGCTCGGCCTGCTCCAGCGAACGCAGGCGCTCGGTCAGCATCTTGGCCGATACGCCGGTGACCCGGCGTTTCAGCTCGCCGAAGCGCTGCGGCCCGTGCTCACCCAGGGTGTAGAGGATGTAGGTGGTCCAGGGGCCCATCAGGATTCGCAGGATGAAATCCATCGGGCAGGACACAGTGTGCCGTTCGTCGTCCATCTTTCCTCCCGGTGCACGGGGCAGACACATAGGTTCCCAGATCTGAACACCTCCGGTGTTACGTCTATTCCATATAGTTACGCGAAAGGTACTTCACCGGTTGC
>Ga0187894_10005872_pt1 | contig 12287 bp, 14 predicted proteins | sample GBC1701081metaG_FD_136650 | JGI IMG/M metagenome (GOLD analysis project Ga0187894, IMG submission 136650) | White microbial mat communities from a lava cave in the Kipuka Kanohina Cave System on the Island of Hawaii, USA - GBC170108-1 metaG ... | reverse complement strand
CGGCGACAGATTGGGCGTCGGCGTTTCGATCAGGAGATGATAGTGATTGTCCATCAGGCAGTAGGCATGGCAGAGCCACCCGTATCGATCACTCACATGCGCGAGCAGCGCGAGGAACTGCGCCCGATCGCGATCGGACCCGACAATGGCCTGCCGGGCGTTGCCGCGACTCGTGACATGATAGACGGCGCCAGGATAGGCGATGCGTAACGGGCGAGCCATGGCAGGAAGTCTAGCTGAGGTGCTGTCGGATTGCAAGACCTGACCCCATACTTCCGAGTACTTCCGAGTATTTCTCTGCCCCTAACGTCTTAGTTTTTCCTCTCTCTTTTTCCAACTCGGTTCTCCAGCTCTTTCACCATGTCTGCCATTAAGACCTTATTGTCCTGATCAGCCTCACGCTTATAGGCTTCTCTCAATAGGTCTAAAGATCTTCGCGTGCCACTTAGACCTAACGCACTGGCCGCGCTCCTGCGTACATTCTTGTCCTTGTCGCCCAAAAGATGCTCGATATCTCGCACGATTTCATCATCTTTCAATACAGTCTCTCCGAACGAGTCTGCAGCCGCAGCTCGAACCTGTGGACTGGGATCTTTGAGCAACTGCGCTATCGGTCGCGTAAACCGCGAATCTGTTGTAGACTTCAGATAGTAAACTGCTTTTACACGAATCTTCGGCTCAGGATCTGTAAGTAAGCGGAGAAACACTTCGGTCAACCTACGGTAGTCTTCCTTATCTAACCTGCAGGTATCTCCATCATCGTGGCTTGCAAAACATGAAACGATCTCCTTCGACTGAAGCGCATCCATTCTGATAGTGGCCTGTTGATCCGTTAACGCTCTGATATAGCGATCGACTTCTTGCGAGAGACCGATGGTTGGTGAGACCAGTGCAAGAAGGAACAACCACCCACCAGTGCACAAAGCCCGGCTACTGTTTGATAAAAGTATTTGGTTCATTTTTGCAATTCTGTTCGATAAAGTCGGCCAAGTCGTTGACATCGGTGTTATGAATTCTGATGCACCCCTTAGTGCCACTCAATCGCCCGCCAGGATCTGGAAATTTGGCATGAATGCCGATATCAGTCCTTGCCGGATTGTTAAGATTGCTTGTGTCTATCGGGATGAAAGCGTCGCCAAGCGCTTGTTGTCTGGTCCGTGGCCCACCCTCGAATGGATCAAGTCCTCGTGACGTAGGAACGCCAGCGTGTCCCTGACGCCGTGGCTGTTGAAAATTATATGTTCCATTTGGGATAGGTCCGTTTCCGGTAGCTCGATTCGTTGCAGGAAAGGGCCCCACGCTGAGGTTGCCGTCGTTGGTGGCCGCGATCAGAATCCCATCGTCTCCATTCAGCGTCGTAAAACCGATGACACAGAGCCCTAGTGGATCCAAATTGTTGATAGCATTGTTACGCACATATGAATAGAAGTTGAACCCTCCAACAATTCCGATAGGATCCTCGCTGATGAACCTGGATGCGATCGGACTATAATACCGGGAACGGTAAGAGTAAAGGCCCGTGCCATCATTTTCCCGCCCCGTGTACTGGAACGCATTCGACGACGAGCCACTCACCGTCGTCTTTCCAAATGGCTCGTAGGTGTAGACGGTGGCCGAACTGCCTTGCGCATTGCTCAGCGCCAAACTGCTCCCCAGCGCATCCGCGTGGTAGTGCTCAGTACCAGTGCCACTCTGTCGAATGAACGGCTCATCGATGTTCAGCGAGCGGAGATAGTTCGCGCCGACTGCCCCGCCGCCAATCTCTGCAGCAATGTCGTTGCCGTCGTACAGGAATTGTGAAGCTACAATATTGATCGTCTTACTGGTCCGTCGCCCGAGCGGATCGTAGACGAAATTCGCAGTGGCCCCACCACTGATGCTGACCAGTCGGTTTCGCGCATCCCAGGTGTAGGTGTTCACACCGTCGCTCGTGAGATTTCCGTTTGCATCGTATTGCAACGTGGTTCCTGCGAACGAAGTTTGTTCGTTCGCAGGATCGTAGGTCGCGGAGGCGACAGCTGCGGGCAATACACTCGCTGTGGCATTGCTTCTGGTCAGACTCGTCCGATTCCCTGTTGGATCGTAGGTATACGTCAACGCTTCGATGATCCCGCTAGGTCCAATATGATTGATATTGGTCAGTCTCGATGCTACATCGTACGTATAGCTGGTGCTCGTGTTGTTTGGATACGTGAGCGACGCTCGGCGGTTCGCATTATCGTACCCAAGGCCAACGGTGAGCGAACCTTGGGTCGAAGAAAAGGGGTCGGGAGCCTTTTCTCATGAGGCTTTCGGCCGGTCCCGCGGCCTTAGAGCTTTTTTCGGACACTCTCCTGCAGCATGTGCCGATCAAGCGAGAGATCCGCCACTAATCGCTTCAGCTTGGTGTTTTCCTCGCGGAGCTGTCGGAGTTCCCGCAGTTCACTGAGGCCCAGCCCCGCATACTTGCGCTTCCACACGTAGAACGTCTGCTCGCTGATGCCCACGTCGCAACAGATTTCCGCAACCGTCGCCCCGCTCTCGGCCTGTCGCAATACGGCCAGGATCTGCTCCTCGGTGTGCCCTCGTCGGATCCTCCTTGGGTGATAAGAAGACCACCCTTCGGCCCTTTTCCTCAAGCTCCCCCTGGCCTCGTTTCCGGGTTTTGGGTCAGGCCCCCGAAGCCATGCGGCTTGCGAGCTGAGGACTAACATGGTAAGTGGTACTAAAACTCCCGGCTGGTCACTTTACTATGGAATGCAAGACACTCGGAATTGTTGCATGCGTGAACAAACCACATACTACCTGGACCTGCTGACAAAAGGCCTTGGACGCTACACCAAGCGCACCAAATGCACTATCGCCATTGTTGGGGCTGGGATGGCAGGGTTAGTTGCCGGCTGGCTGCTTCAGAGAGCAGGCTTACAAGTTCGACTCTATGAAGCGAGCCAACGAGTTGGTGGGAGGGTGAGAACCCTCAGGGAAGTGTTTTCGAGCGGGCTCTATGCCGAAGCTGGGGCCATGCGCATCCCTGCACCACATAAACTGACTCTGCATTTATGCAAAATGTTTGGCTTACCGCTGATAGAGTTCATGGAGGACAACTCAGAAGCCCTCATTTATATCAACGGAAAACGAGGACGCCGGTCAGACTATCTCAAAGGCAAATATCACTTTGGCCGTCCTTACTCCGCCAACAAAACTGCTGAAGGCATTGTAGCGCAGGTCTTGAACCCTCTCACGCAATACTACAAAGACGAAGATCGACGGATCCAGCTAGACACCATGTCCTGGGGTGAGTATCTCCATGCGTTTGTCCATGGTTCCAGAAACCCAATTACCGAGGACAACATCCCAAAGAATCTGAAATTGACATCTGGTGACATTGAGCTCATAGGGTTTGTCTTTGGAGCAGCAGAGTTCCGTGCCTCACTTCTAGAAACAGTCCGTGACTATATGGTGATAGGGGTAGGGACGAAATATCGGATACTGGGCGGAATGGATCTCTTGCCACGCAGCTTTATTACCCTCGCTTCTGATAAACAGACGACCCTTGTGGACTCGGTCCGATACCATGCCCGCGTGACGCAGATCAACAGAGTACGGCCAGGGAAGCAGTATCAGGTTATGTCGGAACATACCCTCACAAAATTGCCTCTTTCTGCCGAAACAGCTGATCATGTCATTCTGGCGGCACCGTTTTCGGCGCTGACTCATGTCAGATTTGGCGATAACGTCCTACCACCTGAGCGGCTGCACGCGATCAGAAACCTTCACTATGAAAATGCCACCAAAATAGTCTTAGAATTCTCAAGACGGTTTTGGGAACAAGATAAACAGATATACGGGGGTCGCAGCATTACCGATCTACCCATACGGTGGACGTATTATCCCTCAATCGGGCAAAACCCTGTCAACTCAGATCGCGGGCTACTTCTTGCCAGCTATACATGGGGTACCGACAGCCTACGGTGGGGTTCACTCAATGATTCCGACCGTATTCGATTTGCCTTACGTAACGTCGCGGAACTGCACAACATGAAGCAAAGCGAATGCGAAAAGCTTCTCGTGGGGGGAATGAGTCATAGCTGGGCCGAAGATGAGTACACATTTGGTGCCTTCGCGCTTTTCGAGCCGTATCAAGAAAAAGAGCTGTTCGAACATGTGTGGAAATGCCATGATCGCATCCATTTCGCTGGGGAGCATACCTCGCTGAAGCACGCGTGGATAGAAGGAGCCGTTGAATCAGGAATCAGGGCGGCGAGAGAAATATTTGAGGAGGCCTCCGCATGAACGTCCATGTGAATTCAGCCATGCTCCCATACGTAGATTTCATATAAGTAGATATTGCGTTTCCGAATGATTGAAACATGATCACTTTTGACCACTTTTGTTTTGTGGAAACTGCTATTGCTGTGATATCGGGCTGATCTTGGACCCATTCTTACACCAATCAACGGAGAGCAGCCTCGAATCGGAAACGTTGGGAATGATTTTCCGGAGGCCGGAGTAATTGTATGAATGAGAGTTCCACAAGAGATTTCGATGATCAATGAAGGCAATGTGAACGGTCCAGTTCAACGGCAGCCGGAATCGGTTACTCACATACAAGGGGGCATGATGATGCGGACGATGATGGTGCTCGGTTCGATGGTCCTGGGTTTGTTGATGTTGGTCCCCTACGGGTTTGCTGACGAAAGCGGAAAACCCGTAACAAGGTCCACACAGATGAAGGTCAGTGGTGTCGTCTCGAAGGTGCAATCAGGCCTTACCACTGTGAAGACCCCCTGGGGGTCGATGACGATCGCGTCTTCCGTCACGCCCAAGAACCTTGAAGTCGGTGAAGAAGTGGAAATGCAGGTCAACGAAAACAACGCGGTGATCGACGTCCATCGGAAGGTGGAGAAAAGCCAGTTCCATCGGTTCGTGTCGGGCGACCTGACTTATACTTCCGCCGATCACAAGGAGATCAAGCTGTGGACGCCGGAGGGGGAGAAGACATTCGACGTGCAAAGCGGGCGATCCAAGATGTCAAAGTTCGAGGAGGGGGCCCCAGTGACGCTCGAGTTGAACGAAGCCGGGAAAGTCATCGACATCACTCGCTTCACCGTGGAGATGAGGTTTGACGCACACCCGCGCACCATGCCTGGCTATGTGATTCAGGTAAATGGCACGGTCACCAAAATCCAGTCCGGCTTGATCTCTGTCCAGACCCCGACTGGGCTATACACCATCAGCGCGAAGACCGCCCCGGCCGATGCGGCGGTCGGTGATGAGATGTCGCTCTGGCTCAATGAAGACAATCTGGTCATCGACCATCACGGGAAAGAAAAAAACAAGGTCGGAACGCACCGTCTGATTTTTGGAAAATTGATCTATGTCGGTAAGGCGAAGAAGCAAATCAAACTCTCCACGCCGGAGGGGGAGAAAGTGTTTCCGCTGGAGCGGTTGGAAGTGAAGACCAAGCCGATCGCGGAAGGGTCGCAGATTGTGGTGGAGTTGAACGAAGAGGGGACAGTGATCAACCTGTGGAAGGCACAGTAAAATCAGCGATGGAAGGCGGTTGGGATACACAGGAGCAACCGATGTGTGGGCGCCTACCCCATCCTGGCGATGACGTGTCCATTGAAACGGTGCAAAAAGGACTGTTGCTTGATTTGAGCAATACTAGAAGAGCCGATCGGCCACGCGGCTGTGCGTTGTGGGTGAGATTGCAGCAGTGATACCTGAATTTAAAGTGTGGGGATGGTGACAGGACATCCGTATCTGGTGTTACTGCGACTTGGTCCTGACCTGCCCGGGCACATTTGGTCCAGGGTGACTGTTAGACTGGACCGCAACCAGGGAGGTCAGGTCATGCCCAAGAAACGGTACACGCCCGAGGCGATGATCCAACATCTGCGAACCGTGGAGCTCGACACCGGCAACGGTCTTGCCGTGCTCGACGCCTGTCGGAAGCTTGGCATCACCGAGCAAACCTATTACCGCGGAAGAAGGAATACGGTGGGCTGCGCGTGGATCACGCGAAGCGGCTGAAGTGGCTAGACCATGAGACTCTGCCCCTCAAGCGGATTGTCGCCGACCACGCGTTGGGTCTCTCGCTCCTCAAGGAGGTCGCCTCGGGACACTGCTGAGCCCGGCCCGCAAGCGCGAGGCCGTGGGGCACGCCGTCACGGTGCGCCATGGGTCGAGCGCAGGGCGTGTCGGGCGATCGGCCAGATCCGCTCCTCGGCTCGGTACGTGCCACGGCGCGAGCCGTGGCGCCAACGGCTCATTGCCCTGGAAAATAAGAAAATAAGTGGTCGCCCATCTTGGGAAATAAGGGGTCGTGTGGGAAATAAGGGGTCGGGAGTCATTGTTTTAAGCCTTCAACTGCTTGCCTGCGGAACTCGCCTCATCAGTCAGCTGCGCTGAGATTCGGCTCAAACAATCCTCGGTATCCGCTGCTTCGGACTGCATCTATTCGGCAAGTCCGGTGAGACCCTGCCGCCTCACCGACTCGGCGGCGTGCGCAAATCCGACGCTCCTTCTTCGTCGCGTCGCGCACCCCGAACCTCCGAAATCGCGACGCGCAGTCCACCTCCCACTCGGCAACCGCCTTCATTCCCCCGAACCTCAGGTCCAATTTTACGGAACCAATTTGACACATTAACTTCTGTTCAGTCCATTCTGCCTGAATGGAAGCATCTTGCATTCCTGGTGCAATTACGGTATGCGTCTGCTCGCTTATGGAGCAGAAGCATGTCCTTACCTGTACCGTCTGAACAAGTTAACCAAGCGATCCGTCTTATTCGTGGGCATCGCGTCATGCTGGATGCCGACCTGGCTGAACTCTATGGCGTTGATGTCAAACAATTGAAACGACAAGTTAGACGGAACAAGGAGCGATTTCCGGACGATTTCTTGTTTGACCAATCTAGTCAAGAGCAACGAGCTTTAAGGCGCCAATTTGGCACCTTAAAGCGGGGTGAACACTCGAAATACAGTTCTTATGCGTTTACCGAACAGGGCGTTGCCATGCTATCGGGAGTTCTTCGAAGCAATCAGGCCATCTAGGTGAACATTGCCATCATGCGGGCGTTTGTTCGGTTGAGAAAAATCATCGGATCGAACAAAATCCTAGCCCGTCGCCTGGCCGGTGATCATCCGGCTGTCCTCGTTTCTGCTCCTTTTCATCGGCGTCCAGATCATGTGGAATGGAGTCAGTGCTCTACTCGAGACGGTTTCATTGCATGTCCGCTGTTCAAGAAGCTTCGCCCATTGCATACCCGTCCTACTTACCTAAAGACGTCCGCAAGCTCAGTTGCCATAGGACCTGGTGGAGGCCGAGCACTCGCTCCGGGATGCTGCTGCTTCCCTTTGAGACATGACGGATATCTAGCACGTGTCAATCTGTCAATCGAATGAATGTTCCACTCACGCCATCAGAGCTGAGGAAAGGAGAACAGACATGAAAAGCCTTCCGAAGAGAGGATGGGCGCTGCTGGCACTCACAACGGTATTCATCGTTCTGGGTGTTTCGTACGCTCAGGAATCGAAACAGAAGGGGTCGAGCTACGCTCCCGTCGATATCAAGGAGGATTTCGCCACCATCATGGCTCGCATGAAGGCGGCGAAGCCTGAAGTCATGAAGCGGCAAATGGACTTGCTGACTGCGCGGTACGATCTAGCGAACCGCGCGGCGAAGGATGTCACGATGTCCCGCGGAAAACCGGTCCAGGAAGCCGTCCGAGCCAGACTTCCCCAAGGAGTGACCTGGGAGAAGCTACAGGCAATGAGCCCCGAAGAGATCCGTGAAAAGGACGTGTTCCCGGCGGGATTCCTTCCACTTCCTCACCCAAATCACCCGGAAGGGGGCATGGTATTTCCCAAGTTCCATATCAACGAGATTCAAAAACAGGAAGGACGGGATCTCACGCGCTTCGACTTGGACTTTGACCTGCCTGACCACTTTTTGCCGGAGTTCCCGCCACCCATATATCTCACAACACGGCCTGATCTCGGTGACGTGTCCCAGGGCACATTGGTGACCCTCGACAACTATTATGAATTGTTTAACGGGATCCTGAATCCGAAACAGCTTGAGGGCGTGCGGTTGCTCGTCACGACATTCCCGCAACAGCAGTTCAACCAGACGGAAGACCGTCGTACCGTGCGGCCAAGCCGTGGCGTCACCTGCTTCGAATGTCATGCGAACGGCCACACGAACGCCAGTACCCATCTGGCCGGAGATATCCGTCCGCAGGAGTTCCGTCATCGCATTGACACTCCAACGTTGCGCGGCGTGAACATCCAGCGCCTGTTCGGCTCCCAGCGTGCCCTGAAGAGCATTGAGGACTTCACGGAGTTTGAGCAGCGAGGCGCTTACTTCGACGGTGATCATGTGATCGGGACGAAGAAAGGGGCGAACATTCTGGAGCGAGGAAGCCAGGTGCACTTTATGGCTGAGTTCCAGGAGTTGCTGGACTTCCCGCCGGCTCCGAAGCTCGACGTGTTCGGCAAGCTGATTCCAGAGAAGGCCACCGAATCCGAGATGCGCGGACAAACCTTGTTCTTTGGCAAAGCCAACTGCGCGAGTTGCCATCAAGCGCCTTACTATACGGACAATCTCATGCACAACCTGAAGGTGGAGCGATTCTATAAGCCGCGCATGATCAACGGCAGGATGGCGTCAGCCGACGGCCCCATTAAGACGTTCCCGTTGCGTGGCATCAAGGATTCACCTCCCTACCTCCATGACGGGAGACTGCTGACATTGGAGGATACCGTAGAGTTCTTCAACCTCGTCCTGGAGACGCATTTGACGGCCGCAGAGCGCGCGGACTTGGTCGCGTTCCTGAGAGCGCTTTGATTTGGCGAAAAGCTGTCCCCTTTCAGAACGGTGGCCTTACCTATGGGAGTGGATGCTCCGTGAAAAAGATAGGGAAGGATAACGCACGGCAATTCCGATAACCAAAATAAACGTACCCGCAATAAGGAGGGATTCCAATGTCGTATGTTGAAGATAAGGACAATTCGACAGACAGCACCCAGCGAATCTCGCGCCGCAACGTACTGATCGGCGCTGCCGCCATGGTAGCCACCGCAGCGCTGCCGGCGGTGGCGGTTGCCGCCAGTTCCAAACCTGTGGCTTCAACCTCCCCCAGCCGCACCCAAAGTAGACAATCCGTGAGCACGATTACGACCAAAGACGGCACGCAGATCTATTACAAGGACTGGGGTAAAGGACAGCCCATCGTCTTCAGTCACGGCTGGCCGCTCTCGGCGGACGATTGGGACGCGCAGATGCTTTTCTTCCTCGGCAAGGGCTTTCGCGTGATCGCCCATGATCGGCGCGGGCACGGCCGTTCGACGCAAGTAGCCGACGGCCACGACATGGATCACTATGCCGACGATCTGAAGGCCGTCACCGACCATCTCAACCTGAAGGATGCAATTCACGTCGGCCATTCGACCGGCGGCGGCGAAGTCGTGCGTTATCTCGCCCGTCATGGCGATAAGAATGTGGCGAAGGCGGCGATCATCAGCGCCGTGCCGCCGCTGATGGTGAAGACCCCGGCGAATCCGCTAGGCCTGCCCAAATCGGTGTTCGACGATCTCCAGGCCCAACTCGCCGCTAACCGGGCCAAGTTCTATTACGACCTGCCGGCCGGCCCGTTCTACGGCTTCAACCGTCCCAGCGTGAAAACGATCGAGCCTATCGTTTGGAACTGGTGGCGCCAGGGCATGATGGGTGGCGCCAAGGCCCATTATGACGGCATCGTCGCGTTCTCGCAGACCGACTTCACGGAGGATCTGAAGAAGATCTCGGTGCCGGTTCTGGTCATGCATAGCGAGGACGACCAGATCGTGCCCTATCAGGCCGCCGGTCCACTCTCAGCCAATCTCCTCAAGAACGCCACGCTGAAGACCTACAAGGACTACCCGCACGGCATGCCAACGACGCAAGCCGACGTCATCAATGCCGACCTGCTCGCGTTCTTGAAGTCGTAAAAGGAGAATGACCATGTTTCACCGAATGTTCCATTCCACGTTAGGCGCCGGCATCAGTCTGGGAATGGCGCTTCTCCCTGCTACGCCGCTGCTTGCGCAGAAACAGACCGCCTCAGCCGTCAAGAACATCGTGCTTGTTCACGGCGCGTTTGCGGGTGGCACTAGACCATGAAGAAGAGTGTGCAGGTGATCAAAATCGTGGGTCTCGGCGGGTCCCGCGCCAAGCGCTCAGCCAGCCGCGCGGCGCTCGAGATCGCGCTGAACGGAGCGGAGGAGGCCGGGGCGCAAATCGAATTGTTCGATGTGGAGTAAGAAAGGGGTCTGACCCCTTAATGAACCGCGGACCGGCCGTGAGCGCCGAGCCTTTTGGAACGTCAATGTTGGCCGGCCGCACAGCGCCACGTTAGGTCTATGGATCGCCCATGGAAGACTTTCCCAAAGACATCTACACGGAACCCGAACCGGACGTCGATACGCTCGCCAATCTGGGACCGCTCACCGGGATGGCGGGCATCTGGACGGGCACGCGCGGTCTCGACGTCAACCCGAAGCCTGATGGCCCCGAAAAGCAGGCTTTCATCGAACACATGGAGCTGCAGCCGATCGATGCACAAACCAATGGGCCGCAACTGTTCTACGGGTTGCGCTATCACACGCGGATCGTCAAGCCTGAGGACGTCGAGACATTTCACGATCAGGTCGGTTATTGGCTATGGGAACCGGCGACAGGCACTGTGATTCAGACGCTTTCGATACCGCGCGGACAAACGGCGATGGCTGTCGGTCGCGCCGCGGCTGACGCGAGAACGTTTCGCCTCCAGGCGGTCCGAGGGTCCGAGACGAATGGGATCGTGTCAAATCCGTTTCTGGAGTACGCATTCAGGACGGAGAGCTATACCATCACGGTTTGGATCCACGTCGATGGAACGTGGTCCTACGAGCAGGACACTGTGTTGATCATCCCGGGCCAGGCGGAACCGTTCCACCATACGGATCGCAACACGCTCCGGAAGATCGGCGAGCCTGCGCCTAACCCCACGGCCCAAGCGGCAGCAACGAAACCGGGGACAAGGAAACGGGATAAGCCCTAACCCTTCGCTGCACCCGACGCGCTACCGCGGGCTTCGCCCGCTTGCGCGCGGGCGAGTTCAAACGTTAGGCGCAATCCACGTCCTGAGTTGAAACCGAATACTCATATTCTCATTTAAGGAGCGGTCACATGAAGATTCACCATCTGATGGTCAGTGTTTTTTCTAGCATCGCCTGCATGGTGCTGTGGGGCACGGCATTCGCGCAGGAAAGCGGTCTTTATGACCCCTCGATCAAGCATATGCCCAAGGACGGAATTGTGAAACTCTATGGCGCGGGAGGTCCGCATACCGCCTTCAAGAAGGTCGCAGATGCCTGGATGAAGAAGACTGGCAAACGCGTGGAAATCATTGCTGGACCGGAACGCACGTGGTCGGCCAAGGCCCAGGCTGATGCCGATATTATCTGGGGCACGTCGGAACAGTCGATGACCGCATTTCTGGAAACCTACAAGACCTTTTCCTCGGATCAGGTCGAACCGATCTACAGCCGCCCGACGATCATTGCGGTGAAAGCGGGAAACCCAAAAAACATCAGAGACTTCGAGGATTTGCTGAAGGATGGCGTCAAAATCGTCGTCACCGAAGGTGCGGGCGTCTCCAATACTTCCGGCACCGGCACTTGGGAGGATGTCGCCGGGCGGTTGGGGCGACTTGCGGACATACGTGCGTTCCGTCGCAACATCGTTGCCTTCGGCAAAGGATCGGGTACAAGCCTGAGGGCTTTCAAGGATCTCAATGCGGATGCTTGGATCACCTGGCCGGATTGGCCTGTCACGTATTCGGACATACTCGAAGAAGTCCCGCTGCCACGCGAGCGGCAAATCTGGCGTGACGTGAACGTGGCGCTTTCGCCGGATGCGGATCTGGAAGCGAAGCTGTTCCTTGATTTTCTCGTGACCAACGAAGCCCAGGCTCTGATGAAGACCGAGGGATGGATTCGCTGATCCCACGAAGAACCTGCGGCAATCGCAGGCAAGCGGGAGGCATGAACGATCTCTCGTCACACGACTTCTGGGACAGATCACGTCATTGTTCCGAAATGGCGAATTAGCGCCTAACAACCGGCTGCAGGCGACGGCTTACAGCCGCGCCTGAGCCGCAGCGTTAGGCCTCACTTATTTAGGAGACTTCGAATGTCGAACACGACGCCAGGGTGGCTACTGGGAATAGCCTGCCATCGGAGGACACCTACCATGTCCATCAAGACGCTAATCGTAGTGCTGG
>Ga0187894_10005871_pt1 | contig 12288 bp, 12 predicted proteins | sample GBC1701081metaG_FD_136650 | JGI IMG/M metagenome (GOLD analysis project Ga0187894, IMG submission 136650) | White microbial mat communities from a lava cave in the Kipuka Kanohina Cave System on the Island of Hawaii, USA - GBC170108-1 metaG ... | reverse complement strand
GTAGGACTTCACCACCACGGGCTCCACGTCGGCCACGAGCACCTCGCGCGCCGCGGCCAGTTCCTCGCCGATCCTCGCCAGCTTGTCGTCCCAGACATCAAGGGTGACGGCTGCCGCCGCGTCGAGGCGGCCGGCGACGTTCTTGAGCAGCGCGCCGCGCTGGCGCAGGACCCGCTCCAGGTCGCCTCGCAGGGCATCGAACCGAGGATGGCTCGCCACCAGGGCGTCATCGAGGAAACGACGCCGCTCGGCCGGCCCGCCCTGCACCAACGCGAGGTCGTCGGGCGCAAAGACGCTCACACGGAACGAACCGAGCAGGTCGCGGCTGCGGGCCAGGACCTGGCGGTTGACCAGGACCCGGTCCCGCCGCCCGGGCCGGAGCTCGGCCTCGATCAGGACGGTGCGGCCGGAATGGTCGGTGTCGGCTCGCACTACCGCAGTCGTCGCCCCCCGACGCACCAGTGCCTCGTTGGGAGCCGATCGGAACGAGGTGAGCGTGGCGAGGTAGCCGATCGCCTCGAGCAGGTTCGTCTTGCCGTCGCCATTGCCCCCGGCGATGACCGAGAGCCCGTCGGGCGCCGGCACGAACTCGGCGGCGGCGTAGTTGCGGAAGTCCTCGAGCCACAGACGCCGCAGTGTCATGGCGCAACCGGTGGGGCGGTCAGGAGACCCGGACGGGCATCAGCAGGTAGAGGAACTCGCCGGCACCGGCCCCACGAACCACCGCTGGGCGCAGCGCCCCGGCGATCTCGATGACGACCTCGTCGCCGGCTACAGCCTCGACGCCCTCGATCAGGTACGCCGGATTGAAGGCCACGGTCATGTCGGTGCCCTCGAATTTGGCGTCCACGTCCTCGGTCGCCTGCCCCACCTCGGAACTGACCACGCTGAGGTTCAGTACCTCGGGTCCGAGCGTGAGGCGCGCCGGCGTCGTGGCATCTCGTACCAGCAGCTTTACGCGGCGCACCGCGTCCAGGAGCGGCTCCTTGGCCACCACCACACGGTTCGGGTACGACTCGGGGATGAGTTGGCGGTAGTTGGGGAACTCCCCCTCGATCAGGCGGGTCGTCAGTCGGGTGCCACCGACGTGGAACTTGGCGTCGTGCTCACCCAGCTGCAGCGTGACCTCCGCTCCCGATGTCAGCAGTCGCTGCAGCTCCGACAGCGCCCGGGACGGCACCAGGACGTGCTGGCCTTCTCGCAGCACACTGGCACCGGGCAGATCGCGCACAGCCAACCGGTAGGAGTCGGTGGCGACCAGCCGGAGACCGTCCTTCTCGGCGGACATCAGCACGCCGGTGAGGATCGGCCGTGCGTCGTCGGACGAGGCGGCCCGGACGACTTGGCGGAGCGCGTCGGTGAAGTCGGCAGCATCGAGGGTGACGGCATCGCCCGGGGTCACCGCGGCGGCGGGCACCCGCGGGAAATCGGCGGCGGGAAAGGCTCGTACCGCGAACTGGGAGCGCCCGGAGCTGATCCGGACGTCGTCGTCCCCGGTCTCGACGACCACGGTGCCCGGCTCGAGCGCCCTGACGATCTCGACGGCCAGTCGAGCGGGGATCACACAGTCACCGTCGCCATCTCCACCGACGGCCACCTCGGTGGAGATGGTCAGATCGAGATCCGTACCGACGGCTTGCAGCCGGTCCCCGGTGACTTCGACCCGCACGCCGGTAAGGACGGACTGCGCGCCGCTGCGGATGCTGACCGCCCGCCCGGCGGTGGCCAGGGCGTCGAGCAGCGCATCACGTTCGCTACGAAATCGCACGATGGGTTCCTCGGGATACTGGTGCTGTTCTGGTCATAGAAGAGCCTGGAAGTCGTAGTAGGGCATGTGGATCGTGCACAAGAGAGGATTCGTGCAGGTCACGGGCGGTTCGGAGATCCCCAGGCCCCGTCCAGGATTGCACAGGGGTGTGACCGCCCCGTGACCACGGTCGCAGGAACGGCGGAGGCTATCCCCCGAACTACACGACGCCGACACAGCCATCGCACCACCCGGTCGGGCATCGCCCGGTCACTCACCGCTCTGGAGCCGGCGCATCAGCTCGACGACCTGGTCGTAGATCTGTCGGCGCTCGGCCATCAGGCCGGTGATCTTGCTGACCGCGTGGATGACAGTGGTGTGGTCGCGACCGCCGAACTCGCGGGCGATGGTCGGGTAGCTGTGATCGGTCAGTTGGCGGCAGACGTACATGCCGACCTGGCGGGCCGTCACCAGCGGGCGGCGGCGACTGGGGCTGCGCAGTTCGTCCACCGTGAACCCGAAGAGCTCACCGGTGGCGGTGAGGATCATCTCCAGGGTGACCTGGCGGGGGAGGTTGCTGGCCACGACGTCGGCAAGGAGCTTCTCGGCGAGAAAGAGGGTCAGCGGCTCCTGGTTCAGCGTGGCGAACGCCGTGACGCGGGTGAGCGCGCCTTCGAGCTCTCGGATGTTGTCGCGCACGTTGACCGCGATGAACTCCAGGACCTCGGGCGGGATGCTGATGGCGCTGCTCTCGGCCTTCTTGCCGAGGATGGCCAGGCGGGTCTCCAGCTCGGGTGGCTCGATCGCAGTGGTGATGCCGGCGAGGAGCCGGCTACGGAGCCGATCGTCGGTGGTCAGGAACTTCTTGGGCGCCCGGTCGGCACTCAGCACGATCTGCGTGGAGTTCTGGAAGTGGTCGTTGAGGGTGTAGAGGAACTCCTCCTGGAACGCCTCTTTGCCTTCGAGCAGGTCGACATCGTCGACCAGGAGGACGTCGCAGTCGCGGTAGCGCCGCTTCAGGTCGGGCTGCGCTTTGGTCTGAATGGAGTGGATGAACTGGTTGAGGAAGGTTTCCGTAGGGACGTAGAGAACCCGCCGTTGTGGGAAGTGGGCGTGGACGTAGTTGCCGATGGCATGCAGCAGATGGGTCTTACCGAGCCCCGAGCCGCCATAGATGAACAGCGGGTTGTAGGCGCTCCCGGGCGTGTCGGCGACGGCGCGAGCGGCAGCCTCGGCGAAGCGGTTCGACGAGCCCGTGACGAACCCACTGAACGTATAGGCCGGGTTCAGCCCCTCGGCCATGGGGCGGTCGGGCCCGGCGATGCTGCTGGGCCGCCCCGGGGCACGTGCCTCTGGCCGCGGTGCAACGTCTTCCTCGTCTTGCTCGCCGAACGAGGCGTCGGTGTCCACAACGAGCCGGACGACCATGGGCGAGCCTCTGGCGCTGGACAGTTCCTCGGTGATCAAGGGAAGGAAACTGGTCTCGATCCGCTCCTGGATGAGAGCGGCCGGTACGGCCAAGGTGATGGAATCGGCATCGCCGGCCGCGGGCCGCACGCCGTAGAACCAGGCCTTCCAGGCGGCTTCGCCCATGCGCTGGCGGAGTGAACCCGTACAATCGTCCCACAACCGACCCGGATCCGTCACCGCCTCGCCTCTCCGATCCCGCTCGGTGTCCACACCATGATCCACAGCTGTGGACAATCGAAGCGAATCCCCTTGCGAGGCGCCGACCTCCGGTCGTCCAGGGCCTGGGGAAGTGAAAGGCCGTCCCCCGCCGAAGTTCGTCGGCGGGCTTCGGACGGTAGCACCGCGCTGCTGTCCCTGCGACTGCGCCCGGGCGAGAGGCCGCGGGTTTGTCGAGCAGCCCGGATGCCTCTAGCCTCGGTAGGCGGGCCGGGCTGTTCCGGCGACGCAGGAGTTGATAGGTGAAGCGAACATTCCAGCCGAATCAGCGCAAACGTTCAAAGAAGCACGGGTTCCGCCATCGCATGTCGACCCGGGCCGGCAGGGCGATCCTCCAGGCCCGCCGGCGCAAGGGGCGTCACCGCCTGTCCGCCTGATCGGCCGGATTGGTGATCGGAAGACGTTCGAGGCGTTCACCACCCGCGGCCGGCGCGCCCGATCCGGCTCGGTCACGATTACCTTCGTCGCCAGCTCGGTACCGCAGCGGCGCCGGGTGGCCTACTCCATCGGCCGCCGGGTGGGCGGATCGGTGGACCGCAACCGGTTGCGTCGCCGCCTGCGAGCGATCCTGGACGAGCTGGCGTCCGAGATCGGGGCGGGTGACTACCTCGTCAGTGCCGGAACCGGCGCCCGCCAGAGCGGTTACAGGGAGTTGAAAGCCATGGCGTCGCACGCTTTGCACGACCTGGGCAGCATCAGTTCGACTGCAGTTGGCTCGACCGCAGGCCGAACCGACCCTTCGGCGGTGGAGTTCCCCCGGTGACGGCGCCAGCGCGCATGCTCGCGCTGCCGATACGCGGGTATCGGGTGCTTCGGGCCGGGCGGCTCTCGCCATGCCGGTACACGCCGAGCTGCTCCACCTACGCACTGGAGGCGCTCGAGCGCCACCGCGCGGCCCGGGCGCTTTCCCTCATCGTGCGCCGCCTGGCCCGATGTCATCCCTGGGGCGGCCTCGGTGCCGACCCCGTTCCCGACTGAGGTTTCGATGTTCCAGATATTGGCAGGACTGCTGGCCTTCTACTACGGGATCATCCCGAACTACGCCGTCGCCATCGCGCTGCTCACGCTCACCGTGATGCTGCTCGTCTCACCCTTGACGCTCAAGAGCACGCGCTCGATGCTCGCCATGCAGAAGCTGCAGCCCGAGCTCAAGCGTTTGCAGGCCGAGCACAAGGGTGATCGCCAGAAGCTCAACGAGGCGATGATGGCGCTGTACAAGGAGCACAGCGTCAACCCGGTCGCCGGGTGCCTACCCATGATCCTCCAGGCGCCCGTGTTCATCATCATCTATCAGGTGGTCCGGGGGCTGACCAGCCGAGGGGCAGAAGGCAACTTCATGCCGAAGTACCTGAACACCGACACCGAACTCTACCGAGACTTGGTCAGCGCAGGCGGCCAGATGAAGGCGTTCGGCATCGATCTGGCCCGGAGCGCGACCGAGGGTCACAGTTCCTTCGGTGCTGCACTCCCCTTCTTCATCATCGTTGCGCTCGTCATCTTCTTGCAGTACTACCAAACCCGTCAGACGATGGCTCGGAACAAGAACGGTCAGGCGAATCCGCAGCAGCAGATCCTGATGAAGGTGCTGCCCGCGGTCTTTGGGATCATTTCCCTGTCGATTCAGGCGGCGTTGAACATTTACTTCCTGGTGTCGGCGCTGTTCCGCATCGGGCAGACCGCCGCCATGTACCGCTTTGACCCAAAACTGAAGGCGCACGTGCAGTCGCACCGGGCTGATGTCGCAGCTGCCGCCTCAGGACGCGACGAGGTGGCCCCGCCGGGCAAGCCCGCACCGAAGCCCTCAGCACCGAAGCCCTCAGCACCGAAGCCTCCCAACCGCACGACGGGGGGGCGTGCCAATGGCGGTCCGAAGAGCCAGGGCCGGCCGAACAGTGGTCGGGCCCAGCCGAAGCGCAAGTCGAAGAAGGGTCGTTAGCCGCCGTGGAATGGGTCGAGACCACTGGCCGCACACTCGAGGAAGCCAAGGACAGCGCACTCGACCAACTCGGCGTCGACGAGCAGGACGTCGAGTTCGATGTGCTCGAGGAGCCCAAGCTCGGTCTCTTCGGCCGAATTCGGTCGGAGGCGCGCGTCCGAGCTCGAATACGGCCGGCGAGCCCGCGGACGAAGGAAGATGGCAGGGATCGCCGGCGTCGACGAGTGCGGAGTGCAGCGACCGACGACAACGGCCAACCGGAGTCCAGCCCAGCACGTGCCGTGCCGTCCCGGTCGGAACGAACCACGCCGCTGGCTTCGCAGGCCTCGGCGAACGACGATCAGAGGGAGAGCGAACCGATGGAGAGAACCCGCGAGGACGTTGAGGTTCCCGTACTGGCGCAAGCAGAAGCGGGCCGAACCTTCCTGATCGGCCTCCTCCGATCATTCGGTTTGGCCGGTGACATCGAGATCTCGCCGCGCACCACGGCCGCCCACGAGGAAGAGGTGGTTGACCTGCTGGTGACCGGGCCGGATCTCGGGCTGCTCATCGGGCCCCAGGGCGGCACCCTCAACGCCGTCCAAGAAGTCACCCGAACGGTGGTGCAACGCCAGACCGGTGCCCGCAACGGCCGGCTGCTGGTGGACGTGGGGGGCTACCGGGCCAAGCGGGCCGAAGCGCTGGAACGGTTCGTGCGCGAGGTCGCTGAGACGGTCCGAACCTCGGGCGAGCGCATGGCCCTGGAGCCGATGCACGCCGCGGACCGAAAGGTGGTTCACGACACGGTCAACACCATCGAGGGCGTGACGACCGTTTCTGAGGGCGAGGAGCCCCGGCGTCGCGTCCTGCTGGAGCCTTCGGCCACCTGATCGACGGTCCGGAGTCTCTCCATGCGGGGCGCCGAGCCGGCGGCAACACCAGGCAAGGACCAGCCGACGGACGCCCGCCTTCTCTCTGTCCTTAGCCGCGCCCGGGAGATGGGTTTTCTCGGTCCGGGCCCTGTTTCGGCTCATGTCCCTCATGCCCGGGCGTTCGCGGTGGCGATTGGCGGCCCACCCACCTGCCTGATCGACCTGGGAAGCGGCGCCGGGCTGCCGGGCCTCGTGCTGGGGATGCTGTGGCCACGCTCGACGGTGGTGCTGCTGGAGAGCAGCCATCGGCGTGCCGCGTTCCTTCGTGACGCAGTGGGCCAACTGGCCCTCGCGAACAGTCTCGTGTTGGAGCAGCGAGCCGAGGACGCGAGCCGCTCGGTGCGGTGGCGCGGTGTCGCCGACATCGTGGTTGCCCGGTCCTTTGCGGCGCCATCGACGACTGCCGAATGCGGCGCAGGCCTTCTCCGAGTCACGGGGCGGTTGGTGGTATCGGAGCCACCGGAAGCAAGGTCACCGCGATGGCCGGCGGACGGGCTGGCGAAGCTCGGGCTGCGCTGGGAGACGATGGTGGCAGTCGGGCACGCACATTTCGCCGTACTCCGCCAGGTCGAACCGTGCCCCGACCGCTACCCTCGACGAGACGGCGTACCGGGCAGGCGTCCACTGTTCGGCGGATGATGTTCCACGTGAAACAGCGCCAAGGGAGCTTGACGGGCGTGGACCTCGACGGCCAGAGTATGGCGGTGACCGAATCGGACGACGTCGCCGATCGGGGCATGGCCATCTTCGAGCGGCTCCAGCAGCCGCACGAGGCGGTGACGTCTCGTGCGGTGCCCGGCGATGGCCGAGCACCGCAGGTGGTCGAGGCATTGGCCCACGACCCTTCAGCTGATGCCCCGACCGCCCCTGCCGGCGAGGTCGCCGACGGCCGGCGAGTGCGGCCACTGCCTCGTGTGCTGGCGATCGCCAATCAGAAGGGGGGAGTCGGCAAGACGACGACCGCCGTCAATCTCGGTGCGGCTTTGGCTGAACTGGGGTACCGGGTGCTCGTCATCGATCTCGATCCGCAGGGAAACGCCACGACCGGGCTCGGCATCAATCCACGAAATCTCGAGACCTCGATCTACGACGTCCTCATGCACGACACCCCGATCGAGGACTGCATCGAACCAACGAGCCTCCGGAACCTGTTCGTCTGCCCAGCGACGATCGACCTGGCCGGAGCCGAGATCGAGTTGGTGCCCGCGTTCAGCCGCGAGTTGAAGTTGCGCCGGGCCTTGGAGCCCGTCTCTGATGACTTCGAGTTCGTGCTCATGGATTGTCCGCCGTCGCTCGGCTTGATCACGGTCAACGGCTTGGCTGCCGCAACGGAGGTGGTTGTGCCGATCCAGTGCGAGTACTTCGCACTTGAGGGTCTGGGCCAGTTGCTCCGTAACGTCAATCTGGTGCAGAGCAATCTCAACGCCCAACTGGAGGTGAGCGCCATCATTCTGACGATGTACGACGCACGGACCAAACTGGCTGAGCAGGTGGCGCGCGAGGTCCGAAGCCATTTCGGCGACAAGGTGTGCCGAAACATCGTGCCTCGCACCGTCCGGCTGTCCGAGGCACCCTCGTTCGGTCAACCGATCACCGTGTTCGATCCGATGTCCCGCGGCGCCATCGCGTACCGGGAACTTGCCAAGGAGGTGAGTGGTGGCGCGGCGCAGCGGGTTGGGTAGGGGACTGGGGGCATTGATTCCGCCGGAGGCGAAGGGGTCGCCGACGGGCGACGGTCTCCGGGAGATTGCAGTGACCAGCATTACTGCCAATTCCTTCCAGCCACGGCGCCATTTCGACGAGGAGGCGCTGGCCAGCCTGACTGCGTCGGTGCGCGAGCTCGGTGTGCTGCAGCCCATCCTGGTGCGACCGGCTGGCGAGGGTGCATACGAGTTGATCGCCGGCGAGCGACGCTGGCGTGCGGCTCGGCGGGCCGGTCTGCAGACCATTCCGGCGCTGGTCAGGGAGGTGGCCGACGAGGCCAGCCTCGAGCAGGCATTGGTGGAAAACGTCCATCGCCAGGATTTGAACCCGCTCGAGGAAGCGGCCGCCTACCAGCAGCTGCTGGAGGATTTCGAGCTCACCCACGAGGCCCTGGCCACGCGGGTCGGCAAGAGCCGGGCCGCGGTGACCAACACTCTCCGCCTCTTCCAGCTCCCACCGGCCGTCCAGCGGCTGGTGGCGGACAACCAACTGGGGGAAGGCCATGCGCGAGCGCTGCTCGGCACGCCGGACCGGGCGTTCCAGGAGGCGTTGGCCCGCCGAGCGGTAGCCGAGGGCCTGTCGGTCCGAGCGGTGGAGCAGGTGGTGCGGTCCAGGTCCGCCGGTGGGCCTCAGGACGGGCCTTCGACCCTCCTACCCGCCAGCGCCCCATCCCCGTCGAAGCTGCGGCCTCCCGGCCTGCTGGAGCTGGAGCAACTCCTCGCCGACCACCTCGACACGAAGGTCAAGGTTGAGATGGGAGCCAAGCGGGGCCGCGTCGTCATCGACTTCGCCACCCTCGAGGACCTCGAGCGGCTCTATCGGGTCATGATCGAAGGCCGTGCCCGGGAGGCGTGAAGCGCTGGTGGAGGGGTGTCCTCCTGGTGAACAGGGGGTAGCCGGCACCTCCCGGCGATGTCCACAGCTGTGTATGAATCTGTGCATCAAGGTGGTGGCCGGCAGAGCCGCGTAACGAGACAGCTCGCTTCGTTTGCCGACGAGAGCTTGGCGCCGCCCGTGGCGCCGCTGATCATCGCCGTTCCGCCAGGGCGAGCGCGCTTCGCTCGAACCCCTGCCTAGCCGTCCTCGAACGGTGTACTGGCCCAGGCAGCCAGAGCCTCGCCGAGCGCAGTGGCCACCTCGGCAGTGCGGGCCACGACGATCGGGGGTGGGCCAAGTTCGCAGAGCACCGCGGCCATCCGCGTCTCGCGCAGGATCGGTAGGGCCATGCCCCTGACGGCACCACCGGGAAGGTCGACGGCGGTGGCCACGGCTGCGTGCACCAGTTCGGCCAGCCGCCGCCCGCCTGGTGACTCGAAGTGGTGCCCGGCGTAATAGGCGGCCGAGCAGCCGGTGGCTGCGGGGTCGAGGGCCAGCCCGAGGTAGACCTCGGCAGCCGACGCGTTCGCTTCGGCGGCCTGCTCGGCCTGCTCTGGATGGCCCAGCACGATCACCGCGGCGCCCGCCGCCGTGAGCACCTGGCTCGCCGCCGCCGCCGCGGCGTGCATCCCGCCGGCGTCACCGATGGCCACCCGGCGACCCTGCAGCGTCCGGGGCGAGCGGCGCATGCGTTCGAGCTCACGCACCACGGCCACCGGCTGGCGCGCTGCCACCCGGGTACCGAACCGATCGAGCGCCTGACCGGTGTCGGGCCCGAACACCCCGTCGATGGTGAGCGCCGCATTCCGCTGAAAGTCCTCCAGGGCCGCCTCGGTACGGGCACCGAATATGCCGTCGACCCGTCCGGCGTCGAACCCGAGCGCGCCGAGTGAGCGTTGCAGGGCGGCCACGTCGTCACCCCGGAGCATGGGATGGCGCAGGTACAGGAGGCGGTCACCCATCCGGTAGCCGGCTTCGACCAGTACCGACCACGTCTGCGCACCACACACGCCGTCGGCGCGAAGCCCTCGCGCCGACTGGAAGGTGCGCACCGCCTCGGTTGTGGCCCGCTGGTACCGCCCGCACTCGTCGTCGGGGACGGCGAGCCCGAGGCGCGCCAGTCGCTGTTGCAGGTCGCCGACCGCCTCTCCCTCGGCACCCACCGCGAGGGGGAGGCCGTCTACAGGAATGCCTTGAGCTCCTCGAGTAGCTGACCCTTGCCCTTGGCCCCGACCACTCGAAGCTGCGGGATGCCGTCCTTGAAGAGGATGAGCGTGGGGATGCTCATCACGTCGAACCGGCGGGCGATCTGCTGGTTCTGGTCGACGTCGACCTTGGCGATGCGCAGCGCGCCGGCGTTCTCGGTGGCGATCTGCTCGAGCACGGGGGCGATCAGCTTGCAGGGCCCGCACCACTCGGCCCAGAAGTCGACCAGCAGCGGCTCGGTGCTGGAGGCGACCGCCTCGTCGAAGGTGCTGTCGGTCAGCGCGGTGATGATGTCGGTGGCCATTGCGGCTCGACCCTCCCTTGTGGGTGTTTCGTGCGGTGTTGTGACTGGGGTGGTGAACGGTTACCAGTTGGTCGGCGTCGCCATTTCGATCGCCTGCTCCGGCTGCGCCTCCAGCCAGCGTTCGGCGTCAATGGCGGCCATGCAACCTGATCCCGCCGCGGTGATGGCCTGGCGGTACACATGGTCCTGCACGTCCCCGCTGGCGAACACACCAGGGACGTTGGTGCGCGTGGAGCCCGCCTCGGTGATTAGGTAGCCGGCATCGTCCATGTCGAGCTGACCAGTGAACAGGTCGGTGTTGGGGACATGCCCGATCGCCACGAACAGCCCGCCGACGGGGAGCTCGCTTTCCTCGCCGGTCACGGTGTTGCGCAGCGTGATCCCCCGCAGGAGACCATCGCCCAAGACGTCGGTGACGACACTGTTCCAGGCGAAGGTGATCCGGTCGTTCCGAAATGCCCTGTCCTGCATGATCTTGGACGCTCGAAGCTCGCTACGGCGGTGGACGACGGTCACCAAGGTGGCGAACTTGGTGAGGAAGAGCGCCTCCTCCAGCGCCGAGTCGCCGCCGCCCACCACGGCGATCTCCTGGTCACGGAAGAAGAATCCGTCACAGGTGGCACAGGTGGAGACCCCGTAGCCGAGCAGCTTGCGCTCGTTCTCGAGACCCAGCATGAGCGATCGGGCACCGGTGCTGACGATGACGGCACGGGCCCGGAACTCGTCGTCGCCAACCCAAACGCCGAAGGGCGGCGCCGACAGGTCGACCCGCGTGACCTTCTCCGTCAGGAGCTCGGCGCCGAATCGTGCCGCCTGCGCCCGGAAGTTCGCCATCAGCTCAGGGCCCTGGATCCCGTTCACGAAGCCCGGGTAGTTCTCCACCTCGGTGGTCAACATGAGCTGACCGCCGGGTTGATCGCTGCTGGACGATGGGGCACCCTCGATCACAAGTGGCCTGAGGTTGGCGCGGGCGGTGTAGATCGCAGCCGTCAGGCCGGCCGGGCCCGACCCGATGATGACAACGTCGCGGACCTCACTCACGACTCACAGCTTCCTTTCGGACCTGGCGGCTGCTGGCGGCTGCCTTGCGGAGCAACAACGCGCCGGCCAGGGTGAAGATTCCGCCGACGGTCAGGTAGGCCGACCACACGTCACCAGGGATCGAGACGTCGACGGCCCTGACCAGCCCGATGGTGAGCAGTACGGCGACGGTCACGCCAAGGACCGCGGCCAGCAGGCCATAGACGACGACCCGCGCCACCGTCGTGAGAGGAACGGCCGTCTTGTCGCGTACCGCGGCGACGGCGGACTCGATGGCGTCGGCGGTCTGCACGGTCCAGTCCCGGCCGCCCGGGGGGGCCTTCAACTCCCGGTCGGCGGTCGGCCCCACAGTCGGACACTACCCTCACGGTCATGCGCGAACTTCTGGCCGCGATGGTGTGCGGCCTGGTCGCAGCACTCGGAGCGCTGATCGTCGGCGAGTACGAGCTGGTCGGCCTGACTGCGCTGTTGGCCGGGGGCCTGTTCGGTCTGGTGGTCGCGGAAGCCGGTCTGGCGGCGGCGGGGCGAGGCCGAGCCGACCAGCGGAGCCTGGGCGTCGTCGCCCCGGTGACGGCCGCTGCCGGCCTGGTCTGGGCCGCGTGGATCGCTTCGGGCCGGGATTGGTCCTTCGTTCCCACAGCGGCATGGGGCGGGGTGCTCGTTGCTGCGCTGGCCGCCGCGCTGTGGGTCAGAGGTCCGCGACGCCGAGCAACGCACAGCCCGCCGTCGTCATGACGACCACCCGGGCCCGTCCGGCGCCGTCCGGCGCCGGAGCGACACCGTCGAACACGTGGAGCACCGCCGGGCTGCCGCGGAACCGGAGGGTGGCGGCGAAGGACGCGCCGGTCGATGCGGCGCCGGCGGCATCGGCGGCTGG
>Ga0187894_10005870_pt1 | contig 12288 bp, 14 predicted proteins | sample GBC1701081metaG_FD_136650 | JGI IMG/M metagenome (GOLD analysis project Ga0187894, IMG submission 136650) | White microbial mat communities from a lava cave in the Kipuka Kanohina Cave System on the Island of Hawaii, USA - GBC170108-1 metaG ... | reverse complement strand
TCCTCATCGAGGCGGTCGCTCGTTTCGTCGGGGCCGGCCTCGGGGCGGGCGAGGTCGCCGTCGTCATCGCCACCCCGCCGCATCACGATGGGCTCACGGCGCGTCTCAGCACGTGCGGGTTCGGAGTTCCGGATCACGCTGCCGTGCCTCTCCGAGTCGTGCGGCGGCGCCGTGTCGATCCCGTCATTGGCCGCGATCCGTGGCGGCGCGGTCGACGTGCTGATCGTCGAGGACAACGCCGATGTCGCCGAGGGACTGATGATGCTGCTGGAGCTGCTCGGGCAACGGGTGCGCACCGCCCCGGACGGCGTGTCGGCCCTCGCGGCGGCTCGGGCGAGCCGGCCCGACATCATGCTCGTCGACATCGGACTGCCGGGAATGAATGGATACGAACTGGCGCGGATTGCCCGCGAGGACCCCCAGCTGAAGCAGGTGATGCTCGTCGCGCTCACCGGGTATGGCCGCGACGGGGATCGGCAGAGGGCGCTCGAGGCGGGCTTCGACGACCACGTCGTGAAGCCGATGAGCGCCGAAGCCTTCCAGCGACTTCAGGCCCGCCTCGCGAAGTAGCGCGCCGGTCTGCCGCGTCTCTCGAGAACGGGCGCGTCGGGCTGGCGAACGGGTCCCGATTCCTCTAGAGTAGTCCGACACCGACGACCCATGGCTCATCGGTAGAGGAGCTCGCCGCAGAGCCTCCGGGACGGCCCTTGCCAGGGCGCCGCCTCTTTCGCCAGGAGCCGACGGGCACTAGAGCCGAGGAGGAGCCGTTCCATGTCGACGCTGATCCTGACGCTCGCCACTCTGCTGCCGCTCACGATCGCCCTCGTCCCCGCGTCTGCGCAGGAGACCCCGCGCACCGGCGGCGTCCTCAAGGCCGCCACGATCGGGGAGCCGCCCTCGCTCGACGCCCACTTCACGACGGCCACGATCACGTACCAGATCATGTGGCACGTCTACGAGAACCTCTACACGCTCGACAAGAACTACGACCCCACGCCGATGCTGGCCGAGGGCCACACGGTGAGCGACGAAGGGCGGCGCTACACGATCGCGCTCCGCAAGGGCGTCAAGTTTCACTCCGGCAAGGAGATGACCGCCGCCGACGTGGTCGCGTCGCTCCAGCGCTGGGGACGCATGCACACCACGGGCAAGGCGATCTGGAAGCAGGTGGAGGCGCTCGAGGCCAAGGACGCGTCCACCGTCGTGTTCCACCTGAAGAGCTCGTCGGGATCGCTGCTCTACGCGCTCGCCTCGAACTACGCGGCGATCTACCCCAAGGAGGTCGTCGACGGCGCCGGCGACGGCCAGGTGAAGCAGTTCATCGGCACCGGTCCCTACCGCTTCGTCGAGCACAAGCCCGATCGGCACATCAAGCTGGTCCGGTTCAAGGAGTACGCGGCACGGCCCGAGGCGCCGAATGGCTTCGGCGGCAAGCGCACCGCGTATCTCGACGAGCTGCAGTTCATCCCCACGCCCGACATCGCGGTGCGGGTGGCCGGCGTCGAGACGGGCGAGTTCCACTTCGGCCAGACGATCAAGCAAGACCAGTACGAGCGCCTCAAGAAGATCCCGCAGCTCGAGCCGCGCATCGTCAAGTTCGGGTTCTGGCCGACGGCCGTGTTCAACCACAAGCAGGGCCTGATGACCCAGAAGAAGCTGCGCCAGGCCTTCCTGGCCGCGCTCGACATGGAGCCGATCATGGCCGGCAGCTTTGGCCACAAGGACTTCTACCGGCTGGACGGCGCCCTGTTCCTGCCGGAGCAGCCCTGGTACTCGAAGGTGAGCCTCGAGCTGTACAACCAGCGCGACCGCGAGAAGGCGAAACGCCTCCTGAAGGAAGCCGGCTACGCGGGGCAGCCCGTGCGCTGGCTCACGACGCAGGAATACGACTACATGTACAAGAGCGCGCTGATCGCCAAGCCCCAGCTCGAGGAGGTCGGCTTCAAGATCGACATCCAGGTGGTGGACTGGGCCACGCTGGTCCAGCGCAGGAACAAGCCCGAGCTGTTCGACGTGTTCTCGACGGGCCATCCGGTGGTGTTCGATCCCGCGCTGTCCGTCGCGGTGCAGTGCGACTGGCCGGGCTGGTGGTGCCAGGAGGACAAGGATCGGCTGCTCCAGGAGATGGCGCGGGAGACGGATCCGAAGAAGCGGAAGGTGCTCGTCGATCGGGTGCAGGCGATCTTCTACGAGGACGCCGGCAAGGTCAAGTTCGGCGACGCGTTCGCGCTCGACATCGCCCGCAAGGAACTGCGCGGCAGCTTCCGCCCGCTGCCCTACCTGCACTTCTGGAACGCCTGGCTCGCAAAGTGACGCGCGGGCCGGGCCGGGGCACGCGGCAGTGAAGACCTATCTGCTGCGGCGCGTCCTCGCCATCATTCCGGTCATGCTGGTGGTGGCCACGGTCGCGTTCGTCCTTATCCATCTGGCGCCTGGGGATCCTGCCAGCGTGATCGCCGGGCCCGACGCGAGCCAGGAGGACGTCGCCAAGATCCGGCGCCAGCTCGGGCTCGACGAGGCGCTGCCGATGCAGCTCGTGCGGTGGTACGGCCGGCTGCTGACCGGCGACCTCGGCAACTCGATCTTTCTCCGCCGGCCCGTGCTCGAAGCGGTGATGGACCGGGTGGAGCCGACGCTTCTCCTCACGCTCTGGGGCACCGTGATCGCCGTCCTCATCGGGGTGCCGACCGGCGTGATCGCGGCCCGCTATCACAACTCGATCGTGGACCAGTCGTGCATGGGCCTGGCGCTGGTCGGCCTATCCGTACCCAACTTCCTGCTCGGGCTCCTGATGATCCTCTGCTTCGGCGTCTGGCTCGGTTGGTTGCCGGTCGCCGGGTACGTGGCCCCGGACGCGGGCCTCGTCAAGCATCTGCGATCGATCCTGATGCCGTCGCTGGCTCTCGGCCTGGTGCAATCCGCGTTCATCGCGCGCATCACGCGGTCGAGCATGCTCGACGTGCTCCGCGAGCAGTTCATCCTCGCCGGCCGAGCCAAGGGTCTGGCCGAGCCGAGCGTGATTTACAAGCACGCCTTCAAGAACGCCGTCATTCCCGTGCTCACGGTGATCGGGATCAACGTCGCCCTGCTGATCGGCGGCGCGGTCGTCATCGAGACCGTGTTCAACATTCCGGGTGTGGGGCGGCTCATCGTGTCCGCGGTGCTGCGGCGCGACTATCCCGTGGTCCAAGGCGTCGTGCTGCTCATCGCAGTCGCATACACGCTTGTGAACCTGGCCGTCGACATGGCCTACCTGGTGATCGACCCCCGGATCCGCTACCGCTGATGGGCGAGCCGAGCCGCAGGCGAGGGGAGCGATGACGACAGCTGGCTCCGCACCAGTCGAGTCTCCGACCCGCTCTCGATCGCTCGAGGAGCGCGGCCGGCGCGACGCCCCGGTCGCCGCGCCCGTCACCGCACCGCGCTGGCTCGCCCTTCGCGTCTTCCTCCGGCGTCGTACTGCGGTGATCGGCGCGATCCTGGTGACGCTGAACCTCGCGGTGGCCGTCTCGGCGCCGATCCTGGCGCGCTGGGACCCGCTCGCCCTCGACGTGAAGGCGCGGCTCTCGCCGCCGGGGGCTCGCCACTGGTTCGGCACGGACGACGTGGGCCGCGACGTCTGGAGCCGCGTGATCTACGGGGCGCGGCTGTCGATCGTCGTCGGGGCATCGGTGGTGGCCGCAGCCTTCGCCGGCGGCCTCCTGTTCGGGCTGGTCTCGGGATACTACCGGGCGCTCGACAACGTCCTGATGCGGGTCATGGACGGTCTCATGGCGTTCCCGGGAATCATCCTGGCCATCGCGTTGATGGCCGCCCTCGGCCCGAGTCTCGTCAACGTCATCGCCGCGCTCGGCGTCGTCTACGTGCCGCGCGTCGCGCGCATCGTGCGCGGCTCCGTGCTCATCATCCGCGAGACCGCGTACGTCGAGGCCGCGCGCGCGCTCGGCTCGCCGGACCTCCGGCTCATGAGCCGGCACATCCTGCCGAATTGTCTCTCGCCCGTGATCGTCCAGGGCACGTTCATCTTCGCCGCCGCGGTGCTCGGCGAGGCCGCGCTGTCCTTCCTGGGCGTGGGCGTCCCGCCGCAGATCCCCTCGTGGGGCAACGTGCTCGCCGAGGGCCGGCTCTACCTCCAGCAGGCGCCGTGGCTCACGCTGTTCCCCGGCGCGGCGATCATGGCCGCGATCCTCGGGCTCAATCTCTTCGGCGACGGACTCCGCGACCTCCTCGACCCAAAGCTGCGAGGAATCAGCGGAGCCGGCGGCCGCGAAAGCTGATGGGCGAGCCGAGCCGGAGGCGAGGGGAGCGGATACGGAAGTGGGTCCGAGCGGAGCGAGGGGGCCGAAGAGAGCCGCTCGGACTCTCTCCGGCCCCGAATCGGTCTACCGCAGCGGCGAGAACGCCGCCGGAATCAAGAGCTTGTTCTCCTGGCGGACTGGCCGCACGCCCGATTGCGGTGGCCACTGGCCACCCTTGCGTGACTCTTCCCGGATGCGCGTTCGCTCGTTCGTGTCCTTGTAGACCCAGACGTGCACGAACTTGTTGAGGCCACCCAACTCGCTGCTCCAGCAGGCCGCGAGCGGCGAGAGCTTCTCGCGCGCCGGCACGGCCTTGCCCCACGCTTCGAGGACCGCCGGGATGTCGCCGGGCGCGTAGGTGTAGATGCGCATCTCGTAGAAGTTGCCTGTGCCGAAGTCGCGGCTGCCCAAGGGCTGCATGAAGGGCGCCGGGATCATGATGTCGGACTGCTGCTCCACGATCAGGTCGCGCCCGCCCGGAAGCTGCTGAAGCGCGGTGTCCTTCGCCATCGCGTCGCGCACCGCGGTGCGGTGCTGCAGGTTCTCGTAGGGCCAGGCGTGAATGACCTGGTTGAGCGGGCCGAAGTCGGTGTGCCAGAACGCCCCCAGGGCCGAGTGCTTCTCGCGCAGCGGCTTGCGCTTGGCGAAGCGCTCCTCGAACTCCGCGACGGTGCCCGGACGCAGCGTGTAGGTGCGGACCTCGTAGATCATGGACGCCTCCTTGAAGGGTGGGTGGCCATCGCCGGTTTCGCCACTAATGGCTAGCGCGCCGATGCTCGACGAGCAGGCAGCGATCCTGCACGACTTGGATGCCGGCGCGGGCGAGCGTTTCGGCGGCGGCATCGTTGACGATGCCGAGCTGGAACCAGACGACTCGCGGGTTGGCGGCGAGGATGTCGGGGACATGCGGCGGAATGTCGGGGGCGCGGCGGAACACGTTGACCATGTCGATCGGCCCGGGGATAGCGCTGACCGATCGATAGACCGGGCGCCCGAGGATCTCGGTCGCTTCCGGGTGATAGACGGGGACCGGCACGATGTCGTAGCCCGCTCGCGCCATGTACTCCGGCACGTAGAAGGCGGCCTGATCGCGCCGCGCCTCCGTCTTGATGCCGAGCACCGCGATCCGCTTCGACTCGCGGACGATGCGCGCGATCTCGTCGGACGAGGTCACCAGGTTGGCTCGCCAGTCGTTCATGGGTGTATGGTAGCTTCTACTTCGCGCCATGGCCATCCGCATCACTCGCGTGTACACCCGCACCGGCGACAAGGGGGACACCGCCCTCGTCGGCGGGAGGCGCGTCCCGAAGGATTCTCCACGCATCGAGGCCTACGGGACGATCGACGAACTGAACTCGGCGATCGGGCTGGCCCGGGTCGAAAACGCCGAGCAGCGCGACCGAGGCCCGGCGCACGTCCGCCTGGACGAGATCCTGCGCCGCTTGCAGAACGAGCTGTTCGACCTCGGCAGCGAGCTGGCCACGCCCGCCGACGCTGCCTACGAGGGCATGTTCCGCGTGGGCGCGGGCGAGGTGAGCGCGCTCGAGCGGCTGATGGACGAGTGCCAGAAGGACCTCCAGCCGCTGAAGTCCTTCGTGCTTCCCGGCGGCGGGCGGGTCGGCGCCTTCCTCCATCAGGCCCGGACCGTGTGCCGCCGCGCGGAACGACGGGTCCTCGCCCTGTCGCGGGCCGAGCCCATCGGCGAGTGGCCGCTCAAGTACGTCAACCGGCTGAGCGACCTCTTGTTCGTGCTCTCGCGGTGGGTGGCCAAGCACCTCGGGGAACCGGAATACCTCTGGGAGCGGGCGCTGGCCCCGCGCGTCCGGCCGAAGCCCGTGCCCCGGAGCAAAGATTCAACACCGAAGCAATCCAGCACAGCAACTCGACGCGAGCGGAGGACGACGAGCCATGGCCAGTGAGATCGTGACCGAGCTCCAGGCGAAGGCGGAAGCTGCATGGGCGAACGTGAGCCGCCAGGTTCAAGGAATGGACCGTCATCTCGAGGCGTCGACCGGCCCAGGGGAGTGGACGGCACGAGAGATTCTGTGTCATCTCCTGTTCAAGCCCGGCTTCACCCCGAGCGGGTTGCTCAAGACCTTCGCCGATCGCGACCTGCCGGTGATCGACATCTCGTCGAGCGACACGTTCGTGACGCCGGAGCGGCAGAAGATGAGCCTCCAGGACCTCCTGGGCGCGCTCGACGCCCAGCGCCAGGACCTCGTCGACTACCTCGGCGGGCTCAGCGAGGCCGATCTCGCGCGCAAGGCGCGCATCCCGCTCTTCATGCAGTTCATGGGGACCGACGAGGTTCCCATCCCGATGTTCGTCGGCGCCATGTTCGACTTCCACTGGACCGACCACTCCGGCCAGCTCGCCGAGATCCGCAAGGCGGTCGGCCTGCCCGACGCCTCGTAGGGCGCGGCCACTCATCCCGCTCTTGACTGGCCGGCCGCCCGTGCTGGCATACCGCGGGATGGTCGCCTGCCCGCACGCGCTCGCGTCGAGCGCCGGCGCCGACGTCCTCAAGGCCGGCGGCTCCGCGGTGGACGCGGCGATCGCGGCGAGCGCCGTCCTGAGCGTCGTCTATCCACACATGACCAGCGTGGGCGGCGATGCGTTCTGGCTGATCTACGACGCTACGACGCGCGCGGTGCGATTCCTGAACGCGGCGGGCCGCGCCGCGGCCGCCGCCGACATCGCGTGGTTTCGCGGGCGGGGGCACGCCGAGATCCCGCTGCAGGGAGCCGTGCCCGCGACCGTCACCGTGCCGGGTGCCGTGGACGGCTGGTGCACGGCGCACGCGGCGTTTGGTCGCCTGCCGCTCGACCGGGACCTCGCCGCCGCGGTCGAGTACGCCCGCGACGGCTTTCCCGCGACGGCGCGGCTCGCGCGCTGGACGGCCAACGTCGCGCACGTGCTGCAGGCGAGCGCCGGCGCAGCCCGGATCTTCTTGCCCGACGGCCGGGCGCCGAGGGCCGGCCAGCGGATTCGCAATCCCGATCTCGCGCTGGTGCTCGAGCGGATCGGTGCCGCCGGCCGCGCCGGGTTCTACGAGGGGGAGACGGCGGCCGAGCTGCTGCGCTACGCGAGGGCGCACGGCGGGTTCTTCGCGCAGCGCGATCTCGACGCGCAGCGCTCGTCGTGGGGCGAGCCGCTCTCGGCGACCTACCGGGGCGTGACGATCTGCGAGACGCCGCCGCCGACTCAGGGGCTCTCGGTGCTCCAGATGCTCGGCCTCGTCGAGCCGTGGGATCTCGGCCGGCTCGACTACCTCTCCGCGGATCACGTGCACCTGCTCGTTCAGGCCAAGATGATCGCGTATCACGATCGCGACCGGATCCTTGGGGATCCCTACTTCGTCAAGGTGCCGGTCGAGCGGCTCCTGTCACGCGCGTATCTCGACGAGCGCCGCCGCCTCATCAATCCGGCGCGCGCGCTGCCGTGGGACCGGGTGCCGTCGTGGGGGAGCCTCGCCGGGGACACGGTGTTCGTCGCGGCCGTCGACGCTCATGGCAGCGCCGCGGCGCTGATCCACAGCGTTTACGGCACGTATGGCGCGGGGGTCGTGGCAGGGCGCACCGGCGTCGTGCTCCAGAACCGCGGCGCGTACTTCTCCCTCGATCCCACGCACCCGAATCGCCTCGAGCCCGGCAAGCGGCCGCTCCACACGCTGGTCGCGTCGCTCGCGTTCAAGGACGACCGCCTGTGGCAGGTGCTGGGCTGCATGGGCGCCGATGGGCAACCCCAGATCCACCTGCAAGCGTACACGGCGATGATCGACTTCGGCCTCGACGTGCAGCAGGCGCTCGACGCGCCCCGGTGGCTGTCCGGACGCTTCAGCCTCGGCGAGCCGCGCGATCTGCTCAACATGGAGGGCCGGTTCCCGGACGCCACCTTCGAGGAGCTGACCCGGCGCGGACACGTCATCAATCGCTGGGAGGCGTGGAACGAGCGGGCCGGCCACGCCAACGGGATCACCGTCGACCCCGACACCGGCGCGCTGCTGGGCGCGTCCGATCCGCGCAGCGACGGCGCGGCGATCGGCTACTGAGCCTTCGCTCTTCGGCGCCGCCGCTGAAGCTTGGCGATCTCGAGACGGGATTCGGCGCCGCGTCCGCGGTGGCGGCAGAGACGATTCGCTTCGTCGCCGAGGTCGGCTTGGTCGGCGGGTCAATCGAGGACGCGACGGGGGACAAGGATAAGCCTCGACACTACTCGCGCCGCCACACAATAGGGACACCGGCGCCGGACGACTGTATCCGATTCGATTCGCCTCAAGCGCATTGCCTGTCGTCGAGAGCCGCGCTATAGTCCACCCGCACACTCGAGCGCGCTCCATGGTCGCCCTGCAGTCGACTGGAACACTCCGGTATCCGACGCTGCGCTGTCATGACGGCGCCGTGGCGCTCGCAGTCCGAGAGACCAGTCCAGGCGTCGCGCCGAAGCCCCGCCTGCTCGACCGCGTGCGCGAGACGATTCGCGCGCGACACTACAGCCGCCGAACCGAGAACACCTACGTCGCGTGGATCCGCCGCTACATCTTCTTCCATGGCAAGCGCCATCCCGCCGAGATGGGGGCGCCGGAGCTCACGCGCTTCCTCACCTCGCTGGCCGTCGACGCCAAGGTGGCGGCATCGACGCAGAACCAGGCGCTGAGCGCTCTGCTGTTCCTGTACCGCGAGGTCCTGCAGCAACAGGTTCCCTGGCTCGATGATGTCGTGTACGCCAAGCGGCCGCGCCATCTCCCGGTCGTACTGACGCGAGATGAGGTCAGGACCGTCCTTGGCCACATGGACGGCGTCACGGGCCTCATGGCGGTCCTGCTCTACGGCGCTGGCCTTCGCCTGCTCGAGTGCGCGCACCTGCGCGCGCAGGACGTCGACTTCGCGCGCAACGAGATCGTCGTCCGCTCCGGGAAGGGCCACAAGGACCGGGTCACGATGCTGCCGGCTGTCGTCAAGCCGAGGCTCCTGAAGCATCTGGAGGTCGTGCGCGCCCTGCATCAGCACGATCTCCGTAACGGCGCCGGGTGGGTCGAGTTGCCCAACGCACTGGCGAGGAAGTACCCGAATGCCGGACGCGAGTGGTCCTGGCAATGGGTGTTCCCGGCCACCAGGATCTACGTCGACCGCGTGACCGGCCAGCGCCGCCGGCATCATCTTCACGAATCGGTGCTGCAGCGAGCGGTGCGGACGGCAGCGCTGCGCGCGGCGATCACGAAGCGCGTGAGCTGCCACACATTCCGGCACTCCTTCGCCACCCACTTGCTCGAGGACAACCACGACATCCGCACGGTCCAGGAGCTGCTGGGCCACACGGACGTCAGCACGACAATGATCTACACCCATGTGCTCAACCGGGGCCCGGCCGCGGTCCGAAGCCCGCCGGACCGGATCTTCCCGGTATGACGGTTGTGACTCACTGCGGTTCAGCGGCGATCACCGGCCGTACTCGGCGGTTCCGGAGAGCAAAGACATGGTGAGCGCGTTTTGCGAGCCAACCAAGCGTTATTGCTGGATCACTCGAAGGTCTCCGAGTGGTGGCGCGTGGCGTGCTATGCGACAGAGCGCGCCGCGTCACGGTTTCTGGATGGTTCCGTCCACTTTGCGTTCGACCCGTCCGCGTGACTCGCGGGGGACATCGGCGACTCTGATAGAGTCAGGACCGGGAGGTCACGATGAGTGAACCGTCGATCGTTTCCGATCCCAAGGTGATGATGGGCAAACCGGTCATTGCGGGGACCCGCATCACCGTGGACTTGATCCTCGAGAAACTCGGCAGCGGCGAATCCATCGAGGCCGTGCTGGAGGCTCACCCGCGCTTGACGCGGGACGCGGTGCTTGCCGCCCTTCGTTTCGCAGCTCAGGCACTTCGGGCCGAGGTTGTCTACCCCGTCACTGCTCGATCCGCGTGAACCTGTTCGCGGATGAAAGCGTTGATGGGCCCGTGGTGGAACGCCTACGCCAGGACAGCCATGACGTCGTGTACGTGGCGGAGCTCGCGCCCAGCATCACTGATGACGAGGTTTTGCGAGAGGCGAACGGCCTGAGCGCCGTTCTCGTGACGGCGGACAAAGACTTCGGCGAACTCGTCTTCCGGCAGGGCGCCATCCACTCCGGGGTGGTTCTGTTACGCCTCGCCGGACTGGCGAACACGACCAAGGGTGAGATCGTCGCCGAGGTCTGCCGGCTCCGCGCGACGGAACTGGTCGGCTCGTTCACCGTCATCTCTCCTGGCCAGGTTCGTATTCGCCGCCGACTGTGACAATCGTGCGAGGGTCGAACAAGCCGCTTGACCCGACGGCCGAGGCGGCCGCGGGTCAGCGCCAGCGTTATGCCGATCTGGTTGTGAGGTGAAAACTCCGTGAAGCTGCCGTTCGAGTGCTAGTGTTTCGGCGTGACGTACGAGTGGGATCCCGTCAAAGCTGCGTCGAACGCAAAGAAACACCGCGTCACCTTCGAGGAGGCGGCATCGGTCTTCCTCGACCCGGCGGCGCTCACCTTCTGGGATCCCGATCACTCCGAGGAGGAAGATCGCGAAATCACGATAGGCCGCTCCGCTCGCCAGCGTGGAGTCTTCGTGGCCCACGCTGCGCGCGAGGGACGCGTCCGAATCATCAGCGCGCGACGAGCAACGCGCCGGGAGCAGAGACAATATGAGGAACCGAGTGGCGAAGCGACGCAATGACGATCTCCGTCCCGAGTACGATCTCTCCACCTTGAAGGGTGGCGTACGAGGCAAATACTACAAGCAGGCAACCGCAGGAACGAATCTGGTCCTGCTGGAGCCAGATGTGGCACGGGCGTTTCCCGACAGCAGTTCGGTGAACCGTGCCCTACGGCTGCTCCAAGAAGTGGCCACGAAGAGCTCAAAGGGCAAACCCTCACCGGGTGCTCGAAGCCGAGCAACGGGATAACTTCGGCATGCCGCTGACGGCCTTCGGCCGCAGCTGATACCGGCGTTGGGCGGCGACAGGTGGCTGAACAGTGGGGCAACAACACTACGTACCGCAACAGTATCTGCGTAACTTTGAGGCCCGGGGCCACCCAGGGTTCGTCTGGTTATACGACAAGCAAGGTGGGAACCCACGCCTGGCTGCAATTAAACAAGTTGCCCAGTCCAAGGAGTACTACTCGGCTGACACCGAAGATCTCCTTGCGCGGGAAGTCGAACGCCCCGCCAACGCCATCATCGCGAAGTTGCTCAGCAACGCCGCTATCGACTCGACCGAGCGCTTCGCCCTTACGTTCTACATCGGAACCATGCTTAAGCGCGTGCCGTACAGGCGGCGAAAGGCCATGGAGATGTATCCGACGGTTCTCGACGAGACTGTCGGTCGTATACGGAAACAGCTTAGGAGCCGTCAATAAATAACATATGCATATGAGGCGGGTCGTGCGACTGTGGAGGCATCACGACACGTGACGCTCTCACACGAAAGTTCGCCCGCATCTGGCGGCATCTCGACGAGCGCAGTCGGCGCATGATGGCGGCGAACGAGGCCCTGCAGGAGGGCTACGGCGGCATCGCGCGAGTCAGCCGCGCCTGTGGCTTGTCGCGCCTGACCGTCGCCAAGGGGATTCGCGAGTTGGAGGAGGAGCCGGTCGCGGCGGGCCGCATCCGGCGGCCCGGCGGGGGACGGCACCGCCTGCTGGTGCGCGATCCGGAGTTGCCGCGGGTGCTGGAGAGCTTGGTGGAGCCGCTGGCGCGGGGCGACCCGGAGTCGCCGCTGCGCTGGACCTGCAAGAGTACACGGGTGCTCGCGGCGGAGCTCACGCGCCGACACCACCCGGTCAGCCATGAAACGGTCGCCCAGTTCCTGCGCGCGATGGACTACCGCCTGCAGGGGACGCGGAAGACCGAGGAAGGTCGCATCGCCGACAGAGAAAGAATTGACGCCGACAGTCCAGTCGACCGCAGATGACCCACCGTAGCGAATCCACGCGCTCCCGCGCTCAGGACGCGGGGGCTGGACAACCACGGGGCGGCG
>Ga0187894_10005869_pt1 | contig 12290 bp, 11 predicted proteins | sample GBC1701081metaG_FD_136650 | JGI IMG/M metagenome (GOLD analysis project Ga0187894, IMG submission 136650) | White microbial mat communities from a lava cave in the Kipuka Kanohina Cave System on the Island of Hawaii, USA - GBC170108-1 metaG ... | reverse complement strand
CTGCGCCAGCGCCGCGTCAGCGCCGTTGCCGCCAGCAGGCCGACCGCGGTCAGCACAGCCATCGCGTAATAGGCCTGCGTGCCGACGCGGTCGTAGAGCACGCCGGCGATCTGATAGACCACGGCCACCGGCAGGCCGTTGGCGAGGCCGTAGTACAGGCTCTGCGCCAGGGTCATGGCGCTGCCGGGCACGGCGCGCTGCAGGAACGTCATCGCCGCTAGGTGCGTGGCGCCAAAGGTGAGCGCGTGCAACGCCTGCAGCACCAGCAGTGCCGGCAGTGAGTCGCCCAGCAGCGGCATCAGGCTCCAGCGCACGACGCTGCCGCCGGCGCCCAGGATCATCAGCCACACCGGTCCGATACGCGCCGTCACCGCACCGGCGGAAAAGAACAGCACGATCTCGGCCAGGATGCCTTCGGCCCACAGGAAACTGATGGTGTCATCGCCGATGCCCGCCGCGCGCCAGCCGATGGTGCCGAAGCTGTAGATCACGGCGTGACCGGCCTGCGTGCAGCCCACCGCCACCAGGAACAGCACGAAGGCCGGCTGCCGCAACAGGTCGCCTGCCGTCACATGCCGCGCCGGCGCATCCGAGGGCGATGGATCCGACCGCTGCGGCATCGGCAGCCACAGGATGCAGGGCACCAGCAGCATGGCGCCGATGATCGAGAGATAAAGCACCCACGGCACGCCGATGCTGGCCACCGCGAAGCCGGCGGCGACGGCGCCGCCGACGAAGGTGACGGAGCCCCACACGCGCACCCGGCCGTAGTCGAGTCCGCGCTGGCGCGTCACGCTCACCGACACGCTCTCGCCCAGCGACAGCAGCGGATGCCACGATGCGCCCCACACCAGGGTAGTGAACCACAACGGCCAGAAGCCGTAGGCGAACTCCTGCGTCATCAAGGTCGCGATGGCGACCGTGACCAGCACCAGCATCAGCACGCGCTGCTGGCGCTGCACCAGGCGGTTCGCCAGCCAGCCGATCGTCAAGGTCGCGGCGACGGTGACGAACTGGCGGCTCATGTAGAGCGTGCCGATCTCGGCCGGATCGGCGCCATGCGACTGCAGCCACACCGACCAGTAGCTCAAGCCGATGCCGCCGACGAAGAAATACGCGGCGCCGTATGAAGCAAGACGCAGGGGGATCAGACGTGACATTGACGCACGAACCTCACCCTGAGGAGCGAGCGCAGCGAGCGTCTCGAAGGGTGGGCAACCACACGAGCGGTGCGACCGTAGCTCGAACGATCAAACGAGACCGCAGCCCATCCTTCGAGACGCCGGCTACGCCGGCTCCTCAGGATGAGGTTGTGCGTGCCTCTGTACGGCCACCTCACCCTGAGGAGCAGCCCGTAGGGCTGCGTCTCGAAGGGTGGATAGCCACACAATGTCCGTTGCCCATCCTTCGAGACGGCTGCGCTCTTGCGCGGCCTCCTCAGGATGAGGCTAGTCGTTTCGAGCATGTTTTGATCTGCTGGCTAATCTCGGAAGCGCGTCATAGTCACCTGCTATCAGGGCCTCCTTCTTGCGACGGGACCAACCTTTGAGTTGTTGCTCCACCGCGATCGCGTCAGTGATATTGACGAAGCGTTGATGCCAGACCAGGACGACTGGCCGTCGCTTGGACGTGTATCCGCCATAGGCGCCACTATTATGCTCAGCCAAACGCTGTTCAAGACCAAGCCTTGCGGAGCCAACGTAGTAGGAACCATCGCTGCAGCGAAGCATATAGGTGTAGGCGCCTGGTTCCCCACTCATGGATATGCTCCCCTCGACAATTGCGACCGTCTCGAAGGGTGGCCGCCGCACCATGTCTGTAGCCCATCCTTCGAGACGCATCGCTGCGCGATGCTCCTCAGGATGAGGTCGGGGTGAACTCGGTGCGCACCTTGTCGGTGTGTTCGCCCAGTGCCGGGACCTTGCCCAGGGGTTGCACGGCGCCATCGACGGTGGCGGCCAGTGCCGGCAGCGAGATCTCACCCTGGTCGGTGGCGATGGTGGTGCGCCGCACCTGCGGGTGGCTGGCGAGATCGCGCAGCGCGCTCACGCGGGCGTAGGCGATCTGCGCCGCATCGAGCCTGGCGGTGATGACGTCCCAGGTATGGCGGCGGAAGACCTCGCTGACGATGGCGTTGGTCTCGTCGCGAATGGCGTTGCGCGCGGCGTTGGTGGCAAAACGCGGATCCTTGGCCATGTCGGGCCGCTCGAGCACGCCGGTGCACAGCCGCAGCCATTCCTTGTCGTTCTGGATCGAGATCAGGATCGGCACTTCATCGCTGGTCGGATAGATGCCGTAGGGCGCGATGAAGGGGTGCGTCAGCCCGAGCCGCGGCCAGTCGTAGGAGTCGTACTCCCACGACATCAGCGGAATCGCCATCCACTCGGCCATCGACGAGAACAGCGACACGTCGATGTGCCGACCCTGACCGGTATGAGCGCGCGCCAGCAGCGCCTCCAGGATGGCGGCGTGGGCATACATGCCGGTGCCGATGTCGGTGGCCGAGATGCCGACGCGGCCCGGCGCGTGCGATGATCCGGTGATGGAGGCCAGCCCCGACTCGGCCTGCACCAGGAGATCGTAGGCACGGCGCTCGCGATAGGGGCCGAAATCGCCGTAGCCGGAGATGTCGACGGTGACCAGCCGCGGATGCCGGGCCCGCATCTCGGCGGCGCCGAAGCCGGCACGCGCCGCCGCGCCCGGCGCCAGGTTCTGGATCAGCACGTCGGCCCTGGCGATCATGCGATGCAGCAGCGCCAGGTCCTCGGCCTGCTTGAAGTCGAGACAGACCGACTCCTTGCCGCGATTGAGGAAGACGAAATAGGCGCTCTCGCCGCGCACGTGGTGATCGTAGCCGCGCGCGAAATCGCCCTCCGGACGCTCGATCTTGATCACGCGCGCGCCGGCGTCGGCCAGCCGCGCCGCACAATAGGGCGCCGCCACCGCCTGCTCGACCGAAATCACCAGGACGCCATCGAGCGCACCGGACATATCGCTACTCTCCACTGCAGGAAATTCAATCCGCACCATGCCGGTCATGCGCCGGTTTGACAATTGCCGGCGGCGCATGGCCATAGTGGCCGCATGGTGCAGCTGACGGTCGAGGAGCGCGCCCAGCGCGACGGTCGCGACGGGCCCCCGGCGGCGCTGGCGATGCGGGTGGTGATCGAGGCCGCCCGCATGCTGGGCGCCGAGCGCCTGGTGCCGATCGAGTCGGCGCACATCGACGGCTGCCTCTACCACGGTGACTCCGGCACCTTGTTCGCCGAGCAGCTGGTGGCAGGCCAAGGCCGCGTGCGCGTGCCCACGACGCTCAATGTCGGGGCGCTCGACCTGCTGCACGGCGATCGCGCGCGGCTGGCGCCGCACCCGGCGGCGATGGCGCGGCGCCTGATGCAGGCCTACCTCGATCTCGACTGCCGGCCGACCTGGACCTGCGCGCCCTACCAGGCCGGACATCGGCCATCGCTCGGCGCGCATGTCGCCTGGGGTGAAAGCAACGCGGTCGCGTTCTGCAATTCGGTGCTGGGCGCGCGCAGCGAACGCTATGGCGACTATCTCGACATCTGCGCCGCGCTCGCCGCCCGCGCGCCGGACATCGGCCTGCATCGCGACGCCAACCGGCGCGCCACGCTGCTGGTCGACGGCAGCGGCCTCGATCCGCGCCTGCTGGCGGAGGATGCGTTCTATCCCGTGCTCGGCGCCTGGCTGGGCGCGACGGCCGGCAGCCGCATCGCCGCCATCGACGGCCTGCCGGCGGGATTATCGGACGATCGCCTCAAGGCACTGTGCGCCGCGGCGGCCTCGACCGGCGCCGTCGGTCTGTTCCACATCATCGGCGTCACGCCGGAAGCACCCGATGTCACGACAGCGTTCGCCGGTGTGCCGCCTGAAGAGACCATCCGGCTGACCGGAGCCTTGCTGGGCGCCGCGCGTGACCGGCTGTCGACGACCGCGGCGCCGGCAGACGCCGCGGTCGACGCCATCGCCATCGGCAGCCCGCATCTGTCGGTCGCCGAGTTCCAGCGCCTGCTGAGCCTGTTGCGTGGCCGGAAAAGCCGGCTGCCGTTCTATGCCTGCACCGGCCGGCACACGCTGGACGCGCTGCAAACGCTCGGCCTGATGGACACCGTGGCAGCGGCCAACATCACCGTGGTGGCCGACACCTGTGTGGTGGTGACGCCGATCCTGCCCGCCGGCGGCGGCGTGCTGCTCACCAACTCCGGCAAGTTCGCGCACTACACGCGGCCCAACACCGGCTACGACGTCATCTACGGCTCGCTGTCGGATGTCGCCGAGACGGCGGCGGCGGGACACCTGGTGCGCGACGAGGCGCTGTGGCGATGAGCGATCGCATGATCGCCCGCGCCGCCGTCGTGCAGCCCGGCGCCGCACGCGGTCGCGCGCTCAAGATCGCGACCCTGAGCTTCTGGGGCGGCGTCGATCCCGCGAGCGGCCGGCTGCTTGATCCCGCCGTCGCGCATTGTGGCGAGACGCTGGCCGGCCGCGTGCTGCTGGTCGCCGAGCCACGCGGCTCCTCGTCGTCGAGCGCCGTCATGCTGGAGCTGCTGCACAACGGCCACGCGCCGGCCGCCGTCGTGCTCGGCCGCATCGATGCCATCCTGGGACTGGGTATCGTCGTGGCGCGCGAGATGGGCTGGCCCACAATCCCGCTCTACGAGCTGCCGGCCCAAGAGCATGACACGATCGCCGATGGGGCTGAGCTCGACATCGACAAAGGCGGTGTGATTTGCGGTAAATGATTCCTTTGGACCGCGCGCGTCCACGCGCGCATCCCCGGCGAAAGCTTCGCTTTCGCCTGTTGCGCGTCAGCGCCGACAGCGTTTGCTCTCCGCTTCGCTGCGAGCAAATGCGCGCGTGGACGCGCGCGGTCCAAAAAAAGCTAGGGCCGTACGGCCGTCACCTCGATCTCGACCAGCCAGCCGGGATTGACCAGGCCGGCGACCTGCATCACCGAGCGTGACGGCAGGTTGGGCTGCTCGGCGGTGCCGAAGAACTGCTTGTAGCCGTCCATGAAGCCGGCGAAGTCCATGGCGCCGCCCTTATCACCGACCAGGAACACCTGCATCTTCACGACGTCGCCCATCGAGAGATTCATGCTTTTCAGGGCACGCTCGATCGCCTTCAGCACGCCGACGGTCTGCGTCTTGGTGTCGCCGAACGCCGCGACGGAGTTCTTTGCCGCCTTGTCGTCGACGAGCGGCGGTACCTGGCCGCTGACATAGACCGTGGTCTTGCCGGCCGGAATCTCAACGGCAAGCGCGATCGGGAAATCCGAGTTGGGAATCTTGTGGCGCTTGACGTCCTGCGCCAGCGCCGGCACCGCCGCCGCGCCGGCCAGCGCGGCCGCCAGGAAAACCGTGCTGATCATCGATGGTCTGAACATGGCATCCTCTTCTGTCACCCCAGGTGCGTTACCGCACCGCTTTTACATCCTCGGCCGTGACCTTGTCCTTGTAGTCGTTGCCAAAATGCGTGCGCACATAGTTGATCACGGCGGCGACCTGCTCATCGTCGAGATACATGCTGAACCCCGGCATGCCCTGCAGGCCGTTCAGCACGATGAATACCGGATAGCCGCTGGCCTCGAGCTTTTCGTTCTTGGCCAGTGCCGGATATTTGCCGGCGCCCACCGCGCCCTTGGCGTCCGGCATGTGGCAACCCTGGCAGATGCTGCGAAACAGCACCTCGCCGTCTTTCGGCACGAAGCGCTGATTGCTGGAAAACGTGCCGTCGGACGATTGCGCGGCGACGCCGGTGGCAACGAGCGTCGCCAGCAGGAACGACGCGACGGGAATGAATCGCAACATGGTCGTAACCCCCTGGAACCTAGCGACTCGCCACGACGCGCTGGTGCAGGCGCGAGACGGTGTCCAGCGCCGACAGCACGGCGCCTTCCTGCCACGCCGGCAGGTACGACGCATGCTCGCCGGCCAGCGCAATGCGGCCGTCGATCTGGCACAGGTTCTTGTAGTGTGCCTTGCGTGTCTCCTCGGTCCACATGCCGTAGCAACCGTTGACGCCGGGCACGCGGTGCCAGCCGACGGCGATGCCATTCTCGAACTCGGTGTTGTATTGCGGGTGGATCTGCGCCCCCCACTCCACCGCCTTCTTCACGCGCTCCGCCGGCGGCAGCGACGTGAACTCGTAGGCGTAAGGTCCGAAGGCGTAGGTGCCGAGCAGCACGCCCTTGCCGGCATCGCCGTAGCCGGTATTGGGATAGCCGATCAGCGAGATCGGCAGGTCGGTGTAGCTGATACCGCCATAGATCGCATCGTCCTGTTCCCAGAACCGGCGCTTGAACTGCAGCCCGATCTTGATCGAGGCGTCGTAGGGCACGGCACTGATGGCGCTCGCCATCGCAGTGCCGACATTGATCTCCATCTGGCTCAGGATCGACAGCGGGATGGTGCAGATGCACCAGTCGGCGCTGACGGTGCGCTGAGCGCCGCCGGGCTTGGTGTTCTGGTAGGTGACGGTGACGCGCTGCGCGTCCTGCTTGATCGCGGTGACCTTGGCGTCGAGCTCGATCAGGCCCGGAAGCTCGCGCGCCATCGCCTTGACGATCATGTCCATGCCGCCAACGGGCTGGAACAAGGTGGTGTGGAACTCATAGACGTTGCCGGTCGCCAGGTAGCGCCACAGGCCCGACTTCAGCAGGTCGCTCAGGCCGACCGGTTGCGAGACCGATGGCTCGCCGGTGAGACCGCCGCCGGGATCGCGCTCGTAGCCGCGCCGGTCGCTGGTGAGGTCGCTGGCGGCATAGGTGTAGTTCTTGTCGAGCGCACCCCAGCGCCGCAAGGCGCTCAGCAGGATCTCCTTGTCCTCCTTGGTCACCGCATCGTCGAGCTTGTTCTGGCTCACCGCCTTGCCCAGCAGCTCGGCGACATGGCCGTTGAAGTCCGACAGCACGTGGCGCAGGCGCTGCGGCTTGCCGCCGAAGGCGCGGCGGCCATGCAGGTAGGCGTTGTAGTTGACCTGCACGAACGGCTCGAGCGCGACGCCCAGGCGCTTGCAGTAGTCGAGGATCGCGTGGTGGTGATACGGGATGCGCCACGGGCCGGGGTTGAGATAGAGGCCCTTGTCGAACTCGCAGTGCTGCTCGAAGCCGCCGAGCTCGGTGTAGCGGTCGCCGCCGCGCACGGTCCAGCAGCGGCCACCGATCCGGTCGGCGAATTCCAGGACCTGGACCTTGTAGCCGGCCTTGCGCAGTTCCATCGCCGCCACCAGGCCGGCGAGCCCGGCGCCCAGGATCAGCACCGAGGCACCCTTGGGATCGCCTTCGAGCTTGATCGGTCCGGTGTAGGGCGAATCGGCGGCGAAGCCGAGGCTGGTCATCGCCTGGTACATCGCCGCGCTGCCGGCCACGGTGCCGATCAATGTCAACAGATCGCGCCGACTGACGGCCGGCTGCTCCGTATCACTCATCTTGGTGCTCCCTCTCCCGGATGACAGCGTTCAGATGACAGAAGCAACAAACACGGCAGCTCTGTCGGTCTTCCGCTCCGCCTGTCGTCTTCTGATTGTCAGTGCCGCCACTGCGGGTCTGTCTTGTCGAGCTTGCGCAAGAGGGCCGCGAACTCGAGATCGCCGATGCCTACTTTCGACTCCTTTTCGGAGAACGAGTCGATGCCGGCGCCCGATTTGCGCGCCACGTCATCGTCGAGCACGCGCAGCCGGCCGGCCGCGGCGGCGTCGATCTGGATCTGGCAGGCGCGCTCCAGGCGCCAGAGCCGTAGGAACGCCTCGGGCACGCTGCGGCCCGTCGCCAGCAGGCCGTGGTTGCGCAGCAGCATGGCCTGGTTGTCGCCGAGATCGGCCTGCAACCGGCTGCGCTCGTCGAGATCGAGGCTGGGGCCCTCGTAGTCGTGATGCGACAGACGGCCGGTGAAGCCGGTCGACACCATCGAGATCGGCAGCAACCCCTCCTCCAGCGCACACACCGCCATGCCGGCGCGCGTATGCGTGTGCATCACCACCTTGTGGCGCGCCGAGTTGGCCATGTGGACCGCCGAATGGATCACGAAGCCGGCGTGGTTCACGGGATAGTTGGTCGGCTCGACGATCTTGCCGTCGACGTCGATCTTCACCAGGTTCGAGGCGGTGACCTCGTCGTAGTTCAGTCCGTAGGGATTGATCAGGAAATGCAGCGCCTCGCCCGGCACGCGCGCGGTGAGGTGGCCGTAGATCAACTCCGTCCAGCCGAAATGATCGACCAGGCGGTAGGCGGCGGCGAGCTGCCGGCGCAACACCCATTCGCCCTGCTCGGGCGGCAACGCGTAGACATCGACTCCGGTCAGCGGCAGATCCATGGCTCCCCCAAGCGCCGGCATGTTGGGCCGGATCGTACGCCGATTGCGCGACGCCGCAAGGCAAGCGCGCCGCACGATACCCTGTCATGCAAACCCGCGCGGCCATGACTGCATTGGTGTGAAGGCATCGCCGGCGCTAACGTGATGTGCAGCAAGGCACGAAACGACAGGAGCGAGACGATGCCCAAGGGCAACGGATCTTCCGAGATCCTCGATCAACCGGCGCCCGCGATCGCCGCCGCCATCCGCCAGGGCAAGACGACGGCGCGCGCCGTGGCCGAGATCGCCATCGCGCGGGTCGAGGCGCGCAATCCTGTGCTCAACGCCATCGTCGATTTCGATCCGGCCGAGGCCCGCCGCGAGGCCGATCGCATCGATGCGCAGCGCCGCGGCGGTTTCGACGGCGCGCTGCTGGGCGTGCCGTTCACCGTCAAGGACACGACCTGGGTCGCCGGCCGGCGCGTGACCAACGGCTCGCAGGTGTTCAAGGATTTCATCCCGCCGCGCGATGCGCTCTGCGTCGAGCGCCTGAAGGCGGCGGGCGGCGTCTTCCTCGGCATGACCAACACACCGGAGTTCGCGGCCAAGGGCCACACCGAGAACAAGGTGTATGGCCCCACGCGCCACCCGATGAACCCGGCCCTGACGCCGGGCGGCTCCTCGGGCGGCGCCGCCGCGGGGCTGGGCGCCGGCTTCGCGCCCATCGCGGTGGGTACTGACGGCGGCGGCTCGGGACGGCGGCCGGCCGCGCATGTCGGCACCGTCGGGCTCAAGACCTCGGCCGGCGCCATCCCCTCGCCCTTCGGCTTCGGCGGCTTCTTTGGCCCGCTGCACGGCGTCATCGCGCCGATGGGCCGCACGGTGGCCGACGTGCGCCTGATGTTCGACGTGATGGCCGGTCCCGACCGCCGCGATCCGGTATCCGTGGCGGTGCTCGACGGGCCGCCACCGGCACGGCCGCGCATCGCCTACAGCCCGCGCCTGGGCCTCGACGCCGCCATCGATCCCGACGTGCGCAGCGCCGTCGAGGCCGCGGTCGACCGGCTGCGCGCGGCGGGCTGGGCGATCGAGGTGGCCGATATCATCTGGCCCGAGGGCACCCATGAGCTGGCGTTCGCGCCCGTCACCATGGCGGCCGCCGTGCATATGTACGGCGACCTCCACAAGCGCGACCCGGGGCTGTTCGGCGACAACATCGCGGCGATGATCGAGAGCGGCCGCAAGGTGAGCGGCGCCGAAGTGGCGGCCGCCACCAAGCTCGCCGACAAGGTGGCGCGCACGGTGGCCGACTTCTTCACCGGCTACGACTATTTGCTGACGCCGACCACGGCCTGCGTGTCGTGGCCGGTCGAGCAGGTCTATCCGCCCACCATCGAGGGCAAGCCGGCCTCGCCGCGCGGACATGCCGTCTTCACGCCGCTGTTCAACCAGGCCCTGGTGCCGGCGATCTCGCTGCCCTGCGGCACGGGGCGCGACGGCCTGCCTGTCGGCCTGCAGATCGTGGCACCCCGCCTGCACGACCGGCCGCTGCTGGAGATGGCGGCTCGGGCGGAAAGCGTGCTGAGCGAAGGATAGTGTCTCGTTCACGCCCGGCGTGCACAGGCGCGTGCACTGGGGGCACAGACGACTGCACTCGAGTCCAAGACGACCGGCCGGCGGGACGTTAAGCAGCTTCCATAAACCTGCTCACCGCGAACCGCCTATCGGCGGAACGCTGATCCGCCGGCTGCGGTATGACCGGCGGTCACCGGGCGGCGCGCCTGCCGGGAACGTCATATGATCAAATACGGGCCTCACCCCATCATCATCAACGGCTCCTATCACGACGAGGACGAGCGCGTGGTCGACGAGATGGTGGCGCGCAAATTCCCCAAGTTCATGGCGACCGAATGGAACAGGCGTTCGGCCTGGGCCAACCGGCACGATTTCACGGTCGACACCAGACCGCGGGCAAAGGCGTTCGAGGCCCGCGTATTGGGACTGTTGAACGCCATCAGCAATACCAAGGTCGGGCGCGCTGTCCTGACGTGCATGCCGAAGGACGTGCCGGTCTGGATCGTTCCCTACGACCGCCTGAACCAACGGGTGTTCGCGAAGCTTGCCGCCGTCACCGCCCTGAAGAACGTCAACAGGGAAGAGGAAGGCGTGCAGATCATGTACTCTCCCGAGATGTGGTGCTCGACATCCTGCGGCGGTCGGGCGGGATACAGGGCCGACGAGACTCTTTTCCACGAACTGGTCCACGCCTACCGGCAGGCAGCCGTGGGGGTCGCCGGCATGAAGACGACTCCCGTGAACCTCAATGCGAACTACGAGGAATTCTTCGCCTTCCAGCTCGAGACCATGTTCGCCTCCGAGAACGGCCAGACCGTTCTGCGACTCCACTACGAAACGTCGGATACCGGCTCGCAGGATGACCTCGAGACTTTTCTCCATTACAGTGCCGATGCCCTTGCGGCCCTCGAGTATTTCGTCAGGTTCGATCGCTTGGCCAGCGCGACGCTGCAGCTTAAGACGAGCACGTACAATCCGTTCCGCGACCTCGATCGACTGAAGCAGAAATACGCTCCCGCAGTGAAGCAGCCGCCACCGGCCAAGCGCCGTCGGTGATCTTTCCGGGACGCTCCTCGATGGGTCGAGCCCGGAATTCAATCATTTCCAGCAAGGCAGATCTGCACGCCACAAACAATGTCCGGTGCTATGCTCGCGCGTTCCGAGGCCGCCTGCGGCCGGGACGGCGCGACGGAGGAAGCCGATGGAATTGGTTTCGCTGGGACCGGGATTCGGTGTCGAAGTGCGCGGTGTCGGCCTGCTGGATGTCGCCAGCAGTGCGGCCGCCTATGAGGCCGTAAGGGCCGCCTTCGAGGAACACTCGATCCTGCTGTTCCGCGACCAGACCGTCACCGACGACATCCAGAGCGCCTACTCGCGCGCTTTCGGTCCGCTGGAGCTCACCAAGGTCTCATCGGTCGGCACCGGCACGTTTTACGCCCGCATCACCAATATCGGGCCTGACGGCACGCTGGTGCCGCCCACCCATCGCCAGGCGCTGACGGCGCGCGCCAACCAGCTGTGGCACACCGATAGCTCGTTCAAGCAGACGGCGGCGCTGGCGTCGGTGCTGTCGGCGCGCATCCTGCCCAACGACGGCGGCGAGACCCAGTTCACCTCGACCCGGCTGGCCTGGGACCGGCTGCCGACGGCGATGCAGGACAGGCTGCGCGACGCCATCGTGACCCACAGCTACGCCAATTCGCGCGGCCAGATCGATCCCACCATGATGACGGCGGCCGAACACGCATCGCTGCCGCCGATGCGCTGGCGCATGACCTGGCGCAACCCGGCCAACGACCGGCGCTCGCTCTACATCGCCTCGCACGCCTATGCCATCGAGGGCATGGGCGACAACGAGGCCAAGGCGCTGTTGGCCAAGCTGATCGAGGACGCGACGCATCCGGAGCACACGTACCTGCACCAATGGCGTGCCGGCGACGTGGTGATGTGGGACAACCGCGCCACGATGCATCGCGGCCGCCCGTGGCCCGGCGGCCAGACGCGCTCGATGGTGCGCACCACGATCTCGGCCACCGACGCCGACGGCCTGGCCGACATGCGCCCGCCCGCACCGCTGCCGCGCGCGGCATGAGCGCACGCAACCGGCCCCGGGTGTTCCTGACGCACCCGCCGGCGGCACTGGCGGGCTATTTTGGCGACAGGGCGCTGGGCGAGCTGCGCGCCTTCGCCGACGTCACGCTCAACGCGCACGAGCGCGAGCTGTCGATGACCGAACTGGTGGCGGCCGCCGCCGGCCACGACGTCATCATCTCCTACCGTCAGACGCCGGGCGAGGCGGTGATCTTCGCGAGCCTGCCCGACCTGGTGGCCTTCCAGCGCGTGGCCGTCGACATCCGCAACATCGACGTGGCGGCCGCCAGCGCCCAGGGCGTGCTGGTGACG
>Ga0187894_10005868_pt1 | contig 12292 bp, 13 predicted proteins | sample GBC1701081metaG_FD_136650 | JGI IMG/M metagenome (GOLD analysis project Ga0187894, IMG submission 136650) | White microbial mat communities from a lava cave in the Kipuka Kanohina Cave System on the Island of Hawaii, USA - GBC170108-1 metaG ... | reverse complement strand
GTTTCCGCAATCGTTTCTTCGATAGGCGCCAGTTCCAACCTCTCTCTTCTGATTCCACTGTAATAAACATTGAAGAGAATCTTGTAGAGCCAGGCCCGCAGGTTGGTTCCCAGCTCAAACCGCTGGAACGAGCGCCACGCTTGCAGATATGTTTCCTGAACCAGGTCTTCCGCCTTCTCCCGATCGTGACACAGTCTTAGCGCGACGCGGAAAAGCTGCCCGGAAAAGCCAAGCGCTTCCGCCTCGAAAGTCTCAAGTCGCCGAAACCTATCGTTTTGTTCCAACCGGATACCCTCTCTATGTTCAGCGCAACAACTCTAACTTGTGTATTGTCAGCGTAAGGACAAATATTCCCGCACTCAAAAATTTATTTGGCGCCGGTTTTGTAGCCCATCGAAGTTGACACACTTTCACACTGGCGCCTATAATCTGCGGCTTTCTATGTGAAGAATAATTGGAGGCGATTCAATAATGGCTTATGCAATCATCCGCACAGGTGGAAAACAGTTCCGTGTGAGTCCGGGAGATGTCATTCGCATTCCCACTCTGGCCGATAAGAATGAGGGCGACACGGTTGAATTCAACGAGATCCTGGTTCTCGGCGCCGACAATGGTGTGCGCATCGGCGCGCCCACGGTTGCCGGAGCGAGCGTCACCGCAACCGTGCTCAAGAACGGACGCGGCCCGAAGATCATCGTCTTCAAATTCAAACGACGCAAACAGTTCAAACGCACAAAAGGACATCGTCAGGGCTTCACCTCGGTAAAGATTGATTCGGTCGCTTAGGATTCATTATTATCAGGCGATTCCGCTTTAAGGAGTTTTCGTAATGGCACATAAAAAAGGTGTAGGCAGCTCACGCAACGGCCGTGATTCGGCGGCGCAGCGCCTGGGCGTCAAGCGTTTCGGTGGCCAGTCGGTTTTGGGTGGCTCTATCCTGGTTCGCCAACGTGGCACCAAATTCAAACCCGGCGTCAACGTTGGCATCGGCAGCGACGATACGCTTTACGCCAAAATCACCGGCATCGTTAAATTTGAAGATCGTGGGCGCAAAGGGCGATTCATTAGTGTTTATCCCCAAGAGCAGTAAAGCAGTGAAACAGAGAGGTAAGGCGGAGCAGTAAAAGGAGGGTGGCGCCAAATGGCCGGCAACGAATAAATCCCCATTTCGATCGGCTAAATCCCCATTGATTGACACTAGGCGCCAGGTCCCAATTACTGCCTACCGATGTTCATTGACCGCGCGAAAATTCATGTGAAAGGCGGAGACGGCGGTAACGGCGTGACAGCGTTCCGCCGGGAGAAGTTCGTGCCGCGCGGTGGGCCTTCGGGAGGTGATGGTGGCAATGGCGGGTCGGTTTATATCGAATCAACCGAAGGCATGAATACGTTGCTCCATTTCCGTTATAACCCTGAACATCAAGCCGGACGCGGGCGGCACGGAGAAGGCAGCAAGCGTCACGGAGCGAACGGCGAAGATATTACCCTGCAAGTACCGGTTGGAACGGTCATCAATGACGAGATAACCGGCGAAGTTATTCACGATTTCACTCACGCCGGAGAAAAATTTTTGATTGCCGCCGGTGGTCGTGGCGGACGTGGCAATGCCCAGTTTGCCTCCCCAGTCAATCGAGCCCCACGCCACCATGAAGAAGGTCGGACGGGCCAGGAACGCTGGCTCACGCTCGAGCTCAAGCTGATTGCCGATGTCGGTTTGGTTGGTTTACCCAATGCAGGCAAATCAACCCTGATTTCGCGCATCTCAGCGGCGCGTCCGAAGATAGCTGATTATCCATTTACAACTCTGGAACCGAACCTGGGTGTGGTTGACCTGGGCGATTTCAAAACTTTTGTCGTCGCGGACATCCCGGGATTGATTGAGGGGGCGCACGTAGGGGCAGGACTAGGTGATCGTTTCCTACGCCACATCGAGCGGACGAAACTGTTGTTGCACTTGGTTGATGTTTCCGGTCTTGCGCAAAATCCGGCCGCCGATTATCAAATCGTCGCGCGCGAGCTTGAAGCATACAGCCGCCAAGTCGCGGCAAAGCCCAAAATTGTGGTGGCTACCAAGCTCGACGCGGCGCCTGTAAATTCGCTGGAAGATGCGAGCCGGTTGGAAGAGTTCAAAGGATTTTGTGAGCGTGAAGGGTTGGAATTTCACGCGATCTCGGCGGTGACAAATCATGGATTGAAAGAGTTGTTGCGCGCGGTCGAGCGGCGACTGGACACGCTAAAGCAAGAAGAGATTGATGAAAAAGCGACTTCGAAAGTCGTTTGAGCGGTCTGCGGTTATTCCCATTTTGCCCGTTTTTTTGGATCAAGTTCGTGAGCGAGGAACGTTTGCGGCGACGCATTGGAATTTATGGCGGCACGTTCGATCCGATTCACAATGGCCATTTCAAAGTGGCCGAAGCGGTATTGAACGCCTTCGCTCTGGATCAAATGCTTTTTGTTCCGGCTTTCGCGCCGCCGCACAAGCGCAAACAGACCATTGGTTCTCCGTTCCATCGCCTGGCAATGCTGGCGCTGGCGACAGCCAATTCACCGAGAATGTTTGTCTCGACCGTTGAACTTGAGGCGCCGTCGCAGCCTTACACGATTGAAACGCTGGGACGGTTGCAGGCTGAACTCCAACCCGTTCGGTTGTTCTTTGTAATGGGAGCCGACTCGTTCAGGGATGTTACTAGTTGGCGTGAATACGAAGGAATCCTGAGCGAATACGATGTCGTTGTTGCGACGCGGCCCGGATATTATAGATATTATGGCTCTGAGAATGACGCCAAGACCGCCGGACACCTCGCGCCCCAGTTGGAAACACGCATCGTGGATTTGCGCGGCGGCGGATATCCGTCAAACAAAGACTTGAAATCGCCGCGCATCTACCTGACTGACTATGTCGCAGTCGATGTCTCGGCGACGGGCATCCGCGAGGCGGTCGAACAGGGCCGCTCAATTGACGACTTGGTTCCGCCGTCCGTCGCGGCTTATATCGAAAAATACCAGTTGTATCGGAAGTCGTAATGTCAAAAGTTGGAATATCAAAGGTAGCCAAACAAGAGATGGAGAAGGACGAGACGAGATCGGAAGCCACCGCGCTTTCCGCCGAAGATCAGTTGGTTTTCGAGCAGGTGAGTATCGCCGCGCGCGCCGCCGACGAGAAGAAGGCGCAGGAGATACTCGTGTTGCGGTTGTCGGCCATCACGGAGTTCACCGATTACTTCATCATTTGCACTGGCAATTCAGCGCGTCAGACACAGGCTATCGCTGACGCCGTGATCGAGGAGTTGAAGAAGATCAAAACGCGCCCACTTCATACGGAAGGCTACAACAACGCCGAATGGATTCTGATTGATTACGGTTCGTTCGTCGTTCACATATTCACCGAAGAGTCGCGCAGCTTTTACGACCTGGAGAGGCTCTGGCGCGACGCCGAAAAAGTTGAAGTCTAAAATCCGATGCGTTTGCATTTCGTTTGGATCGGTAAGACCAGAGACCGCAACTGCGCTGCGTTGATTGATGATTATCTGGAACGGGTCAAGCGCTTCGCTCCCTATGAAGTGAGCGAGTTGAAAGAGCAGTCGAGTGGCGAGCAAAAGCGCCCGGAGCGATTGGTCGCCGCGGAGGGCCAAAAGCTGATTTCCGCAATCGAACGTGACGATTTCGTGGCGCTGCTCGATGAAGGAGGAGGCGAACTCAATTCGCTGCAGTTCGCCGAATTCATAGACAAACATCAACAGGCCGGGACCAAACGGCTGGCCTTCGTAATCGGCGGATTCGCGGGCGTGAGTGATGAAGTTAAACAGCGCGCTGACCTCCGGCTGTCGCTTTCGCGGATGACTCTGACCCACGAGCTTGCGCGCGTGTTTTTGACCGAACAGATTTATCGCGCTTTTACTTTGCTGGCAGGATTGCCTTATCACAGGTATTGATTTTCCCCACCCGCCTATGGCGGTATTTCCAGACTGAGGAGAAGAGTGGATGGACAAAAAGAGACTCAAAATATTCCACGACCGATTAGTAACGGAACGCACCGCTTTGAGGGGCGTTGTCGGACGCAATGAGGATTACGGACGCGAAGCCGACATCGAAGCCACGCAGGATCCAGCAGATAAAGCTTCGAACTCATACACGAAGGAGCTTCTCTTCAGCCAGTCAACCAACGACCGGCAAATTCTTATGCAAATTGATGAGGCCCTTCAACGCATCGAGGATGAGGAGTATGGCGTCTGCGCCAACTGCGGCAAGGAGATCGGCCCGAAACGGCTGGAGGCGTTGCCCTGGGTGCGTTTCTGCATCACCTGTCAAGACCTCTCCGAACGCGGTCTGCTTAACGAAGAGGAATAAGTGATAGATCAATACAAAAGGCGGAAATCGAACAGCAAAATGAAGCCTTGAATTATTGCCGTTTGATTTCCGCCTTTCGCTTTTTTATCCGCTCTACGTTCGGACCACTTCCAGCCTACTTCGGGCCTACTTCGGGCCTTTTGGCTCAATCGGGTAGCCCGCCTTCTCCCAGGCATCGAAACCTCCGATCAGCGCTTTGACCTTCCTGAAATCGTTCTGTCGCAACGTCCACGCCGCCCCGGCGCTGGTGGCCTCGTCCGGTCAGGTGCAGTAAGTAACGATCAGTCTATTCTTCGGCAGATCTTTCATCTTCGCTTCAAGCTCGTCAATTGTGATGTGGATCGCGCCCTTGATCTTCACCGTGCTGCCTATGTATGCGCCGCCACTGCGGTTATCAATAATGACAACCTCTTCCTTCGCGTCCATCATTCGCTTGAGCTGACGTATCGTGATGCGGTCGCTGGGAACGTTCTCGTCTTCATTTTGAACCGCCGCCTGCCTGGTTTCGGCGCCGACCTGTTGAGCGTAAGCCGGCAAAGCAACCAATACGGCTGCGATCAGAACCGCAAAACAAAATCCTTTACCTTTCATGTCAACCTCTTCTCAAATTCCGAATCTCAAATCCGGTCACCTGGCCACGCGCGCCCCTCCGCCCTTCATTACCTTCTCTACTTCGGCCAGCGTGGCCATTGAAGTGTCTCCCGGCGTCGTCATCGCCAACGCGCCGTGAGCCGCGCCGTATTCGACCGCGAGTTGCGGCCCCTTATCGGTCAGGAATCCATAGATCAACCCGGACGCGAACGAATCGCCTCCGCCAACTCGATCCAGGATTTCAAGGTTCTCGCGCAGATGGGCCTGATGGAACTCGCCCGCGTAATAACAGATCGCGCCCCAATCGTTGATCGTCGCGGTCTTTGCGTTGCGCAGCGTCGTCGCCACAACTTTGAAATTTGGATACTCGCGCACAGCCCGCTCGATCATCGTCTTGAAATTGGTCACGTCAAGATTTGAAAGATGCTCATCCATCCCTTCGACTTCAAACCCGAGCGCGGCGGTGAAATCCTCTTCGTTGCCGATCATCACGTCAACCAAAGACGCTATGCCGCGATTGACCTCCTGCGCGCGAGCGGTTCCGCCGATTCCCTTCCACAACGATTCGCGGTAATTCAAATCGTACGAAATGATTGCGCCGTGCTTCTTCGCCGCCTCCATCGCTTCGCGAGCGACGAGCGGCGTCGTTTCCGACAACGCGCAGAAGATGCCGCCGCAATGAAACCACCGGGCGCCTTCCTCGCCGAAGATCTTCTCCCAATCGATGTCGCCCGGTTTGAGCTGCGACACGGCGGTGTGGCCGCGATCGGAACAACCGACCGCGCCGCGCACGCCGAATCCGCGTTCGGTGAAGTTCAGTCCGTTGCGCGCAGCCCTTCCCACTCCGTCATACTTCATCCACTTCACGTGCGATTGATCGACGCCGCCCTGATAGATCAAATCCTGAACCAGACGGCCCACGGGATTGTCGGCGAACGCGGTAACGACCGCCGTGTTCCTCCCGAAGCAACGTTTCAATCCGCGCGCGACGTTGTATTCGCCTCCGCCTTCCCAGACTTGAAAAGCGCGCGTGGTGTGAATTCGCCCGTCGCCAGGATCGAGCCGCAGCATCACTTCGCCAAGCGCGACCATATCCCACTTGCATTGATCTTTCGGTTTGATCCGTAAATTTGCCATCGTCTTAAATCACAGCGAGGAGAGAGTACGGAAAAGACGGAAATAACGGAACAAACGGAAATTTTCAGAATATTTCCAGGTCTTCTTCCGTTTGTTCCGTTATTTCCGTCTTTTCCGTACTCTCTCCTATTTTCCTCATTACCCAAATCTTCAATTCCTACGTAGCTCACGCACGAGCGCGACCGCCTCATTCGCCAATTGCCTCACCTTTGCGAAATCGCCCGCCTCAAACAACTCAGGCTTAACCATCCAACTTCCGCCGCAAGCCACCACCTGCGGCAAAGCCAAATACTGGCCGATGTTTTTTGTATCAATGCCGCCAGTGGGAATGAATTTTACCTGTCTGTAGGGCGCGCAGATCGCCTGTAAAAACTTCACTCCTCCCATCGACTCCGCCGGAAAAAACTTCAATACGTCAACGCCTTTCGCCAACGCCATCTCAACTTCGGTCGGAGTGCAGACGCCGGGAAAAATCGTAGCGCCCTTCGATAAACAGTATTCGACCGTCGCCGGATTCGTACCGGGCGAGACGATGAACTGCGCGCCGCAATCGAGCGCGCGTTGCGCCTGTTCTGTTGTCAGCACCGTTCCCGCGCCAAGAAAGATCTCCGGGAACCGTTTGCTGATCTGTTCGATGGATTCCGCCGCCGCTGCCGTGCGAAAGGTTATTTCGGCGCAGGGCAGGCCGCCTTCAAGCAGGCTTTCGGCCAGCGGCAGGGCATGTTCCAACTTGGGCAAACTGACGACGGGAATGATGCTGATCTGCCGGATGCGTTCAACAAGGGTCATCGCTCACTATTCCTTCACTGTAATTGTTCGCTGCTTCGGTTGACGAATAATATCCAGCTTCATCGCGAATTGCACGGAGGTCGCCGCTCTCGTGTTCGATACCGCCAGCCGCTGCCCACGCTGTTGCCGCTCGCCTTTGTCCACCGAGCCGGGCTTGCCGGGGGCTGTCAGAATATTCGGCTCGATCCGCGTACTCGTTTCTTCCGGCTTTTTCGGCTCGATGATCGATGCTTGCAACGAGGCTTTCGGCGTTTTGATCAGGAACCGATTGCCGCCGGCGGTTTCGATCTCTTCGTCCGCGTGCAGGAACGTCGTGAACGTGCGGGGCTGATTGGCCGCCAGTTCGTCTTTGATTTCGAAGCCGGAGGACGGCCGGAAGGTCAAGTGTCGAGTGAAGCGTGTCAGGCCGAGGTCCGCCGGATAGCTGGACGCCGCCTCGCCGCGAATATAGACGAAGCTGCGTCCGAGCTTCACTTCGGCGATCCGCGTCTGGTTGAGCAGGTCATATGGAAATTCGTTGAAAGCATCGTGTCCCTTCCCTTCGTTCGCTTGTCCTTTGCCGTCCACCACCAGCGTATTGTGGTGCGCCGTCATCGGCACGCCCGCGTAGCCCGTATCGCCTGTGAGCGTTCTGCCTCCGGCGTAAACGATGAAGCTGTTTGCGTCCGGGTGCGCGTGCCCCGCCGACAGATGCCAGTCGGGAAACTCTTTGAGCTGTTTTGCGGTGTGATGCCCTTCCGGCGGGCCGCATTTGAACACGAAGGCCGTCGCGTCGGGCGTCCAACGCTCGCGCCAAAAGACGACTTCGTGATCGGGAAAATAATGCCAGGCAGGTTGGCTTTGGATCGGCGTCGCTTTGACGCCGGCGTCGTACCAGAGCAGCGACCAGTAATTTTCGGCGTTGTAATGATTCAAACTCTCCATCCAGGCGGCGACGCCTTGCGCCTCGCCGTTCTTGAATCGCGCGGCGAACCGATAAAGCAGGTTGTAGTTGGTGTGAAATTGTCCGCCGGGGTGCGAGCGTTTGTACTCTTCGCCTTTCCCGGCTCGCGTCAGCGGCCCTTCGAAAATGTCTCCGAAATCGAAAACATACTGGCCGTCCGGCAACAACGAATGCGCGATGTATTTATGCGTCAGGCGGAAGCCGGGCCGGTCGTACAAATCCTCGCCCGTCGCGTGCAGATGCGCGTCCAGGTAATGTACCAGCCAAGGCGTCGAGAAAATCCAATATTCAAAGCCCTCGTAGTAGTAACCATCCGTCGAATAAGTCGCCAGCACGCGATCGTAAATCGCGCGCGCCAGCCGAGCCCATTCCGGCGCGTCCTCTACTTCATCGTAAAGCGCGTATGCGGCCACGCCCAATCCGGCCATGGGAATGAAGACGTGGTTCTGGCTGTATGAATAAGTCCGCCCTGGTTTCGGTTTGTAATGATCGAAGAGCAGCCGCGCCTGCTTCGCGATCTTCTCGCGATACCGCGCGCGTTCGGCCTCGCTCAGTTCGTGATAGAGCAGGTCGTAGCCCCAGCCCATCCCGTAAAGCAGATGCCCCGCGGCCAAATCGACGTTGGGCTTGTTGTAGGCGTATCCCCAGATGTCGTAACTGACGGCGGCTTCGAGATATTTCTTCGCCGCTTCCAGGTATTTCTTGTCGCCTTCGATCTTGTAGGCCAGCGCGGCCTCGGCGATGCCGATGCCGACCTCGTTCTGGACGCGGCGTTCTTGCGCGGGCGGCGCGGGCGGCTCTTTCTTCAACGCGCGAACCTGCTGCAACGCGCGGCGCCACAATTCACGATGCGTCGTTCGCGAACGCTCCCGCAGCTTCACGATCTCGGCGTCCGTCACGTAAACACGCGGATGTTTGCCGCGCAGTTCCGGTCGCAGTGACGAATTGAGCTTGCCCATCAACTCAGTCAGCGGGAGCCTCCCTTCGGCCTGCGCCGGTTTGTCTTTCGGGCCGAGCGACTCACGGGCGTCTTGCGCGGACGCTGGCGTTGCTGAATTAAAGTTGAAGGTTGAAGCAAAAAAGGCAAGAAGGGCGAAAAAGGGCAAGAAAGAACTTTTGCTCTTTCTTGCCCTTTTGGCTTCACGTTTCGTAATCCTCAACACGTTGTTCATAAGGTCATTCACTGATCTTCAGTAGATCACGAAATCAACAGGGGGTTACATCTACTGGGATTGTCAATTGGCTATTGCGCATTGGCCATTGAATCGCAGTGAAAAGGCTTTCTTGACTTCGGTCATCCTCCCTGCCGAACAATGAGCAATACGCAATGGTCAATTGACAATCCGTATGATTTGCCCCTGCCCTTCAATTTCGTGATCTGCTGATCCTGAAAAATTTGGGTGATGACAAGACCGTTTATCGCGGCCACAGCAATTGCCAGCGTTGTTGCGCGGCTTCATTGGCCAGATGCTTCTCCAACAACCCTTCGTATTTCATTTCGCGAAAAGCGACGGACGCGCGGCGCAGCAGGTATGCCAGATCGCGACGCGCGTTCTCCATCTCGTTGATCTGTTGATGCGGCCATTCCCGCGCGGCGTCCGCATAAGGCGTCAGGTAATCGAGCGCGCGACGAATGCCGCGCCCATCTTTCGTTTGATAGCTGTAAAGATCGACGCCGGCCTGTTTGCCCGCTTCGGCCAGCGTCATCAGCGCCGCCAGGTTGAACGCCGAATAACCCAACGCGCGCGTGCGCTGCAATTCCTGCGGCTGTTTGCCATCAGGCTCGACTTGCCATGCGATGCGGGCGCGCGCGGATTCGGCGGTTCTGCGCGTCAACTCTTTGTCGCCAATGAAGAGCGCGTAGCAAGCCAGTTGCGCGGCGTACCAACTGCCGTGATTGTTCTTCGCTTGCGCTTCATCTTTGCCGTTCGAGCTGGTCCGCATCCAGTTGACGAATTCGCGGAACCACGCGATCAACGCTTGCCCGTCTTTGTCCGTCCACGCGCGCGAACCGCCGAGCAGGCCGGCCGCGTCCACGATCTTGATGAAATGACGGCTTTCGATCAGCCCCGCGCCGCGTCCGTCATTGTGGCCGAGAACCGCCTGAGCATAACGAAAATTCGGATTCATCTTTGTCGCGGGATCGAGAAACCACGCCCGGACGAGTAGCGCCGCGCGTTCGGCGTAACGTTCTTCGCCAGTGAAGTAGTAGGCGATCGCCAGCGTCTCGACGGCGCCGGCCATTGCGCCGATCAGCGGCGCATCCGTGCCGCGTTTGCTGTCGGGGTTGGTTTCGCCGTCGCGCCGGACGTAGGGCAAGCCGTCTTTGCTCTTCGGATCGGGCCACCAGTATGGCGCGAGCGAAAGGTAGTCGCGCTTATCGCCGCTGGGTGGTGTGCGTTCTTTCTGCGTAACAGAGAACGGGCCGGCGTTGAGATCCTTGTCAGCGTCACGGCGTAACGCTTCCATCGCCGGCCGCAGCGCGGCGTCCTTGGCTGTTAAATGCGCCCGAGTCTGCCGCAAGCGCCCGGCGTCGAGCGAGCAAAGGCGCGGCCCAACTTGCCACGCTGTGACTGATGAGACCAAAAATAAAATCAGAGACAAACTTGTCGCTAACTTCATGGCTCGCCCTCCATCAGTACGCCACGAGATTGAGGCCATTCTCAATCCTCCATTACATACCTTCCATTCTCTGTCAGTGTAAAACTCTTGAGGATGTCACGCCCTTAGAACAACAGTTTCAAGCCGAACTGTACTACGCGCGGCTCATCCGTCGTCGTCAACGCCCCGAAATTCGACGCGGTGAAGTTGGTCGCCACCGTGTTGAAGTTGGCTTTGTTGAAGAGATTGAATATCTCCGCGCGGAATTGCAGCCGTATATTCTCGTTGATGCGCGTGCGCTTCATCAGCGACAGGTTCCAGTTCTGCGCGCTGGGCATTTCGATCAGGTTGCGCGGCGCGGTGGCGATCAATCCGATGCGTCCGGCGAAAGCGGCCGGATTGATCCAACGATCCGGCGTTTGCCCGCCTGAGACGGCGCGCCAGTCGCCGACCAGATCGAGATTGCCCGCGAAGCCGTTGCTCGGCGACGCGGAGGCGCGATTGCCGCCACTGACGCTGACGTGACGACCGCTCTGCCAAGACGTGATGCCCGACAATTGCCAGCCGCCCAGCGCCCGGCCCGCAATGCCCCGCTGTTTGCTGAAGAACGGCAGTTCGTAAACGTAGCTAACGGCCAACACATGACGGCGGTCGAAATCGGCGTAGCCTTTGTCCAAACTGGCGTCGAACGGCGCCCGTTGATTGGAGGTCTCCACGTCGAAGTTGTTCAGCGCCTTGCTCCACGTGTAGGCCACGCTGGAGGTGAAGCCCCGCGTGAGCCGCTTCTGCCAGCTCGTTTGCAGCGAGTTGTAGCTGGAGACGCCGGTGTTCTCCTGCATCTGGATGGCGCTGTAGCCCAGGTATTGCCGCACCGTGTCCGTATTGGCGTTGACGAACGTACCGTCCGCGCGCCGCTGTAACGCGACTTCAGGCAACACGAAGTTGATGTCGCGCCGGTGCGTCAGATGGCGGCCCTGATTGCCGACGTAGCTGACTTCCAGCACCGAAGCCCACGGCAGTTCGCGCTGCGCGCCCAGGCTGTAAGCGTAAACCGCGCCCGGCGGCATATCGAACGAGAAGACGTTCAACGCCTGAAGCAGCGGCTGTCCCGTTCCAGCCTGGCCGACGGTGTCGAGCGTGTTGGTGAAGGTCGGAACTACTGAAGCTGGTGTGGTGAACTGGCGGCCGTTGGTCACGGTAGCGACCTGCGCAAACGGCGTGTTCGCGCCCGCGTCGCGCAGCGGGTTGAGCAACGTGCGGTCGTAATAGATTCCCCCGCCGCCGCGAATCGAGGTCTTGCCATCACCAATCGGGTCCCAGGCGAAGCCGATGCGCGGCGCCCAACCGTTCACGCCGCTGTCGGCCAAGCCATTCGGCAAACCGGAGAACAGACGCTGCAGATTCGGATCGCTGATGCCGGGGCCCACGGGAAAACCGCTGCCCGGCAGCACGATGCCGTTGTACGGATCGTAGAAGCCGGCGGCGCGTCCGAGCTGCCCGGTCGGATCGGCTTTCAAATTGATCGCGCCCGACACGATGTTCGCGCTCGCTGGCGCCTTGTTCGGGTCGAAGCGGCTCGGGTCGAATCCGACGATGTTCCGTTGATCGGCCAGCGCCCACGGAATGTACTGGTAACGCAATCCCAAAGTCAGGCTCAGACGTTTTGTCACGCGCCATTGATCGTTCACATAGCCTTCAATCTGGTTGTAATGCGTCGGCGCGAAGGTTGTATTGGATGTCTCGGTGTAACGAGTGAACGCGCCGAGCAAGAGGTTGGCGACGGCGTGTCCGCTGTCTTGGGGGCGGAAGGCCGCGCCCGCGTCGTTGCCGCTGCTGAAGGCGATCGTTCCGCCGTCGCGCACGCGCGTGTTTTCAGCCTTGAAG
>Ga0187894_10005867_pt1 | contig 12293 bp, 6 predicted proteins | sample GBC1701081metaG_FD_136650 | JGI IMG/M metagenome (GOLD analysis project Ga0187894, IMG submission 136650) | White microbial mat communities from a lava cave in the Kipuka Kanohina Cave System on the Island of Hawaii, USA - GBC170108-1 metaG ... | reverse complement strand
TGCGACCCCGCCGCGCCGTCGCCGGACTTATTTTATGTATATTACTCACCCTTATGAGCGTCCAACTCGCCGCCGCGCAAGTGCCGTTGGCGACCGAAGAACCGGCTGCCCCGGCAGTGCAACCGCCCACCGCCGAATCCTTGCCTATCTTGCCGCCCGCCAATGCGACACCCGCACCGACCGACACGGTTTACACCGTCCGACCGGGCGAAAATCTGTTCCGCATCGCGCTGCGTTTCGGCCTCAGCACGCGGCGGCTGGCGGAATACAACAGCATCGTCAACCCGGCGCTGATTTATGCCGGGCAGCAGTTGCGTATCCCTGGCGGCAGCCTGCCAGCGCCCACGCCAGTCACCCCGCCGACCGCCACGCCGATCCCGCTGCCGACCACCCCCTACACGGTCGTGCGCGGCGATACCCTGCTGCGGATCGCGGTGCGCTATAACACGACGGTCAGCCAGCTTGCCAGCCTGAACAACCTGCGCAATCCCAACCTTATTTATATCGGCCAGGTGTTAAACATCCCGGTGCAGCCGACGAGCGCCCTGCCCGGCGTCGCTCCGCAACCGGCCAGTACGCCGGAAATCGCGCCGGTCGTTCCTGAATCGACAGCCACCCTTGACCAGGGCGGCGGCGCGGTCGTCAGCCCCGCGCCAACGGGTTACGGCTTCGGCTACGGCATCGAAGCCTACCTGGTTGACCAGGATGTGCCGACACTGACTGGCGAGATTGTGGCGCTGGGCGTGTCGTGGGTGAAACAGGACATCCGCTGGCGCGATTTTGAGCCGGTCAAAGGCGAGATCGACTTCAACACACTCGACAACATCGTCAACACGCTGCGCGACAACAACCTGAACGTCCTGCTCACGGTGACGGCTGCGCCGGCCTGGGGGCGCGCCAGCACCGACGAGAACGGCCCGCCCGACAATTTCGCCGATTATGCCACCTTCGTCGGGGCGCTGGCGGCGCGTTACGCGGGCAAGGTGCAGGCCTATGAAATCTGGAATGAGCCGAACCTGCGCCGCGAGTGGAACAGCGGCGTCCACAGCATCAACCCGGCCAGCTACATCGAACTGCTGCGGGCGGGCTACAGCGCGATCAAGGCCGCCGACCCCGCCGCTGTCGTCGTCAGCGCCGGACTCGCGCCGACCGGGTTTAATGACGGCGTGAATGCGATTAGCGACCGGGTTTTCCTGACCGCCCTGTATGCCAACGGGCTGGCCGACGTGAGCGACGCGATTGGCGCGCACCCGCTCGGTTGGGCGAATCCGCCGGATGCGGTGTGCTGCGCACAACCTGTCGGTGTCGAGACGCACTACCAGGACGCCAGTTTCTACTTCCAGGAAACGCTACGCGCCTACCGCGACATCATGGTGCAAAGCAACGACGGCAGCACCGCGATCTGGGTGACGAAATTCGGCTGGGGGACGAGCGAAGACACCGATCCGCCGTCGGAAAATTACATCTTCGTCAGTTATACCACGCTGGGCGAACAGGCCATTTATGACCCCAGAGGCTTCGAGTTGGGGGCGGAACTGGGTTTCGTCGGGCCGATGTTCCTGGACAACCTGAACGGCTGCCAAGTGCAGCTTGGTTTGGCTGAATTGTGCTACTACAGCCTGGTCGGGCCAGACGGCGCGCCACGTCCGGTCTTTGCGGCGGTACAGGCAGCGATCCAGCCGCCGACCATCAGCGTGCCAGCCGCGCCGACCGCCGAGACTTTGCCGGAGCAATCGACTCTTGAAGCGCCAACGCTAGAAGCGGCCACACCCGCGCCGCTGCCAACCGATGCGCCCCTCGATCCGGCGGCCACACCAGAGGCAAGTGGGGGATAATTTAGCACGAGGAGGGTTTGAAACCCTCCCCTACGCTGTATGTCACCCCTACGTTAGACCCCTACCCCGCCGTGCGCAGGCTGAGGTAGACGGCGGCGATGCGCTGGGCTTCGGCGGCGAGTTCTTCACGCAGGGCTTGCGGCTCTAGCACCTCGACCTGCGCGCCCCACGAGCGAATCCAGGGCAGCAGTTCACGCCAATCGGCGACCTGTACGCTGAGGGTACAGCGTTTGTCCGGCAGCGATTCGATGCGCTGCGACGTGTGCCAGATGCGCTCTTTGATGAGGGGCGTCAGGTCAGCCGCGAAGGCCAGCACGACCCGGTTTTTGTCTTCGCTGTCGCCGCCGCTCATGCCCCACACCGATTCGAGGTAGCGGCGCCGGTCGAACTGCGCCGGGATTTCATAGGTTTCGTCCAATACCTTGATGCGTTTGACCCATTCCAACTTGAACGCGCGCACCTTCTGGGTCGCGTCGTCCAGGCCGATAGCGTATAGGCCGCCGCTGCTCGGCTCGATAAAATAGGTGGAGACATCGCGGAGATTAATCTCGCCATTTTTCACTAGGCTCACCCACAGCCGGATTTTGCGGCGGTCGAGCCAGGCGCGCGTGACCCCTTCCAATACCTGGATGAAATTTCGGTCAACCGGGCTGCCTCGCAGCGAGTCGGCGATGAAGCTGATGTGTGTCGAGAGTGGTTCGGGCAGCGCGCCGCCGAGTTTGGACAGCGCGGAGACGACATGGGGCGTTTGTTGTTCGGCATTGCGCGACAGTACGCGGGCAGCAATGAACAGCGCCACCGCTTCGTTAAAATTCAAGCGTACAGTCGCCAGGTAATAATCGTGGTTGATGAAAAAACGCCCGTCCTGCTGCGAGATTGGAATGCCGAGGTGGTCGAGCGCGTCCAGGTCGCGGTAAATCGTGCGCCGGTCGACACCGCAGGCCGCCGCGATTTCGACCGCGCGCAGGCCGCCGCTGTTGCGGAACAACATCCGTTCGATGGCCGACAGGCGTTCGGCCCGGTCAATCAGTCGCGCGCCCATAATGTCGCATCACCCCGTATCATATCCCTCCACTGCGAGAGATACAAGCAGCCATCCTCAATGCTTTCTGGATGGTGCTGGTTTCACCGATTTAGGCCAGTATAGCAGTGTTCGATTTTGCGCGCTGAACAAAGCATAAAGAAGTCAACGGTCTGGATTGTCTACTTTACGCAAATTTCATGGGCGGGGTGTGTGAGTCTGCACAGCCAGGGGAGTTGGAACAGGCGCGTCGGGTTGGCGGAAGATACGCAGCGCCAGCATCGAGTCCATCGGCAGGAGTTCCACCGACAACAGGCCGTCGTCACCCACGCGCACCAGTTCCTCGCCCAGCACCGCGCCGCTCAGGGGATTCCAGATTTCGACACTGTATAGACCGGGAGACATCTGGTTGAGCTGGTAGCGCAGCATGATCGGCGGGCGGGCGACCCCGGCGGCGACTTTCTCCCAGGTGTAGTCGCGGTGTTGCAGCCACGCCAGGGCAACCCCGGCGGCAGAATCGCGCAGCGTCAGGGCGCGCGCCGGGGCGAGCAATTGGCCGATTTCGAGATAGTCGATTTCAAGCCAGTCGTCGCCGGAATTGTCGAGGATGATCTCGTGGCTGCCCGCCAGCAGCGGCACGCGCACCGCGACTGCCTTGCTGTCCAGGCTTAGGGCGAGGTCGATGGCATTCTGTCCATCGACGGTCACATTCAGGCGGGCGTTGGCCTGCGGCGAGGTGCGCCGGACGCCGGCTTCGAGGTAGGTATCCAGCGGTACAGTGACTTCGTAAATTTGCGTCTGGCTGAGCTGGCTGTTGTAGACCCGCCCATACATATAGCTCGATACCGTGTCGAGGCCGGGGAACACGCCGTCCGGGGTGATCGTGTGCGCGATCACCGTCCCGACCAAACCGGTCGCGAATTGGCGGTTGTAGCCGTCAATACGCACCGGCTGGTAACCCGCGCCGCCGTCGGCGACCAGCCCGGCCTCAACCGGTTGCAAATTCAGGTTCGGCCAGTCTACGCCGGTGACAAAGGCCGCCAACGGCGCGTAATACTGCTGCAAGCCCTGGGGGATAATATACGTATCCCACCAGTCTGCCGCCGCGCCGCCCCCTGCTCCGGCCAACACCGATGCCCACAGCGTTGCCTGGAAATGGACGCCGGTCGGGTCGTCGGCGGTCGGCTCGAACCAGGGGTTGAGCGAATAGGCCGTCATCAGGTTCGGGATCGGATTCGCGTCCAGATTACGCCGAATGGCATCCACCACCAGCGTGGTCTGGTCGCCGACGGTTTCAATCGGGCGGCGCTGGTAGAACTGCGATGTGGTGAAGTCGAGCGGCGGCGTCGCGGCGATGAGCGCGTCGAAGTCGGCACTGCCGACCGTGATGAGATGCCCGTGCTGGTCAACCTGTTTGAGGTAGCTGGCGGTGTCGTTCAACCAACGGGCGGCAGCCTGGGGGTCGTAATCGGCGGTGCGGTCAATCTCGTCGATCAGTTCCCAGGCGAAGATGGCCGGGCTGTAGCCCCAGCGCGCGACGCTATAACGCAGGCGTTGGCGGAACAGGCGTTCCGCGTCTTCGTTGAAGAAAAAGACCGACGGCCCACCCAGCGGCCCGCCGTACAGGATATTGTAGGGGTTGTTGTCCCAATCGGCGTTGGTGTCAGGCCGGGTGAACTCCGGCGGCAGGTTGACCGGCGCGCCGGTGTAGACCGACAGCGATTGATGCCACAGCACGACCAGTTGCAGCTTGATGTCATACTCGGCAGCCGCGTCGAGGATCGCGTCCAGGCGGGCGGCGGCGGACTGCGCCGGGCGATAATCCCCCACCGGAGCATTCCATTCCAGGCCGATAAACCAGGGTTCGTCAATGTACAGGCGCGCATAATTGCCACCGGCTTCGCTCAACTGCCGCAGCCAAGCGCGGTAGGCATACAGCCCGCCGCCGCCATCCCACGACCATTTCAGGTTATGGCCGATTGGGAAAAAGGGCTGGCCGTCGGCATACTGAAAATAGCGCCGGTTCGCGCCCATGCGGATGAAGCCTTCGCGGTCGGACGGCGCGACGGTGAAACCGCCTTCGCGCACCGGCAGCATGTTCAAGCCATCGCGCACCTGGAGCGTGAATGTCCAATCGCCCGTCTCCTGCGGCGTGAAGCGCACTTGCCAGGCGGGGTCGCCGACGGGTTGCAAATCTTCGACGGTACACGGTTGTTGGCACTGGTCTTGGTAGGGCTGCATCCAGAAGCCGGGGATCACCGACTGCGCCCCAGAGGGCGAACGGAAAATAGCCAGCACTTCGATGTCATCCGCCGCGAACGGGTTGGTATACGAAGCCGGGTTCACCACCACCGGGAAGGTCATCGGGACGAACAATTCCCCTTCGGTCGGCAGTGCTGGGAGCGGGGCTTCGGTCGCCTCTGGCGTGGTTTCCTGGCCGTCGGCAGGCGCGAGGCCGAGGTTCAGGGCAATTATCAGCAAGATAAGAAAAAGGAAAGATTTGCGTGCAAACATGAAAATCCGAGTCATGGGCTTCTCATAAACTGACAATGTGCGACACAGGATTATCCATTAGAATGAGTTGTAACAATAGGCGCAAATTTTAGTCTAATCGTAGAGTATAACCAGCGCGCGGAGAACTACGCATGTCCACCGTGATTGATACATTCGTCAACAAACGCATAGGCCGCTATGAAATCCGCGAACGCATTGGCGTGGGCGGCATGGCGCGGGTCTACAAAGGTTGGGACAGCAACCTGGATCGCACGGTGGCGATCAAAATTTTGCACGAGCATCTGGCGGATGACTCGACCTTCAAAGAACGGTTTGAGCGCGAGGCCAAATTCATCGCCAGCCTGAACCACCCCAACATCGTCCAGGTCTACGACTTCAGCATGATGGACTACGGCAGCCAGATGATCTCGTACATGGTCATGCCGTATATCCCCGGCAAGAGCCTGCGCGAAGTCCTGGAAGAGACTTGCGCGCGCGGCGAACGCCTGCCCCAGGATCGGGTGCGCGACATCTTGCTCGACCTAGCCGCCGCGCTGCACTACGCCCACAGCCGGGGCATGGTTCACCGTGATGTCAAACCGGCCAACATCCTGTTTGACGAACATGACCGCGCCGTCCTCAGTGATTTTGGCATCGCGCGCCTGGTCGAGGCCGCGCACCTAACGCAGGAAGGCGCAACCGTCGGCACGCCCACTTATATCTCGCCAGAGCAGGCTGCCGGTTTGCCCGTAGACGCCCGCAGCGATTTGTACGCGCTGGGCGTGATCCTGTACGAAATGCTGGCCGGTGAGCCGCCCTTCATCGCCGACACCAACCTAACGCTGATCCTGAAACACCTGAACGAACCCGTCCCGTCGATCTCGGAACACCTGTCGGTAGACAACCCGCAGTTGGACGCGCTGATCTACAAAACGATGGCGAAAGAGGCCGATTACCGCCATCAAACCGCGCAGGAATTCGCCGATGATCTGGTGCGAGTCTTCGGCGGCGGCGCGATCACCTTTAGCAAACCCGTAATCCCCGCCGACATCCAACTCGACGATGGGCAGACCTACACCTTACCCAGCGTCAAAACCCAAACGATGCCCGATGCCGCGTCTCCCTCCGCGCATCCGGGCGTGATGCGCTCGCCGCTGGGGTTGGCAGCCTTCGCCCTGGCAATCGTGTCGCTGCTGGCCGTGATCGTGTTGTTCGCCCAGCGCCCGGCAGACAACCCAGCGTTGCTTGAACCAACCGTCGCCATTTCCAGCATGACCGGCGACAACGCGTTTTTTGTCAGTTCATTCAGCCCGGATGATCTGACGATCGGTGGGTGGCCGCAGATGAACAATGCCTCGGTCATCCGCGAGATCACGCCGGATGGCTTGTACCGCTTCCAGAGTAGTCTGATGAGTTCAGCCATCACCAGTATTTTCAATCCGATGTATGAATATGTGGATGGCACGATCACGCTCGAGGGAACGCTGGACGAAAGCAGCGATCCCAACAGCGCCTATGGCGTTGTATTTCGCTTCCAGGACGAGCGTAATTACAATGTGTTCGCGGTGGACGGCCTGGGGCGCTACAGCATTTGGGAACTCAAAGAGGCAAACTGGCGCGAACTGCGCGGGTTGGAAAACGAACGCTGGACGGAGAGCGAATTTGTGCATAAGCAGGGCGAACGCAACCAGATCACGGTCGCGTTTTACGGCAATCATCTCATCGCGGGGGTGAACAACCAGTCGTTGGTTGACCTGAACATCGAGGAAACCCCACCGGGCAAAAATGTTGGCTTATATCTGGCAACCTATCGCACCGGCACGGCTGCCGCGCTGATCGACACCTACCAAGTCAGCGGCGACATCCCATCCATGACCGGCAACAGCTAGCCGCCACCGGCAAAGCGCGAAATATACACCTGAATCCACAACGGGATCAGGCACAGCACCGCGAAAAAGGCTAGCACCGCCAGCGCAATCGTCACCACGTCGAGCGCGGGCGCTGGCTCGTCATAGCGGTCGAGCGGGCGGCTTTGGAACGGTTGGCTGCCCTGGCTGACGCCCCCGCTCCAGGGCTGGGGCGGCGCGCCTTGCCCGCTCTGGTTGAACGGTGACTGCGCCTGGGGGCGGTTGTACGGGTTGGGATTGGGCGCGTTGGGTGCGGCGTCGTAACGCTGCGTCGGCTGGGCGGGCTGCCCTTGTGTGAACGGGAGTGGCATCGGCTGGCCGGGCGCGGGCGGTTGACCCTGCGAAAAGGGTAACGGCATCCCTGGCTGGCTCTGCTGCGGATAACCCTGCTGCGCGGGCGGCGGAGCGGGCTGCACCGGGCGGAACGAGGGGGCGTTGTTCATGGTCTGCTCGCGGCCACGATCCCGGTAGCTCTCCAAAACATGGCCGAGTTGGTCAGCGGTGCGGTAGCGCGCCGACGGCTCCTTGCTCATCACTTTATAAACGATGTCGGATAGGGTTTGCGGCACACTGGGGTTGTATTCCGAGACGGTTGGCACGCGGTCGCGGATGTGCGCCAGCGCCAATTCCTGCTGGTTCGCGCCGACATACGGCAGCCGCCCGGTCAACATTTCGAACAGCACAACGCCGATGGAATACACGTCGGAGGCTGGGGTGGGATGGTCGCCGCGCGCCTGTTCCGGGGCGAAATAATGCGGGCTGCCCCACACCACCGACACCTTCTCGCCCGGCTGGGTGTCGCTGAGTGCCTGGGCAATGCCGAAATCGGTCACTTTCAGCATATCGCCGCGCGTGACCAGGATGTTCTGCGGCTTGACATCAGCATGAACCAATCCGGCGCGGTGGGCGAAACCGATGCCTGCACAAATCTGGATGCCTAACTTCAACACACGGTCAACCGGCAGGATACCGTCGGTTTTAATCAACCGTTTCAGGTCTTGCCCGTCGATAAATTCCATCACCATATACTGGGTCGGGCCTTCGTTGCCGACATCAAACACCGTGACGATATTGGGATGATTCAGGTTGGCGACCGAGCGTGCCTCGTTGCGGAAGCGCGTCAGGAAGGCCGGGTCGCTGGTCAGGCTGGGGCGCAGGATTTTGACCGCCACCGTCCGCCCCAATTCCAGGTCAATCGCCTTATAAATCACCGCCATCCCGCCCGACCCCTGCTGGGCGACGAGCCGGTAGCGGTTATTCAAGACGGTTTCGTTATTATTCGCCATGTGCCATCCAATCTCTCTACCCGCCTGCCATGTGTCCTACGGTCGTGCTAACGGGTCAAAAAGCCGTCGATATTCTAACACTGCCCCACGATCCGTCATAGCGGCAATGTAATCGGCGACAACGCGCCGCCGGTCGTGGTCGGGAAGCTGCGCTTGATACTCGGTCGGCAGTTGACGCGGTTCTTCCACATAGCTATCAAAAATTTGCTCGATGAAGCGCTGCGCCCGCTGCGCCATCCGTGCGACACGATAATGATAATACATATTCTGGAACAGAAAACTTTTTAACGCCCGGTTGAGCGCCGTCAGCCGGTCGCTGTGCGCCACCACTTGCGCGGTATGCCGCTGCACATCGGCGGGCGATTTGGGCTGGAGCACGTCCAGGCGTTTGGTCGTCTCGTCCAGCACATCGCCGACTTCGAGGCCGATCAACTCGCGGATCAGCAGATGGCGGGCGATCTCATCCACGCGCTGCCCTTTCCAGCCGACCGCCTCACACACCTCGCGCCAGAGGTCGAGCGAGTCAAGTTCTTCCGGCACGATCAACTCGGCTTGCAGGCCGTCGTCCACGTCGTGGGCATTGTAAGCCAGTTCATCGGCGATATTGGCGATCTGCGCCTCAACGCTGCCGCGCGTGGTCGGGTCGAAGTCTTTTATCAGCGTCAGGTCGTACTCACTTTCGTGTTTGGCGATGCCTTCGAGCGTCTCCAATGTCAGGTTCAGGCCCGGCCACTTGGGATAGCGCCGTTCAAGCTGCGTCACCACGCGGTAGCTCTGGTGGTTGTGGTTGAAGCCGCCGCAGTCTTCGGTCAGGCGGTTGAGGACGCTCTCCCCAGCGTGGCCGAACGGCGGGTGGCCCAGGTCGTGCGCCAGGCAGATCACCTCGACCAAATCCTCGTTCACGCCTAAAGCCCGTGCCAGCGTCCGGCCAATCTGCGCCACTTCCAGCGTGTGCGTCAACCGAGTGCGGTAATAATCGCCCTCGTCGTTGACGAACACCTGCGTCTTGTATTCCAGCCGCCGGAAGGCCGCCGAATGCACGATCCGGTCGCGGTCGCGCTGGAAGGCAGTGCGGTATTGTGGCTCTGGATCGTGGTGCAGCCGCCCCCGGCTGTCGCGGCTCAACAACGTATAGGGCGCGAGGGTATCAGCTTCGATCTGTTCCAGGCGTTCGCGCGTGACGTACATAACCCTCTCCAATTCATACGCTCCGGTTATTGTATCCGGTTCTGTGCCGCCGCGCCGACCGATATTTTGCGCCGATGTGCATTTAAATATCATTAGCAACGGGACACAATCTCTTATACACTGGTAGACTGGTCGCAACGATACCGCACCTGGGAACATACAATGGCACGTATTTTTGTCAGTTACAGCCGCAAAGATGAAGACTTCGCCCGCCGCCTCGCTACCTCACTGTCGGACATGGGCGCGGACATCTGGATTGATGTCGAGGACATCCCAGCGGGGATGAAGTGGAGCAGCGCAATCCAGCAAGGGCTGGACGAAGGCGACCTGCTCATCGTAGTGATCTCGCCGGAATCGATGGGGTCGCGCAATGTCGAGGACGAGTGGCAGTATTACCTCGACAACGGCAAGCCGGTCATCCCGGTGCTGCTGCACCCGACTAAAATCCATTTCCAACTCAGCCGTATCCAGTATATTGATTTTAAGGATCAACCCTATCAGCTTGCTATGCGCCACCTCTACGTTGAGTTAAAACGCAAAGGTGTCAAGCTCAACCCCAACATCACCGAACCGACCAAAGCCTATTTGCCGACGCCGCACCAGTACCCTACCCCGCAGCCCAAGTCCAACCGAACTCTGCAACTTGCCGTCGCCGGGATAGCGATTGTCGCGCTGGCCGTCGTCGCGGCGCTGGCGGGGGTGGCGCTGCTGTCGAACACCAGCTCGACCGGGACGCCTACTGAGGGTGGACAGATCGCGGGCGTAGCGACTTCCACCGACGCGCCCGCCGTGACAGCGACCACCGCGCCGACCGCCACATCCGCGTCACCCACGCTGACCGATCTACCGCCAACTGCGACCGGCGTCCCGTCCGCCACGCCCCCACCACCGGCGACCGACAGCCCAAGCGCCACGCTCCCGCCCAGCGCGACTCACACCCAGGTGGGCTACCCTGGCAGCCCGGTCACGCGCAACGCTGATTGGTCGCCGGTGGTGCGGACGTTCGACGGCATCGAGATGGTGCTGGTTGCGGCGGGCGGCTTCACAATGGGAATCGACGAGGCACAAACCGACGCGGCCTGGCAGCAGTGTTTGGCGGCGCTGGGAGAGTGCAACCGGAGTCTGTTCGAGGATGAACGGGCGCAGCAGCGCATCACCTTTGAGCGCCCCTTCTGGATTCAACGCTATGAAATGACCAATGGACTGACGCAGCCCCATTATGGCGCGCCAGTCACGTATGCGGGCGACAACCTGCCCCGCACCAATGTCCCCTGGAACAGCGCCCAGCTATACTGTCAAGGCATTGGCTTGCGGCTGCCCACCGAGGCCGAGTGGGAATATGCCGCGCGCGGGCCGGACAACCTGACCTTTCCCTGGGGCAACACCTTTGATGGGTCGCGCCTGAATTATTGTGACGGTAACTGCCAGTTTGATTGGCGCGATACGGCCTACAATGACGGTTTCGCCAACCCCACCCCAGTCGGCTCGTATCCTTTGGGAGCGTCGTGGGTCGGCGCGCTCGACATGAGCGGCAACGTGTGGGAGTGGACAAGTACGATTTACAGCTTCCCCTACCCGTATAATGCGAATGATGGTCGGGAAAACGATGCCGATGTCAACAGCAAACGCACCCTCCGCGGCGGCTCGTGGAATTGGATCGCGGCGGACACGCGGACGACGGCGCGCGATGACTACGCCGGTGAAAATGTGGCGAGCGAGTGGTACGGCTTCCGCTGCGCCCGCGACTGGCAGGCGGGGGATGTGGGGAGCTAACTCGCTTTGCTATTCTCCTATTCTCATAAAATATGGCTTCTATATATCTGGCAGATTGTATGAAACTGGATTATCTTAATAGCTATACCTAATCGCCTGTTGGTGTTTGGACACTGCTATGTCCCGTATATTCATTAGCTATAGTCGGGTCGATCAACCTTTTGTCAAACAGTTGGCGGGGCGTCTGCACCGCGTCTACGATCACGTCTGGTTCGATGAAAACTTATATGGTGGACAGCGGTGGTGGGAAGAAATCTTATCCCAAATCGCCGGGTGTGACATTTTCCTCTACCTGCTATCCCGCGAGTCGGTTGAGTCCACCTACTGTCAAGCGGAATTTCAAGAGGCGCTTCGCCTCCAGAAACGAATTATCCCGGTCATCATCCGAGCGCGAACGGCTGTGCCCGACGAAATCAGTCAGTTCCAGATGGTCGATATGTCGCGCGGCATCACCGCCAATACCCTAACCGAAATGCAGGCAGCGATTGTGCGCCAATCAGCGCGCATCCCGACGATTCCACTGCCACCGCTATCACTGGAGGCCGTTCAAGAGCCTTTCGTCCCGGCAGCAAAATCAAAATCGCTGCTCACGCGCCTGACCGAGTCGTGGGCCATTGTCATCGCCGCGCTCATAACCGGCCTGTTCACCGTTATTGCGGCCTTGATTGCGACGAACAGCAACAGCCCGGCATCGAGTTCGTCACTGACCCAGGCCGTAACGCAAATTGTGTCGATCTCAACGGAGAGTCCGACTCTCACACCCACCCTATCGGAAACCGACCAGGAGAGT
>Ga0187894_10005866_pt1 | contig 12294 bp, 12 predicted proteins | sample GBC1701081metaG_FD_136650 | JGI IMG/M metagenome (GOLD analysis project Ga0187894, IMG submission 136650) | White microbial mat communities from a lava cave in the Kipuka Kanohina Cave System on the Island of Hawaii, USA - GBC170108-1 metaG ... | reverse complement strand
ATCCTCGCTGGCCGGGTCCGCCTCCGCGTCGAGCAGCGCCAGCGCCACCGCGCGATAGAGCGCCCCGGTATCGAGCCGCTTCAGCCCGTACCGCTGCGCAACCGCCCGCGCGAGCGTGCCCTTGCCGGACGCGGTGATGCCATCGATGGCGACGATCATGGTGCAGGCTCGTCGTCGAGAATGGCGCCGATCTCTACGATCAAAGACGGAAGCGCGGCGCGCACGGTTTCGACCAGCAAGGCGACATCGAGAGAGCCATAGCCATGTATCAGCCTGTGCCGCGTGCCGATGGCTTGCCTCCAGGGGATTGACGCTAGCGCCGCCTGCACGTCCCGCGGCACTTGTGAAGCTGCTTCGCCGACGAGTTCGAGCGCACGGGTCACTGCGTAGAGGCGCATCTTGTCGCCGGCCAGGGCCGTCGCGTCCGCTTCCGCCAGCAGTTCGATGGCATCGCGAGCGAACTGACGCATGTCGCGCAGCTGCTGCGCAGTCCGATCGTCAATCATGCCAGAAGCAGATCGCGCTCGACGGTGGCGAGGACAGCGTCTCTCAGGCCCGCGCGCGTATGCACATCGGCGCGGCGGCCAAGATGTGCGCTCACGATATCCTCAAGGTCCAGAAGATCGAAGTAGGAAATCGGCTTCGCCAGATCGACGAGGATGTCCGCGTCGCTGTCGGGCCCGGCTTCTCCGCGCGCAACTGATCCAAAGACGCCGATGCTCCTGACGCCAAATGTCTCTTGCAAGCTCGGCAGGGCCTGCCGCAGCCGATCGACGGCTTCCTTGGCGTTGGTGACGGGCGCGGTGGTCATGAGCGCATGATATCACAATAGGGCGGTCGTTGCATCCACGCCTTGACCGAGCGGTCAATCCACCCGCACCATGCGCTTGCCGCGGTTTTCTCCCGCCAGCAGCCCGATCAGCGCCGCGGGCGTGTTGGCGTCTTCCTGCACCTTGAGCTGGCCGGATTTCACCCAGCTCTGCAGGTCAGCGAGCGCTGCTTCGCGCTCGGCGTCGTAGTCCATCACGATGAAGCCCTGCACGGTGAGGCGCTTCACCACGAAGAGCCCCGGCACGCCGCGCGGTCCGTGCGGGGAGGGGGCGCCGTCGTACTGCGAGACGGCGCCGCAGCAGGCGATGCGGCCGTGCAGGTTCATCTGGAAGAGGCAGGCTTCGAAGATGTCGCCGCCGACGTTGTCGAAGTAGACGTCGATGCCTTTCGGCGCGGCGGTCTTCAGCGCCTTGAACACTGGCGCGGCCTTGTAGTCCACCGCCGCGTCGAAGCCGAGCTCGCGCGTGAGCCAGTCGCACTTCGCCGCGCCGCCGGCGATGCCGACGACGGTGCAACCCTTGATCTTCGCGATCTGCCCGACGATCGAGCCCACCGATCCCGCGGCGGCGGAAACGACCACCGTCTCGCCGGCCTTCGGTTTGCCGACGCGCAGCAGGCCAAAGTATGCGGTGAGTCCTGCAACGCCGTAGACGCTCAGCAAATGCGTCAGCGGTTCGAGCTTCGGCAGCTTCGTGGCGTGCTTGCCCTTCACCACCGCAAAGTCCTGCCAGCCTGTGTCGGCGAACACGAGATCGCCTTTCGCCAGTCCGGGCGCGTTCGATTGCACGACTTCGCCCAGCGCGCCGCCGGCCATCACCGTGCCGGCTTCGACCGCGGCGCGGTACGTGGCGCCTTGCATCCACGCGCGATTGGCCGCGTCGAGCGAGATGTAGCGCGTGCGCAGCAGCACTTCGCCGTCGCCGGGCCGCGGAGCCTCGCTCTCGGCCATGCAAAAGTGCTCGGGCCCGAGCTTGCCCTTCGGCGTTTCGACGAGGAGGATTTGCCGGTTGGACTGTGCGCTCATGCGGGGCTCCGTCGTCCGGTCATACGCCCGCGCCCTGCCCTTCGACAACGCACGGCGCCTCCGCTTGTCCGCCGCAGGCAAACTCGCTAGGCCTCGGCGCGCGCCGGGAGGGGCGCCGCATGTTCGGTCCCGTCAGGAGCGCCATCTTCGTCGATTTCGACAACGTGGGCTCGGAGGCCATGCGCGCGTCGGCGGCCAACTGGGTCGACTGGCTGGAGCGCGGGCTCTTCCGCGACGGCGAGAAGAAGCGCCGCTTCATCGTCAAGCGCGTTTACTGGAACGGCAAGAAGGACGAGCACCGGCCGTTCTTCGAGAGGGCCGGCTTCGAGGCGTTCGCCTGCCGTCCGCTCGCCGTCAACAAGCACAGCTCCGGCGACAAGAGCGCATCGGACCTCCGGCTCGCAATCCACGTCATGGACGCATGGCGGCTCGATCGTAGGTTGAAAGAGGTCTTCATTTTTTCCTGCGACACCGACTTTGTCCCGCTGGTCGATCTGCTGCGCGAGAACGACATCCGCGTCATCGCGCTCGGCAACGAAAACGATCCGTCGTCGGCCATCTATCGCGACCACGCTGACGTGGTGATCTCGTTGCGCGAATTGCGCGAGGCTTTCGCTTACAAGCCTGCCGTAAAGCCGGCGCGAAAGGTCAGCGCGCCGAAACCGAAGCCGGCGGCCGCCGCGTCCACGTCGCAGAGCCCGGTGGACAAGGCGGCCGATGCGGTCGTGGCCGTCGCGGCGCGCACGCCTGGCCTGCCGGTCGGCCGCAAGACGCTGATCAGGGCGCTGGAGCAGGTGGGCGGGTTGGAGAAAACCGGACCGAACCGCTGGTTCGGCATGGGCAGCTACGAACTGCTGATCGCCGAGATACTCAAGCGGCGGCCGGCGCTGAAGCGCCGCACCGCTCCCAATGGCGGCGCCCACATCTTCTGGGACGAGTGAACCGCGGCTAGTTCGCCGGCGCCGAATGGCCCGCTGTGACTTCGCTCTTGTGGGCGGCGAACGCGTCCAGCACCTGCTGCTTCTCCGGCGCTGGAACCGTGAAGAGTGTTCCAGCGACCGCGCAAGTTCGGCCGCGACTTCATCGAACTCGGCGGGCGAGATACGGAAGCGCCGATGGGCTTCTTCCAGGCCGACGGCGGTGCTGCCAGGAACCGTAGGCGTGTACTCAAACGGGCCGCCGGCGACGTTGCACACCCAGAGCGTGCGCATGAACTTGAGGCCGGGGAGGCGGTCGAGGTTCTTCGTATGCCATTCCCGCAACAGCGAATTCGGCGATCGCTGGCCGACGCGCGGGTTTTTCACCACTGCATCGCTGAAACGATCGACCACTGCGGCAATGGCGAAAGCGCCGCCGAGACGATCGTAGAGCGAGGCTTCTATCTGCGGAGCGGGCGTGGTTTTCGACGTCGGCTGGTTGTGGGGGATGCTGGCTTCGACCATGACGGCCTCCAGGGCGGCGCAGGATGCGCGGACGCTTTCAGAGGCAATGCGCCGCGGCGCGCCGGGTTCCGCCGGCTGCGCGCCCCGTACCCGCCGGCAACTTGCCGGCACAGTCGCGCAGAACGAAGCACGGCGCTTCGTCCTGCACCGGGAGGCCGGCAAGTTGCCGGCGGTACGGGGCGCTTCTTCCTCTGCACCGCGGCGGTGCGAGCCGGCCAGCGTAGCGGAACTCAGCGCTCAACACCGCGCCGCACCCAACGTACCGCCGGCAACTTGCCGGCACAGTCGCGCAGAACGAGGCACGACGCTTCATCCTTCACCGGGAGGCCGGCAAGTTGCCGGCGGTACGGGGCGCTTCTTGCTCCTGCACCGCGGGTGTGAGCCGGGGTAGCGGAACTCAGAGTTCAACGTCGCGCCGTACCAACGTACCGCCGGCAACCTGCCGGCACAGTCGCGCAGGACGAAGCGCGGCGCCCCTGGCGCTGGGCGCTTACGAGGCGACGATGTCGGCGCCGAGCGACTGCATGAACCCCGCGAAATCGGGGAAACTCGTGGCGATCATCTCCGCTTCATCGACGCTCACCGGCGCCTGTGCGCCGAGCCCCAGGATCAGGAAGCTCATGGCGATGCGGTGGTCCCCGTGAGTGCGGATCTCGGCGCCGCCGCGGACGCCGCGCGCTCCGCACCCTTGCACAACAAGGCCGTCCGGGCGTTCTTCGCAGTCGACGCCGCACGCGCGCAGGCCTTCCACCATCAGCGCGATGCGGTCGCTTTCCTTCACGCGCAGCTCAGCCGCGCCGGACAGCACCGTCTCGCCTTCGGCGAAGGCGGCGAGCGCCGCGAGGATGGGGAACTCGTCGATCATCGCCGCGCTGCGCGACGCGGGCGGTGCGACGCCGCGCAGGCTCGCGTAGCGCACGCACAACGCGCCGACCGGTTCGCCGGCGTCGCGGCGATCGATGACGTCGATGCCACCGCCCATCTCGGCGACAGTGTCGAAGAATCCCGTGCGCAGCGGGTTGAGCAGTACGTCGTCGAGCGTGAGGTCAGATCCCGCCACGATCAGCGCCGCCGCCGCGGCGAATGCGGCGGAGGAGGGATCGGCGGGGACGCGCACCGGACGCGCCTGCAACACCGGGCGGCCGACAATGCCAATCTCGTGGCGCCCGTCGGCGCGCGTGGCGCTCGTCACCCTGGCGCCGAAAGCCGCGAGCATGCGTTCGGTGTGGTCGCGCGACGGCGCCGGTTCGCTCACCCGCGTCTCGCCGTCGGCGCCGAGGGCGGCGAGCAGCACCGCCGACTTGATCTGCGCCGAGGCGTGCGGCGAGTCATATGCGGTGGCTTTGAGCGCGCCGCCATGCACCGTCGCCGGCAGCAGGCCGCCGCCTTGCGCATTGCAGCGTGCGCCCATCGCTTCGAGCGGCGTGAAGATGCGCGCCATCGGCCGCCGCGAAAGACTGGCGTCGCCCGTATATGTGGCGGCGATCGGGAAGGCCGCGCCGGCGCCCATGGTGAGCCGCACGCCGGTGCCGGAATTGCCGAAGTCCACCGGCGCCGTCGGCGCCTGCCATGGCCCGCCGGTCACGCGCCAGCGCCGGTCGCCCGTGCGTTCCACGCCGGCGCCGAACATGCGCATGGCTGCGGCGGTGCGCAGCACGTCGTCGCCTTCGAGCAGCCCCTCGATGTCGGTGGTTCCCGGCGCCAGCGCGCCGACGATCAGGGCGCGATGGGAGATGGACTTGTCGCCGGGCGGCCGGATTCGGCCCCGGATCGGCCCGGACGGCCGCGCCAGAAGACGCATGGGCAACACTTTTTCAGAGGGACGGGGAGCGGCGACAAAGCTTTTGACAGGCGCCCCCAACGGTGGCAAGGCGCGCCCCTGTTTTCCGGGAGACGCTGGCGTGGCGAAGGCCGACTTGGGTGAAAAGCAGCTGTGCCCCAGCTGCGCGACGAAGTTCTACGATCTGCGCAAGCGTCCCGCCGTCTGTCCGAAGTGCGCCACCGCCTTCGATCCGGGCGATGAAACCATCAAAATGAAGCGCGTCAAGGCGGGGCGGATGCCCACCTATGAGCGCGACGCCGAGGAGGAAGAAGAACTCGTCGACAAGGAAACCGAGGACGGCGCCGAAGAGGAAGTGGAAGAAACCCCCGAACTCGACGCCGACGCCGTCGAAGCGCCGGTGCTGACCGAAGACGGCGAGGAAGAAGAAGCGGCCGCTTCGCCGGACGCGCTGCCGGAAGGCTTCTCGGAAGAAGAGGCCGACCTCGAAGAGGAAGACGCCGGCCCCGATGCGCCGCTGCTCGACATCGACGAGGACGAAGAGTTCTCCGACGAAGAACTCCTCGAAGAAGGCGGCGACGACGGCGAGGAGCGGTAGTTCAGAAGAGAGGAGCGAGGAGCGAGCAGCGAGAGCGAAAGTCTCACTCCTCGCTACTCTCCACTCGCTTCTCTAAACGGAGAGGCCATGTCCGACACGGTGATCCCCGTCCCCGAAGCGTTCGCGAAAGCCGCGTCCGTCGATGACATCGCGTACCGCAGCATGCACGCGGCCGCGCTCGCCGATCCGGAGGCGTTCTGGGGCCATCACGGCCAGCGGCTGCACTGGATCCGGCCGTATCGCGAGGTGAAGGACTGTTCGTTCGACGAAGCGGACTTCCGCATTCGCTGGTTCGCGGACGGCGTGCTCAACGCCTCCGCCAACTGTCTCGACCGCCACCTTGCGACGCGCGGCGACAAGATCGCCATCCTCTGGGAAGGCGACGACCCCGCGCAGTCGCGCGCGATCACGTACCGCCAGCTGCACGCCGACGTGTGCCGGATGGCGAACGTGTTCAAGGCGCACGGTGTTGGCAAGGGCGACCGGGTCACTATCTATCTGCCGATGATCCCGGAAGCGGCGTGCGCGATGCTCGCCTGCGCCCGCATCGGCGCGATCCACTCGGTGGTGTTCGGCGGCTTCTCGCCGGACAGCCTCGCCAACCGCATCGTCGATTGCGCCTCGAAGCTGGTCATCACCGCCGACGAAGGCGTGCGCGGCGGCAAGCCGATCCCGCTGAAGCGCAACACCGATGCGGCGCTGCAGTCCTGCCCCACGGTCGAGAAGGTGCTCGTCGTCGCGCGCACCGGCGCGGAGATCGAGCTCAAGGCGGGGCGCGATTTCCGCTATGAGATGGAAGCGATGCTCGTCGCGCCCGACTGCCCGCCCGAGCCGATGGGCGCGGAAGATCCGCTGTTCATCCTCTACACCTCAGGCTCGACCGGCAAACCGAAGGGCGTGCTGCACACGACGGGCGGCTATCTCGTCTATGCGGCGATGACGCACGAGTACGTGTTCGATCTGAAAGAAGACGACATCTACTGGTGCACCGCCGACGTTGGCTGGGTCACCGGCCATTCGTACATCGTCTACGGGCCGCTCGCGAACGGCGCCACGGCGCTGATGTTCGAGGGCGTGCCGAACTATCCGACATCGTCGCGCTTCTGGGAGGTCGTCGACAAGCACAAGGTGACGATCTTCTACACCGCGCCGACGGCGCTGCGCGCGCTGATGCGCGAAGGCGAAGCGCCGGTGAAGAAAGCTTCGCGCGCGTCGCTGCGGTTGCTCGGCACGGTGGGCGAGCCGATCAACCCGGAAGCCTGGCTCTGGTATCACCGCGTCGTCGGCGACGGGCGCTGCCCGATCGTCGATACGTGGTGGCAGACGGAGACCGGCGCGAGTCTCATCGTCAACCTGCCAGGCGCCACCGCGATGAAGCCGGGCTCGGCCTCGCGGCCGTTCTTCGGCGTGCAGCCGGGTCTGATGGACGGCGAAGGCAAGATCATCGAGGGCGAGGCGACCGGCGCGCTGGTGCTGCTCGATTCCTGGCCCGGCCAGATGCGCACGGTGTACGGCGATCACCAGCGTTTCTTCGATACCTACTTCCGCGCCTATCCCGGCAAGTACTTCACCGGCGACGGCTGCCGGCGCGACGCCGACGGCTACTACTGGATCACCGGCCGCATCGATGACGTGATCAACGTTTCCGGCCACCGCCTCGGCACGGCGGAAGTGGAAAGCGCGCTCGTCGCCCACAAGGATGTAGCGGAAGCGGCGGTCGTCGGCTTCCCGCACGACATCAAGGGGCAGGGCATCTACGCCTACGTCACGCTCAATCTCGATGCGCCGCCGAGCGAAGCGCTGCGCGGCGAACTCGCGCAATGGGTGCGCAAGGAGATCGGCCCCATCGCAACACCTGACGTCATCCAGTTCGCCCCCGGCCTGCCGAAGACCCGCAGCGGCAAGATCATGCGCCGCATCCTGCGAAAGATCGCCGAGAACGATGTCGGCGCGCTCGGCGATACGAGCACGCTCGCCGATCCGGGTGTGGTGGACGATCTGGTGAAGAACCGCGCGGGGGCGAACGTTTGAGCTTCGTGGTCTGTCTTGCCAACAACGCCGTTCAGCGCTCGGTTGGCGGCCCTTCGCCTCGAAGTAAAGGTGCCATATCAAGCCCTTCGGGAATGAGGACTGATCGCTCAAGCTTGTTCAAGTGCTTCCAATCCTGACCGTTCCACACCGCCGCCTCATCGCGCCACATCTGTTCCTTGCACTTCGGGCACTCAAAAAGAGTCGTCGTCATGCGGAAGTTACCTGTGTCAGCACCAAGATTTGATTTGGCCGCAAACTCCGGAGAGTCCACCGGGATCGTGAAGAGATTGTCGTAATACTCGCCAGCTGCATCGGCGGAGTCAAAGTGGCGTTCTCTTACCGCACGACGCCGGTAAAACAGGTTGCAGGATTTACATGTCGGTGCAATGAACAGCATGAGGACGACAAAGAGCCCGCCGACTAGGAAACCGACGAATTCAATGATGGCCAGCCAATAGCCAAACTGGCCGATGGGACCCGTCGGTGTCGCTCCGCGACCAATGCGCAGTTCTTGCTGCGTCAGCGAGACATCAAGATATTGGCTGAAGGTCACGATGCTGCTTGCCCGTACACCGTCGTCTAGAACCAATGTCTGATATTCGAGATAGTAAATGAGCAGGTTCGTTGCGGCCGCGACGATGATCATTTGCGCGACGAGGAAGAAGCCGGGACGCAATTGGAAATACTTGCAGCCGAAGTAATAGCCGGATGCGGCGGCGACACCGACAATCAGCGCTCCAACTGGAATGATGACAAAGAAGCTGAAGCCGAAGAGATTGAAGCCCGTTAGATTGGCGACAACTGTCTCAGCTACCGCGACCAACAGAGCCGTTGCGATTCCGATAACCGAGACGCCAAGGAATTTGAACAGGGTCATCCGAACTCCCCCTCGCGGCTGCACTTTATGCGTGCGGCAGCATGGTGCATAGTGACGCCAGGGGAGGGAAACAATGTTTCCATTGGGCGACGACATCGCGAGGGGCTTGCGCTACCCTGGCGTGTTCTTGCTCATCGTCGTTCTGGTTGGCGGCGAGGGCCTTCAATGGTGGCTGGGTGTCGATTTTCTAGCGTTTGCGGGCTTCCGACCTTTCGACTTCTCAATTGAGCCTTGGACAAGCGCGCTGACACTAGCGTCTTCGGTCTTCTTGCATGGCGGCATCATGCACCTGTTGGGAAATCTACTTTTCCTTTGGGTTTTCGGACGCACACTTGAAGGCCTCTTCGGCGCTCGCAATTTTCTACTCGCCTTCCCGTTGCTGGGCATGGCGGGCAATCTCGTCCACTGGGTGATTTATCCGAACTCCGACGTCCCGGTTGTCGGCGCATCAGGCGCCATAGCTGCGCTAATGGGCGCGTATTTCGGTCTATTCCCGCGGGCGCGTGTTCGCATGCTCTTTTGGCTCGCGGTCCCGCTTGGAATCTGGACCCCAAAGGCGTGGTTGGCCCTTTCGATTTGGATCGCCTTGCAGTTATTCTCGGTGTTGACCGGCGAAGGCGAGGTCTCAGGGGTCGCTTACGCCGTGCACGTCGGCGGATTCGTCGTGGGTCTGATCGCGGCCATAGTCTGGAAGGTTCAATCCATCGCAGGCGAAGAGAAGCTAGAGGCCTACCTTGCCGAGCGCAAAGCCGACAACTCATCGATTCGCTGATGCGCCCGACTGCATGCTGGTGGTTTGAGCCGGCATCCGCGGCATCGCATCTGGGCGAGGTCGGCGGACTGTTTGGAGCTGCGACGTGGTCGCACGACTTGCCGATCGCTTCCTTCATTTTCTGGAACGAGGGGGCTTGGGGCTTGACAGACTAGAACAAAGCATGAACATTGCCCCCATGACACATCGCCCGATCCCCGATCTTCCAGCGCTCGCCGCCCAGTTGCGGCTGATGGCCCTCGCGCTGGTCGTGGAGCTGGCGGAATGGCTGGGAGCGGCGTGGCTCGCCAGGGCGGTGCGGCGCCGGATGCTGCGGGATCTGGCGCAGCTTGAGAAATTTGCGACCGGGATCGTGGTGCTGACGGCGCTGCGGACCTTGCCGGGCAGCGCTCTGCCGGCGCCGGCCTGCGGCGCGCGGCGCCCTGGCGGTGCGCCGAGTGGCTTTGCGCGGGTTCAGGCCCGCGAGCGGGCGATGCGGGCGATGCAGCGCCGGCTGTTTCCGCGCGAGCGGGATCTCCACCGCCGTCTTGCCCGCTTCGACGCCGTTCTCGGCGACCTCGCCGAACATGCGCGCCGATTGGTGCGCCACATCGAGCGCATCCCTCCAGCTTCGCGCCTCGTCGCCATCGCGCCGCCGGCGCAGCGACTGACGGCGCGCGCCGGTGCGGCGCCATGCGCTGCGTTCGATACGTCCTGACCGGCGACGATGAGCAATTTCCGCAGTGCGAGATTTTCACCTCGCCGGCAATGACGCCGGACGAGGGCGCCGGCGTGCGCCGTTCGTCGCGCCGCTATTCGGAGCGGAAGACGAGGGCGACCGTGGCCCGTTCGCCGGCGGCGGGGCGGCCGTCGTCCAGCGTGGCGGCCGAACGGAACTGCTGGGCCACGCGCAGCGCCGCCGCGGCGAAGCCGTAGCCGGCCGGCGACTCCGAGACCGAGCGGCAGCGGATCGCGAGGTCGGTGCCGATCAGACAATCGAGCACCACCCGCCCCTCGACGTTGCGGCGCTGCGCGGCGGCGGGATAGGCGTCGCGCAGGTCGCGGTCGCTGGGGCGGCGGGCCCAGCGGGGTTTGGCTTTCGGCAGGGCGGCGGTGGGCGGCGCGCTCGCCGGCAACGTCATCGGCGCCCCGATGGTCGGGCCGACATCGCGCTGCGGATCGTAGGTCGCGGGCGGGGGCGCGGCGACCGTGGCCGACGTCGTCGGCGCCGTCGCGGTGGGCACGATGCGGAATGTCGGCGCGGGCGTGGGCGGATCGGGCTCGCGCGCCGGCGTCGTGCGCGGCGGCGCAGCCGAAGTGCGCTGGGCGGTCTGCTGGGCGCGCGGGGGCGCGCCCTCCGGGGCGGTTTCCGTCGCTGCAAATTCCGATTCCGCCGGCGACCCGGCAGGCGGAGTCCACGGCTCGGCGCTCTCGCTCGCCGCCGGATCGGGGCCGCGGAGCTGCTGATAGATATAAAATCCACCGCCGCCGATCACCGCGAGGAAAATCAGCACAGCGATGCCGCGCACGCCGCTGCTGCGTTGCGGGCCGCCGCTCGCGGCGGCGGGCGCGCGGGCAGGATGAGGATCGAGCCGCGGCGGGGGGACCGGACGCATGGTCGGCGCGCCCATGGCGAAGCCGCCGCGCTGCACGGTCGGCCCGCCGTGCATCGACTGGGGCATCGGCTGGGGCATCGGCGCCGGCATCGGACCGGGGCCGCCGCCCGGGCGCGGCGAGAGGCTGCGCAGGCGGCTTTCGGCCAGCTCGGCAAAGGCCCCGCCGCGGCCGTAGCGGTCGAGGTAGGCGTAGAAGTCGGCCGGGTCGGCGCTGTGCTGGATGCGGCGCCAGAAGGCGGCCTCTTCGGCCAGCGGATCGCCGGCCGGCTGGTAGGCGGCAGGCTGGGGTTGCGGCTGGGGCCGCTCGGCCGGCCGCGCAGCGGTTGCGCGCATGGCGCCGCCCGGAAACGGCACAACGCCGCGGTCGCGCACGGGCGACGCCGCCGGCTCCCGCGGACGCCCGCGATTGCAGAGGCGGTCCACATGGAAAACGATCGAGTCGATCTCCGGCGACTCCGGATCGCCCGACCAGCGGGTCAGCGAGTGCGCCTCGACGCCCGCGAATATCTGCGGCAGCGGATCGGCGCCCATCCGCGCCAGCACCATTTTCCCGGCCCGGAAGGCGCGATCGGCCGCATCCACGAACAGCTTCGAGCGCGCCGCCGCGGGCGTCCACAACACCACAATGGCGCCGCAGGTATCGATCGCCTCGACCACCGAGGCCGAGCGCGACACGGTAAATCCCGAGCCCTGCAGCGCGACCGCCAGCGCTTCCGCGTAGGACTGGTCGTCGCGGACAAAGGCCACGTAAACGTCGGACATGGGCGCTCCCGCCGCCTGATGCCGCTGTGGATAGCACGAACGGCGCCGGAACACAGCGCCGGCTGCAGCGTCCAATCACGTTACATCTTGGAAGCTTTTGGACGTTTCGTCGTAAATTTCGAGGCGACCGTCGGCGACGCCGAAGCGCGCCCCGGCCAGCTGCAACCCGCGCTGGGTCATGGCGTCGGCCACGAACGGGAAGGCCCGCAGCCGCTCCAGCGAGAGCAGCACCGACTCCCGTTCCAGTGCAGTCTGCGCGTCGTGCATGCCGGCGACCCGCTCGACGGCCGGATCGAGCAGCTTGATCCACGGCGTCAGGAAGATCGTGTCGGCGCCGATGGTGTGGTCGAGCGCGGCGGCGCAGCCGCCGCAGCGCGCATGGCCGAGCACCAGGATGAGGCTCACCTTGAGGTTGGAGACCGCAAACTCGATCGCTGCAGAGGTGCCGCGGATGCCCTGGCCCACCTGCTCGAACGGGGGGACGATGTTGGCGACGTTGCGGACGATGAACAGCTCGCCCGGGCCGGCGCTGAAAATGGTGTGCGGGTCGACCCGGCTGTCGGAGCAGGCGACGATCAGCGT
>Ga0187894_10005865_pt1 | contig 12295 bp, 8 predicted proteins | sample GBC1701081metaG_FD_136650 | JGI IMG/M metagenome (GOLD analysis project Ga0187894, IMG submission 136650) | White microbial mat communities from a lava cave in the Kipuka Kanohina Cave System on the Island of Hawaii, USA - GBC170108-1 metaG ... | reverse complement strand
TTTGATAAAATTGCAGAAGGTTTTCAAAAAAAGGGGCCATCCCTAAAAGTGAATGCTACGCTGGCCAAAATTTTAGCAGGAATAGAGAGTGGCCGAACGTGGCTCACAGGCTCCGAGCCTCTCATAACCTTTGAAACTGCCCGGTTAGTAAACACCTTCTTTCAGTATGACAATCAAAAGGTTAAAAAAGCGCTAAACTTTAATTTTCAATCGGTTGATGAAACCCTGCAATGGTGCTGCGAACAATATAATCGGCAGTATCAAATAAAAAATCAATAATGCATGTAGATTTGCGCCCTATTTTTATTTACCTTAGGTAAACCCATTTAGCCCATGGCGAAGGAATTCCGGAAAAAAAGAGAGGATGAGGGGAACGATCTGATTAAGAGATTTGAAGATCACCTGAGAAAAAAGAAGACTGAGTTTTTTGACATCGATGCGTATGAAGAGATCATCGAATTTTACCTTCTGCGCACCAAGTACAACAAGGCTCTTCAGGCAGTAAATCTGGCCATCGGCCAGTACCCGTTTTCTACACAACTTATTACCAGCAAAGCTCAAATACTTTCTCAATTAGAAGAATATAGTGAAGCATTGGAGTTACTGGAACAGGCTGAAAACTTACAACCTAACGATCCGGAAGTGTTTCTTACAAAAGGGTCAATCTACACGTTGCAAGGCAAACACAAAGAAGCGATAGAAAGTTATGAGCACGCTCTTGAATTTGCCGATGATAAAGATGAAGTATACTATAATATAGGATTGGCGTATCAGCACACCGAAAACTTCATATCAGCCATTGAAGCGTATAAGAATGCCGTTGAGTTTAACATAAATCATGAAGGTGCGCTTTATGAGCTGGCCTACTGCTTAGACGTAACCGACCAACTAGAAAGCAGTGTTTCGTTCTACAAGAAATTTATTGATGAAGATCCGTACTCTGCGTCAGCCTGGTATAATTTAGGAATTGTATACAACAAGCTCAGTCAGTATGATGAGGCCTTGAAAGCGTATGACTTCGCCATCACTATTGATGATACCTTCGCTTCCGCCTACTTCAATGTTGGCAATACATACATGAACCTGGCCGAGTACACTAAAGCGCTTGATTCATTTAAGAAAACAATTGAACTAGAGGGCCCCAGTGCAGAAGTGTATTGTTCTATTGGCGCTGCGTATGAAAGCCTGGAACAATATGACCTTGGATTGAAATATTTTCAAAAGGCTGCCAAGCTTGACAACTTATATGATGAAGCCTGGTTTGGTGCGGGTGCTTGCCTGGAGAAGCAAGAGAAGTGGTACCAGGCATTACATTTTTATAACAAAGCGTTAAAACTTCACGTAGAAAATCCGGAATATTGGAAAGCGATCGCGCATGCTGAGTTTAAAGTAGGCAATATTGTTTCCAGTCTTGATGCCTATGAGGAAGCAAGCAAACTTGACCCCAACGACAAAGAGATCTGGTTAAACTGGTCCTTTATATACTATGAGCAAGGCGACCATACGAAAGCGACTGATATTTTATCAGGAGCGTTTCAGGAAAATCCGGATGACTCAGAAATATTCTACCGCATGACGATTTACCTGATTGAAGCAGGGCAATACAAAGAGGCCTTTAATTATCTGGAAAATGCCTTAATTTTGGACTTCGATGGCCATTCCATCCTTTTCGAGTTCTTCCCTAAACTGGAAACTCAAAAGGCGCTGTATAAAATCATCGAACAATTTAGAAAAGAAAACACCTGATGAATTACGACTTAAAAAACTTACCTGAGCGCACCAAGAAGCCCAGGCAATATGGCTTTACGATGGCCATGGATAAAGGCCTCAGTATTCGCGAGGCTGAAGACTTCGTGAGTAATTCTGCCGATCATGTCGATATTGTAAAACTTGGTTGGGCTACTTCGTTTGTAACTCCCAATCTGAAAGAGAAATTAAAGGTATTTAAAGAAGCCGGCATACCGACCTATTTTGGCGGCACCCTTTTCGAAGCCTTTGTAATCCGTGATCAGTTTGACGACTATCGCAGAGTACTTGATAAATACGAAATGTCCTTCGCTGAAGTATCAGATGGTTCAATGGATTTAGATCACGATAAAAAATGTGATTACATAACCAAATTATCAGAACAAGTAACGGTACTATCCGAAGTTGGATCAAAAGATGCAGAAAAAATAATCCCTCCCTATCAATGGATTGACCTGATGCAGAAAGAACTGGATGCAGGTGCCTGGAAAGTGATTGGTGAAGCACGTGAAAGCGGAAACGTAGGGTTGTTCCGGGCTACTGGTGAAGTACGTTCGGGTTTGGTACAGGAAATTCTAACAAAAATCCCTTTCGAAAAAATCATCTGGGAGGCGCCACAAAAAGCTCAGCAGGTATGGTTTATAAAATTGCTTGGCCCGAATGTGAACTTAGGAAACATTTCTCCTAACGAAGTAATTCCATTGGAAACGATCCGCTTAGGTTTACGTGGCGATACTTTTTTGCATTTCCTTGGCATTGAAAGAAAAGTTGATAAATCTACACCTCCGTTTCATGCTGACTAACTGAGTTGAGACGACTTCAGGATTATATTCTCCTCTATCTTAAGGGGGTAAGTATGGGAGTGGCTGATATAATTCCGGGGGTTTCCGGAGGATCAATCGCTTTCATTACCGGAATTTATGAAGAGCTCGTTCATTCGATCCATGAGCTCGATTCAACTTCGGCAAGACTGCTTTCCAAATTTCAGTTTGCTGCATGCTGGAAAAAGATCAATGGCAATTTTTTAGTTACCATTTTGGCTGGAATAGCAACAAGCCTCCTGCTTTTATCAGGTATGATGCTGCACTTGCTTAGGTATTACCCGATCATGACCTGGTCATTTTTCTTTGGTTTGATCCTGATGTCCTTTCCGTTGATTTTGCGTAAAATAAAAAAATGGAAATTAGGCTCTGCTACCGGGTTTATAGTGGGTGCAGGCCTCGCTTACCTCGTAACTATTTCTTCACCAGTTCAAACATCCGACAATTTATTTTTTGTTTTTCTCGCGGGGGCAATAGCTATTTGTGCCATGGTGCTGCCCGGAATTTCCGGTGTGCTTATCTTATTATTGATTGGAAAATACCAATACATTGTTACCGCGTTAAATGAATTTAACATTCTTGTAATTTTGGTCTTCGCAATTGGCTGTCTATCAGGGCTAATGGGTGTCTCCAGACTATTAACTTGGGCCTTAACCAATTATCATCAGGTCGTTATTGCATTATTGTCTGGTTTCATGGTGGGCGCGTTGAATAAAGTGTGGCCGTGGCGGAAAGTACTGGAATATGCAACCAATAGCAAGGGCGATCAAATTGCCGTATTTGATAAAAGTGTATTACCTTGGGACTACTTATCTGAAACTGGAAAAGACCCTCAACTTTTTCAGGCGATCTTCATGATGGCGCTGGGTGTATTGATTGTAGTATTAATTGAAAAGATTGCGGTAAGACTAAAAACTAAACATTAACATGGAAAAAATTTTCGGACTAATTGGATCAACTGTTAGTCATTCGTTTTCTAAATCCTATTTTGATGAAAAATTTTTCAGGGAGGGGCTACGCGATTATCACTATGAGCTTTTCCCACTTTTAAAAATTCAAGACATCCAAAAACTCATCAAAGAAAATGAAGGGTTGTGCGGACTCAACGTAACATTACCCTATAAGGAACAAATACTGAAATACCTCCATGAAATTGATCCGGAAGCACAAAAGATCGGAGCTGTAAACGTAATCAGGGTGCAAAAAGGAAAACTTAAGGGGTACAACACAGATTCTGACGCGTTTTTTGAAACCATCGAAAAGTGGTTACCAAAAGATAAATCCTATAAGGCACTTGTTCTGGGTTCCGGTGGTTCATCCAAAGCAGTACGCCAAGCCCTGACTAAATTGGGAGTAGAGTACAAAATAGTATCGCGCGAGAAAGAAAAAGGTGACTATTCGTACGAGGACATTAATAACAACCCAAAAGAGATAACCGAATCACGTTTGGTCATTAATACAACTCCACTGGGAATGCACCCCAATACCGATGCCATTCCTTCGCTTGAACTGGAACATCTTACGAAAGATCATTTTGTGTACGACCTGATTTATAACCCTGCCCGCACCCAGTTTCTGCAAAAAGCAGAAATGCGCGGAGCTACCATTAAGAATGGATTAGAAATGCTGCATGTGCAGGCAGAGAAATCGTGGGAGATATGGAATAACTAACTTCACTGCAATCCGTTATCTTTTAAGAGTTATCCGTTAATAGTTATCCGTTAATTGTAAAAGTGCAGACTTTAGTTCTGTAAATCTCAGCTACTATTAACTGATAACGATTAACTTCCAACATGGATTTTACCCTTACCAGCGAATACGTACCCACCGGTGATCAGCCAAAAGCGATCGAACAACTCGTAACGGGTATTGAAAACGGAGACGCAAACCAGACTTTAGTAGGAGTTACCGGATCGGGTAAAACATTTACAATGGCAAACGTGATAGCGCGGGTTAACCGGCCAACCCTTATTCTAAGTCACAATAAAACTCTGGCTGCCCAACTATACGGAGAATTCAAAAATTTCTTCCCGGAAAATTCAGTGGAGTATTTTATCTCGTACTATGATTATTACCAGCCAGAGGCATTCATACCATCTTCTAATCTATACATCGAAAAGGATCTTTCCATCAACGAAGAAATTGAAAAACTCAGGTTAAGTGCAACCTCTTCCCTCCTTACCGGAAGAAGGGATGTAATAGTGGTTGCCTCGGTATCGTGTATTTATGGTATTGGAAATCCGGAAGAGTTTGGAAAAAACGTGATCAAATTAAAGGTTGGCGAAAATATAGTACGCAATCGCCTGCTCTTTGGGTTAGTCGATATTTTATACAGTCGCACCGAGGCTGACTTCAAGCGTGGAACATTCCGCGTGAAAGGTGACACAGTGGATATTTTCCTTGCCTATGCAGATTATGCTATCCGTGTGTATTTCTGGGGCGATGAGATCGAATCCATTCAACGGATCGAACCCATTAGTGGGAAAAGAATATCAGATGAACCCATTGTGACTATTTTCCCGGCTAACCTTTTTGTTACCGGAAAAGATATGCTTCACCAGGCCATCAGGGAAATTCAGGATGACATGGTACACCAGGTAGATATGTTTGAATCCGAGAAGCGTTTCCTGGAAGCCAAGCGCTTAAAAGAACGCACCGAATTCGATATGGAGATGATGCGTGAACTTGGTTATTGCTCCGGTATAGAAAATTACTCCCGTTACTTCGATCGCAGACTACCAGGCGCAAGACCCTTTTGTTTGATCGATTATTTTCCCAATGATTTCCTTATGATCATCGATGAAAGTCACGTAACCGTACCACAGGTGCGAGCCATGTGGGGTGGCGACCGGTCACGAAAAGTAAATCTGGTAGACTATGGATTTCGACTTCCGGCCGCTTTAGACAACCGCCCGCTTACGTTTAATGAATTTGAATCGTTATTGAATCAAACTGTTTACGTAAGCGCAACACCTGCCGAGTATGAATTGAGAAAATCAGAAGGTATTGTAGTAGAGCAGTTGATACGCCCTACCGGCTTACTTGACCCGGAGATTGATGTTCGCCCCAGCAAAAATCAGATTGACGACCTGTTGGAAGAAATCGATGAACGCGTAAAGAAGAAAGAAAGGGTGTTGGTAACTACCCTCACAAAACGAATGGCTGAAGAGCTGACTAAGTTTATGGAGCGTGCCGCAGTGAAGTGCCGGTATATACATTCGGAAGTAAAGACGCTGGATCGGGTAGAAATTTTACGTGAGCTCAGGCTGGGTGTCTTTGATGTCCTCGTAGGGGTCAATCTGTTACGAGAAGGACTGGACTTACCGGAGGTGTCATTGGTTGCTATTTTAGATGCTGACAAAGAAGGATTTCTCAGAAATCAACGTTCGCTGGTACAAACGATTGGTCGGGCTGCCCGAAATGAAAACGGCCGGGTTATTATGTATGCCGATAACATTACAGAATCTATGCGGCTTGCCATTGACGAGACTAATCGCAGGCGAAAAATTCAAATTGACTATAACATAGAGAATGGCATAACACCTACCACCATTGTACGCTCGAAAGACTCAGTTATGGGTCAAATGAAATCCACACGGAAATACTACATAGAACAAGAGGAAGCCTCCCTGGCTGCTGACCCTGTAGTCGCTTACTTAAGCAACGATGAACTACAGAAAATGGCCGACCGTACGCGCAAGGCTATGGACAAAGCCGCGAAGGAACTGGAGTTTATAGAAGCCGCCAAATTGCGTGATGAATATTTGGCATTACAAAAGTTGATGGAAGGAAAGAAATAGATTTGTAGTGGCTCCCCGGTAATTCCGGCATTCGGTAAGTAAACCGATGCAGTGGGAACTTAATTTCAATTTTCAGAGCCCATTTTTTATATTTGTTTACCTGGTATTACCCCCTTATTGTGAAATCTGGGCCCATCCAAAGGGAGACCTCGGTATATAGAGCCATTGACATAAGTTGACGAACTGAGTTTTTACTTTGCTAACATCGAATAAAAAAGCCCCGCATTGTAAGGCGAGGCGACTTAGATGTTTTCACAACGGAATAATCCTTATTGTGATTTGCTTTCAGAAGCTAAGATAAATGAATAACGGATAACAAAAAATATGAGTAACAAGAATATTCTAGCATTAGACCTCGGTACTACTTCAATTGGCTTTGCCCACGTTATTGAAGGTGATACTCCTGAACAATCTTCTATAATAAGAATTGGTGTTAGGGTACTCCCTTTGAGTACTGATGAACAAACAGACTTTGAGAAAGGGAAACCTATTTCCGTGAATGCTGACCGAACTTTAAAGCGAAGCATGAGGCGAAACCTCAACCGCTATCAGGACAGACGAAAAAATCTTATAGACGAGTTAATAAAAGCCAATATTATTACAAAAGACAGCATACTTGCCGAAGATGGGAAAAACACAACCCATAAAACGTGGGGTTTGAGGGCGAAATCTGTCACAGAAAAAATCGAAAGAGAGGAATTGGCAAGAGTGTTTTTAGCAATCAACAAAAAACGTGGGTACAAAAGCAGCCGCAAAGCCAAAAATAAAGATGAGGGACAGGCTATTGACGGAATGGCTATCGCAAAACAATTGCATGAAGAAAACGTGACACCGGGCCAGTTAGCATACCGGTTGATCAAAGAAGGTAAAAAGTATGTACCTGATTTTTATCGTTCCGATTTACAGTCAGAATTTGATAAAGTGTGGGTTTGCCAACAGCTGTATTATCCCGAAATATTCACCAATGAGTTTTATAAAGAATTGCAGGGAAAGGGGCAACGCGCAACTGCAGCCTCGTTTTGGGGAAAATACAAATTCAACACGGCTGAAAACAAAGGTTCAAGAGAAGACAAAAAGTTAAGAGCTTATGAATGGCGAAGTAAAGCCATTTCGGAAAAATTAGAAAAGGTCGAAGCTGCATATGTGATTACTGAAATCAACAACAACCTTACTAATTCCAGCGGCTATCTCGGTGCCATAAGCGATCGCAGCAAGGAACTCTATTTTAACAAAGAAACCGTTGGGCAATACTTGTATAGGCAACTACACAAAAACCAGCATACACGCCTGAAAAATCAGGTGTTCTATCGGCAGGATTATCTATATGAATTTGAAGCGATTTGGATAGAACAATGCAAACATCATACTGAACTGACCAATGAATTAAAAATTGAAATCAGGGACATCATTATCTTCTATCAACGAAAGCTAAAATCACAAAAAAACCTGATCAGTTTTTGTGAGTTCGAAAACAGGGAAATGGAGATTGAAAGAAATGGAAACAAGATAAAGAAAACCATTGGCCTCAGGGTAGCACCAAAATCATCACTCCTGTTTCAGGAATTTAAGATCTGGCAAGTACTGAACAACGTCTTGATCAGAAAAAAGGGAAGCAGAAAACGGACTGCATCAACCAATGAAAAAGATAAAGAAGTATTTGAATTTGATTTACATGCAAAACAACAATTGTTTGACGAACTGAACATCAAAGGCAATTTAAAGTCTGATAAAGCCCTCAAACTATTAGGATATAAGCCAGAAGAATGGGAACTCAATTATTCCGAGCTGGAAGGGAACAGCACCAGCAAAGCCCTTCAGGAGGCCTATCTGAAAATTCTAGATTTCGAAGGTTATGATGTGAGGGATTTGCTAAAGGTTAAATCGAACAAAGATGAAATCGCGTTAGACGATTTGGATGTACCTGCTGTGGAAATCAAACAAATGATAAAATCTGTCTTCGAAACACTTAATGTCAACATCGAAATTTTGGATTTCAATGCGGAGTTGGATGGAAAATCCTTTGAACAACAGGCATCTTATCAACTTTGGCATTTGCTCTATTCCTATGAAGGTGATGATTCGGCAAGTGGAAATGAAAAGTTGTACGAATCGCTTGAAAAGAAATTCGGCTTCAAAAAAGAGCATGGTCAGATTTTAGCAAACATTTCACTATCTGACGATTACGGGAATTTAAGCACAAAGGCCATGCGAAAGATTTATCCATACGTAAAAGAGCTTCAATATGATAAAGCTTGTGCCGAAGCCGGCTACAAACATTCTGCATCTTCATTAACCAGAGAAGAAATTGCCAATCGTTCGTTGAACGATAAATTGGAATTATTGAAAAAGAATAGCCTTCGAAATCCGGTTGTAGAAAAAATCCTGAATCAAATGGTCAATGTGGTGAACACATTAATTGAAACTAATAGTAAAAGGGATCATGATGGAAATATCTCAGAGTATTTCAAATTTGATGAAGTGCGTATTGAATTAGCTCGCGAGTTAAAGAAAAGTGCTAAAGAGCGAGCAGAAATGACTACCAATATTAATGCTGCAAAAATAAATCATGAGAAGATTATAAAACTTTTGCAAGGTGATTTCGGTATTAAGAATCCAAGCCGTAATGACATCGTCCGATATAAGTTGTACGAAGAACTTAAAAACAACGGTTACAAAGATTTATACACTGACCAATACATTGCAAGAGAGATTTTATTCAGCAAGCAAATAGACATTGACCATATCATACCACAAGCCCGTTTGTTTGACGATAGTTTTTCTAATAAAACAATAGTCTTTCGTAATGATAACTTGAAAAAGGGTAGCCGAACAGCCTTTGATTACATCGAAAGTGAATATGGCGAGGAACAATCAGCAGCGTTTTTAAAGAGAATTGAAAATCTATCTGAAGTTGGAAAGAAGAACAAAGAAGAAGGAATATCAAGAGCTAAATTTCAAAAACTTCAAAAAAAGGAAACGGATATTGGTGATGGATTTATAGAAAGGGATCTGCGCGACACTCAATACATTGCCAAAAAAGCTAAAAACATGCTATATGATATTTCCCGATCCGTAGTTTCAACCACAGGAAGTATAACAGACAGGCTTCGCGAAGATTGGGACTTGGTGAACATCATGCAGGAACTCAATTTTGATAAATTCAAAAAACTGGGGCTTACCGAAAAAGTAGAGAAGAAAGACGGCACATTTAAAGAACGCATTGTGGACTGGAGTAAACGCAACGACCATCGGCATCACGCTATGGATGCATTGACCGTTGCTTTTACAAAACATAACCATATTCAGTATCTAAATCATCTTAACGCTCGCTTCAATGAAACTCATAAAGAATACCGAATCATAAAAGCAATAGAAGAAAAAGAAACTCACATTATTAAAGATGACAATGGAAATAGCAAACGAGTTTTCAATCTCCCTATTCCTAATTTCCGAATAGTAGCCAAAGAACATCTGGAAAATATCTTAGTATCACACAAGGCAAAAAACAAAGTTGTAACCAAGAATAAGAACAAGACTAAAACGGCCAAAGGTGAGAAAGTAAAAACAGAATTAACACCAAGAGGGCAATTACACGATCAAACGATTTATGGGTCGAATTGGTGGAGCCGAATAGAATTGAATAAAAAAACTTCTCGGAATGAAATTGATAAAATTATTGACGAAAACATTCGAACGTTCCTACAAGATTATATTAAAGAAAAGGGAAGCATCTCAAAAGCATTTTCTGATGGCGAACTATCTAAACTAAAATACAATGGTAACGAACTGAAAGAGGTAGAAGTCTCAATTCCTTGTTACACACAAAGAATCGATATAGTAAAGATTTTCACAGACCCTCAAAAGACCAACTCTGCCAAAGAAAAGAATATCAAAAATATTCTTGACTTGGAGGTTCGAAGAATACTACAAAGTAGAATTACTGAATTTGGTGGAGATTACAAAAAGGCTTTTTCCGATTTAGATAAAAATCCGATCTGGCTCAATCGGGATAAAGGTATTTCTATTAAACGCGTAACCATTAGCGGTGTAAGCAATGCTGAAGCACTGCATTATAAAAAAGACCACTTCGGCAATGAAATAGTAGATAAAGATGGTAAACCAATTCCTGTGGATTTTGTCAGCACGGGCAACAACCATCATGTGGCAATTTACAAAGATGAGGAAGGGAATTTACAAGAAAGAGTTGTTTCCCTGTTCGATGCTATTCAATTGGTAAATGTCGGGCTTCCTGTAATTGAAAAAGAATTTAACAAAGGGCTTGGCTGGGAATTCATGTTTACGATGAAGCAGAACGAATACTTTGTATTCCCCAACGAACAAGCACGATTTAATCCGAAAGAAATTAATTTGCTAAATCCTAAAAATAACAAACTGATAAGTCCGAATTTGTTTAGGGTTCAGAAGATTGCAACTAAGAATTATATGTTCAGGCATCATTTGGAGACCAACGTTGAAGAGAAAAAGGGATTAGTAAATATTGCTTATGTCAATATTAGAAGCACTAACCCATTACAAAATATTGTCAAAATTCGCATTAATCATATTGGCCAGATTGTAAAGGTGGGGGAATACTGATTTTAGAGTTAACGGATTTTAAAAAAATGTAATATGATCGTCTCTTGTTCTAACGATACAGAAAACAATAAGGTGAATGAGCTCGTTGTGTCCTACTCCGGCTCCAAAAAAATAACTGTCTCCAATTCACTTGAACAAGCTGAAGATTCCCAAATCCAATATTGGGCGGGGCTTACTCCAGAACAACGATTTGCAGAGTTTTATGAATTAATGAACCGCTTTTACACCTTCAAAAAGCCTGACTGGTCAACAATGAAAATTATCATTGACCATAAGTCTTAAAGAACATGCAACCCCGAAAACCATATCACCTATTCACCCATGCCAATGGCTTTGAGAACTTGTTTCAAAGCGAGGAGAACTATCGATATTTTCTTAGTCGATACAAAGATTTTATTCCTGCTGTAGCAGATACAATGGCGTGGTGCTTGATGCCCAACCATATTCATTTTTTAGTACGAATAAAAAATGAAAAAGAAATCGTTTCGCTTTATACCGAAAGGTATCCGGAAAAGGTGGCGAACGAAGCTTTCTTTCAAACTCTTCAAGGGTTCAAAACCCTTGAAGAGTTTGTCATCCGCCAGTTCGGCCACCTTTTCAACTCCTACACGCAAGCCTACAACAAAATGTACAAGCGAAGAGGTAGCCTTTTCATACACTCATTCAAACGTAAGGAAATTACCGATGATCAGTACTTCACGAAGATCATTCACTACATCCATGCTAACCCCGTTCATCATGGGTTCGTAAAAGAAATTCATCATTGGACCTGGAGTTCCTTTCATGACTGCCTGCAAAACAATTCTTCATTCACAAAATCAGAAGAAGTCATCAACTGGTTTGGCAACAAAGAACAATTTATCCTGTTTCATCAGCAACCCATCGTCAATCGTATACAAACTGAAATGGAGATATAAACTTCAAACACAATGATCAAACGCACCCTCTACTTCGGCAATCCTGCTTACCTGAGCAGGCGAAATGAACAGTTGGTAGTACGTCTGCCAGAGGTAGAGAAAAATGATACATTGCCCGAATCATTTAAAAAAGAAGCACAGGCCACCATTCCCATTGAAGATATTGGTGTGGTGATTCTTGATGAACAGCGATTGATCATTACGCAAAGTCTGATCGATGCCCTGCTTGAAAATAATGTTGCATTGATCACCTGCGACAAAACCCATCACCCTACCGGACTATTGCTCAATCTGGCCGGCAACAAACTTCAATCAGCAAAGTTCAAAGATCAACTCAACGCAAGCCAGCCTCAGATGAAGCAGCTTTGGCAACAAACCATTAAGGCCAAGCTATTCAATCAGGCACTCCTGCTTC
>Ga0187894_10005864_pt1 | contig 12295 bp, 14 predicted proteins | sample GBC1701081metaG_FD_136650 | JGI IMG/M metagenome (GOLD analysis project Ga0187894, IMG submission 136650) | White microbial mat communities from a lava cave in the Kipuka Kanohina Cave System on the Island of Hawaii, USA - GBC170108-1 metaG ... | reverse complement strand
TCGCTTCCGCCGGAGGGCAGTCGGTACCCTGTTCAGCTGGCGCGGAGGCGATGCGGTCGAGCGTGACGGAGCTTGCTCCGTAGCTTCGCGGACGGGTTGCAAGGGTTAGGTTCAATCCGGCAAATCCGCGAGGGGTAGTCCAGAGATCGTGCGAACAGCGCGATGTCCGCACGCCGCCGGCGATCCGTGCAGATGCGCGAACGGCGCTTCCGGGCGGAGCCGGCGTGGAAGAACGATCGCGGGGACGCGAGGCTTCTCGCTTTCCTTCTCCGTACGACGCGCTCCGCAAGGAGCGCACCAATTCCCGCGAGGCGAGCCTCGCGTCCCCGGCCCTCCCCAATGAATTAAACGGGGGGCCAGAAGCGAACCCGCAAAGCCGAAGGCTTGTGCGGCGTGTCGTGCTGGCTTTGCCGCAGGCGCGCCCGCCTGCTAAGGCCGCGGCAAGAAGAGGGAGCCTTCATGATCCGCACCGCCATCGCCGTCGCCGCACTCGCGCTTGCCGCCTGCGCTACGCCCGCCACGCAGTCCGCTGCCCCCGACGCCGCGCTCACCGCCGCCGTCGCCGGCGAGTGGCGCAAGGCGGAGGACCGCGCGCGCGACGATTATCGCAAGCCGGCCCAGGTGCTGGCCTTCTGGGGCCTCAAGCCGAACGCGACGGTGATCGAACTCATCCCGGGCGGCGGCTACTGGGTCGATATCCTCGCGCCCTACGCCAAAGCCACCGGCGGGCGGTACTTCGTCACCGCCGCCGATCTCACCAATCCAAATCTGTCGGAAGCGGCGCGCCGCAATCGCACCGCGTTCGAGCAGCGCGTCGCCAACACCGCCGTCTACGGCAATGTCACGCTGGTGAATTTCAGTGCGCAGTCGGGACCGCTTGGGCCCGACAACTCCGCCGATCTCGTGCTCACCTCGCGCAACGTCCACAACTGGATGGCGGCCGGCATCCTCGATCGCGTGCTTGGGCAGGCGTTTGCCGTGCTCAAGCCCGGCGGCGTTTTCGCCGTGGAAGAACATCGCGCCAATCCGGGCGAACAGGATCCGAAAGCCGAGAACGGCTACGTCACCGAGGCCTATGTCATCGCCGCTGCGGAGCGCGCCGGTTTCCGGCTCGCGCAGCGTTCCGAACTGCTCGCCAATCCGCGCGACACCAAGGACCACCCGTTCGGCGTGTGGACGTTGCCGCCGGTGAAGCGCACCGCGCCCGCGGGTCAGCCGGCCAATCCCGCGTTCGATCGCACGAAGTACGACGCCATCGGCGAAAGCGACCGCATGACCCTGCGCTTCGTCAAGCCGGGTTGACCCAGGACAGCGCGCGCACCGCCGTTTCGTTAGGCGCCCGCCGTTAGCCTGAGCGAGGCGCCGAGTTCGGCGGCGCGCAGCAGCGCGGCGCGCAGGGCGAGCGCCACGGCGGCCATCTCGAGCGGCTCTTCGCCGAGCGTCAGCCAGTGCTGGCGCATCTCATAGGTTTGTCCCGCGGGCGAGGCGAGCGACTGCGCATAGGCGGTCCAGTCGATGCCGTCGGCGCCGCGCAAGCCAAGCGCGCTTACAAACTCGTCGCGCGCCAGCGACTGGGCGATCTCGAAGCCGATCACGACGCCGACGTACAACGCGCCCGCCGCGAGCAGCCGGTTTCGGGTCGCTGCACTCTGGCGCAGCAGCCCCGGCGCGAGCAGCGCCACAACCGGCGCCAGGAACAGCGGATAGACCGCCCACCAGCTGATCGTGAAGACGCCGCGCCCGCCGGTGAGCGGCTTGCCGATGGCGCCGAACTGCTCGTGCAGGGCGACCGCTTCGTCCACCGCCAGAAACGCCGCCAGCGCCGCTGCTATCAGCCAGAAGCGGCGAATTGCGCGCTCGGGCTCGGCGGCGGCGACGAACGCGCCAGCGCCGGCGCAGGCGAGCAGCGCCAGCGCCGAGAAGAACGCCCCGGGCGCGGCTTCGCCGTCGAGGTCGAACAGCGCCTGCACCCGGTCGGCCGAGAACGGCCACACGTCCGGCAGCGCGACGACCGCCAGGAAGTGGCCCATCGCCAGCGCAATCACGATCCCCATGTGCCAAAGGAACACACGGGATGCTTGCAAACGCATGGTCCCCAAGACAACCTCGCTCAGGACGCAGCAAAGCGGCCCGGCGAACGTCATGCAACCGTCATGCGCGCCCGCGTTCAGGGCGCTTTCGCCTCGATGGAGAGCGCGTGCAGGCCGCCGACGAACTCGTCGGCGAGCGCTTCCGTCACCGCCCGGTGGCGCGCCAGGCGCGTCATGCCGGCGAACGTCGCCGAAACGATCCGCACCCTGAAATGCGTTTCGCCCTCCGGGCGTGCCCCGGCATGGCCGGCGTGGCGGTCGCTTTCGTCGATCACCTCCAGCGCCGAAGGCGCGAAAGATGTCGTCAACGAAGCCGCGATACGCTCCTTCCGGCTTGTCAATTCCTTGTTCGCAGTCCCGCTCACGCACATACTCCAGCAGCGATGGTCGATACCTTCGAATACCGCCCTCGGTTCGTCGATATCCGGGTCCACAAGCCCGAGACGGTGGACCGCGCACCGCACGAGCGGGCGTGCGACCAGATCGGCTGCCGCGGCGCCGGCCACCACCGGGCGCCCAAGCATCGCGGGGCCGAGCCCGACTACTGGTGGTTCTGCGCCAACCACGCCAGCGACTACAACCGCCGCTGGAACTACTTCGACGGCATGAGCGACGACCAACTGCGCGACTACGAAGCCGCCGAACGCACCGGCCATCGCCCGACATGGACCTTCCGCGCCGCCCGCGGGGACCGCATCTCCGCCGCCCGCTCAGGCTTCGAGCGCGGCCGCCGGATGGACCCGTTCAATCTCTTCCGGGACGGCAAGGCCGCGCAGCGGGACAGGGGCCCGCGCCACCGGCCGCTCGGGCGCCTGCACCTCATGGCGCTGGAAACCCTCGATCTCGACGAGCGCGCCGACGGCGCGGCGATCCGCACGCGCTACGCCGAACTGGTCAAGCGCTTCCACCCGGACTCCAACGGCGGCGACCGCACTGCCGAGGCGCGCCTGCACAAGGTCATCCGCGCCTACCAGACGCTGAAAAGCGCCCGTCTGGCCTAGCGGTCGTCGGCCCGCCCGAGCGCCATGGTCAGCCCAAGCCCCAGCGTCGTTCCGGTGTAGTCGCCCACGGCGACTCGAACGACGACACGCCTGCGGTGGCGACCAGCGCCACGTCGCCCCAAAGCGGCTGCGTCCGCTGCAGCATGGCGCCGACGTTGCCGCCCGACAGCGTGTCGTTGAGCTGCACGTTCGCCGGCGCGGTCTCTCCCGCGCTCAGCCAGAGCTGGGTCTTGCCCTTGCCGACGCGGTCATGGAGGCTGACGCTGGCGAGGTGTGCGTAGTAACCGTCGCCGCCCTCGGCTTCGGTCCGGGTCAGCCGGTATGCGAGCGAGCCGCGCTCGAAATAGCGGCGCACGCCCAGCGAGTAGAACGCCACCTCCTGGTCGGCGAAGTACTCCGCCCAGCGAAGGCCGAGCGTCGCCGTGGTCTTGTCCGCGACGCGGAGCGTGAAATCCTGCGCGATGTCGAGGCTGGCGAAGACCGGCGTGTCCTCGGCATCGAAAAGGCTCGTGCGGGTGGAGAAGCGGGGCGACCAGTCCACATACAGCGTACCCCGGACCCCGAACGCGGTGTCGTCGCCGCCGGGCAGGCTGCGCTCGCCGACCGTAGGGGCGATGAGCGCCGTCGTTTGGCGACCGCGCAGCTTCAGTTCTGCGGTCGCGGAATGGAAGTCGCCCCGGTTGTCGGTGTAGTCGCGAAACTCCGTGGCGACGGTGAGGGAAGGCGCCTCGGCCTTCGGCGTCGAATCTGCGGCCGCAGAGGACGCCGCGGCTACGGCGCCGAGCGCCATGCTTGCCCCGAACAGCGTCCGCTTCATCCTGCGGTCCCCCGATCACACCCGCTCGACGACTTGCTGCACGCGATAGCGGCCGGTGGGGTAGTTGCGGGCGACAGTCACCCGCGGTTCGAACATCGTATCCGCCGCAACCACGCGTCCCGGCAGGACGATCACCTGGATGCCAAGCGACGCGCGTGCGCCGATCCAGCACCCCAGTTTGTCCATACCGGTTAATATTTCCCTGTCGCCGTCGCGCACGGACACCTGCTGGCCGTCGAGCCGGTGGTTCGACGTGCGCACCAGCGCGCCGAGGTAGGCGTCCTCGTCCACCCGCGAGTCGGCGACGAAACAGAGCGGGCCGATGCTGACCCGGTCGGCGATGGCCGCCTGCTTGATCTCGGTGGCGAAGCCGATGCGCACGCCGTCGCCGATGAGCAGGGGCCCGCGCAGCATGGCGTGATTGCCGACGAGGCAATCGCTGCCGATGACCACTGGACCGCGCACGCGGGCGCCGGCGCAGAGGCGCGAGCGAGGGCCGACGACAACTGGGCCGGCGCTGTCGTCGATGACGGCGCCGGGCTCGATCGTCGCCGTCGCATCGATGCGGCTTGCCTTCGCGGCGCGCTTCACGCGCTCGGCGATGAGGGCGATGTCATCCCACCACATGGGCGTACCTCTGAGGCTTGTCGCGCTCGGGCTCGCGACCGGTGAAGAGGCCCCGCACACCGTGGACGAGCCAGATCGTGTAGGAGAGGACGACGTAGAACACCGCCGCCGGCGCCAGCGCGATCAGCCACGCGCGTCGGTGATGCAGCGCGCTCACCAGGCCGATCAGGCAGACGATGGCGAGCCACAGCAGGGGAAACAGAAGTCGCGGCACGTCGTGGACGCGACCTTCGAGCATATGGGGCGCAAGTCCGGCGACCATCGATGCGACCCCGGCCACGACCACAAGGAACATGGGCAGGATGCTGAACAGACCGAAACGCGTCGGCAGCAGCCGCCAGTGCAGCCGCATGCACACCGCATAGCCGATGATCCAGCGGCGCCAGCGCAGCCACTCGGAGCGCAGCGAATTGCACTCCTGCGAATAGACGATGCAGCGCGATGTCTGGCGCACGGTGTAGCCCTGCGCCACCAGCGACCAGGTGAGATCCAGATCCTCCACCTTGGTGCGGTCGGAGAACGGCACCTCGCGCAGCACCTCGGCGCGGAAGAGACCGCAGGCGCCCGACACCAGGAACGGCGCGCCGCCGACGATCTGCTGGAAGGTGCGCTTCAGCACGATCATCGGCAGCTTCACGGTCGCGCGGATGTGCGGCAACAGACCGGCGCCCGCGAGGTTGGAGGAGGGCACGCCGCCCACCGCGTCGGCGCCACGCTCCATCTCGGCGATCATGTAGCCAAGCCCGTCGCCCTCGGGCGGCAGATAGGTGTCGGCGTCGGTCAGGAACACGTAGGGCGCCGTGGCGCGCGCCAGGCCCGCCATCAGCGCGCCGCCCTTGCCGGTGTTCTTCTGGTGGACGACGATGAGCCGGCGATGTTTGAGCGCCAGCCTGCAGAGGATCGACGTCGTGTCGTCTTTCGAGCCGTCGTTCACGACGATGACCCGGTTGAAGTAGGGGTTCTTCAGCAGCACATCGAGCGCCGCCTCGATGCACAGCTCTTCATTGTAGGCCGGCACGATCGCATCGATGCAGCCATGCGTGCACGACGGCGGCCGACGCCAGCGTGCGATCAGCCAGACAAGCGCGACCGCCGCGACACCAGGAAAAACAGGGTCTTCACCGGCGCCTCAGAGCACCAGCTTGTATGGGATGAACCCTTCGGAGGCGCCGAGCTGAACCTGCACGCCGCGGAAGCACGCCGCGCTGCGCACCTTCTCCTCCTGCATGTAGAGCCGCGAGCCCTGGCTCCGGTGGCAGTTGAGCGCGCGGACCTTGGCCTCCAGATGCTCCTCGATCCGCTCGAACACGGTCGGCGTAAAGTTCGGATAGCAACTCGGCGTCTCGTAGCCGAGCAGCTGGGGCACGTCGCGGCACGCCACCGCCGATGCTTCGTAGACTGCGCGGTGATCCTGGTGACGGTCGTACTGGAACATCGTGTAGACGCGATCGGGCCTGAATTCGCGGACGTGTTCGTCGAGCGTCGCGATCATCTCATTGAGGCTGTAGGCGAGGCGGGTGTCCTCGAAATCGTAGATCGCCACATCGCGCACGCCCAGAACGGCCAGCGCCGCGTAGGACTCGCGCTCGCGGTCGTCGTCGGCGACCGCGCCCCGCCGGCCCTTGGAGAAAATCACCGCCCTTACGCGCGCGCCACCCGCCGCCAGCTTGGCCAGCGCGCCGCCGCAGCCCAGTTCGATGTCGTCGGGGTGTGCGCCGACGGCCAGAACGGCCAGCCGCCCGTCGGTCTGCTCAAGGTCGCCGAACGCCACGTCATTCTCCCACCGGGGTCATTCCGCCCCAGCGAGATCATGCAATACTTCCCTTCAAGGGCCATTGAAGGATAATACAAATATATACTGAAAATGTGCATTGTGCGCTCTGGAAACACTTGAGAAAGCAATTGCGTTTGCTGGTCATCAATCAATCTTGAGATGGAATTACTTGCCGGCGTCCCCCCGGCGTCCGCGAGCGCGGATCGTCACACCGGCGTGGCGAGCGCGCCGCGAAGCGCTATGGTGCGGTGCAACGAGCCCCTTTGAGAGCCCACGATGACCGTCGCCGACGATCTCCTCACCATGAAGCCCGACAAGACCGTCTCCGCCAGGGAGTTCGGCGTCGCCTCCGACATGAAGGTCCCGAAGTTTTCGCAGCGCACCGAGTATGTGCCGGATATCGACGACGCGTACCGCTTCGATCCGCAGACGACGCTCGCGATCCTCGCCGGCTTTGCCCACAACCGCCGCGTCATGGTCCAGGGCTACCACGGCACCGGCAAGTCCACGCACGTGGAGCAGGTGGCAGCGCGGCTCAACTGGCCGATGGTGCGGGTGAACCTCGACAGCCACGTCAGCCGCATCGATCTCGTCGGCAAGGACGCCATCGTGCTGAAGGACGGCAAGCAGGTCACCGAATTCCGCGAAGGCATGCTGCCGTGGGCGCTGCAGCGACCGGTGGCGATCTGCTTCGACGAGTATGACGCGGGCCGGCCGGACGTGATGTTCGTCATCCAGCGCGTGCTGGAAGCGTCGGGCAAACTCACGCTGCTCGACCAGAACCGCGTGATCAGCGCCCACCCGCAGTTTCGCCTGTTCTCGACGACGAACACCGTCGGCCTCGGCGACACCACCGGGCTCTATCACGGCACGCAGCAGATCAACCAGGGCCAGATGGACCGCTGGTCGATCGTGACGACGCTCAACTATCTCGAGCATGACGCGGAAGCGGAGATCGTGCTCGCAAAGGCCGGCAAGAGCTACGACAACGCCGATGGCAAGAAGACCATCATGGCCATGGTGCGTGTCGCCGACATGACGCGCAACGCCTTCATGAACGGCGACATCTCCACCGTCATGAGCCCGCGCACGGTCATCACCTGGGCGCAGAACGCGGAGATCTTCGGCGACATCGGCCTGGCGTTCCGCATGACGTTCTTGAACAAATGCGATGAGCTTGAACGCCCGACTGTGGCGGAGTTCTATCAGCGATGCTTCGGCGCGGATTTGCCGGAGGCGGCGACGCGGGTGAAGGTGGCTTGAGCCGTTGGCCGGACTGCCACATGCCGCCAAGGCGTTCGTCCCTGATGAGAAGTTTGCGCTCTACCTTGTCCCGACGCACAAGGTCGGCGGCCCGAAGCTGAAGTTCCTGGAGTCGTTCGGCTTCGACCGAGCGGATCGCGAGGCGATGCGGACGGCGCTGATCGCTCACGCTGGCGCGTGGGAAGCGGCTGTCATTCCGACGCCATTTGGCGTAAAGTACGAAGTCGATGGCCCATTGACGACGCCGTCCGGCGTCGAGCCATGGGTGCGAACCGTGTGGCACATCGACGACGGCGCGGCCGATCCGCGGTTCGTCACACTGAAGCCGTTGACGAGGCCGAGATGAGTGCGATCAAGGAGCACGGTTATGCCGTCGTGATACGCGATCTTCCCGATGTGGGGCTTCGCGCCGGAGACGTGGGCGTCGTGGTCGATGTGCACCTGCGACCCGGATCGGGCGACGCTATCGGCTACATTCTGGAGACGTTTACCGTCGACGGCGAAGGCATCGACACCTTCTCGGTGCCGGCTGATGCAGTCCGCGCCACTACGGATCGCGACATGGCAAGCGCGCGGCCGGTTGCAGCGGAGTAGCAGGTAACTTCGCTGGACTGTTGCGGAGTTCCACCGGCTCTGCTGTACGCCGTGACATGGGTGGCTTGATTCGGTTTGGAGAGGGCACTTGACCACTTGATTGGGAGCGCGTCGAACAGGCGCGCAGGGTGCGGTCCAACGGACAGCTTCCCGCTTCCGTGGGGGCAACGGTAGACCCAACCCCGACAACTCCAGAGGCGCAATTTGTCGAGTGCAAGCGTGAGGCCGACTTTCGTCTGACCAAGCTCCGGGAGTTTGTTGCGAACTCAAGCTTGGACCATGGCGATGACGTTCAGCATTTGCAGAGTTTGGTCGATCAGTTCGTAGAACAGTTTCGGCGATACGCCACTTTACGCAGAGTCTTGAGGAGGCGCGGACAAGGCGCCCACGATTGAGGCAGATCTCATGCTGGCGCGTTCAGGGTGCCGGCAGCGCCACCAGCGCATCCAGCGCCTCCCGCGTCGAGCCGATGTCGCCGTCCCAGTAGCCGACGATCGTGTCGCGGTTCAGGTCGATCCACTGCTGCGCCAGCGCGAGGTGTTCGGCGGAGAGCGTGCCGGCGACGACGCGCACATCGGGCCGCACCGAGAGCGAGGCGACGAAGTCGCGCGCCTTCGGCCCGCCCGCCACCTTCACGCGCACGTCGTGGCGCGCGCGGCCGCGTTCGGAGATGTAGACGACGAACGGCAGGCCGGTCTCGGCAGGAAACACGTTCGCCATCTCGAACGTCGCCCCGTCCTCGCCTGCCTCGACGCCGAGAAGTTCTTCGGTGTCCATGACATGTCCGTACCACAACGACGCTGGCGCTGAAAGCGGGCGCGCCGAGGCGGGATCGAGTCCAACGCCGCAATTGCGCTGCGCTCCATCCGCCCTACGGTGAACGCATGACGGACCACATCACCATCCGCTCCGACATCGATGGCGCATCTCTGCGCTTGTGGCGCTGGAGCGCAGCCGGCACGCCCCGCGGCGCCGTGCTCATCGCGCATGGCCTCGCCGAGCACGGCCGGCGCTACGCGCGGTTCGCGGCGGCGCTGAATGCGCGCGGGTTCCATGTCTGGGCGATCGATCATCGCGGGCATGGGGTGTCGATGGTGGAGACGCCGGGCGCATTCGAATGGCCAGCGCTTGTCGCCGACGTGGCGCAGGCGGGGCGGTTGTTGCGCGAGACCTATCGCGACCTCCCGCGCATTCTCTTCGGCCATAGCCTCGGGTCGTTCGCGGCGCAGGGCGTGCTGCTGGATCACGATGCTGACTTCGCCGCCGCCATCTTCTCCGGATCGAGCGATCTGCCGGCGATGGCCGAGCTTGCCGCGTCCGGCGCCGATGTCTCGTTCGCGGCGTTCAACGCCGCGTTCGCGCCGAACCGCACGGCGTTCGACTGGCTCTCGCGCGACGAGAGGGAAGTGGACGCCTACGTTGCCGATCCGCTTTGCGGCTTCGATGCGCCGCCGGAGTCGGTGCTCTCGCTCATGGCTTGCGCGCCGCGCCTCGCCGATCCGGGCGCGTATGCGCGCGTGCGCAAGGGGCTGCCGCTGCTCATTCTTTCCGGCGACGCCGATCCGCTGATCGGCGGCGGCGCGCTCTTCGAGCGGCTCGCCGACCGTTGGCGCGCGGCGGGCGCCGATGTGACGACGCGGCTCTACGCCGGCGGACGCCACGAGATGCTCAACGAGACCGACCGCGACGAGGTCACCGCCGATATCGTCGCGTGGCTCGATCGCTCTCTCGCCTGACGGCGGCGCCGCGATGGTGAAGGCGTTACGCCGCCGCGCTGTCGCGTGCGCTGACGCGCGCATGCCACGCGCGCAGCGTCGTGCACTCTGCCGGCATCTCCAGCCCGGTGAACGCCGCAAAGTCCACCGTCGTCAGCGCCACGATGTCGGCCATGGAGTACGCATCGCCGGCGAGAAACGCGCGGCCGGCGATCTCGCGATCGAGCCAGCGGCAGCCGCCGGCGTAGTGCTCGCGGTTGCTCTCGCCGAAGTCCTTGAACTGCGTCAGCAGCGCGGCGGTCAGCGGATGGGCGTGGCGCCAGAACATCCCGACGGGCGTCATGATCTGGAACTCCACGCGGCGGATCGTCATGTCGATGCGCGCCGCCTCCAGCGCATCGGCGCCGAACATCGGCGGGGCAGGGTGCAGCGTATCGAGATAGCGGCAGATCGAGACGCTCTCGGAGATCGTCGTCCCGTCGTCGAGTTCGAGCGTCGGCACCTGGCCGAGCGAATTGCGCGCCTTGTGCTCGGGCGCCTTGTGCTCGCGCTTCCTGAGGTTCACCCGCACGCGCGGCACGTCGATGCCTTTCTCGGCGAGAAAGATGCGCACGCGCCGCGGGTTCGGCGCGGGATTGGCTTCGTCGTAGAGGATCATGGCTTGGGAAAAAGCAGCGAGCGGGCTGCAGCGCAAGCGCCCGCCGGTTTGTCCGGAGCCCGGTCGGCGGTATAGCATCGGGCAGGCGCAGCATCTTGCCGCGCGAGCGGAGGGACTATGGTGGGTCGGACGATGCTTGCGACGGCGCTGGCGATGGGCCTGGCGTTCGCGTCGAGCGCCTGGGCGCAAGCCCCCGGGAGCCAGAATTTTCAGGTCAGCGTGACCGGCTCGCGCGTGTCGGCGGAGGCCTATGGCCGGCTTCCGACCGTGTCCGATGCGGCGATCTCGCCGGACGGGCGGCGCGTCGCGCTCGCGGAGGCCAACCTTGCGGGGCTTGCCTGGATTACCGTCGTCAACCTCGACAATCCCGCCGAGCGCGCGACCTTCGGGCTGCCGAGCCAGACGCAGTTGCGCGCGGTCGGCTGGATCGACGACCGCTACGTTTCGTTCGTCGTCGACCGCACCTATCGCACGGACCAGATCCGGCTGCCGGCGGGCATGTCGTGGCGCGGCCCCTCGCGCCGCGTCGATATTTTCCGGGCCGGCGCGATCAATCTTGCGACCGGCAATCCGCGCATGCTGTTCACCGATCCCGAGAACGAGTGGGCCGACTGGGGCGCTGCCCTGATCGCGCCGATCGCCGACGACCCCGGCCATGTCCGGCTGATCGGCGGCAACACCAACCTCGATCGCGGCAACGCCGCGATCTATCGCGTCGATCTGCAGTCGGGGCGCTCGCACCGGCTGACGCCGAACGGCACCACTCTCGACACCATCGACTTTGAACTCGACGAAAAGGGCCAGCCGGCCGTCCGCCTCGACTCCCACCGCGAAAGCAATCGCTGGGGCGTCTTCACCTATGACGGGGCGACGCCGCGTGCATTGCTCGAAGGCGTATCGGTGACCGGCGCGCCGCCGTCGGTGGCGGGCGTGCTGCCGGACGGGCGGGTGGCGCTGCTCATGGTGAGCGACGACAACGTCGGCTTCTACACGCTGAATGCCTATCACCGCACCACCGGCGCCCAGGAGACCTTGCTGGCGCGCGAGGGGCTCGACGTCGCGGGCGCCATCCAGGATCCGTGGACGCGGCATGTCGTCGGCGCAGCGTGGATCGCGGACGAGGTGCAGCGCATCTACTTTCAGCCGGACCTGCAGCGCGTCCACGATGCGGCGGTCGCGGCGCTTGGCGGCGCGGTCGAGCTGAGCAGCTGGTCGCGGGACCGGAGCCGGTTTGTCGTCTACGCCGAGCGCGGCATGGACGGGGGCGCGTTCTACCTGTTCACGCCCGCCGCCAACACCATGCGCCGGTTGGCGATGCGCTATCCGGAACTGGCCAGTCGCGCCGACGGCGAGCGTCAGGCGATCAAGTATCGCGCGCGCGACGGCGTGCGCATTCCCGCGATCCTGACGTTGCCGGCAGGCGCACGCACGAACTTGCCGCTCGTGCTGTTGCCGCATGGCGGGCCGCACGGCGTCCGCGACGACCTGAGCTTCGACTGGTGGGCGGCGTTCCTGGTCTCGCGCGGATATGCGGTGCTGCAGCCGAACTATCGCGGCTCCGGCGGCTACGGCAGGGCCTGGCAAAAGGCCGGCTATCGCCAGTGGGCCGGTCTGATGCAGCGCGATCTCGAAGACGGCGTCGATGCGCTCGCCAAGTCCGGCATCGTCGATCCGGCCCGCGTCTGCATCGTGGGCGCCTCCTATGGCGGCTACGCCGCGCTCGTGGGCGCCGCCATGACGCCGACGCGCTACAAGT
>Ga0187894_10005863_pt1 | contig 12295 bp, 8 predicted proteins | sample GBC1701081metaG_FD_136650 | JGI IMG/M metagenome (GOLD analysis project Ga0187894, IMG submission 136650) | White microbial mat communities from a lava cave in the Kipuka Kanohina Cave System on the Island of Hawaii, USA - GBC170108-1 metaG ... | reverse complement strand
TCGCACGCCGATCGATCCGGTTCGCGGCAACTACAACGCAGTCGGTCGTGGATTCTTCGAACCGACTGAGAGTGACAACTGGAAATGGGACATCAACACCCAGAAGGTCTGGAACCGCTGGGGGCAGCACACGCTTGGTCTTGGCTACACTTACCAACGTTCGCTTTACTCAGGCAGCCGAGAGCGTAGTGGACCACGTTATCCGATTCCGACTACAAACGTGATTGGAACACCCGCGGATGAACTCGGTATTCCTGACTTTGCAGCCGGACAGTTGTTCAACGTGCAGTTTCGCCTGCGGGCGCAGGCTGATACGTGCACGCTGTGTCCGTTATTCAACGTTCGCGGCACGCAGGTGCCGGTGTCGTTGCAGGTCTTCCGTGGCGAGTTTGGCCCACCAGACTTCAACACGCGCGCGAACTACAACGCGTACTATGCGCAAGACACGTGGCGCATCAACCGTTACGTCACGGCCCTGCTTGGTCTAAGAAGCGAACAGGAGAGGCTCATCGGCAGTCCAAACTCAGTGACTGGTGATCGCTATGCTTACAGCTTCACGGATCAATGGGCGCCGCGGCTTGGTGTCACCGTCGATCCGACGGGCAAAGGCAACATCAAGTTGTATTACAACTATGGCCGCTTCTTCGAATTCCTGCCGCTCGACGCTGCGGAGCGTTCGCTGTCGCAGGAGCTCGACTTCCTCGGCGCTCGCTTCGCTCCGGCGTTTACGGTCAACGCCGCAGGTCAACGCATCGTTACGCTCGACGCCAACGGTGCACCGATACCGGTGATTGATGCCGCTCACCTGCTCAGCGGTGCTGAAGCTGCCGGTGGATTGACGAATGCGATCACGGTCTCCGCATCCGATCTCAGCGCCATCACTGCCGGCACGAAACTCGGTTTCCAGGATGAGCACATCATCGGCGCCGACTTCCAGTTGCCGAAAAACTTCGTGCTTTCGGTTCGTTATCAATTTCGAAACCTGAAGCGCGTGGTGGAAGACATGGCGGTGCTGTCGCCGGAAGCGGCGCTCGCCGGCATCACGCAGACGTACTTCATCGGCAATCCGAGTTCACGGCTCGACGCTGCGACTAACTTGCAGCAGTTCACGTTCCCGCTCGGCGGCACACCGCCTGCGGGATGCACGTCGGGGATTGTCTCGGAGGTTGCGGATCCGGTTACGGGAGTACCGATCGGAAACGTGTGTTTTGGCAGCGTAGGCATCGATCCGATCACGGGCGCTTCGATCAACATTCCGGACGGCATTCCTGACGGCTTCCCGAATCCGATCAGGAAGTACAAAGCGTTTGAGTTTGAGTTGAACAAGCGTTTCAGCGACAACTGGCAACTGCTTTCGAACTTCCGCATCGCCTCGTTGCGCGGCAACTACGAAGGCCACCTGCGTAATGACAATGGTCAAACTGATCCCGGCATCAGTTCGCTATTCGATTTCACGGCAGGAGACTTCAACTTGCTTGGCGATCAATTCGCGGTAGGTGCTTTGAATACCGACCGCCGGTTTGTCTCGAACATCTATGGCAGCTACGGCTTCAGCCGCGATCGTACCGGTTTCGGAGGTCGCTTCCTGCAAGGGCTGAATCTTGGCCTGGGTTTCCACATGGAGTCGGGCATTCCGATCAGCGAGTATCTGCCGCATCCGGTTTATTTGAATGCTGGTGAGATTCCCGTTGGTGGGCGCGGTAAGCTCGGACGCACGCCGTTTTACCCACAGCTCGATCTCCACGCGGACTATCCGTGGGTAATCAACGAGCGCGCGCGAGTCAGCTTCATCGCCGACTTCTTCAACGTTACAAACAACCGGCGCTTGCGCTTGCCGGATCAATTTCGCCAACTCGATCTTGGCGAGAACAACCCCGACTTTCTCCAGCCGTCGATTATCAATCTGACGTCTGGATTCCATTTGCCTTTCTCCGTTCGGTTGGGATCTCGGTTTGAATTTTAGAGCTTTACAAAGGAGAGGTGTTTTAAGGGAGGGAACCTATTTCCTCCCTTTTTTGTTTGCAGTAGAATGCGCCTTGCATCTTCCACCCGCAGCGGCACGCCAACCTAAGAATTGGGAGACAACAACATGAGCAGCATGAGAATACGTTTGCTGTTATCGAGCATCGTTGCGATAACTCTCTATCATTTTGTGAGCGTTGCGCAGGTACAGACCGGGCCTTCGCCGGCCACGGTGGAGATTCATGGCCAGGTGCGTTTTGCGGAGGGAGGCAAACCGGCGGCGAATGTTGTCGTGCGGCTCGAGAGTTACGACGGTGGCGGATCGATCACGGAAGCGTTCACGGATCGGTTGGGAAAGTTCAGGTTTACTTCAATACCCGCGGCAATGTATTCGGTGCGTGTGCGGCAGTCAGGATATCGCGACGCGCAGCAAACCGTCGACATGACGACGACCTCGAGTGGTTTGGTGATGCTTCAGCTTACGCGCGACCCTTCGGCTGCTTCGACGAATTCGACGGTCGTCGGCAGCATCGACGCGACGGTGCCCGCGGCGGCGCAAAAAGAGTTTGACAAAGGTGTAGCCGCGCTGGCGGAGGGCGGGAAAGAGAAGACCGCGTTTGCCGCGAAGTGTTTTGAAAAAGCGGTGACGATTCATCCGCCGTTTGTGGAGGCGCGGTTGAAACTCGGCACTGCTTACATGGATCTCGGGCAGTGGGACAAAGCGGAGCAGGCGCTGCTGGCGACGATCGAAGCCGAGCCGCGTGCTTTTAATGCGTTGTTTGCGTTGGGTGAAGTGTATTTGCGGCAAAACAAGCTTGCTGAAGCCGAGAAAGCTCTGGCGAAAGGGCTCACGATTCAGGATCAATCTTATTTAGGTCATCTCGGACTGGCGCGCGTCTATTGGGAGAAGGCGCGCGTGATCAAAGACCTTGCGGAAGCGAAACCGTCGTTGGAGAAGTCTTATGAAGAAGTGAAGCGCGCGTTGAACTTGAACCCGCAACTCGCGGGTGCGCATTTGTTGAAAGGCAATCTGCTGCTGCGCGTCTCGCGCACTGCTGATGCGCTGGTTGAATTTGACCAATACCTCCGCCTCGAACCCAACGGCCCCTTCGCCTGGGAAACACGTGCACTGGTCGAGCGGATCAAGAAGGCCACGTCGAAAGGGTGAGCGGACGTTTCTACGTTTGCGAGACGAACCGATCAACAACTTCCTGTAAATCACTTCGAAATTCATCGCGCAGTTCAGTCCGCCGGATCAAAAAACCAACTTCGCCCGTGTATCGTACGCGAAGGTGTTTTCTAACAAACCAGGTTCTGCCACGACGTTCGTTCTGATCCTGTAGCTTCACTGCTACGGGTTTGAGGGTGAAGTCAACATTTACCGCACGCAGCTGTTCGTGGAGTCTCCACTCCATGCAGGTTTCCAAACACAACTCGCGCAATTCAGACGCCTTCTCGATTCCGAGTCTGCTGGTCCAACGGTTCGTTGAATAGCATTTGGCTAACTTGCTTCGCCCCGGATTTTCGATTGGCCGTTCCAACTCGCAGACTTCGTCAAGTTTATAAACCATGTGTGGTTCATCTGGACGACCCCGCGGAAGCCAGGGCGTGTCGATCTCATGGCGCTTTTTGAGATCAAAGTTTTTCACCGCGGCCCAGTGAGTCACTGCCCCCGGTGTCCGAATCGATCGCGGCGAGTAGATAGCTACCCATCGAGCAGCAAATTGACGCGGCCGGCGGGGAGTTAAAGGCGTGTAGTAGCAGCGTCTCGACTTTATCCAATCAAGATGTTCGCGAGCTTTGCGCCGCAGCGTACCGACAAACACTAATTCCTTTTCGGCTTCCTGCCAGGCTCGCAGTTGTTCGAGAGACGCGTACGGAATCGTGCTTTCCGCGGTTTCCCATCCTTCGCGCTTCAGGACTGTTCGTAACCATTCTTCGACGTATCGAGTTTCGCTCGGAAGGAACGGAATCGCTCCGATGCCCACTTTCTCCAGCTTCAACCAGAGATTACTACTACGAAATCGATCCTCGACGTCAACATACGGGAAGAGCGCAACGCCTTCGACCACCGTACGTTTTAGAGCTTTCGACCTTGGTCCATCTTGTCCTGTCTCATCCAGGATTGCATCGCGGTAACGGTGAAGCGCGTCGATTGTCGCTTGCGGCGGCCCGGGAGATCCGAATTCCTTTACATAGCCAGGGGACGTCTCAATGCGGTATTTAGCGTCGAAGACAAGCCGCATTGTAGACAAGCCGGAATATTGAAGCGTCAATACCACGTCCGGCTCTTGCGCATGTATGAAAGCATCACCGCTGTACTTAGGGTTGTAAGCCAATTCCAGACTGCGGTCGTCTTTGGAAAAGTTTATGGTTCGCGCCGTTCCTCTTTGCAGTCGCACGCGCAACCCGTTCTGCGTGATCGAAAAGAGCTCACGCACCGGTATTTTTTGGCCGATAATCCTGGCGACGAGATGAACGAGCGTGAGATAGCACCAGTATTCATACAAACGATGAATGTCCTTCACTGAAAGTCCCACAGGACCACCATCAACGCGCAACCCTTGTAGTAGGATCAGGCACGCTTGAGAAGCTTCACGATAACCTGCTTGCGCTTGTAGCGTGAGCGAACTGAATCCGGCAGGCGCAGATCCTTTAGCCAGTGCAATAGGCGCGAGTCTTTGGAGTGCGGCTATGCGAGTCTCGAGTTGCGTGATCTCCTCAAGAATGCGGCGGCCGCGAGGGTTACGTTGCGCTCCACTCTTACGTTCTTCTGAATGAATCTCCGCCAGGGTTCGACGAATCCGAGTCAATTGAGAAGCCAGCCAACAATGTTCGGGAGTATCCCACGTTATTTGGGTGCGTAATTCGGGTAAGCGGCTGTGCAGCACCAGTCCCGAAGCTGTTTTTGATTTCGGCCCGTGGCCCTTACCCTGCGCGGCCATTCTTGAAGTCGTAGCATCAGGGCGCCGCAGTTTTTCAATTCTGGTCAATAAACGCTCGCGACGGAGGCCATGGTGCGGGTGCTGTTCGATGTAATGAAGTCCGCGCTCCAGATCGTCGACTACATGTCGCAGCAAAAGGATCCATTCGAGTTTCGTGGGGTTTTGTGAGTCGGTGGCAAAACCTAACTTGAACGTCGATCGCAAGTATTCGAGAACCAGGCCCGCGAGAATTTCCTGTAGGTCTGCGAGCAGGATGTTGTAGTCGGCGGCATAGTCGAGTTTGCTGGGAAACACCTCGATCTCGAAGTCATATTCGGCCTTGCCTTCGACGTAAATGGAAAAGCGACTGCGACCTATTTGACTGTGAAAGTTTATCGTACCGTGGAGGATCCTGCCGTCTTCCTCTGCATTCAGACCCCTAAGAATGATTGGGTCGCGGTGCCGGAGTTCCACCGGTCGCTGGTTTGTGCTGCGGAGAAGCAGGTTGTAAGAGGTTTCTTCGTACAGACGTGGTCCAACCTGGACTTCAAGGTTGTTCGCAATCTCAACAGGCAAGCCTGGACGCCAGATCTCGATGAGCTTAGTTGCTTCATTAACCAGTGAGATTGCGAGGCGTCCTTCGGATCGAGTTAATTCCGGATCTAACTCAGATCGCGAAGCAAGGTTCAGGCTCAGGTGTGTTTGTTCAGTTTTGATCCGGAAGATCTTATTAGTCACGATTAATCACAACCAGTAAGACGTAGATTCAGTTGCCCGTAGTCGCTGCCACATCAGACACAGTCGTGCGGCCAGTCGAGGATATTTGCCATTCGGGAATGAGGAGGGCCGGCCCGCGTTTTCCCAGGGTTCCAGTATTGGGTCGACCTCGTCGTCTGATTCCAGCGGGATTCCCGTCACCGCCCACCCCAAGAGACCCGAGACACAGCTCTTGATCGCCTCACCCCTACCCATGATTCGAGGCAGGATCTTCATCTGTAGAGCAAGATCCAACGGATCGACTGCATGGCCCTCACTATCTACAAACGCGTCAGAAACCTGTCGTGCGTGCAATAGATAAAACGCAACTTCGTCGCGAGTGCGGTAGCCGACTTGTAATTGAGGCGGCGCCAGGAGAAGGTTAATAGCTTGCAGCGCACCAATAGCGCGATCGATTGCCGACAGTTGTTCCTCAGTGGGATTGACGAGTTCACGTAATCGAATGCCGAGTGGGTGCCACGCTCTTACGGGCCATGTGGAAACCTTGCGATCCGTGGCAACGATATTGTTCCTTGGTTTCCATTGCGCAAGGTTTACTTCGGAGAGTTCGATGGTGAAGGCACGATCGAGCACCTTACGACTAAAGAGGTAAGTGGTTTCGTCCATATTGACGGTGCCGACAATGGCGAGGTTTTCGGAAATCGCTACTTCGCCCCATTCGGCATCCGCTTCTTTTAGAGTCTGACTCAGAAGTGGACCCGTTCGATAGCCCCCGTTCTTCTGCCGCGTACGTTTTTCAATTCCGCTGAGAATTTCTGCGAAATAATGTTCAACTCGCGCGAGATTCATCTCGTCGAGGACGCACGTAAAGAACTGATCAGCATTAGCTGATGCCTCATGAGCCATTTCGAGCACTGGTCCAGGGCGAAAATTACGTTCGATGTCGATGTAACCGAGCACCTCGGCACTGTCTGTCCAGTCTGGCCGAACAGGCAGCATCTTCGCCTTGCCGCCGGTTGCTTCCGCAACCAACGCCGCAAGTTTCGACTTACCGGTGCCGGTTATGCCGGCCAGGATGACGAATGGTTTTGTGCGGAGGGCGGTTATGTATTGAGCGATCTGCCAGGGCTCGTAAATGAAATCTTGATCTGCGATGTAGTCGATAACTTCATGTATGGCTGACGCAATCTGGAAGTTTTCGTGTGGCGGACCAGATGTGATCGTCGCGCGAGATGGCTCTAGCCTGCGGAAAGGTTGTTGCTCCAAACATTCGTCATAGGTGACCAGAAGTTTTTCCAGGTCACCGAGTAATTCGGCGTCATTCGGTATTGCGCCTCGGTGATAGAATTTGTAGCCGATGATCGAGGCCTCATAGTCCTTTTCCGGCCCCACGCTCATGTACAGATCGACTCTGTCGTCAAACGCGAATCCGTTGCCGTCAAGAGCGTGCAATGACGGAGTATCGCGCCGCAGCTGTTCGCCACGCTCGCGTAAGATTCGTCTGCTTTCCGGCGTGCCGTGCTTTTCTTTGAGGAGACCGATTCCCTGGTTGAGCGCCAGATAAACGCCGGAACCATCTTCGCGAAAGAGATAAACGGGATACAGGCCGTCTTGAGTTGAGCTGGTCTCCCGAATGTCGGGGAAGGCGATCCATGGCAAGCGGGTCCAGTTCCCTTTGCCGACACTCCACTTTACTCTTACATTGGGATGACTGCTTACGTGGGTCTCAAAGTGAGCGGAGAGATCTTCAAAGACTTTCCAGAGTGCGTGCTCGCGCCCGAAAGGCTTAAACCTGGCCCGTAAGTAATTCGACAGAATGTTATCAAACGCATTTTTGATGTATGTCTTAGACTTTCGGGCCATAGTCATGCGAGGGGCTGCGCTATGCTAACCGAGATACGAACAGGTGTCCACTGTTGGGAGTGGAGCATGAATAAAGTGATACGGACACTCGCATTTGTTTTAGTCTGTTGTGCCGTTGCGGCGGCGCAGGAGGTTGACCCGGATGATGTGATCCGGGTGAAGACCACGCTGGTGAATTCGCCGGTGTTGGTGATTGGGCGTGATGGGAAGTATGTGCCGAATCTAAGGCGCGAGGATTTTGAGGTTTTTGAAAGTGGCGTCAAACAGGAGATCGCTTACTTCGCGCCGGTCGAGAATCCGTTTACCGTTGCGATACTGATCGACACCAGCCGTTCCGCGCTGTTTGATTTACAGGATATTCAGGAAGCAGCGATCGCGTTTGTCGAGAAGATGCGGCCAAACGATCGCGCGCTGGTAGTGACATTTTCAAACGACGTCACCGTGCTCGCCGAACCGACCAGCGATCATGAAGCGCTGCGAAACGCGATTCGCAGTGCGCGTCCCGGTGGAAACACGCGCGTTTACGACGCGATCAAGTCTGTGCTGAGTGAGAAGCTCGCGCGTGTCGAGGGTCGTACGGCGTTGGTCCTGTTCACGGATGGTGTCGATAACGACAGCCGCAACGCCACGTTTGAAAGCGCTTTGCAGCAAGCCACACGGACCGAAGCGCTCATCTATCCGGTGCAGTTCAGCACCTACGACTACATCAAAGCGCGTTCGCCCTCAACTGAGTTTAAGCCACCGGAAGGCAGTGGTTTTAGCGAACAGGACTATCAACGCGCAGACGTTTTCCTGCACCAGCTTGCTGAAACAGCCGGCACAGGCGTCTACCCCGCGTTTGACATCAGCGACCTCGAGCGCGCGATTGCGAGCATCGTCGACGAGCTGCATAACGAATACAGCATCGGTTACTACCCGCGCACGAAGGGACAACCGGGCGAAACGCGCACGGTCGAGGTGCGCGTGAGTCATCCGCAACTTGTGGTGCGTGCGCGCAGCGGTTACGTAGTGGACCAATCAGGCGCTGTCGTGCGCACGCCGAAGAAGGAAACTACTGCTGCTCCAGCGCTCGACTCGAGCGGCTCGATTCCCGTATCGAGACCACCCGAGACTTCGCCAACCGACGGACGCTGGATCTGCAAGGGACCAGATGCGCCGTCAGACTACGCGGTCGTGCAAGAAGGCGTCGTTTCACATTGCCCACCGAGCAAAAGACCAAACGATCAAACGAACGCGTGGTTGATCAGGAAGCCTGGTCCAACAGCGGTGCTGTGCAAGGGATTCGTGATGCTGAATGGTCGTGAAGTCGCAGGCGCGCCCGTGCCCGCGGGTTATGTGGTTACCGGCGAAGTGAAATCGATTAAGTGTTCGCCCAGCAGCAACGCCGCCGTCACAGCAAACGCGTGGGAGATACGTTTGCCGAGTCAAAACGACGTCGTTTGCAAAGGCTTTCCGCTGCCGCGTGGCTTTGTCGTCGCGGAAGAAAGAGTTTCACCGGCGTGTCCGTTAATTCGTGGCCGAAAAAACGCGTGGCTCATTCGCCCGAAAAACTAACAGCGTGCGGCGCCGTTCAGAGTTCAAGCTTTAGCTTGTGCCGCGGCAGCCCGAAGGCTGAACTCAAAAACTCCGAAACCTTACTTCCTCATGCCGGGTGTTGATGGCCGGTTGGTGCTCGGGGTAACCGAACTCGCGCCTGTGTGCTGTCGCGAGGCGTCGCCAAACATCTTGTTCGTCTTCTTGCGAATGCCGCGTAAGGCCGGGGTATGTTCCTTTTCCTCGCGGTTCTGATCGGGATTGCCTGCGAAACCGGTCTGTTGTCCGCGAAGCTTCTCTGGCGTGCCGACGTTGTGCTGATCCTTGCGTGTTCCCATCTTATTAACCCTCCCTTGCTCTTTGACCAACTCGTGCTTTGGAACGCGCCGCGCGCGGCTTGCGTCCCAATGACCATTTTAGACTCGGGGGCGTTACCAGTGTGGTGATGATAACCATGATCACCACCGCGCCGAAAGTCGCCGCGTTGATCACCGGTTCATTCACGCCCGCAGCCGTCGGCAACATCAACGTCGCGCCGATGCCGGCAAAGATCAAACCAACTTCACCGCGCGGAATCATTCCCAGCCCCACCGCGATCCTATTGATGCCACGATCCAACACCGCCAACCCACAAACCTGTTTGCCGACGATCGCCGCAATCGTCAATATCGCCGCAAAGCCGAGAATGTCGAAACGCGCGAAGAGACGCAGATCGACTTTCAAGCCCATCAACACAAAAAAGATCGGAACCAACACAGTGCTAACCGGTTGCAGCAAATCGTTGAGATCTCTTTCTGTGCGATCACCCTTTGGCCGGTAGTGCACTTCGTCGAGGATCAGTCCGGCCGCAAACGCTCCGACAATCGGCGCCAGCTCAACCTTCGACGCCGCCCACGCCAGAAACAAACAGAACGAAATCGCCAACGTGAGCAACACACCGCGCGTCTCCAATCGTCCCGCGCTGCGCAGCACACGCGGCATCAAGAAATGACCGACAGCAATCGCCGCCACCAAAAACAGCAACGACTTCGCGGCGATCATGCCTACGTCAAACAACGAGAGAACGCCACCACTCGCCGCCGCTCGAATCGCTCCCGCCACCGTCGCCAGAATCAGCAGTCCGAGCACGTCGTCGATCACCGCCGCGCCGAGAATTATTCGGGCCTCGCGTGTCGCCAGCTTTCCTAGATCTTTGAAAACACGAGCAGTAATGCCGACACTCGTCGCGCAGAGCGTTGCGCCGATAAAGACATGGACCAGCCTCGACTCTTCGGGAATGAAATAGGCCGATACCGCCCAGCCGAGAAAGAAAGGCGCAACTACACCAACCACCGCCACCAACAGCGACGACCAACCGACCTCGACCATGTCCTTCAAGTCCGATTCCAGCCCCACTTCGAACAGCAGAATGATCACGCCGAGCTCCGCCAGGGCCGCGATCGTTTCGTTGGTTTTCAGGGGCTCAGCGCCGGTAAACCCGAATAAAACGAGATTGCCGATGACAATACCGGCTGCCAGTTCGCCCAGAACTCCGGGCTGCCTGAAGCGTTCGAATATCTCGCCGCCGATCTTTGCTGCGACCAGCATGAAGGCGACGCCAATCAGAACAGTCGGATCCAGGTGCTGAGAAGTTGCTGGCGCCATTAGCGTTTAGGGTCGAGGGACGGATTATGACACAAACCTGAGTAGCACGGGTAAAACAGGTATTACAGCCCTTAGGTTGCATCCTCGGAGTCAGGTCTCTATAATTCGCCCCACCAAAATTGACGGCCCCGGCAAGGCAACGTCAAACACAACCTCTGACAAATATGGCGACCCCTATCAGATGGAAGCAACGTGGACGTGTCGCGCCCTACAGCGGCTCTAAGCGACCACCAACCCCGTTACGTTCCCTCGCTCTCAGCCTGTCGCACGTCGCGCGTGCGGCGCTCAGTGAGCCTTACATGCTCACCATCGAGCACAAGCAAATTCAGCTCAATCGACTGCCAAAAACCTTCGACGGTTTCCGCGTAGTGCAGCTCTCCGACGTGCATCACGGTCCGTTTTCGAACCCTGAACAGATCGAACGAGCGGTCGAAACAGCCAACCGCCTTCAACCCGACATTGTTGCCCTGACCGGAGACTACATCTCGAAGGAGCGGCACTACGCCGCGCCCTGTGCCGAGATGCTCGGTAAATTGAAAGCCCGTTACGGCATTTATGCCGTGCTCGGCAATCACGATCACTGGGTCGACGCGGCGCTGATTACCGACCTTTTCCGCGCGGAAGGAATCAACGTGCTGATCAATGAAGGCATGCGCTTCGAAAAGAACGGCGCGGCTTTCTGGCTGGCTGGCGTTGACGATTCAATGGTGGGCCTGGAAGACATTTCGCTCGCCCTCGCAGGCGCGCGAAAAGACGAAATGAAGCTGCTGCTGGCACACAATCCAATCGTTCTTCGCCGCGCCGTGCGGGCTTCAGTCGACCTTGTGCTCAGCGGTCACACACACGGCGGCCAGGTCGCGATTCGCGGCGAACGCTCGTCTGCAAGACCCAACAAGCGGTTGCTAAAAGGCCTCTGGCGCCAGGGAAACACACAAATTTACGTCAACCGCGGTTTGGGAACCGTGGTGTTGCCCATCAGGTACGGTTGCCCCCCCGAAATCTCTTTGCTGGAATTGCGCAGTAACTAACGAACTGCTCTTACCGTGTCATCTCGGATTATTACCGTTCCGAACCTCCTGACTGTGTTTCGGATGGTTCTGATCCCCGTCTTCGTCTCGCTTCTCTTCTATCAAAAATTCGTTCTCGCCCTCGGCGTCTTCATTCTGGCCGGCGTCACTGACGGCCTCGACGGCCTGCTCGCGCGGCGCTTCGACCAGAAATCGCAATTGGGCACGATCCTCGACCCGATTGCCGACAAACTGATGCTGGTCACGGCATTTGTAGTCTTGTCGATGAGGTCAGTCTTTCCGCAGCCTTTGCCGTCGCACTTACCGGTGCCGTTCTGGGTGACTGTGGCCGTCATCAGCCGCGACGTATTCATCCTCGTTGGCGCGGCGGCCATCAATATCGTCACCGGTTTCAGAGGCTTTCGGCCGTCGATGCTCGGCAAAATCAACACGACCGTCCAGATCGTCGCGATCGGAATCATCATGTTCGCCGCCAGCGTGCCCTACGGCACAGGCTGGTATTTGCCGACAATTTACGCGACAGTCTTCAGCTTCTCCGTCCTTTCCGGCGCCCATTACGTCTTTTTCGTCTCCAAACTGGTCAACGAGGACCGCCGCGCTGAAGGAAGCACACTCAATTAAAGT
>Ga0187894_10005862_pt1 | contig 12296 bp, 10 predicted proteins | sample GBC1701081metaG_FD_136650 | JGI IMG/M metagenome (GOLD analysis project Ga0187894, IMG submission 136650) | White microbial mat communities from a lava cave in the Kipuka Kanohina Cave System on the Island of Hawaii, USA - GBC170108-1 metaG ... | reverse complement strand
TTACGCTAGTGTGAACACCTGTTGACGGATACTCCTCGAGAAGATTCTGTCTTCCTGCTCTTTCTTCTCTCTGCGGTGTAACTCGATATGCGCGTGAGTTCTGTAGTCTTGGGCCGGCTTTTTCCCAGTCAAGTTACGGTATCGCGGCTCGGTGAAAGTAGGTGGCTCGGCGAGGTGTCCTGTGGCCATCTTCAACACTCCTCTGCGTATATCAAACTGTAAAGACGCGGTTCCCCTGTGGGCGGCGGCTGCAACAGCAGCGACCGCCACTGTCGGCTCTGCAACGAGGCGTGTCGTCAACGAAACGAGAATTGACAGTAGGGCGTTGTCCGCCCAAGTGATCGAGGCGGCAGTACGTAGCGCCGCGAGCACATCGGCGATCCGATCTTGCAGTTCCGCCGTGGCACTATCCTGAGTCCAGCGTTGCGCCAACTCGACCGCACACAAATAGTCATCTATCTGGGCGGCCTCCTCTGTCAGTGAAGCGTTCAAAAACTGCCCTCTCGCACTTCGGAACAGATGCTTCGCCTCTACGTGTGCGCCCCTCACGTAGCAGAGCCTGGCCCTCTCACGCTCAATGAACGCGGCGACTACGGATTCCTGCGGTTCATTCTCGTCGTACCAGGCGTATTCGAGCGCCTCACCACATTGACGTATCAGATCCTGACGGATCACCCCATCGAAGTCCCTCTGCGCCATCAACCGATCAAGGATCCGAGTTGCAGCGAGATAGTGACGACTGGTTGGGCGACCTGAAGTCGATGGTAAGTAGAAAGAGGTCAGCTGGTGCGCCATCTGCAGACGCCTCTGCGAATCCGGAGTTAGTCTGTATAGGAGCGGGGGTGCCCCCACGCGCCTTCTTAGACCGTCGTCTGATTCTGGCAAGGACTCAGCCAACAGGAGTCCCTCTTTCTTCATTCGTTGCACTTCAGTGCTGACACTCTCCCGCTTGAGCCCCGTCGCCTGCACCATTTCTTGCACCGTGAACTCCCCGAGCATCAGAGCCTTTTCGCGCACTCGGAACTTGACCGCGCTCATCTGCTGCTTGTCAGACATTCGACTGACCTCCGTCACAGTTCAATCCCCAAAACTTTAAACAATTCGACCAGATCGTCACGCTATAGCCAGTAGCCTGGTCTGGATCCTCCGCACGTCCGATTTTGCGTAACCAAGTAAGGAAGAGCCGACTAGTCCTTGACGGTTTGCCGTAACGAAATTAATGACCCCATCCAAGGCAGCTAAAGGAGCAGTTATCCTTACCTGCATCAAGAGGTTAGGGAAACCAGACCTTCCCTTTCGGGAAAGAACTTGACGAAGAATAACCCAAATTCTATTCATCGTCAACTGAGCATAAATCGTTTTTGTCATTTGAGCAGAATTACGCGAGGCGGGAGTAAAGATCCCGAATGTCTGTCGCCGGGCGAATGTTTGCAAGCAGCCGCTCAGCCTCAATCTCAATCCTTTCGCCTAACTTATTAAGAAACCTCGTCGGCCATTGCTTTGGCTCGCCTGCTTGCGGAACGAAAGCTGCCAACTCCTGAGTAATGTTCTCAAAAGTTAGGTGAACGTTTTCGCCTTTTAAGAGTGCGTATATCTCTGAAGCAATCGCATAGCCTTTGGCGGGGATGTTGTTAGTGTCGTTGGCCTTCATTTGGGGAAGAAATTCATTCTCAAAGATGTTCAACTGGGCCGGGTTCAGTGGGAACTTCTTTCCAGCTCTACGCTCCTCGATCGCTTGCCGTTGCAAGAACTGCGCAGCGGCAAAAAGCATCCAGCCATCGTTGAAGATGTCGTTCTGGTAGTCATTGACGAAAATGTGTGCGGTATATTCGTGAAGGAACATGAATGGGTAGCCGAGATACAGGGCCATATTCTTGTCCCAGAAGCAACGTACCAAGATGATGTTTTCTAAACTCTCTTGGGCTGAGAGGTCCTGATAAGTCTCTCGGTAAGCGACCGGAGATGGTCCTTTGCCAAACGGGTTTTGGTCCGGCTTGTAACCGTCGCTCCCCAGTCCGTCGTATGGGTACACAATCCTGGCACACCTGGTTAACTTCCGGCTGATCTCAGGATAAGGAGTTGCCGCGAAGTATTGGTGGGCCAACGAACGCCCTGCTTGATGCCAGTCTTCGATGTCCGCCCGGTAATCCCAGTTCTCAGCAGCTTGGAGGGTTCCCTCCGCGACCTCTTCAAGAACCATCCATGCTGGACGGTTTATTTTTTCGTAGTACTGCGTCCGCCCGCGCCAGCCCTCAACGAAACGACGTACGGCATCAGCCCGTTTAGGCTCAACGCATCGTTTGAAGTCAGCTAACGCAGCATCAAAGTCACGATAGCAGTCTTTGACGCTTAACCGCGTATCGGCGCTCAATGTTGCAGTGAGATGGGGTAACCGTTCCGTTAATTTGCGGCAGCCCAGAGTGAAGACGCAGTACTGCACGGCGAGTTGTGTTAACAGATAATCCATGGGCAGATGTCCTGCCTACTAACTATCACCGGACTCGTCGCGGTCGGAGCGCTTCTTCCGATCTACGCCGTACTTCTCACGCAATTTCGGGATGACGATCTCGTTGACTGCCCAAACTGCGATTGGCGTGGCAGCCTTGATGACGAGGATAACTATTTGATCGATGGGAAAAGTCTTCTCCACCTCTGGCTTCAAATCCTCGCCGACGAGCAACTTTTCCTGTCCCTTCTCTTTCAACACCGCTTCGATCTCCGAGAGAATCTCCTCTTTGATCGAGGCTACGGTGTCCGGCGGGATCGGGCGGATAGCCAGCTCGATGATTTCCTGATTCGTTGTATCTGCCATCTCAGCCTCCTTTTTACAGATGCCGTTTACCTCACAGAGATAAAGTTGATCGAGGAACACCTTCTAAAGCCAGCACAGCAGAAAGCGCTTGGCGCGCAGGTACTTGAGAAACCGGCCCACCGGCTTAGCTGTGAATTACTTCTGACATGACTGGCCGTAACTAAATGTGGTGAAATTAGTATCACGCTCGGCACTCACAGCACGAAAAACGCCTCGTTGAACTAACCGTTCCTTGAAGTCTGCCTCGCTAAGCGTGGTGGAGAATACGTCCGCCAAGCTACTTTTATCGACGCGCTGTGCTGATATTCAAGGCTGAACTGGCGAATATGCGAGGAAGCAAGGCTCGGAAAAGTCCAGCCATTTCATGAGAAACGGCATGACAATACTCCCGGCTGTTTCAAAAAGTCAATGTCCCTGATTTGATGTAAACCAAAGTAGAGATATTGCCCAAATTCGCAAAATAAATGTCGATTCGGCCTATTATCCGGACCCACAAAATGAATGAAGAGCGATAAAGAGTCTGTGCGTTTCTGTTGAAGCAAATGTTATATATGCAACGGCAATAAAATCCACTTCACAGCCCTCAGCAAAGACAACGCTTAACGTCGAATCACTCTGAACGAATAGGCTGCGACTTCCTCAGACTGGTTGGCAGAAGTAGGTGATGTGAGTTTTAGACGATAGTCGCCGCGATTCAGGATGTGGGATGGGACGTTCACGCTTACAACAATTCCGATCGCGGTAGACTCAGCGGATAAAGAATCTTTCGTAAATATCTCTTCTCCGGCGTCCGTGAATAGCGAGACCTGATAGCTCTGTGCGCTCGTTTCGCCAATTGCAAGTTGTAACTTAATCAAATCTATGCCAGGTGGAACTTCAACGACATTCATCTGCCGACCGCCGATATTTTTTATTTGGCCAGGCACTAGAGTCGCGCTAAAAACAGCCCCCCGCTCGTTAGATCGGTTTCTAAGAACTGCAAACAAGCCAGCGAAAACCAGAATGATGATGGCGGTCGCAAATGAGACTCTCAATATCGGACTCTCACCGCGCAGGAACGCCGGAAGGAAACGTTTCCACGAACGCGGCAGCGGCACGCGTTTCTCAGACGCGGGAAGATTGGCAAAATAGTTTCGGGATGTTTTGAGAAATTCCAGTTCCTGACGGCCCGCGGCGGTTCTCAAAAAACGCTTCTCAAATCTCTCTCTTTCTGACTCTGAAAGAGCGCCGGAGAAGTAATCGTGAACGAGCTCGTCTTCTACTATCGAGAGTTCCTCGAGTAGTTTTTCGTCAGTCAGCAGCCGCTGCTCAAATTCCTCCTCCTTCTCAGACTCGTGCGTTCCAAGCACATACTGCCTGACATATGTATCTTTTCCTGGATTTCTCTTCATTGGCTCTGTAGTCGCGCTACTACCTACATAATATGCATTCACGACCGCTTCATTTCATAGGATTTCCCTTTTGCATACACTTATTGACGCACTTTTTGAGTGGCTGCACAATTCGATGGATCCTCACTCGCAAGGTTTCTTCGGTAATACCCAACAACTTTGCCAACTCTTTCCGCTGGTCGGGTTTATCTTCTTCGTAGTAACGACGAAAAAGTTCGCGGTTAACAGCAGTCAGTCTTTGCAGGCAACTTTCCAAACATTCATAACGCAACTCGTCCTTCGTCTCCGGATTTGGAACGGCGTGTGCCCCCTCAATAAGACTTGGTTCCCTTGGTCTTCTCTGATATTCCAGCGCTAACTTTCTTGCCACACCATAAAAATAGCGTGCCGGATTTCCTCTGTATGTTTTTCTTATTTCCGGCAACCTCATCGCGACGCGATTGATGATTTCATCCGCCAATTCTTCTGCTGCTGAGTCGCTCGAATAGAACATGATCTTGATCAATCCGCCACGAATAGTTTCGTATTTCCGGGCCGCTGCCTCACGATCCGGGTCAAGCCAGGAAAGCAGTTCTTCGAACGCGTTCTTGTTTAGTTCCCACCTGTCACTCATGAACAGAGTCGTCTTTCAGAGGAAGATTCACAATTGTTTCCCGGCCGTAACCCTGTTTCGCCTTACGACGTACATACCACCAAACAAGGCGAAGAGAATAAATAATGCTATCGCTATCCGAACGTATGGTGGCTCAGGGCCGTCAACCACCAGCGCCTGTTGGTACTCGCCCTGAAGTACAAACGCGGCCCAGTAGTATGGCGAACGCCGTCTTTTGCTTTGCCACATTTTTATCTGCGCGGCTCTTAGTGCTGCCGCGGGTGCAAGTCGCTCTTTAAATACGCCGGCGTAGAAGTACTTCATCAGTTCCGCGGTTGCGTCCTCATCGACCTTCCACAAACTGGCCACAACGCCGGCTGTGCCTGCGTACATGAAGCCGCGTGTCAGCCCAATCAAACCTTCGCCCTCTACTTCCTTTCCCCGGGCCGTATCACACGCACTCAGCACGACCAAATCAACCGGTAGATTGAGATTGTAAACTTCCTGCAAGCGCAAGAAGCCCGCCGTCGGCTGAGCTTGTTTGTCGTATAAAGACAAGATAATCCCTGACAACTCGGGGTGTTCATTATTGAAAATGCCGTGAGCGGCAAAGTGCAAAATGCGGTATTGAGCTATTGCGGGATTCCTTACCGTGTCGAGGTTGGCGGCGAAGCCCAGAAGCTTCAGCCCGGCGCCACGCGGAACGAGATGCATGATGTCTTCAGCCTCTTCCGCCGAGGCCAGTAAACGCGGAATACCGGAGCCGGTATCGATCAGACTGAGATCCTTTGTCGCTTGCACAACTTCTGCGTGGGTCATCGTGGGAGCGCCGTTTGTGTTCACCTCAAGACGTGGATCATCTCGTTCATAAACAGGATCCGCCAGTACAGCTACCGCGTTTGGCACCGTTTGTCGTTGCGCCGACAGGTTGCGAAGAACAGCTAAGGTCGCGGCGGAAGGCAGATTGATGATGTCGTGTTCCAGCATGAGAGGAACTGGTTCAGATGAAGACGTTGATACCGTCAGGGCACTGAACGGCACCATCAGCAGCGCCCCATCGGCCACTATCAGCAAACGTTTCGTACCCAGCCGTTCAGCGACCGGTCCAAGAATCATTTTTCCGAGTTCGTTCGCCAGCGGCCAATACTGTTCATCACTTTCTTTCGCCCGCAACTCATACTGTGCCAACGACTCACCCAGCTTCATTTGCCGCGCACTCAACAGGTCGTACAAACTTCGTGCGAGCTTTTCAATCTGCGCGCGCCCCGGTAACAGATAAGTATTGATTCCCGTTGTGTCTATGGTCCATAAGTAGCTTCTCTTTTCACCCAGCGCGTATTCCAGCAGCAAGGTCTTCTCATCGAGCAGCTCCTGCACATTTTGTAGGCTCAGCGGCTGGGGTTCAGTTAACGCCCAGTGACGTGGGCTTCTTTCACGAGTCTGCGCTCTTACGTTTTCAAGTTCAAAGGTCAGATCACCGATCTCCTCTTCAAGCTCGGCAGCTTCCTGCTCGGAGTACCTGCTTCCTCCAAGCAGACGCATCTGGCGTTCTGACTTGGCATTCAACGTTTGCCTTAAGTTATGTTCCTTTTCTCTCAGGGCAGGCTCAATTGAATGATAAATATCAGCCTGCGCCTCCACCAACAAGTCCAGTAAATTACGAGCGCGCGCACGTTCGCTCGCCTGAAACGCAGCAACTTCAAATCCGTTGGACGGCTGCGATTGGTGCATCTGCATGAGGACATCGATATAAAGTGAATGGTATTGCTGCGTGGAAGCAAAATATGCAACGCGTAACTCGTGGCTTCCCACATCGCTGCGCAGTGAGTCGACTATTCGCAGCGATGTTTCTATCTGGTCTCTGGCTTGTTCAAGGTCCCCGCGCGCACGATACACGCTCGCGAGGTTGTATCTCGTCAATGCCTCTCCCTGCCGATCTTTAGTAGCAAGCTGTAACGCGAGCGCAGACTTGTAATGATTGAGTGCTGACTTTTCGTGACCGTTAGCCTCGTAAACATGACCAAGATGATTGAGCACAGAGGCTTCGCCTCTTTTATCCAGCGAGATTCGGCTTAGCACAAGGGCGCGTTTGTAGTGGGACAATGCCCGCTTTCGTTCGTGAGAAGCTTCGTAGATCTCTCCCAGAAAAGTAAGGCTGTAGGCTTGCACTTTCAGGTCGCGAAGAACGCCGCTCAACTTCAATGCTTTTTCATAACTGGCGCGGGCCTTTTCCTTTTCGTCCAGTGCGTCGAAAACATTTCCGACGTGAAGCAACAACACCATCTCTGCTTCAGGCTGACCGACTGAACGACTAATCTCGAGCGCCTGGTTGTAATGCTCCAAAGCTTTTTGCTTCTCGCCCATGCTGTCGTAGACGTATCCGAGGCCTATCAGAGCTGTTGATTCGCCCGGGCGGTTACCAATTGTGCTAAACAGTTCCAGGGCTCTCGTGTGCTCAGTGAGTGCTTTCTGTTTTTCACCCAGTTGTGAATGCAGTACTCCGAGCGCGTTGATAGTGCGTGCCTCGCCGGAACGATCGCCCGTGACTGCCCATAAAGCTAACGCTTCGTTGTAGTAAGCGGTTGCTTCCTGTACATCACTCCACTCGGTGTAGACATAGCCGGTGTTTGTAAGCGTATGCGCCTGACCGCGCTGATCCGCAATGTCTTTAAATCGCTGTAACGCTTGCTCGAATGAAGCAAGCGCCTTCTTTAAATCGTGGAAATAATTAGCTTCACCGATGTTGTTAAGGGCCTGTGCTTCGCCGCGATGGTCAGCGGTCTCACGGCTTAAGAGCAGTGCTTTGTTGCAGTAACCGAGAGCTTTCGTAGTGCTACCCTGAAAAGCATAGATGGAACAGAGTCGATTGAGTGTCTCGATTTGTATGGGAACGGCCTTGGCTTTGCGGCTCAGCTCCAAGGCTTGTTGGTAATGGGCCAGGGCAGTTTGATTCTCACCAAAAAGACCATATGCCTCCCCGATCTTTTCCGTTGCTTGAGCTTCCTTTGCTGTATTGCCGTCTGCTCGCCAATACAGCAGTGCTTCCTTGTATTTGTCTATGGCCGTGCGGAGCGATTTCTCATTCTGCTCGGCGCGCAATCGCTCGGCTTCAGCAAAGGACTTTTCTGCGGCAAGATTAACGCCCCCTTCCGCCTCATTAACGCGCGGCCACGCATCTTCCGGAAGCGACAAGAAGACGCATAAGAGCAGCAACACTCGAGAGCCCCTAATTAAGAATCTATACGTGAGAACGATCACTGTAATCGTTTTAGCTAGTGATCTCACTGGAAATAAATTCATGTAACGAGCGGATTGTTTTCTGCATGATCATTGAAACCGCACGAGAGGAGCGCATCAAATGCCAGGACTGGATGCGAATATTACTACAAGACCTTGCGCGTCAACTACATGGCATCGACGTCCAAAGCAAACGAGGAGATCATGATGAGGGCAAAGCACGTACGGTTAGCTGTTCTGGTTATCCTATTCATATTCCCTTTCATGTCGCCGGGTGAAAGCGCGCGCTCATCTCTCGAAGTAAAAACGGATCCGCAACAGGCCGAGTGGACTGTCATGGTCTACATGGACGGCGACAATAATCTCGAGGAAGACGCCCTCATCGATTTCCTCGAGATGGCGCGTGCCGGCAGCACCGCTGAAGTGAATGTGGTTGTGCAATTAGACCGTATTGGTAAGTACGTACCAAAAACCGACGAGAGGTTTACCTACTGGACGGAGACTCTTCGCTTTCGCATAACGAAAGGAATGAAGCCCTCGCGAGAAAATGCGCTCAAAGAGCAAAAACTCGGCGAAGCCAACATGGGCGCCGGCAAAACGCTGGCAGACTTTGTCGAGTGGGCCAAACACACCTATCCGGCCAAACGCTATGCGCTGATTCTCTGGGACCACGGCCAGGGCTGGCGCGGCGTACTTTCACCAACTGAAGAGGTGCGGACAATTGTTTCACGGTCCGGAGTCGATCCATTGAGCCAACCAGCGGTCGGTAACGTACGGCTCGGATTCCCATTCCGCACTCCGATCGGCAGCCCGTTCCGCACTCTTTCTTTCGACGAAACCGACAAAGACAAGCTGTACAACCAGGAAATACAATTGCATCTCCAACAGGTCTTAAAAGGCGAGAAACTTGATCTCATCGGTTTTGACGCTTGCCTTATGGCAATGGTCGAGACGGCTTACGCCGTTCGTGGTGTGGCCGGCACGATGGTCGGCAGTGAAGAGCTTGTGCCCGGGACCGGCTGGCAGTATGACGACTGGCTGAATCGGTTGACTACTAATCCGAGGATGGACGGCCGCGCCCTCGGCAAGGTCATCGTCGATTCCTTCGAGAAGCGATATGGCACTGTTACCGAGTTCAGCGATCCAAATCCGATCGTAACCTTATCCGCGATTGATCTCACGAAATTGGACCAACTTGCGACCGCAATCACTACTTTATCAAAAAGCCTCATAGCGAAGTTCAATTCAGAGAAGTCGAACATAAAGTCTGCACGCAGCGAATGTCCGGTCTATGCGCCCGATACGCTCGGCGATGGCCGTGACTACTTCCTGCACGTAGATATGGCCCGGTTCTGTGAAAGGCTTATCGCACACACTCGAGATCAGGAGATTAAGAACAATGCCGCGGCTGTTTTGGAAATCATCAATACATCCGTGCTGCGCAATTATGCCGGAGCGGCCCGTCGCGGAGCTTTTGGCTCTCACGGACTAGCCATTTACTTTCCGCCCGACGGCTCGAGCTATGAAAAGGACTGGTTGAAGGAGGATGGTTACGAAAACTCTCGCACCCGGCCTGTTGGTGGAACACTCCCGGTGTTCCCCGTGGAATTTGTTGAGAACCACTATTGGTCCGACTTCCTCCACGTTTATTTCAATCACTTCCGTGAGTCATGAAAAGTTTTATTAGTCTCCTTATCAAACTCTCAATGGCATTGGCTCTAAGCTCAGTGGCGTTTGCCCAGGACGATGCCTCTGACACCAATCCGTTCAAACAATTCGATGAAGCTTCAGCGCTCACTTCCCGAAAAGGACTCGACGGCATTCGCAGCGAGATCAACGAGCGAGTCAACAGGCCCGTCGCAAACGCAGCTGAGTATCTGCTGATCGCGGAGTTGATGAAACGGGCCGGAGATCTGCGAGCGGACGAGTATTACCAGAAAGCCATCGACGAGGACGACTCGGAGCCGGCTTACGAACTGTTCTATGCCGATTACCTGCGTAATTTCAGAGGGCCCGGCCGGCCGTTATTTCCTGATGCCGAAAAGCACTACCTCCGAGCACAGCAGAAACTCAGGCATCTCCAAAACGAAAGACCGTGGGATCTGGTAACGGACCAGCGCATCGAAAGAGGACTCGTCGCACTCCATCAGGAGGATGGCCTGCCGCTTATCAATTTGCAGGAAAACGATACTTCGCGGCCGCTACTCTTTTTCAGCTCGAGCAATCGCCTGGCCCAACTCACCGGTGATTTCGATAACGTAGACCATACACGAGCATTCACTTCAGAAGCGCTCCTGGCCTCGAGCAGGCTAAACCAAACTCTATCCGACGAAGTGCTGCGCGGGATCATTAGAGTTAAGCCGCAGGGCGAAACTCTGAATCGCTTTCGCTTCCGCTACCACAATGTTCCTGTCGTTGATATCTCATATAAATACCGGAACATTGAAGATGGCCAGATCACAAACTTTTTCGAGCCTAACAAGTTCAATTCTGTCCGTCTCAATGAATTTGGTGTCAGCATTGAAAAGCCACTCGCTGTATCGCATTACTTCGATCTGCTGCTGCGCGGTAGTTATAAACGAGCGAAACGCGAAGGCCTGATCGAGTTCGTGCCTGATGCAAAGGAAGACATAAACCAGTACGAAGGAGGCGCAACACTTTCCTGGTTTTTCGGTCCTGACAAATCAATCTTCGAAACTGTCTACGTATTTCAGGACATCGATCAGGCGGTTGCCACTCCGATCCGGCGCAACCGGCGCATTGTCGGAACCAAGTTCACATATGAGCTACTGCGTTTTTCCCTGGACTCTGCTTATCGAAAACGATTCGAGACCCGCGGCATACACTTTTTTGCGGGAATGCTCGACGACAGAGAACGTTTCGGCCAAGCGCAAGTTGTAAAGAATGATTACTTCGTCGGCTCAGCCTTCAGGGGACGAGGCAGCTATGAGATAACGGTCCAACCCACGATCTTCACCGCGCGTGTCGACGGCGCCATGAATCAGTTACGGACCTCGCAATATCGAACTGCCGTCAATTTCCTGTGGAGAATTAAGGACGAAGAGAAAGAACCTGGCCTGCCTGAAAAACTGCATTGGCTTAATCCTGCGTTCATTCACCTCGTTGTTCCATTCAGACACGACGTAGCCATACGAGGCCTGGACAAGTTTGGTAACTACGACATTGGTATTGCACTTAATGCCAAGTTGTTCCGCACCGGATCGCAACGAACCACATTCCTGACGTCCGTTGGTTATCGCTACCAGCGTTACTACAAGCTGAACAAGAATCTTAACCTGCTGAGTTTCAATGTCAGCATGGGTTTTTAGTCCTTTCTGGAGGTTGAATAAAATGAAGACATCGTTAACGAGCCGACCTGTTGTGATTTCGTTCCTGTTGCTGGTGGTGTTAGTCACCTTACCAATCCCTACGACCATGAGCATGAACGAGAAGAAGAGATCGGGCCTGGTGGCAACGAGGAGCGGAAATGAAGAGCCACTGTTTAAGAATAGTTACGCACTCCTGGTCGCCGAAGGGATTTACAAGAACTGGCCCAAACTGCGGGGACCAGAGCGAGACGTGAAAGAGCTGGGAGCTGTCTTAAAGAGACACGGGTTTGAAGTCACCGTTGTCATGAATCCAACGCGCCAGGAGTTTGACAATACTATCAGCGAATTCAGACGCAAGATGAAAGGGTCAAATCCCAGCCGGTTTCTTTTCTATTTCACGGGACACGGGTATACCGGACTCAACAATGGCATTGAGTTGGGTTACATCGTGCCTTCTGACGCTCCGCCTAGATCCGATGAGAGTGGGCTTAAAGCGACGGCGATCAGCATGAATGAGATGGAAACGCTTGCTCGAATCATTTCACCGTCCCATGTGCTCTTTGTGTTCGATAGTTGTTTCTCAGGAATACTCTTTTCGACGATGAAGGGTGAGCCGCCTAAACCACCTATCGAGGAAAGGCTAAGACTGCCAGCGCGAGTCTTTATCACTGCGGGCACGGACAAGCAGATGGTTCCCGACGATAGTGTTTTCCTAAAGGCCTTTATAAAAGGCTTGGAGGGTGAGGCGAATCTAAACAAAGACAAATATGTGACGGGAACCGAATTGGGCGAGTTTCTTTTCCAGTACGTGACTGAGGGTCTCCCCAAATGTTGGACAGAAAAACGGCTTGAATAAGGTGGTGGTCGGCACCTTTGAAATGGGAACGGATTCTAGTCGATTTCCGCTCCAAGTTGAAACCACCTCATCTGCCTCA
>Ga0187894_10005861_pt1 | contig 12297 bp, 9 predicted proteins | sample GBC1701081metaG_FD_136650 | JGI IMG/M metagenome (GOLD analysis project Ga0187894, IMG submission 136650) | White microbial mat communities from a lava cave in the Kipuka Kanohina Cave System on the Island of Hawaii, USA - GBC170108-1 metaG ... | reverse complement strand
GCAGTGGGCCACCGCCCGCTGGGGCAGGCGATGCTGCCGTACCGACATCCTTCTGGGCCGGCGTTCTGCTGCTGTGGCTCAACCCCAAGGCCTGGGCGATGGCGCTGGGGGCAGCGACCTCGTTCGCGGCGGTGGCATCGGATCCGATGCGGCGCGCGATCGTGCTGGCGCTGACGTTCGGCCTGGCGGCGGCGATGTCGTTAACGGCGTGGTGCGTCGGTGGATTGTTGCTGGTGCGTGTTCTGCGCACGACGGGCCAATGGCGCGCCGTCAACATTGTGCTCGGCCTGCTGCTCGTCGTATCGATCGTCCCGATGTGGGTGGCGTGAAGACGCGATCGGGTGAATTTCGGACCGCGCGCGTCCACGCGCGCACTCGCCCGAAGCGTCAGCGAAGGGCGATCTCAAAATCCGTCGGTGCTAGCGCACCGATGCGCGCGTGGACGCGCGCGGTCCGAAAGATGATCACGCCAGCGGCCCCAAGGCACCGGCGAAACGGCGGGCGCTGTCGAGACCGAACCGGGTCGGCGTCATCGCCGGAGCCCGGTCGTGGACATCGCCCTGCAATCCCAGGCGCCAGGCGGCGATGCGTTTGCCGTAGCAGATCAGCGTGTCGATCGACTGCATGACGAACACGACGCCGGGCAGGATCTCGCGATAGAGGTTCTCGGCAACGTCCTCGTTTTCGGCATCGTCGGTGGATTGCATCAGACCGAAGATGCGTACCTGGCGATCGAAAAAGTCCGGCGCTGGGATCATGCCGGCGCAGCCGGCCCGCAGATTGTCGAGCAGCTCCAGGCCACCGCGGCCGTTGAACACGGCAACCTCGCCATCGGTCTCTTCGATAAGACGCCGGATCGTGATCGCCGATGCCTCACCTTTGACCATCACGATGTTGGGATGATTGCGGTGCAGGGTCTTGATCGCAGTCGGCGCCAGCCCGACACCGAGATACTCGGGTGCATTCTGGATGGCGATCGGGACGGGACTGGCATCGGCCACGGCACCGAAGAAGCGCACAAGGGCGGCCTCGTCCAGCGGCTCGGCACGCGGTGGCTGCAGGATGGCGCAGGCGGCGCCGGCGTCGGCGGCAAACCGGGCGAACGTGATCTGCTCGTCCGTCGTGTCGCCGGCAATGGTCACGGCAAATGGGCGACGCCCATCGAGATCCTCGGCCAGCCAGTCTACCAGCGAGCGGCGTTCGGCACCGCTCAGCTTGGCGACCTCCGTGGCGAGACCAAGCACCGCCAGCCCATGCGCGCCTTCGCGGACGCAGGCCTCGACCTGGCGGCGCATCGCCGGCCGGTCGAGCGCGTCGGCGTCGTCGAAGAAGGCATAGAGCATCGGCCAGATGCCGCGGGGCCGGAACGTCATGCGGTCTTTAATCCCTATGTGCTTTCGGACTGGGATCAATCGTAGCCCGGCGGCGGCACGAATGCATAGTGCTCGCGCTCCAGCAGGCGGGCAAAGCGCAGACACGTGCGGTCGCCGTACTGGGGGCCGATGATCTGCACACCCACCGGCAACCCTCGTTTGGTGATGCCGATCGGCGCCACGGTGCCGGGCAAGTAGCAGACGCCGTTGATGCCGGCCCAGAACAACTGGTCGGTTGTCGGCACGCGGCGGCCATTGACCTCGATGGTGCGCTCATGGCGCTCGCCCTCGTGGTCGTGTGGGCAGGCCGCCGAGGCGGCGGCCGGGCAGAGCAGCAGATCGTACTCCGTGAAGAACTCGGCCCACCGCAGCCGCAGCTGGTGGCGGCGTTCGTTGGCCGCCAGCCAGTCGCGATGGCTCAGCGTATTGGCTCGGGCCATCTGAGCGTAGTAGCTCTTGTCGTCCGCCGACAGGCGGCTGACCTCAGCCTGGTTTTGGGCGAACGCCGCGTCGGTCTGCCGGCCCGATGTCGCCGAGCGCAAGAGCTGGATGTAGAGTCGGTGCAGCTCGGCAGTGTCGAGATCGGGACGCGCGGTGTCGCTGACCTTCACCTTGCGGCGTCCCAGTGCATTGGCCAGGTCCTGGATCTGCGATTTCACCTCGTCGTCGACGGCCGAGTTCGGATCCTCGAGCATCACCGCAACCCGAAAGTCGCGCAGCTTCTTGTGCGTCGGCTTGGGCAATTTCAGCCGCAGGCCGGCGCCGTCGATATCATCCGGTCCGGCCATGGCGTCGAACGCCATCTCCAGATCCTCGGCGCCACGCGCCATCGGGCCGATCACCGAGATGTCGCCTTGTGCGACGCGGCCGGGCAGCGCATGCCCGCGCGGGCTCACGATACCCCAGGTCGGCTTGTGGCCGTAGACACCGCAGTAATGCGCCGGGTTGCGGATCGAGGCGCCGATGTCGCTGCCGGCTTCGATACCGGTCAGGCCGGCGGCGAGCGCGGCGGCCGATCCGCCCGACGAGCCGCCGGGCGACCGGGTGACGTCCCAGGGGTTGTTGGTGGTGCCGTAGACGGCGTTGTAACTTTGCCAGTCGGCCAGCATCAGCGGCACGTTGGTCTTGCCGAACAGCGTGACGCCAGCGGCCTTCAGCCGCGTCACCGACAAGGCATCCCGGGCGGCGATATTGGCGCGCAGCGCCGGATCGCCCCAGGTCGTCGGCATGCCGGCGACGTCGTAGCTCTCCTTGATGGTCATGGGCACGCCGTGCAGCGGGCCCCAGACGTCACCCTTGGCCAGAGCCTTGTCGGCTTCCTTGGCCCGCTTGCGCGCGCCCGCCACGTCGAGCGCGATGACAGCGTTGAGCCGCGGGTTATGGCGCTCGATCCGCTTCAGATAGAGGTCAAGCAGCTCGAGGCAGCTGATCTTTTTCGACTGCACGGCGGCGGCAAGCTGCTGGGCGGTGCGAAACGGCAAAGCTGTCATGATGCGGTGTTCTCCTCCGAGGGCGCCAACCATAGCGGGGGAAAGATGCGGCTGTCGAACGCAAGCGCGTCTAAAGTAGAGGCCGATCCACGCAGGAGGCCGACATGGCCGCACGCAAAGCCGCCCTTCTCACCATCGTTGCCGCATTCGGCGCAATGGCAGTCTCGGCGCCGCACGTGGCCCGTGCCGAGGAAGCGCCCCGCTATATCGTCGAGCCGTTCTGGCCCAAGCCGCTGCCGGCCAACTGGATCCTCGGCCAGGTTTCCGGCATCGCGGTGGACGGCCAGGATCACATTTGGGTGCTGCATCGGCCGGCGACCCTGGTCGACGACGAAAAGGGCGCGATGCAGTCGCCGCCCACCACCAAGTGCTGTGCGCCGGCACCGGCCGTGCTGGAGTTCGACGGCGAGGGGACGCTGCTGCGCTCCTGGGGTGGGCCGGGGCAGGGCTATGAATGGCCCAAGAGCGAGCACGGCATTTTCGTCGACCGGGACGGCAATGTTTGGATCGCGGGCAATGCGGCGGGCGACAGCCAGATCCTGAAATTCACCGGCGATGGGAAATTCCTGCAGCAGATCGGCAAGGCAGGCTCGACGGGGGGCTCCAACAGCCCAACCCAGCTTGGCCAACCGGCGCACATGGTGATCGATGAGTCGGCCGGCGAACTCTACGTCGCCGACGGCTATCTCAACCGGCGCGTCATCGTGTTCGACAGCAAGACCGGCGCCTACAAGCGGCACTGGGGCGCCTACGGCAAGGAGCCCAGCGACGCCAAAGCGCCGTCGTACGATCCGAAGGCACCGCTGTCGGCGCAGTTCGCCAATCCCGTGCACTGCGTGCGGCTAAGCCACGATGGCCTGGTCTATGTGTGCGACCGCGCCAACGATCGCATCCAGGTCTTCCGCAAGGATGGCAGCTACGTCCGGGAATTCCGTGTCGAACCGCAGACCCTGCAGAACGGCTCGGTATGGGATCTCGTGCTGTCCAGCGACCCGGCGCAGAAGTTCATGTTCGTCGCCGACGGCGCCAACAACCAGATCGTGACGCTGTCGCGCGACAGCGGCGAGACGCTGGCGACGTGGGGTCGTGGCGGACGCATGGCGGGCCAGTTCAAGTGGGTCCACAACATCGCCATCGACAGCAAGGGCAACCTTTACACTGCCGAGGTCGGTTTCGGCCGCCGGGCCCAGAAATTCAGGCGGGTTGACTAGCTGCGACGTTCGGGCTGGGACGAGTTGCTCCATGGATCGACTCTCCAACCAAAAGTCGGCGCTGAGTCGGGGTTCGCAACGCTTACCAACTGCCGCTGCAGGATAGCGGCGCGTGCTGCGTGCATGGACATCGGTGGCTCTTGTCTACTTTCGGTTTGCGGAAAACGAAAGTCGGCGGGACGTCGGTATTTTCAGGCATTGCAGCAGGGAGAGCAGCGTCATATCTGTAATAAATTCGTCATAGAATTTTGCGCGTGCATATCCTTGCGCCAAGTCCGTGGTTGAGACGATGAGTGGGTTCCACCTGATGGTCGAGTTTGTCGGTGCCGTGGCGCTGCTCCTGTGGGGCGTGCGCATGGTGCGCACCGGCATGACCCGCGCATTCGGCGCCGTGCTGCGGCGGGCGCTCAGCGCCTGCTCGCGCAATCGCTTCACCGCCTTTGGTGCCGGTGTGTTCGTCACCGGTCTGCTGCAGAGCAGTACGGCGACGGCGCTGCTGCTGTCGTCCTTCGCCGGCCGTGGTCTGGTCGCCTTGCCGGTGGCGCTGGCGGTGATGCTGGGCGCCAATGTCGGCACGGCGGTGACCGCGCAGGTGTTCTCCTTCGACGTCTCGTGGCTGGCACCCGCGGCGCTGGCGCTGGGCGTTTTCACGTTCATGGCCGGCGGCAACTCGGATCGCGTGAAACATGTGGGGCGCATCGCCATCGGCCTGGGGCTGATGCTGCTGTCGCTGCAGCTGCTGGGTGCGGCGATCGCGCCGATCCGGCAGTCGCCGCTGTTCTTGTCGGTGCTGGGAGCGCTGCATGACCAGCCGGTCCTGGCATTCCTGCTGGCAGCGGTGGTGACGTGGCTCGTCCACTCCAGCTTGTCGACCATCCTGCTGGTCATGTCGCTGACCGCGGCCGGCGTGATCGCCTTGCCGGTGGCGCTGGCGATGGTGCTGGGCGCCAATGTCGGTGGTGCCGTCGGGCCCTACATCGACCAGACCGCCGGCCAGCCGGCGGCGCGGCGGGTGGGGCTGGGCAATCTCGCCATGCGCCTGGCGCCGGCGCTGGCGGTTTTGTTCGTGACGGCGAGTCTTGTGCCCTGGCTGATGGCGATCGATCCGACCCCGGCACGTGCCGTGGTGAACTTCCACCTGGCCTTCAACATCGCCGCCTCCATCGTCGGCCTGCCGCTGATCGGTGTCGTCTCCTGGGTCTGCAAGCGCCTGCTGCCGGATCTGCCGGTCACTGACGATCCGGGCCAGCCGCGCTATCTCGATCCGCATGCGCTCGAGACGCCGGGCGAGGCGCTGGCCTGTGCCATGCGCGAGACACTGCACCTGGGCGATCGCATCGAGATCATGCTGGGGCAGACCATCGATGTCTTCGCGCGTGACGATGCGCGGTTGATGAAGGACGTCGAGCGGGCCGACGATTCGGTTGATCGCCTCTACGAGGCGATCAAGCTCTACCTGATCAGCGCCTCGCGGGCCGAGCTGTCACTGGACGAAAGCCGCCGGTCGGCCGATATCCTGACGTTCGTCACCAACCTCGAGCATGTCGGCGACATCATCGACAAGAACCTGATGGAGCTGGCGGCCAAGAAGATCAAGAACCGCCTGACGTTTTCCAGCGAGGGCATGGACGAGCTGCGTGCCTTCCACGGCCTGGTGATGGACAATCTCAAGCTGGCTTTCAACGTGTTCGCGACCCGCGACCTGGTGCTGGCGCGCCGCCTGATGGCGGGCAAGACGGCGCTGCGCGAAGCCGAGCAGCGCGCCGCCGAGAGCCATTTCGCACGGCTGCGCCAGGGGCGGCCGGAATCGATCGAGACCAGCGCGATCCACATGGATATCGTGCGCGACCTGAAGCGCATCAACAGCCATCTGGCGTCAGTGGCCTACCCCATCCTCGAAGCCGTCGGCGAACTGGCCGAGACACGCCTGCGGGTCAGCGACGAGCATCCGGCCAACGGCGCGATCGGCCACGGCAAGACGGTGGCGTCGTGATCTGGCCGTCGTCCTGGGAGCGCGGGCGTCCCGCCCGCCTCTGCGCCTAGCGCCGACACATGAGCGGGCCGGAGGCCCGCGCTCCCAGGATTGCGAGTCACTCCGCCGCGATCGGCAAGGTGTGCTCGTAGTCCTTGCCCTGGGCGATCATCACGCCCGGTGAGCCGCCGGTTTGTGCCGGATCGTGCGTCAGGTGCCGCGCCAGCTCGAAGCGGGCCAGCTGAGCGGCATGGACTTCATCGGGGCCGTCCGCCACGCGCGTGGTGCGGGCGTAGACGTAAGCCATGGTCATCACCGTGTCGGCGAAGCCACCGCCGCCGAAAGCCTGGATCGCCATGTCGATGATCTCGCTGGCCACCCGCGGCGCCACGATCTTGATCATGGCGATCTCGGCCTTGGCGATGCGATTGCCGACCTCGTCCATCATCCAGGCAGCCTTGAGCGTGAGCAGGCGCGCCTGCTCCAGATCACAGCGCGCCTTGGCGATGCGCTGGCGCCAGACCGACTGCTCCGCGATCGGCCGGCCGAAGGCCACCCGCTCACTCAGCCGGCGACAGACGCGTTCGAGTGCCCGTTCGGCGATCCCGATCATCCGCATGCAGTGGTGGATGCGGCCGGGGCCAAGACGGCCCTGCGCGATCTCGAAGCCGCGGCCTTCGCCCAACAGCATGTTCTCCGCCGGCACCCGCACGTTGTCGAAGATGGTCTCCATGTGCCCGTGCGGGGCGTCGCTGACGCCAAGGATCGGCAGGTAGCGGCGAATGCGCACGCCGGGCGCATCGGTCGGAACCAGGATCATCGATTGCCGCTGATGGCGGTTGGTCGCGTGCCGGTCGCTGATGCCCATGGTGATGAGGATCTTGCAACGCGGATCGCCGGCGCCCGAGGTCCACCACTTGCGGCCATTGACGATGTAGTCCGATCCGTCGCGGCGGATTTCGGTTTCGATGTTGGTCGCATCCGAGGATGCCACGGCCGGCTCGGTCATGGCGAAGGCTGAGCGGATGCGGCCATCCAGCAGGGGTTCGAGCCACTGCTTCTTCTGCGTCTCGGTGCCGTAGCGCACCAGCACTTCCATGTTGCCGGTGTTGGGCGCATCGCAGTTGAACACCTCCGGTGCCCACCACGAGCGGCCCATGATCTCGGCCAGCGGCGCGTATTCGAGATTGGTCAGCCCGGCGCCGCTGGCGCTTTCGGGCAGGAACAGGTTCCACAGCCCCTGGGCGCGCGCCTTGGCCTTGAGGTCCTCGAGCAGTTCCAGCGGTCGCCATTGCCGGAAATCGTCGGGCTGGCCGAAAGCGCTGCGAAAGAGAGCTTCCTCGTTGGGATAGATGTGCGCCGCCATGAAGCGTTCGATCCTGCCCTGCAGCTCAACGACACGGTCGGAAGGCCGGAAATCCATGGTGAGGTCCCTTTCGCAACGATTGAGGGACCATAGGTGAGGCAATAACATCAAAAAAATGAATTGATTGAATGGTCGGAGATGAATCTCATGCATCCATCCCAGATCGACCTCAACCTGTTCGTGGTGTTCGAAGCGATCTACGCCGAAGGCGGCGTCACGCAAGCCGGCCGCCGCCTCAACCTGACGCAGCCCGCCATCAGCCACGCGCTCGCCCGCCTGCGCGGCGTCGTCAACGATCCGCTCTTCGTCCGCCAGGGACAGTCGATCGTCCCCACGCCGGTGGCACGGCAGATGATCGCGTCGGTACGCCAGTCGCTGCAGGGCCTCAATGCCACGCTCAGCCGGGTGAGCGGCTTCGATCCGGCCACGGCGCGCACGCGCTTTACGATCGGCATGCGCGATGTGATGGAGTCCGTCGTGCTGCCGCCGCTGATGAAGACGATCGCGCGGCAGGCGCCGTTCATCGATGTCGCTGTCGTGAAGTCCAGTCGGCGTGACCTGGACATGGAGCTGGCAGCGGGCACGATCGACGTCGCGATCGACGTGCAGCTGCCGGTGCCGGACGCCGTCCGTCGCACCCGGATTACGCCCCAGGCGCTGGCCGTGATCGCCCGCCGTGGCCATCCGAAGGTCCGCGGCACGATCGATCTCGAGACCTACCTGGCGCAGGAGCACATCGTGGTCAGTTCGCGCCGTCGCGGCCAGGCGCTGGAGGACTTTGAGCTGAGCCGACGCGGACTGCACCGGCACGTGCGGCTGCGCTGTCAGCACTATTTCGCGGCATCACGCGTCGTCAGCCAGACCGACCTGCTGTGCACCATGACGGAGCCACTGGCGCGCATGCTGGTCAAGCTGTCGGCGGCGCAGGTTCTACCGCTGCCGCTGAAGATGCCGAGCTTCGATACGTTCCTCTATTGGCACGTGCACGCCGAAGATGATCCGGCCAACCGATGGCTGCGCACGCACCTGCTCGATGCACTGTCCCTGGGAGCGCGGGCCTCTGGCCCGCTCATGAGCGGGCCAGAGGCCCGCGCTCCCAGGGTTTAATCCATCACGATGGCGACGCGGCCTAGGACCTGACGGTCGAGGATGGCGCGCATGGCGGCGGGCATCTCGGCCAGCGCGAAGGTGCGATCGACATGCGGGCGCAACCGCCCGGCCTCGACCTCGTCATACAGGCGGCGATGCAGGGCGGCCATGCGATCGGCCTGCTCGAAGCGCGCGTCGTGCGGGCTCCAGCCGACATAGTAGCCAAGGTTGCAACCTATCACGGTGAGGTTCTTGACCAGCAGGATGTTGGCGGGGATGGTCGGGATGGTGCCGCCGGCGAAACCGATCGGGCAGATGCGCGCTTCGGGCGCCATGCAGCGCAGCGACTGATCGAAGACGTCACCGCCGACCGGGTCGAGCACGGCATCGACGCCGCGCCCTGATGTGATCCGCAGCACCTCGTCGCGGAACGCCGTGGCGCGGTAGTCGATGACATGATCGGCGCCACGGGCACGGGCGAAAGCGCATTTGTCGGGACCGCCTGCCGTGGCAATGACCCGGGCACCGACCGCCTTGCCGATCTCCACCGCGGCCTGGCCGACCCCGCCGGCAGCGGCATGCACCAGCAACCATTCGCCGGCCTTCAGGTCCATGAACTGCGGCCACAGCAGCGCCGCGCCGGCGGTCGGGTAGGAGATCGACAGCGGTATGGCGCGGACCCAGTCGAGTGACGGCGGCTTGGGAAAGACGTTTACCGTGTGCGCCACGGCCTCCTCGGCGCAGCCACCCCAGTCGAGCACGGCGTAGACGGCATCGCCGACCTTGAACGATTGGACGTCGACACCGGTCTCAATGATCGTGCCGCTGACCTCGGTGCCGGGCGCAAAGGGCAGAGGCGGCTTGCGCTGGTATTTGCCGGCAATGACCAATGACGTTGCGAAGCTGACACCGGCGGCGCGCACGGCGATGCGTACCTGAGCGGGACCCAGCGGCGGCCGCACGACATCCTCCAGGCCAAGCGACTCTGGTGGTCCCCACTGGCGGCAGATCATCGCCCGCATCCGTCCTCGCCTTCCAACGCTCGCAATACGACATTGTCATCCCGAGCGTAGCGAAAGATCCAGGTTATGTCCCTGGATCGTCGCGTCGCCGGAAAGACACGCTATCGCAATTCGATCGAACCTGGATCGCCATCGGTGCGTCGCTCCAGCTCATCCCAGCGCAGGATGTCAAGGCGGTCGCGCATCCATGCCTGGTCGGGCTCACGCACCAGGTTCCATAGCATGCGCCGGAAGTTGTGCAGCGCATGGGCCTGGGCGGGCTGGCGGTCTTGTCCCATGCCGTCCACCACGACACGGCGCACGCTCTCCATCGCTGTCACGACAGCAGCTGGGGCGTCATAGAGTGCGCCGGCCGGATCGATCCACATCTCGTATATGCGAGGCGCACCATCTTCGCGCTCTGGTCCCATCCGCAGCTGCACCCGCCGCAGCCGTAGCCGGCGGGCCAACGACAGCCAGGCGCCGCGCGTGGCACGCTCGGGGCTTTCGGGAAGACACACGGCCAACCTGCCGGACACTTGTACGATCGCGCGGTCAGGCTGGTCGCCAGGGCCGGGTTGCAGCGCGACCACGGTGCGCCGGGTGCGCAATGCTTCCAGCGTCGGCGCCAGGAAGCTCACGAAGTAATGGATCGCCAGCCCGGTCGACGGGCGCATCGTAAAGGCTGCATTGCGGTCCATCTCGAGAATGCGTCCCGCCAACAAGCTGGCGTAGGGACGCAGCTGCGCGACCAGGTCGCCCTTGGAACTCACAGCGACATCATCGATCACCAGGCCGGCGAGGCCACCGAGCTCAACCCTGGTCCCATCCAGCGCCACCAACAGAGCAACGCATCGGCCAACCCCCACGGCGCCGGACATCACGCCCAGGTCATAAGCGATGCCATCGCGTACCGCGGCGGCGACAGCCACATCGGTGGGCAGGATGACACGGATGCAGAAATCGCTGCGCAGCGCCATGCGGCGGGGGGTGTCGACGGGGCCGTCGCCCGCGGCCCGCTCGGTCAATCCAAGATACGTGCTGGTCAGGCCGTTCTCTGCCAGCAGCTTCTGCAAAACGCTTGCAACCGCTTCGCCGGACCGCGAAGCCAAGACGACAACGCGAGGTGTATCCATACGTCCTCCCGGGTCACATCATAGATGGACCCGGTGCGGTTCAAACGTCGAACTGGTCCGATCGCTTCAGCTTATGAATTCTTCCCGGCAGAGAGATGTCATAATCACGCCAACGTCACAGGAAGCGCTTTGGCGCCGCGCAGGATGAGCGAATCGTGCCAGTCGGGCGTCGCGATGGCGAGGCGGATGTGGGGAAAGCGTTCTGTCAGGCGCACTGCAGCGATCTGCGCTTCGAGACGCGCGAGCGGCGCACCCAGGCAGAAATGGATCCCGTGACCGAACGTCAGATGGGGGTTGGGATCGCGCGAGAGATCGAAAGACTCGGCGTCGGCGAAGGCCTCGGGGTCGCGGTTGGCGGCGTTGACGAAGGCAAAAACGCGCTGGCCGGCACGGATGGTGCGGCCATGCATCTCGACATCCGCCGCCGCGACGCGGGCTACGGCGCCTGATGGACCGTCATAGCGCAGCCATTCCTCGACGGCGGCGGGGGCCAGTGCCGGCGCGGCAAGCAGGCGCTCCCATTGGTCGCGGAATTGCATGCAATAGAGAAACCCGTTGCCGATCAGGTTCGTGGTCGTCTCGTGGCCGGCGAACAGCAACAGGATGCAGGTGCCGATGATCTCGTCCGTGCTCAAGGCGTCGTTCTCGTCGCGTGCCAGCACCAGCTTGCTGATCATGTCGCCGGTCGGCGCGGCGGTGCGGGCTTCGACCAGGGACCGGAAATAGTCGGCCATGGCCCGCGCGCCCTGTTCGGCGCGCAGGTACTTGTTGCCGGCGACTTGGGCCGTGCCGATGAACAGCGCGATGTCGTCGGACCACACCTTGACCTCACGCAGATCGGCGCGCGGCACTCCCAGCATGTCCATGATCACGGTCGCCGGCAGCGGATAGGCGAAGTCGGCGATATAGTCGACGGCTTCACCGCGCGCCGCCTTGGCGGCCATGCCGTCAAGCAGCAGGCCGACAATGTCCTCGATGTTGGGCCGCAGGTTCTCGACCGCGGAGGGTGTGAAGACCTTGTTGAACAGCCGCCGCAGGCGCGTGTGGTCGGGCGGATCGCGAAACACCATCCAGTGGTTCAGGTAGCGCACGAGATTCTCGATGCCGCCGCGCTGGAACTCGGCGTTGGCCTTGAAGAACGGCGTCAGGCGGTCGGCCGAGATCTCCCGATTGTTGAGCGCGACCCGCCGCACGTCGTCGTAGCGCGTGACGATCCAGGCTTTCATGGCCGGCGACCAGTGCACCGGGTCGTCCTGTCGCAGTCGCGCAAACTCGGGAAACGGGTTGGCGTTGGTGGTGGGGTTACCGAGGTCGAATACGTAGGACATGGCCGGAACCGTTGGAATGGGATGCCAAGGCTACCGGTTGGCGCTGTACCAAACAAGTGTTTGTTTGCTATGATGGGCCATGTCCGATACGCGTTCCCGCGCCGCCGCGGCGGCCAAGTCGAACCGCCGCGTCGCGCTGCTGGCGGCAGCGGCGCGGCACTTTGCCAACGGTGGTTTCGAGGCGGCGTCGATGCGCGACATCGCGCGCGAGGTCGGCATGCTGGCCGGCTCGATGTACTATCACTTCCCATCCAAGGACGCGCTGATCGAGGAACTGTATGCCCTCGGTGTCGGCCAGGTGACGTCGGCAGTCGAGCGCGCGTTGGTCGAT
>Ga0187894_10005860_pt1 | contig 12299 bp, 11 predicted proteins | sample GBC1701081metaG_FD_136650 | JGI IMG/M metagenome (GOLD analysis project Ga0187894, IMG submission 136650) | White microbial mat communities from a lava cave in the Kipuka Kanohina Cave System on the Island of Hawaii, USA - GBC170108-1 metaG ... | reverse complement strand
GTCGCGAAGCAGCTGCACCTGCTCGGCAAGCGCTCGCTCGCGCCGTTCGTCGAGGTGAACTGCGCGGCGATCCCCGAGGAGCTGATCGAGAGCGAGCTGTTCGGTCACGAGAAGGGCGCATTCACCGGCGCGATCGCGCAGAAGCGCGGGCGCTTCGAGCTCGCGAACGGCGGCACGATCTTCCTCGACGAGATCGGCGACATGTCCCTGCGCACGCAGGCGAAGATCCTGCGCGTGCTCGAGGAGCGGAACTTCCAGCGAGTCGGCGGCACCGAGCCGATCGAGATCGACGTGCGCGTGATCGCCGCGACGAACAAGAATCTCGAGCAGGAGATCGCGCGCGGCGCGTTTCGCGAGGACCTCTACTACCGGTTGAACGTGATCCCGTTCCGCGTGCCGGCGCTGCGCGAGCGCCGCGAGGACATCCCCGGGCTCGCGCGCGCGTTCGTCGACGAGGCGTGCGACGAGGCGGGCGTGCCGCGCAAGCGGCTCGACCCGAAGGCGCTCGCGGCGCTCGCCGCGTACGACTGGCCCGGCAACGTGCGCGAGCTGAAGAATCTGGTGACGCGCGTCGTGCTGATGACGCCGGGCGCGGAGCTGCGGCAGGTCGACTTGCCGCACGACTTGCGCGCGCCCGCGGACGGCCGGCGCAAGAAGCGCGGCGCGCTCGAGGAGGCGCGCCGCGATTTCGAACGCCGCTTCCTGCTCGCGAAGCTCGACGAGCACGGGGGCAACATCTCGCGTACCGCCGAGGCGATCGGCATCGCGCGCGAGAGCCTCTCGCGGAAGCTGCGCGCGCTGAAGATCCAGGCGCAGCGCGGCGAGTAGTCGATGGGAGCGCCCGCCCGGCACCTCGAGGTTCGGCCCGCGCGGCTCCCCGAGTGCGCCGAGATCGCCGCGCTCGCGAAGGAGCTGTTGCCCGAGGCGTGGACCGAGGCGCAGCTCAGCAGCGAGATCGCGCTGCCCGAAGGCCGCGTGTGGGTCGCGCGCGGCGCGGGCACGCTCGCGGGCCTCTTGGTCGCGCGGCGCGAGCTCGACGAGCTGCACGTGCTGCTGATGGCCGTCACGCCCGAGGCGCGGGGCCACGGGATCGGTACGCGGCTGATCGAGACCCTTCTCGCGGGCGAACGGGGGCTGGTTCGAGCTCATCTCGAGGTGCGCGAGAGCAGCCGCGGCGCGCAGTCCTTCTACGCGTCGCTTGGCTTCGAAGTCGCCGGCAGGCGGCCGCGGCACTACTCGGGCGGCGAGGCCGCGGTCCTAATGAGTCGAGAGGTCGGATGCACCGTCCGATCGGATCGGCCCCGCGGGTAGCGGTGCTCGTCCGAGGGCTTTTTCCTTGTGGAACTTGAGCAATCTGGATAGGTTACGCCGGCTTTGAGCGCGCTGACGAAGTGGGCGTAGGTCCACTTTTTTCGTTTTTGGAGCCCGGTTGCCGCCGGGACCCGGGGCGGACTGCGCGCCCCGGGCAGGGTGATCGCGATGTACGGGGATATACCGGCGGCAATGCGAGAGCTGATCGAACCGATCGTGACGGCGCACGGGCTTGAGCTCGTGGACGTCGAGCAGCACCAGGGGCGGGCGCCCTGGCGGGTGCGCGTGATCGTCGACACGCCGGCCGGTGACGGCCGGGTCGAGATCGAACGCTGTGCGGAGGTCTCGCGGGAGATCGGCGTCCACTTCGACGCGCACGACACGATCCCGGTCGCCTACCACCTCGAGGTCTCCTCGCCCGGCTTCGACCGGGTGCTCGCGCGCGAGAAGGATTTCGCGCGGGCGCTCGGCAGCGAGGTGAAGATCGAGACGCGCGCGCCGATCGACGGCCGTCGCCGCTTCAAGGGCACGCTGACCGAGTTCGCCGGCGGCGCCGCGAACGTCGTGGTCGACGGCCGCGGCTACCGGATTCCGTTCGCGGACGTCGCGCGCGCCCACAAGATCCATCAGTACACGCGCGCCGACTTCTCAGGCGCCGCGTGAAAAACCCTCCGAACGGGTAGAAGCCATGAACATCGCACCGCTGAAACGCGAGATCGATCAAATCGCCAAGGACAAGGGCATCGACAAGCGCACCATCATCTCCGCGCTCGAGGAGGCGATGAAGCAGGCGGCGCGCCGCAAGTTCGGGCTCGAGAAGGAGATCGAGGCGCGCTTCAACCCCGAGACCAGCGAGATCGAGCTGTTCGAGTTCCGCGAAGTGGTCGAAGTGATTACGGACCGCGACGCGCACATCACGCTCGCGAACGCCAAGAAGCTCGATCCCGAGGCCGAGGTCGGCGACGAGATCGGCGTCAAGCTCGATACCGCGGACTTCGGGCGCATCCTCGCGCAGACCGCGAAGCAGGTGATCATTCAGCGCGTTCGCGACGCCGAGCGCGACATCGTCTTCGAGGAGTACAAGGATCGGAAGGGCGAGATCGTGAACGGCATCGTGCGCCGCTTCGAGAAGGGCGCGCTGCTGGTCGACCTCGGCCGCACCGAGGCCGTGCTCCCGGCGAAAGAGCAGGTGCCGCGCGAGACCTATCGCCCGGGCGACCGCATCCGCGCCTACGTGATCGACGTGACGACGATGGGCAAAGGCGCGCAGGTGATCCTGTCGCGCGCCGCGATCCAGTTCATGACGAAGCTGTTCGCGCAGGAAGTGCCGGAAATCTACGAGGGCATCGTGAAGATCGAGTCCGCCGCGCGCGAGCCGGGCGGGCGCTCGAAGATCGCGGTCTCGTCGCGCGACAAGGACGTCGACCCCGTCGGCGCGTGCGTCGGCATGAAGGGCAGCCGCGTGCAGGCCGTCGTGCAGGAGCTGCGCGGCGAGCGCATCGACATCGTGCCGTTCAGCAACGACGCGCCGCGCTACGTGTGCAGCGCGCTGTCGCCAGCGCAAGTGTCGAAGGTGATCATCGACGAGACCACCAAGTCGATGGACGTGATCGTCCCCGACGACCAGCTCTCGCTCGCGATCGGGCGCAAGGGTCAGAACGTGCGGCTCGCCGTGCAGCTGACCGGTTGGAAGATCGACATCAAGAGCGAGTCGAAGATCCGCGAGCTCGCCGACTGGTTCGTGCGCGCCGTCTCGGTCGTGCCGGGCCTCGGCGCCGACGAGGCCGACGTGCTGCTGCAGAGCGGTATCACGAGCCTCGAGGACCTCGCGAAGTGTCAGGACTCGCTGCTGCTCTCGTTCACCGGCGTCGACAATGCCGGCGTGCGCGCGATCAAGGCGAAGGCCGCGGTGCTGGCCCAGGAGAAGACGGCCGAGGACGCGCGCGCGGCGGCAGCGGCCGAAGCCGCGCTCAACACGGAGCGCCGCGAGTAGTCGCTCGCATCGCCCGAGGAACTCCAGAACCGAATGTCCACACGCGCTTACAAGCTTGCGGAAGAGCTCGGCATCGACCGCAATGAGTTCGTCGCCAAGGCGAAGGAAGCGGGCGTCGACCTGCGCAACGCGATGGCGACGCTCGACGACGTGCAAGCCGCGTTGCTGCGCGAGAAGCTCTCCGCAAAGAAGCTCGATCGCATCACCGAGGCGCGCGTCGAGGTGACGGGCGGCGCCGCGGTGATTCGCCGGCGCAAGCGCACGGAGCCGGAGCCGGCGCCCGAGCCGCTGCCCCAGCCGGAGCCTGCGCCCCTCGCGGTTGCGGCCGAGCCCGCTCTGGAGGAGGAGGCTGCGCCCGCGGCGCCGGCCGAGGTTTCGCCCGAGGCGGAGCCGGAGACCGCTCCGATCGCCGCGGGCACGGAGGCTGCAGCCGAGGACGACGACGAGGCGCCCGCGAAGGCCGCGCCGCTGCGGGGCCGCACCGGCCCGCGCGAAGACGCGGCGGCCGCCGCCGCCGACCGCGCCGCGCAGAGCCGCAAGCAGTTCCGCGAGGTCGTGAATCTGCGCGAGCAAGAGATGCTGGCGCGCCAAGTCGTCGGACGTACCGCCGCGCCGCGCGTGTCGGTCGTCGATCCGCGCACGATGGCTTCGCCGCGGCGCAAGAGGCGGGACGCACCCGTGAAGAAATCGGTGGCCGCCGCCGCGGCCGCGAAGCCCGGCAAGCGCGTCGTGCGCGTCGAGGGCGACATCTCGGTCGCGGAGCTCGCGCACCAGCTCGGCGTCAAGGCGCCGCAGATCCAGGGCAAGCTGATGGGCCTCGGCATGATGGTCAGCATCCAGCAGACCATCCCGGCCGAAACCGCCGCGCTCGTCGCGACCGAGTTCGGCGGCGAGGTGCATGACGTCGGCTTCCAGGAGGCGGAGTTCTTGGACACCGCCGCCGGCGACGCCGCCGAGGCAGGCGCGCCGCGGCCGCCCGTAGTGACCGTGATGGGACACGTCGACCACGGCAAGACTTCGCTGCTCGACGCGCTGCGCAAGACGAACGTCGTCGCCGGCGAGGCCGGCGGCATCACGCAGCACATCGGCGCTTATCAGGTCGAGGCCGGCGGGCACACGATCACGTTCATCGACACGCCGGGCCACGCCGCGTTCACGCAGATGCGCGCGCGCGGCGCGCAGGTCACCGACATCGTGATCCTCGTGGTCGCGGCGACCGAAGGCATCATGCCGCAGACGATCGAGGCGATCTCGCACGCGAAGGCGGCCGAGGTTCCGATCATCGTCGCGGTCAACAAGTGCGATCTGCCCGACGCGAACCCGTAGCTCGCGCGCCAGCGGCTGATGGAGCACGGCATCGTCGTCGAGGACTTCGGCGGCGAGACGCTCGCGGTGAACATCTCCGCAACCAAGCGCACCGGGCTCGAGAAGCTGCTGGAAGCGATCGTGCTGCAGGCCGAGCTGCTCGAGCCACGCGCGGACGCGACGATTCGCGCGAAGGGCATCGTGCTCGAGGCGCAGCTCGACAAGGGGCTCGGGCCGGTCGCGACCGTGCTCGTCGAGGAGGGCACCCTGCACCGCGGCGACATCGTCGTGATCGGCACGCACTACGGCCGCGTGCGCATCATGAACGACGACAAGGGCGAGCAGCTGAAGGAAGCGGGCCCGTCGAAGCCGGTGCAGATCGTCGGCCTTTCCGGCGTGCCCGGCGCCGGCGACGTGCTGCACGCCGTCGAATCCGAGCGCGTCGCGAAGGACATCGTCGACCACCGGCTCGACGAGGAGCGCAAGGAGAAGGCGCCGGTCGCGAAGCCGCGCATCTCGCTCGAGGATCTGTTCGCGAGCGCGGGCGACGGCCCGAAGGAGCTCGCGCTGATCGTGAAGGCCGACGTGCAGGGCTCGGCGGAAGCGATCAGCGCCGCGCTCGGCAAGCTGTCGACCGACAAGGTGAAGGTGAACGTGCTGCACGTCGCGGTCGGCGGGATCACCGAGAGCGATGTCCAGCTCGCGCAGGCGAGCCGCGCGATCGTGGTCGGCTTCCATGTGCGGCCCGATGCGAAGGCGCGGCGCGCGGCGGAGAGCGCGGGCGTCGAGATCCGCACGTACCAGATCATCTACGAGATGCTCGACGAGGTGAAGGCGGCGATGGCCGGCCTGCTCCCGCCGACGACCCGCGAGGTCGTGCTCGGTCAGGCGGAGGTGCGCCAGCTGTTCAGCATTCCGCGCATCGGCGTGATCGCCGGCTGCTACGTGACGGACGGCCTCGTGCGCCGCGGCGCGCGTGCGCGGCTGGTGCGCGACGGCGTGCAGGTCTGGGACGGCAAGTTCGGCTCGCTGAAGCGCTTCAAGGACGACGCGCGCGAGGTGCAGACCGGGTTCGAGTGCGGCATCGGGCTCGACGGCTTCAACGACCTGAAGGTCGGCGACGTGATCGAGTCGTTCGAGATCGAGTCGAAGCCCGCGGAGCTCTGACGGCGGGACCGCACGCAGTTCGGAGTGATCAGCAAGAAGCCTCGCTCGGGCGCAGCTCGGGAGGCCGCAAGCGATCCAGCGCCGCGAAGCGGCGCGGATCGCGCGCAGCGAGGCGAAGCCGAGCGGAGGTCGAAAGGGCGTGTTCGTGGCTGCGGCGCGCGTAGAGCTGCACGTGCACGGCTCGCAGTCGCTGAAGGCGAAGCGCGGGGTCCTCTCGTCGATCAAGCAGCGGGTTCGCAACAAGTTCAACGTGTCGATCGCCGAGGTCGGCGGACAGGACACCTGGCAGCTGGCGGTGCTCGGGCTGGCGGCGGTCTCGGAAGAAGGTCAGGACGCACGCCGGCGGCTCGAGGCGGCGATCGATTTCATCGCGGGCCTGCATCTCGCGGAAGTGACCGATCAGGAAGTGGAGATCCTGTGACGCGGCGAACCGAGCGCATCGGCGAGCAGATTCGCGGCGAGCTCGCGCGGCTGCTGCGCGAGGACGTCACCGATCCGCGCATCGGGCTCGTCACGCTGACGCGCATCGACGTCGCGCCCGATCTATCGCACGCGAAGGTCTACTGGAGCGCGCTCGACTCCGTGCCGCACGGCCGCGCCGGCGTCGCACACGCGAGCAGCGAAACCGAGAAGGGCCTCGCGAGCGCAGCGGGCTTCCTGCGCTCGCAGCTCGCGCGCGCGCTCGCGACCAAGCGCGTCCCTGAGCTGCGCTTCGTGCACGACTCCGCACTCGAAGCCGGCGCCGACACCCTGCGCCTGCTCAAGGAGATCGACCGTGACCGGACGTGACGAGCGCGATCACGGCAAGCCGCCGGTGCCTGGGGCCGAGCAGCGCCAGAACGCGGCTCGAGAAGCCGCAGGCGCCCAAGCGCCGGCGAAGCCGGCACAGGGCGCGCGCAGCGAGGCGGAGCCGAGCGGAGCCCGAAAAGGACGGGAACGCCCTGGCCCGATCGGATTCATTGCGATCGACAAGCCGATCGGCTGGTCGTCGCACGACGTCGTCGACGCGGCGCGCCGCTGGCTCGGCACGCGCCGCGTCGGGCATCTCGGGACGCTCGATCCGCTCGCGACCGGCGTGCTGCCGCTCGCGATCCGCGACGCGACGAAGCTGATCCCGTTCGTCGACCAGCACGAGAAGGTCTACGCCGGAACGATCCGCCTCGGCAGCGCGACCGATACGTTCGACGCAGAAGGGAAGATCGTTCGCACGCACGACGGGCCGCTCCCGGAAGAGGCGACCGTGCGCGCGGCGCTCGCGGGCTTCGCAGGCGACCTCGAGCAGATCCCGCCGATGTACAGCTCGGTCAAAAAGGACGGCGTCCCGCTCTACCGGCTCGCGCGCAAAGGCGAAGAAGTAGAGCGCGAGCCGCGCAAGGTGCGCGTCCATCGCGTGGCACTGACGCGCTTCGAGCCGCCGGACGTCGGAATCGAGGTCGCGTGCTCGCCGGGCACCTACGTGCGCGTGCTCGCGGCCGACCTCGGCGAAAAGCTCGGCTGCGGCGCACACTTGGCCGGGCTCCGCCGCACCGCGAACGGGCCGTTTGCGATCGCCGACTGCTTCACTCCCGAGCAGTGCGACGCGCTCGCGGCCGCGGGCGAGCTCGACGCGCGCATCGTCCCGCCCTCGAAGGTGGTGACGCTCCCGGAGATCGCGCTGTCCGGAATTCAGGCGCGGCGAGTCGCGAACGGCGGCGCCATCGCCGCCGCCGAAGCGCGCGGCCCCTTCGAACGCGGCCCCCAGCCCGCCCCCGGCGGCAAGTTCGCCGCGCTCACTCCCGCGGGCGACCTCCTGGCCGTGATGGAGCTCCGCCCCGACCGCAAATTCCACCCCTTGCGTGTCTTCCCGCCTTCATCGTGACTGCGCTGGCTCCCACAAACGCGGCGGCACCCAGGAGGAACGGGCTCCAGAGCCCTTCCACCCCGATCCCACGAGTCCACCCACGCAAGCGAAGCGAAGTAAACAAGGGAAGAGGTCGCCGTCTCGGTGCACCGACCTGGCAGCCCAACCCGCACACTGATAAAAACCGCGACTTCGAGGAGAGAGCCGTTGGCGACCGCACAGGTGATCGAGCAGTTCCGAACTCACGAGTCGGACACCGGCACGCCTGAGGTTCAGGTGGCACTGCTTTCGGCGCGCATCGATCAGCTCACGCAGCATTTCGAAAAGCACGTGAAGGATCACCACTCGCGCCGGGGCCTGCTGAAGCTCGTGAGCCAGCGCCGCCGCCTGCTCGACTACCTCGAACGCAAGAACGCAGATCGATACCAGGCCCTCGTCACGAAGCTGGGCCTGCGCCGCTAGAAGAAGAAAGGGCGGCACGCTGCTCGAGGGTCGAGCGGCACCAACAACGCGAGGGCGGCACGGCCGCGGAATCGCGAGATGTGGGAGTCAAAGATCGGCGCATCGAACGTGCGCCGATCCCTGATCCCGCATCCCGTCCCCTGGATGCCACGTCCCGCCGCCTCATCAGGCGCCGATGGTCGCGCAGCGCGCGATGCCTCGGTGGAGACGTGTATTCCAATGTCATCCGAATGGTTCAAAGCAGAAACGGTTTCCGTCACGGTCGGCGGAACCGAGATCACGATCGAGACCGGGCGGCTCGCGAAGCAGAGCGCGGGCGCGGCGGTCGTGACGATCGGCGGCAGCGTGGTGCTGACGACGGTGAACACCGCGAAGCCCCGCGAAGGGATCGACTTCTTCCCGCTGTCGGTCGACTTCGTCGAGAAGACCTCGGCCGCGGGCAAGATCCCCGGCGGTTTCTTCAAGCGTGAGGCGCGGCTCTCGGATCGCGAGATCCTGGTCTCGCGCTTCATCGATCGCTCCTGCCGCCCGCTCTTCCCCGACGGCTACCGCGACGAAGTGCAGGTCACCGCGACGGTGCTCGCCGCGGACGGCGTGAATCCTCCCGACATGTGCGCGTTCGTCGGCGCGTCCGCAGCGCTCACGCTCTCGCAGATTCCGTTCCTCGGTCCGATCGGCGCCGCGCGGCTCGCGAAGGTCGATGGCAAGCTCGTGCTCTATCCGACCTTCGAGCAGCAGAAGCAGAGCACGCTCGATCTCGTCGTCGCCGGCTCACGCCAGGCGCTCGTGATGGTCGAAGGCGGCGCGAAGGAGGTCAGCGAGGCGGAGGTGCTCGAGGCGCTCCAGTTCGCGCACCGCGAAATCCTCGCGGTGATCGGCGCGCTGGAGGATCTCGCCAAGCGCACCGGCAAGGCGAAGACGGCGGTGGCCGGACCGCCCGCGGAGAAGCTCGAGATCGAGCGGCAGGTGAAGGCGCTCGCCGAGGCGCGCCTGCGCGACGCGATCGCGATCCGCAGCAAGCACGAACGCTACGCGGCGATCGACTTGGTCGAGAAGGACGTGCTCGCGAAGCTGACGACGCCGTACCGCCAAGAGCGCGTCGAGCTCGCGACGCTCGAGCAGGTCGAAGCGCGGCAGTCGGGCTTGAAGAGGCTCACGACGCTCACGAAGGACGCGCTGCACGATCTGCGCTCTCGGCTGATGCGCGACCGCATCCTCGATGCGGGCGAGCGGATCGACGGGCGCAAGAGCACCGACATCCGCCCGATTGCGTGCCAGGTGCGCGCGCTGCCGCGCGCGCACGGCGTCGCGCTGTTCACGCGCGGTGAAACGCAGGCGCTCGTCTACGCGACGCTCGGCAGCGGCGACGACGCGCAGACGATCGACGCGCTGCACGAGCGCAGCGAGAAGCACTTCCTGCTGCACTACAACTTCCCGCCGTTCTCGGTCGGCGAGGTGCGGCCGCTGCGCGGGCCCTCGCGCCGCGACGTCGGCCACGGCCATCTCGCCGAGCGCGCGCTCGCCGCGGTGATGCCGGGCGTCGAGAAGTTCCCTTACACGGTGCGCGTCGTGTCGGAGGTGCTCGAGTCCAACGGCTCGTCGTCGATGGCGACGATCTGCGGCGGCACGCTCGCGCTGATGGACGCCGGCGTCCCGATGCGGGCGCCGGTGGCCGGCATCGCGATGGGCTTGATCGAGAGCGGCGACCGTCGCGCGATCCTGTCCGACATCCTCGGCGACGAGGACCACCTCGGCGACATGGACTTCAAGGTCGCCGGCACGCGCCAGGGCGTCACTGCGCTGCAGATGGACATCAAGATCGAAGCCGTCGACTGGGCGGTGATGGAGCGCGCGCTCGACCAGGCGAAGGCGGGCCGCATGCACATCCTCGACGCGATGGAGCGCGACTCGCAGGACCTGCTGCCCGGCTTCGTGCCGCGCGAGACGCCCTCGGAGTGGGCGCCGCGGATGGAGGTGATCAAGATCAAGACCGACCGCATCCGCGACGTGATCGGCCCAGGCGGGCGCGTGATCCGCGGCATCCAGGAGATGAGCGGCGCGAAGATCGAGATCGAGGACTCCGGCAAGGTCAGCATCTTCGCGCCGAACGGCGACTCGCTGCGGCGGGCTCAGCAGATGGTGCAGGAGCTCACGCAGGAGGCGGAGCTCGGGAAGCTCTACACCGGAAAGGTGAAGCGCATCACGGATTTCGGCGCGTTCGTGGAGATCTTCCCCGGGACCGACGGCCTCGTGCACATCAGCCACCTCGCCGAGGCGCGCGTGAATCGCGTCGAGGACGTCGTGGCGGAGGGCGATGAGATCCTGGTGAAGTGCATCGACATCGACCCGACCGGCCGCATTCGGCTCTCGCGCAGGGAAGCGCTGGCCGAGGCGCTGAGCGCGGCACCGCCCCAGTAGCTGCTTGGCGGACGGGTTCGAGCAGGTCGTCGCGCTCGTGACGCGGGTCGCGGGCAACGACGACCTGCCGCTGCCCTCTTACGCCACGGATCGGGCCTCCGGCCTCGACCTGCGCGCCGCCGTCCGCGAGCCGTTGACGCTCGCGCCCGGGGAGCGCGCGCTCGTGCCCACGGGGCTCCGGCTCGCGCTGCCGGCGGGCTTCGAGGGCCAGGTGCGCGCGCGCAGCGGGCTCGCGCTGCAGCACGGCATCGTGCTTCCGAATGCGCCGGGTACGATAGACGCGGACTACCGCGGAGAGCTGTCCGTGATCCTGTGGAACACGAGCCGCGAGCCATTCGCGGTGAAGCGCGGCGACCGCATCGCACAGCTCGTGGTCGCGCGCGTCGCCCGCGTCGCCTGGCAGGAGCGCAGCGCGCTCGATGACAGCGCACGCGGCGAAGGCGGCTTCGGCTCGACGGGGGCGCGATGAGCGAAGCAGCGCGCACGCCCGAGCCCGAGCTGCACGCGGCCCCTGCGCCCGAGCTCACCGCGATACCGCCACAGCGCACGAACCTCCAGGAAAGGCTGATCACCGCGGGGGTGCTGATCCCGCTCGTGTGCGGCGTCGTGGCTCTGGGCGGCTGGTGGCTGGTGCTCGCGATCCTCGTGATCACGGCGATCGCGATCAACGAGTTCTATCACCTGATCGAGGCGAAGGGCGCGGTGCCGGTGCGCGGCGTCGGAACCGTCGCGGCGCTCGCGCTGCCGATCGTCGCGTTCATCGGCAGCGAGTATCTCGCGACGATCCTGCTCTCGGCGGTGCTGCTCGGGCTGATGATCGCCCAGCTGCGCAAGAAGCAGATCAGCGAATCGCTCGCGAGCATCAGCGAGACGTTCTTCGGCGTGTTCTACGTCGGCTGGCTGCTCTCGCACGCGATCGTGCTGCGCGAGTTCAAGGACGCGGTGACCGGCCGCTGGGGCGGCACGGTCGCGCGGGGCCTGCATGACGACGTCGGGGCGTTCTACCTGTTCTTCGTGATCGCTGTCGTGATCTTCGGCGACGTCGGCGCCTACTTCACCGGCCGAAAGTACGGCGAGCGCAAGCTCGCGCCCGAAGTCTCGCCGAACAAGACGATCGAGGGCGCCTACGGCGCGCTCGCGGGCGGCCTCGCGATGGGCCTGTTGCTCAAGGGCGCGTTCGATCTCGTCGCGCCGAGCCTCTCCGAGGAGCTGAGCTGGGGCTTCGTGCTGTTCGTCTCGCCGGTGCTCGCCGCGGTCGGCATCGTCGGAGACCTGGTCGAATCGCTGTTGAAACGCGATGCGCAGGTGAAAGACACCGGTACTTTACTGCCGGGTACCGGCGGCGTGCTCGACCGCATCGACTCGAACCTGCTCGGCATTCCGGTCATGTACTACCTGCTGCTCGCGTACACGTATTTCTCGTCGGTGTCGTCGCGCTTCTCGACGCCTTGAGCGCAGTGACCCCAGGCGGAGATCCCATGTTCGGTCCGAAGGAAACCGCAGAGCTCGCGGCGCTGAAGGAAGCCGAGCGCTTCAAGGACGAGTGCGGGATCGTCGGGATCCACGGGCACTCCGAGGCGGCGAACATCGCGTATCTCTCGCTCTACGCGCTGCAGCATCGCGGCCAGGAGAGCGGCGGCATCGTCTCGACGCAGGGCGGTGAGCAGTTCGTGCGCCGCGGCATGGGCTACGTCGCCGCGGTGTTCACCGAGAAGGTGCTCGCGAAGCTGCCCGGGCGGCACGCGATCGGGCACGTGCGCTACTCGACGACGGGCTCGAGCACGCTGCGCAACGCGCAGCCGT
>Ga0187894_10005859_pt1 | contig 12301 bp, 17 predicted proteins | sample GBC1701081metaG_FD_136650 | JGI IMG/M metagenome (GOLD analysis project Ga0187894, IMG submission 136650) | White microbial mat communities from a lava cave in the Kipuka Kanohina Cave System on the Island of Hawaii, USA - GBC170108-1 metaG ... | reverse complement strand
AGAAGAAACGCTGGCGCCGAACGGCGCGGAATCGTTGATGGATGAGATCAGCGTCGATGCGGTGGAAGCCGTGGCGCTGGAATTGCTGCACGCCGGAGGCTTGAGATGAGTGCGTTTGATCTGATCGTCCGCGGCGGAACCATCGCCAATCATGCGGGCGAAGGCCTAGGCGATATCGGCGTGAAGGGCGGCCGCATCACAGCGATCGGCGATCTGGCGACCGCAAGCGCCGGCCAGTTGATCGACGCGAAGGGGCTGCACGTGCTGCCCGGCGTGATCGATACGCAGGTGCATTTCCGCGAGCCCGGCAACACCCACAAGGAAGACCTCGAAACCGGCACTCGCGCCGCAGCCCTCGGCGGCGTCACTGCGGTGTTCGAAATGCCGAACACCGCCCCGCCGACGACGACGGTGGAAGCGCTGGCCGACAAGATCGCCCGCGCCAAGGGCCGCGCGCATGTCGATCACGCCTTCTACGCCGGCGCTTCGCCGGACAATTACGCGCAGCTTCCCGAACTCGAACGCCAACCCGGCTGCTGCGGCGTCAAAACCTTCATGGGCTCGTCCACCGGCTCGCTGCTGGTCAGCGATGACGAGGGGCTAAACAACGTCCTCAAGCACATCACCCGCCGCGGCGCCTTCCACGCCGAAGACGAAGCGCGCCTCAACGAACGCAAGGCGCTCGCGCGCGAAGGCGATTGGACGAGCCACCCTGAGGTGCGCGACGATCAAGCCGCACTGCTGGCCGTGCAGCGCCTCGTCAATTCCGCGCGCAAGCACGGCAAGCGCGTGCACGTGCTGCATGTGTCGTCCGCCATAGAGATGGAATTCCTGGCGACGGCGAAGGATGTCGCCACCGTGGAGACGCTGCCGCAATTCCTCACCTTCGAGGCGCCCGTCGTGTACGAAAAGCTTCACGGCTTCGCGCAGATGAACCCGCCCATCCGCTACGCCAAGGATCGCGCGGCGCTTTGGTCGCTCGGCATTGCGCAGGGCGTGGTGGACGTGCTCGGCACCGACCACGCCCCGCACACGCGCGAGGAAAAAGCCCAGCCCTATCCGAAATCGCCCTCCGGCATGCCGGGCGTGCAAACGCTCGTGCCGGTGATGCTCACCCACGTTGCGGAAGGGCGCTTGAGCCTCGCGCGCTTCATCGATCTCACCAGCGCCGGCCCGCAACGCGTGTTCGGCATCGCGGGCAAAGGCCGCATCGCCCTCGGCTACGACGCCGATTTCACGCTCGTCGATCTCAAGGCCAAGCGCGTGATCCGCAACGAGGACCAAGCCACGCGCTGCGGCTGGACGCCGTTCGACGGCTTCGAAGCGAAAGCCTGGGTGATGGGCACAATTATCCGCGGCCAACAAATCATGCGCGACGGCGAACTCACCACGCCCGGCGCGGGCGCACCGATGCGGTTCGTCGAGGCGCTGTAGCGACTCCATTATTATCAGGGTTAGGAGTGATCAATGGACCCCTATGTTCAAGCGGCGATGATCGCCCTGGCGGCGGGCGGCGCGTTGATCGTGTCCTTTTTCGTCGTCATGTCGATTTTGCCCGCGGACCCGCCGCCGAAGGAGCCGCCGGCGACACCGGCTGAATAGTCAGCCCAGCCGCGCCCGATACGGCGCGGCGTCTGCGCCCGTGAAACAACAAAACACCACTCGCATCTCCGGCGCGCGCAGCATCGCCGCGCGCGCGTGATCGATCGCGACGCCGCACGCCAGTTCGCGCGGCCAGCCGAAATTGCCAGTGCCCAAACACGGAAACGCAATCGTGCTGAGCGCGTGCTCCGCCGCGAGCGCGATGCAGCTCTCATAGCAACGCCCCAGCGCCGCGATCTTCTCCGCCTCATCACCCGGCAGCACCCAGATCGGCGCGGCGGTGTGGATGATATGGCGCGCGGGCGCGTCGAAGCCTGGCGTGATCACGGCTTCACCTTCGCCAATCACCGCCATCGTTTCTGTGAGCTGCGTCAGCCTCGGCCCGGCCGCGCGGCGCAGCGCGCCATCGACGCCCGTGCCCGGCAGCAGCTCGCGGTTCGCCGCGTTCACCACTGCGTCCACCGCCAGCGTCTCAATCCGGGCCACGCGAATGTCGAACCGCATGGGGTCCATGCTTTACGCAAATTCACCCCGATTGTCGCGACGGGATCGCGCAGCCCGCCCGTTTGAAGAACCAGGGACGAAAATCAAAGCCCAAGAGGGAAACATGCAGCGCAGCCAACATTTCGCGGCGATCGCCGCCATCGCGCTCAGCGCCTTGACCGTTTCGGGGTCGTTCAGCGAAGCCGACGCGCGCCGCAATCGCGGCCAAGGCAGCGTCGCCCGCGAGGCTACTGTCACAGGCCAGAACGGGCGCACGCGCACCACCAACCAAGAGCGCACTTGGAACCGCCGCGAAGGCACAGCCACGCGCGACCGCACCACGACATTTAACGACGGAAGTCAGCGCAGCGTGGAAAGCGAACGCCTCCGCACCGCGCCCGGCGAATACAGCGCCTCGCGCGAAGTGACGACGCGCAATGGCGAAACCCGCATTCAGACCGGCGATTTCACGGTGGAGCGCACCGAAAACGGCCGCACCATCAATGGCGACATCAACACCACCAACCACGGCCAGGTCGATTACACGCGCGATATTTCCCGCCAGGACGGCGTGCGCAGCGTGAATTCCTTGGCGACGTTCGAGGACGGCGCATCGATCAATCGCAGCTCGCAAGGGAGCTGCGCCAACGGCGCGTGCAACTCGGCCGGCGCAATCACCAACCGCCAAGGCAACACCACCACCTGGGATCAAACCCGCGCCCGCACCGATGCCGGCGCCACGCTCTCGCGCGACACGACGTTTGCTGATGGCGGCACTCGCTCGGTGGACGCCGAGCGCCAAGGCAATGGCGACGGCACAGGCACGCTCTCGCGCACCGTGACCGGCCGCGGCGGTGAAACCCGCACCCAAACCGGAACGTACGAAGTGACGCGCACGCCTTGAAGCGCAACCAACACGGCGCACCCGCTCCCCCCCGCGGCGCTGTGGAAGCGGCCCGGCAGCTCCCGCCGGGCCGCCCTTTTTTCGCCCGCCGCGCTGCGCCAGAATGGCGCCTATGGAGCGGATGCGCCTCTTCGAGCGCCGGGCCCTGACCAGCGGCGAAATTGAGATCGGCAAACTGGTGTTTGGCGACGAGATCGATTGGCCGCGCGTGCGCGTGTTCCAAGGCCCGTCGCTCGGCTTCGGCGCCATGGTCCCGCGCGGACGCACCATTGTCTTTTCGAAATGGCGCGCCGCGCGCGATTTTACGCGCGCCAATTCCAGCGAACAGGGCTGGTTCGTGCACGAGCTGATGCACGTCTGGCAGGCCGCGCGCGGCAAGGTGCTGGCGATCTCAAAGCTCAATGCGCTCGGCTCGAAAGCCTATTCCTACACGCCGAAAGCGGGCGCGTTGCTGCGCGCCTTCAATATCGAACGCCAAGCCGAAATCGCCCGGCACTTATATCTCGCGCGCATCGGCGAACCGGAGAAAGACGCACCGGATCGCGATTGGTTGGAGCAGGTGTGGCGCACAAGGTGAAACACCACCCATCCCCGGATTGCGCGCAGCGCAAGTCCGGGGCCAACAATCTCAACGCCCGTGGGTCAGATCGCTTGAAGACAGAGTCCCAACAACTCGACATTTGTGTTTATGGGCCCCGGCACTCGCTTCGCTCGGCCGGGGATGGGTGTGCGCTAATTCGCGCCGTCGCCCTCATCCGCCAACGTGAACTCACCATTCCGCACGCGATCGGGCAGTGTCGCGCAGAAATCGGCGACGGCGGTTACGCCGAAGCGGTCGATCATATCCACGAGCGTCGCGTACAGGCCCACTGACGCCAGCACCTCCGGCTCCACGCCTTCGGCCAACGCCTTGTCCCAAGCGTCGAGGATCAAATCCAACGCGCGGCCTTTTTGTGCATCAGTATCCGGGAAGCTCATGAGCTCAATCTCCGTAGCGCGCGCTCAATCCCCCGGCCACGCGCAGGCCCCGCGCGCGCAGTTCCGCTTCCGCCTGCCGTGCCGGTTGATCGCAATCGGCGAAGCGCGATTCTTCCTGGCGATAGCCGCGGTTGAAACCTTCGACGAGCTGATCGTGATAGCGCGGCTCGCGCGAAAGCACGCCGCGCATGTAATCGCGCCAGCGTTGATCGCGGCGCCCGTCGCAGAGGATGCGCAGATAGTGCGCCCCGCCCAGCACTTCGGACAATTCGCTTAACTGGCCGCGATACCATTCCTCGGTGCGCGGCTGGGTTTGCTGTTGCTGCTGTTGTTGCGGCTGCTGCGGACGGCGCGTCTGCGCCACCGCCGGCGCCGCGAGCGCCAGCACTAAAAGAGCGACAAGAGCCAAACGGGGCTTCATGACTTGGAACTTACTCCGAAAGGCGGCGGGAGTGTGGAACTGGGCTTCAGCCGGCGTTCACGCGCGGCTTGCGCTGGCTCCAGGGGGCCGCTTGCTCCAATTCGTACGCCAATTCAAGCAGACGCCGTTCCTGGCCTTGCGCCGCGGCGAAATGGGCGCCGATCGGCATGCCGTTTGCAGCCCACGAGAGCGGCACGCTCATCGCCGGAGCGCCGGCGGCGTTCTGCAGCGGCGTGTAGCCGACATAGCGCACCACCCGGTCGAAGGCGGACATCCCAAGCGTGGGCGAGAGCTCGCCGATCGGCGGCGGCGTCCGCGCCAGCACCGGCGTGAGGATGACGTCGGTCTCGGCAAAGAACGCCTCGTATTGCTGCTCCACCGCGCGCAGGTGGGCGATGGCGCGATCGAGTGCGCCGGCGGGCGCTGCGCGATAGTGCTCCGCGAGGCCTAGCGTCAGCGGCTCGAACACCTGATCGAGCGTCGCACCGCGTGGCAGCCGCGGCCGCACGCTCGCCACCACTTCGGCCGCGCCGGACGCCCACAACAGCGTGAACGCCTCGACAAACGCTTGTCCGTCGACCTGCATGCGCCGTTCGCGCACCTCGTGCCCGAGCGAACGACAAAGTTGCGCCACGCCTTCGGTGGCGGAGCGCACGTCGGACTCCGGCGAGTTACCGAGCGCGTCTTCGAGCGACAGCGCAATGCGCAAGCGCCGTTGGCTGGGGCCGGTGACAACGCCCACAGGCGCGAACGCCGCGCCCGCGCCGCTGGCTTCAGTCACCGCAAGCCACGCGGCCGTGTCGCGCACGCTGCGGCTCACACAGCCGGACACGGAGATCGCCAGCGGCTGGTCGCGGCCTTGCGAGACTGTGCGGCCGCGCGACACCTTCAGACCGAAGAGGCCGTTGCACGACGCGGGAATGCGGATCGAACCGCCGCCATCGCTCGCATGCGCGATCGGTACGGCGCGTGACGCCACCGCAACCGCCGCACCGCCGGAAGAGCCGCCACTCGACTTCGACGGATCCCAAGGATTGCGTGTCGGCCCCCCGAGCAGCGGTTCTGTCGTCGCCGTCAAACCGAATTCCGGCGTCGTCGATTTGCCGAACGGATTGAGCCCGGCGCGCAGGATCGCGTCGGTGTAGGGGGGCTGTCCGGTGGGCACGAAGTTCGCGAAGGCGCGGCTGCCATAGCGCGTCGGCACGCCCGTCCACGCCAGCAAATCCTTGATCAAAGTCGGCACGCCCGCGAACGGGCCGCTGATCGGCTCGACCGCATGCGCCCGCGCGCGATCATACTGCTTCTCGATCACGAAATTCAGTTCGGGATTGAGCCGTTCGGTGCGCGCGATCGCTGCGTCCAAAGCTTCAAGCGCGGTGATTTCGCCTGCGCGGATGCGCGCGGCGACGCCCGTCGCATCGAGATCGCCCAAAGCATCGGACGTGTTCTCGACCGAGGCCGGCGGCGCCGCGCCATCGCTTGAACACGCCGCCAGCGCCGCAAGGCAGGCCGCATTGGCCGCCAGTTCCCGCCGCGAAATCCCCATGCGCGTTGTCCCCCTTTTGTGGGGCGGAGACTTGCCCGGAGCAGGGTTTCGATCAAGGACAAATCCCCAGGATTGATCGATGAGCCGAATGCGGGCGGATTTGTTGATTGTGGCGCGTGGCTTGGCCGAAAGCCGCGCCAAGGCTGTGGAAGCCATCAATGCCGGCGGCGTAACCGCGAACGGCGTGCTGGTGAAAAAAGCGTCTGAGCAGATCGACGCGCTGGCCGAACTCGTGGTGACGCCGCCGCATCCCTGGGTGTCGCGCGGGGGCGTGAAGCTCGCGCACGCGCTCGACGCGTTTGGCCTGGATACGTCAGAGCAAATCTGCCTCGATGTCGGCGCCTCCACCGGCGGCTTCACGCATGTGCTGATCTCGCGCGGCGCCGCGCGCGTCTATGCGGTGGATGTCGGCCAAGGCCAGCTCCACGCTTCACTCCGCGCCGATCCGCGTGTCGTCTCGCTCGAACAAACCGACGCGCGCAATCTTACGCGCGCGCTGATCCCCGAGCCGCCCACGCTCATCGTCTGCGACGTGAGCTTCATCGGCGCCGCCAAAGCGCTCGCAATCCCGCTCTCGCTCGCCGCGCAGCGCGCCGATCTCGTCACTCTCGTCAAACCGCAATTCGAGGCTGGCCCGCACAAAGTCGCCGTGCTCGACGAACAGCTTGCCCGCGATGCCGCGCAAACCGCGATCGACGCCCTCAATGGCCTCGAAGGCTTCAAGCTTGTCAGCGCCATCGACAGCCCCATCCGCGGCGGCGACGGGAATCTCGAGCGCCTCGCGCATTTCGGTCGCACATAGAGAAAGGGCTCCGGCCAATGCCGGAGCCCCGAGGTGATCCACCGTACTTAGTTCAAGAACGGAGGGTGCAGATCAATCCTGTTCGCGCCAGACGCCATCGCGGCCGCGGCACATCGTGACTTCATCGTAGTAGCGCCGTCCGCGGCGGTCGTAACGCACGACATCTTCGGTGCGGCACGAACCGTCGCGATAGCCGTCATCGTCGTTGCGGTAGTAATCGTCGTCGCCGTACGGGCCGCCATAAAGGCCGCTGTCGTCGCCGCGATAATACCGGTCATCCTGCGGATATTGAGTCTGGCCGTAATAGGGATCGTACGAGCCCTGCGGAACTTGCGCGCAGCGCGTGTTGGAACGGCCGATCATCGCGCCCGCGGTCGCGCCGACGACGGCGCCGAGCACCGAACCGTCCGTGCGATGGCCGCGCGCGGCGGCCTGGCTGCCCAGCACCGCGCCGGCGATGCCGCCGATCACGGCGCCAGCCGCGGTGTTGGAATTGCGCCGCTGCGAACAATATTGCTGCTGCTGGACGTGTTGATCGTGATAAGCGCGCTGCTCATAAGTCTGAGCCGCCGCTGGCGTCGCCAAAGCTGCAACCATGAAGGCGCTGGCGAGGGCTAGAACTTGACCACGCATAAGAGTCTCCCGTTTCTCGGGACCGAGAGAACCAAAGCCCGCCTGAACGCAGCATGAAGCGCCAAAACCGCCTCGCCCGGGCCCGCCCGGCCCAGGGTGGCCGGGCCCACCCGCCCGCCGCCGAGGAGCGTGAGCTCTGGATCGCCAGCATCGGCGCGCGCGGCGATGCGGTATCCGAAGGCGTAAACGGGCCCATCTACGCGCCATTCGCGCTGCCGGGCGAGCGCGTCCGCGCCCGCGTCACGGGCGAGCGCGCCGAGGTGCTGGAGGTGCTGGAGGCCAGCGCCGCGCGCCGCCAGGCGCCGTGCCGCCATTTCGGCCGCTGCGGCGGCTGCCAGCTGCAGCACTGGGACGAGGCGGCGTATCTCAGCTGGAAGCGCGAGCAGGTGATCGACGCGCTCGCCAAGCGCGGGATGGGCTGCGAGGTCGAAGCGACAATACCAGCCTGGGGCGAAGGCCGCCGCCGCGCCGCGTTTCACGCTGGCCGCTTGGGCGGGCAGGTGAAGCTCGGCTTCGTTGAGCGCGGCGGCGCCAAACTTACCCCGATCTCGATGTGCCCGGCGCTCACGCCGGCGCTCGAAGCGATGCTGCCCAAGCTGCAGCCGATAGCGGAGCTGTTCACGCCGCAGCGCGGCGAGATCACGCTCCAATGTCTGCAGACAGATTCCGGCGTCGATGTCGCGCTCAAGGGCGCGGGCCGGGCAGGCGCCTTGCATCGCGCCGGCTTGGAGGAGGCCGCCGCCCTCGCCGAAGCCGCCAACCTCGCCCGCCTCGCCATCGATGGCGACGTGTTGATCGAACGCGCCAAGCCTTCGCTGCGTATGGGCAAAGCCCGCGTCTCGCCGCCGCCCGGCGCATTCCTGCAGCCGACAGCGCAGGGCGAGGAAACGCTCGCCCGCCTGGTGCTCGAAGCCCTCGTCGGCGCGGAGCGCGTACTCGACCTCTTCTCTGGCATAGGCACGTTTGCGCTGCGTCTGGCCGAGCAGGCCGAGGTCACGGCTGCGGAGTCCAACGCTGAAATGTTGAATGCGCTGAAAGCCGGCGCAGACGGCGCAGGCGGCGCGCTGAAGCAAGTGACCATCCTGCGGCGCGATCTGCTGCGCACGCCGATCGCCAGCTTGGAGATGAAAAAGTTCGGCGCCGCCGTGATCGACCCGCCGCGCTCGGGCGCGCGTCTGCAAGCCGAACAGCTCGCCCGCGCGCCGGTGCGCAAGCTCGCTTACGTCTCCTGTGATCCCGCCAGCTTCGCGCGCGACGTAAAAGTGCTCAACGAGCACGGCTTCCACCTCACCCGTGTCACGCCGGTGGATCAATTCCGCTGGAGCCCGCACGTCGAAATCGTGGGGGCGCTGGAGCGATGAAGACGCTGATCGATCTGCGCCGTGGCCGGAAGCCCGAGCCTGCGAAGCAGGACGGCCCGTTCTGGAAAACCAAAACGCTTGAGCAGATGACCACGCCCGAGTGGGAAAGCCTCTGCGACGGTTGCGGCAAATGCTGCGTGTTCACGCTGGAAGACGCCGACAACGGCCAGCTCTATCGCACCGACGTCGCCTGCAAATTGCTCGACGGCGAGAGCGGCCAATGCAGCAACTACCCGAACCGGAAGAAGTACGTGCCCGATTGCGTGAAGCTCACGCCGAAGAAAGTGCCGAAGCTCGATTGGCTCCCGAATACGTGCGCCTACCGTCTCGTCGCCAACGGCGAAGACCTCAAATGGTGGCACCCGCTCGTTTCGGGCGATCCAAACACCGTGCATCTCGCCAACGCTTCCGTGCGTGGCAAAACCCGCCCGCAAGGCCGCATGAAAGAACCGGGCCTGATGAAGCGCATCGTCGAATGGCCCGACCCGCTGGAAAAGCCGCCGAAGAGCTACAAGCGGAAGCGCTCACCAGCTAAGTAGATGCAGTCCTGGGACGTCGCTGAAATCGTCTCGATTGAGCGTCACTAATGTCGCGCGATGCACAAGCGCTTGCGCGGCGATCATGCGGTCAAGAATTTTGCGACGCGAGTATCCTGCCGCAGCGACGATCTTTCCGTACTCCTCCGCGGCATCTCCGTCGAAAGGCAAAGTCGGAATAACGGCCAGCATCTCGTCGAGCCGCTGCCGTCTGACCAACGTGTGTGTCGGATTGCGATGGACGCCGCCTTCAAGCTCCACGCGCGTAACAATCGACAGGCACAAATCCGCGTTAAGTGCATCGACCTTGTTGATAACCGCTAGGTTCTTGTCGCGCAAAAGGATCGCGACGCTTGTATCAATCAGCGCGAGCACAGGTCACAGTCCTGGCCGCTCGGGAATTTCCTCCGTGTCACGTTCCTCAATTTCGCCGGGCCCTGGCAGATCGCGAAGCGCCTGAAACATCTCTTTGAGGCTCTTCTTCTGCGGCGCCGGATAGAGCGTCATTACGTCGCCGGAACGGACGATCACAAGCTCCACGCCCTCGCCGAAAGCCATGTCCTTCGGGATGCGGACGGCTTCGCTGTTGCCGCTCTTGAAAGTGCGGGTTTTGGCGGTTGTCATGACGTATGTGTATACGTGTATATACGCGGCGTCAAGTGGCCTTGGAAGGGCCTAAACCGGCGCTAAGCTCTCCACCCATGAGCCTCATGCGCGATCTTGGCCGTGCGCGATACGCTGCTGCTCAGGGCGCGCGTGTGGCGTGGTATCTGAGCCAGTATCTGCTGGCGCGGCGCATCTCCGGTCCGTTCAACCGCCCCGGCGAGCCGAAATTTCAGCCGCAATCCGAAGAGGGCGATCAGGCGCGCATCCGCCAGGCGTTCCTCAACATCTTCGCGCTCGATCGCTTGAACATCGAAGCAGGGCTCTATCCTGCGCCGGACGAAGTGCGCATGGAGAAGGCGCTCTCCGCGGTGCGCAACTCCGCGAACTTCTTCCGCGATCTGCCCAACGTCGACCGCCGCCGGCTTGAGCGCGACGGGACGGAAATCCGCGAAGCGGCGAAGGGAGAGCGTTATCCCGCTTACTACCTGCAGAACTTCCACTATCAGTCCGGCGGCTGGCTCTCCGAAGAAAGCGCCAAGCTCTACGACACGCAGGTCGAAATCCTGTTCGGCGGCGCCGCGGACGCGATGCGCCGCATCGCGCTCGGCTCGCTCGCGCGCGCCATCAAGGGCACGGATCAGCGGCGCGTGAAGCTGATCGACATGGCCTGCGGCAATGGGCGTTTTCTGGCGCAAATCCTCAGCGCCTTCCCGCGCATGCCGGTGACGGGGCTTGATCTTTCGCCCTCCTATTGCGCCGAGGCGCGGACGCGGCTTGAGCCATGGTCGCAGGCGGAGATCGTGACGGGCGCGGTGGAGCAGGCGCCGTTCGAGGATGCATCGTTCGATGTGGCGACCTGCGTCTATCTTTTCCACGAATTGCCGCCGCGCGTGCGCCGCGAGACGGCGCGCGAAATCGCCCGCGTGTTGAGGCCGGGCGGCGTGTTCGTGTTCGCGGATTCCATTCAGTCCGGCGACGCGAGCGACCTTGACCGCATGCTCGAATATTTCCCGATCGGCTTCCACGAGCCGTTCTATGGCTCGTACCAAAAGGAAGACCTGATCGCGCTGTTCGGAGAAGCAGGGCTCACACACGAGGAAACGCAGCTTGCGTTTTTGACGAAGGTGATGCGGTTCAGGAAAGCCCGAGCCTAAAGCTCGCCCGGCGCTTTCGTCTTCGAAGGCCGCGGCGCCTCGCCGAGCGCGAACCCCGCCGGCTCGCCCTTCGCGCTCTCATCGTAGGAGATAAGCTGCAGTTCCGGCGCAGCGTCCTCCGGCCCGCCGAGCAGATCGTCCGCGCTCAAGCTCGCAAACGCGATCTCTTCTTCCAACGGGGCGAGCGGCGCCACCGCCATCATGTCGAGCGTCTGCATGTGCAGCGCCGGGACCGGCTGCGCGCGTTCGATCGTCGCCGCGTGCGCTTCCGGCACGATGCGCGGCGCGCCCGGATTCCAATCCGGCCCGCCAGTGATGAGATAATCGATGCTGAACACCGTGAACGCCATCGTTGCGGCGAGCGCCAGGGCGGCGCAGGCGTTCTTGCGATAGGCGGAATCGCTCTTCAGCCGCAGCGCTGCGTCGCGCGCGCGGCCCGCGCCGGCCGCTACGAAAGCGCTCGCGCGCTTCGCCAATGCGATCACCCGCTCCGTCATCGCCGGACCCCTCCGCGTTCGCCGGATGGCTGTAACGGCGACGATTCTACGCCCAACAGGCGACAAAATCCACTTGAGCTGATGACATCGCGCTCATTCGCCCCCTTATTGAGAGCATGAGCCGCGCTTTTGTTAAGGAATTGGACGAGGCGGTCGGCGGCGACGAGCTGCCCGATCGCGTCAACTCTCCGCACCCAAATCTCGTGACGCCGGAAGGGCTTGCGATGATCGAGGCCGAGCTTGCGCGCCTGCACGCCGCGTCTTTGAAAGCTGGCGACGATCGCACGGCGCGCGCCGCCATCGCCCGCGACGAACGCTATTGGGTGGCCCGCCGCGCCAGCGCGCAGGTGATCGAAACCCCGCCAAACCCGGATAGCGTTCGCTTCGGCGTCACTGTCACGATCGCCCGCGACGACGGCCGCGAACAACGTTTCCGCATCGTCGGCGAGGACGAAGCCGATCCCGAACGCGGCACGCTCTCGCACGTCTCCCCACTCGCCCGCGCCCTGATGGACAAGCAGGCGGGCGATGTCGTGCGTGTCGGCGATGGCGACATTGTGATCGTCGCGATCGCTTAGTGCGCGGGCGCCTCCGGCTGACGCAACGCCGTGGAGAAATCGGAGAGATCCTCAACGCTCCGCGCATAAGTCGGCGCGACGCGCGCGTTCGCGCGCTGTTCGTAGGCGTACGCGAAGCTCAGCAGCTTCGCTTCCGACCATTTTTCGCCGATGAACGACAAGCCCACAGGCAGCCCGCCCACAAGCCCCATCGGCACGGT
>Ga0187894_10005858_pt1 | contig 12303 bp, 12 predicted proteins | sample GBC1701081metaG_FD_136650 | JGI IMG/M metagenome (GOLD analysis project Ga0187894, IMG submission 136650) | White microbial mat communities from a lava cave in the Kipuka Kanohina Cave System on the Island of Hawaii, USA - GBC170108-1 metaG ... | reverse complement strand
GCGCGGCTGGAGGACATCGCCGGCACCATCCATGCCCACCCGACCCTGGGCGAGGCATTCCACGAAGCCAGCCTGCGCGTGTTGGGCGAGGCCCTGCACGTGTGAGGCCTTGACACGACGGGAGGGCAGCTTTTTACGTAAGAAAGTCTTTTTTGCCGAGCTGCCGATGGCACGATTGCGCACCGCCCCGGAGTCAAAACCGCAAGCCAAGGACTATACCGCGCCCGCGCTCGAGAAGGGGCTGGACATCCTGGAGCTCATCGCGACGCAGAAAGGCGGCCTGACCCAGAGCCAGATCGCGGCGGCGTTGAAACGGTCGATCCACGAAATCTACCGGATGCTGAGTTCGCTCGAGCGCCGCGGCTACATCTATCGGACCCGCCCGGGCGACCTGTACTTCCTGTCGATGCGCACGTTCGAACTCGCCCATCGGCACGAGCCGACGCGCGGCTTGCTGGAAATCGCGCTCCCGGAAATGCGCCAGATCGCAGACCAGACGGAGCAGTCGTGCAACCTCGGCATTCCATCGGCCGGCCGCGTCCTCATCGTCGACCAGGTCCTGAGCCCGGCGCCGTTCGGCTTCTCCGTGCGCGTCGGGGCGCATTTTCCCATGCTGCCCAATGCGGCCGGACGCGTGCTGCTCGCCTTCCAGGACGACGACGTGCGCAACGCCTGGATGCGCGCCGACGGCGCGTCCGATCTCTCCGACAGCGAGCGGGCCGAGCTTGCCAGGTCGCTGAGGCAGATCCGGTCGCGCGGCTATGCCGAAGTGCAGGACCAGCAATTCAGCGGCGTCACCATCAGCTTTCCGCTGCTCGGCGGTTATCGAACCGCGCTTGCGGCGCTGACCGTGCCCTACGTGTCATCGATCAGCTTCCGGACCCGGCCGCTCGCCGAGGTCCGGGCGCGGCTGCACAGCGCCGCCGCCGAGATATCAGCCAAGCTGTCCGGCGCCGCGACCCAGGCCGGCGCGCCGGCCGCGGATGCCGACGCGACGTGATTCAGCGTCAGGCGCGACGACGCGGACTCCCGTCTGCATTCATGGCGGGGGAAGGCATCGGGATCCCGCCCTCGGAGCGGCCTCAGGCGCCCAGCGACGGGTACCAGTGGCGCTTCTGCTTCGCGGCCTTCGCCTTGTCCCAGTCATGCAGGATCGTGGCGGCGAGGTTGGCGACCCTGATGCAGTTGTCCATGCCGACCCACTGAAGCTGGTCGGTCACCCGGTTGGCGACCGCCGTGCAGACGGCACCCGCCCGCAGGCCGTAGAGGCTCGCGAGCGTGTAGATCGCTGCGGTCTCCATGTCGAAGTTGAGCACCCGCGCCTTGCGCAGGTCCTCGATCTTGTTTTCGAAGAAGGTCTGCGTGTAGCCGGCCAGCCCCGGCCGTCCCTGGCCGCAGTACCACGATGCGGTCGTGCACGAGACCCCGACATGGTACCGGACATCCAGCCGTTCGCACGCCTCGACCAGCGCCGTCACCACCTCGTAGCTGCCGCAGGCCGGGTAGCTCTGGTCGACATAGAACTGGCTGGTGCCGTCGTGGCGCATCGCGCCGGTGGAGATGATGAGATCGCCCAGCGCGATATGCTCCTGGATGGCGCCGGTCGAGCCGACGCGGATGAACGTGTCGCCCCCCAGCTCGGCGAGTTCCTCGAAGGCGTTGATGGCCGACGGGCTGCCGGAGACCGTGGAGCAGCAGGATATCGGGGTGTCGCCGATGCGGCCGGTGAAGGTGCGGTGACCGCGGAAGTCCGCGACCGGCCGATGCTCCGTCCACTCCGCCGCGATCAGGTTCACCCGCTCGGGATCGCCCGGCAGCAGCACGTACCGCGCGACGTCGCCCTGCTTGCAGCGGATGTGATACTGCATGCCGCCTTCCATCGCCGGCCGCGCCGCACTGGAGCTCCATTCACTCATGACAAGGGCTTCCCTTCCTGTTGGATCCGTGACGTAGGCTCGTGTTTTCGCCGGAGCGCACGGTCCGGAAGATAAAGGTCCATCGCTGCGCTCAGGACGATGGCGGGCGCATCCTTCAAGCGGCCTCTCCGTGGCGTTCCCGGTCCAGGTTCCGCACGACAACGGCCGCGGTTCGAGGCTCCCGTTCGATCAGCGGGACGGCACGCGAGGTGTTCGGCGCCGCGGCGATCCGGATGTCTTCCTCGCAGCCCATCCGGCACAGGACGGTCGCGCTTTCGGATGACGCCAGGCCCTCGTAGGGTCCCGCCGCCCGGAAAAACACGTCGAGCGCGAGCTTCGCCGAATCCCGAAGGACCAACGTGTCGCCGCCCAGGCGCTGCTGTGCCCGGATCGCCTCGTCGAGCAGGAACCCGGCGCAGTAGATGTCGTCCAGGGCATAGGCGCGTCCCTGCTCCCGGCCGGCGCACACGACCTGCAGCCGGGCCTGCCGCGCCACGGCCGACTCCAGGGCGGCCGACATCACGGCACGGGCGTTCAGCAGGGAACCGGCGAAGCAGGTCGTCTCCCGCCCGCAGACGCGTTGCGCCGCGACGGTTCCATTGGTCGTGCGCAGGATGACGTCGCGCCCGTCGAGCGGCGCCTGGCGCAGCTCGCGCAGCGAGGGGCTGATGTCGGCACCGGCGGCGATCGCGCCCGATGTTTCCTCGGCGCAGACCAGGGCATCGGCGCGCTTGCGGCGAGCTGCCGCCATGCCGGCTTCGTCCGCCACGAGCAGGACGCCACAGCCGCGATCCAGCAACAGCGCGATCGTCGACGTCGCCCGCAGCACGTCCACCACCACCGCCACCCGCGGCCCGGCCGATGCCGCGTCGGCGGGCAGGAAGGCCGCCTCCAGCACGATCATGTCGCGCGCCTGCCGGGACCGATGAACGCGCCGGGATCCACACTCTTGGATTCCGGCCCGTAGGGATGCGGATAGAGCTCGCCGATCGTGAAACGCCGGACCGTGCCATCGCGCGCGACGCAGATGATCGGCACGGTCGGGTCGGCGCCGCAGAACTCCCAGATCGCCTGACGGCATTCGGCGCAGGGGATGCCGCTGAGATGCCCGCAACAGACCAGCGTCTCGATCCGGCGATCGCCGCCCGCCGCCATCATGTTGACGACATTGCGCTCGCCGTGGACGCTCTGCTGCAGGCTGACGATCTCGACGTTGCAGGCGGCGTAGACCTTGCCGGAGGCAGCCCTCACGGCGGCACCCACGTAGTGGTTCAAGTACGGCGAGTAGGCGCGTCCGCGCGCGGCCTCCGCCAGTTCGACCAGCTCGCGATCCTGCGGCGAGAGCGCATCGAGCGTCACGACGTCCATTACCCGGCTCCTGTCGCGGCACAATCGGGCATCCTCTTCGTGGTGGCCGCGTCGAAGAGGTGCAGTTTCATCGGATTGACACTGACGGCGACCGGCCTGCTGCCGAACCCCTGCTCGGGCGGCACGCGGGCCGTCATGGCCGTCGCGCCGGCGCGCAGATAGACATAGGTGTCGGAACCGAGGTGCTCGACCATCTCCACCGTCATCTCGCCGAGGCCCGCGCCGGCATTCCCAGCCTCGATCAGCAGGTCCTCCGGACGGATGCCCAGCAGCACCTGCCGGTCGGCGGTGTCGCGAAGCCCCTTGAAGACGGTCGCGGACAGGTCGAGGTCGAAGCCGTCGCCGCTGAAGGTGCCGTGCCGGACGGTGCCGGCGATGAAGTTCATCGGCATCAGCCCCATGAAGTTGGCTACGAACGTATTGGCGGGCCGCATGTAGACCTCGAGCGGCGTGCCGATCTGGTGCAGGACACCGTGGTCGAGCACGGCGATCCGGTCCGAGAGAGTCATCGCTTCCCACTGGTCGTGGGTGACGTAGAATGTCGTCGTCCGCAGCCGCTGGCTGAGCCGCTTCAGTTCGACCCGCATCTGCACGCGCAGCTTGGCGTCGAGGTTCGACAGCGGCTCGTCCATCAGGAACGCGCTCGGCTCGCGCACGATCGCCCGGCCGAGCGCGACCCGCTGCCGCTGCCCGCCGCTCAACTCCTTCGGGAAGCGTGCCAGCAGCGCCTGGATGCCGAGGGTTTCTGCAGCATTCCGGACCTTGGAGTCGATCTCCGCCGCGGGAAGGGAGATGGCGCGCAGCGGAAACGCGAGATTGCCCGCCACGTCCATGTGCGGATAGAGCGCATAGTCCTGGAAGACCATGGCGACGCCACGCTCCTTCGGGGCCAGCCGGGTGGCGTCGCGGCCGCCGATGACCACGGTCCCTTCGTCCGGGTCGATGAGGCCGGCAACGATGTTGAGGATCGTCGACTTGCCGCAGCCCGACGGACCGAGCAGGCTGACGAATTCTCCGTCCCTGACGTCGATCGTCACGCCGTCGACGGCCACGGCGCGGCCGTAGCGCTTGACGATTCCCCGCAGGGAGACCTCAGCCATGCGTCAGCCCTTCACGGCGCCCGAGGTCATGCCGCTCACGAAGCTGCGCTGGAACAACAGGAACAGCACGACCACCGGCGCCAGGGAGATCACGACGGCGGCCGTGAACTCGCCCCATTCGATGCCCAGCACCGTCAGGTAGTAGTGGAGGCCGACCTGGACGGGCCGCTTCGCGTCCGACGACATCAGCGTCAGGGCGATGATGAACTCGTTCCAGACGAACACGAACACGGTGATCGCCGCGGCCGCGATTGCCGGCCGGCTCAGCGGGACGCAGACGCGGTAGAACGCGTACCAGCGCGAATAGCCGTCGACCAGGGCGGCCTTGTCGAGGTTGTCGGGGATGCTGCGGAAGAACTCCGCCAGGATCCAGACGACGGTCGGCAGCAGCCAGGCCGAATAGACGAGGATCAGGATCAAGTAGCTGTCCAGGATGTCGAGGCGGCTCGCCAGCAGGTAGACCGGGATGAGATTGGCGACGCCGGGCATCATCATCGCGAGAAGGAGCAGGAACAGGAACACCCGCTTGAGCCGGAACTGGTACCGGGTGAGCGCATAGGCGACGTGCAGCCCCAGCACCAGCGTGACGGCGAGCGTGCCTGCCGTGACGATGACGCTGTTGAAGAAGTACACCGGCATGTTCGACTTGAGCACGGCGACGTAGTGGTCCAGCGTCGGCGCGGCCGGAAACCATTGCGGCGGGAAGCTCAGGATCTCGCCATTGGGCTTGAGCGAGGTCGACAGCGTCCAGCCCAGCGGCAGCAGCATCACGATGCAGATGACGACGAGCGCGGCGTAGCGCGCGGCGCGGCCCGGCCAGCTGCTCATTGCATGATCCCCTTGTTGCCCGGAAGCTTCAGGTACAGGAAGGTGAGGCCGATGTTGAACGCCAGGATCAGTATGGTGATCGCCGAGGCGAACCCGACGTTGAAGTACGAGAAGGCCTCCCGGTACATGCGCAGCGTGATGATCTCCGTCGCGTTCTGCGGCCCGCCGCCGGTCAGGACCAGAGGAATGGTGATGATGTTGAAGTAGCTGAACGTCGAGGTGATCACGCACACGAAGATGCTGGGCAGCAGCAGCGGGAACGTGATCTCCGTGAAGGTCCGCCAGCGGCCGGCGCCGTCGATCAGGGCGGAGCGCGTGACCGACTCCGGGATGGTCTGGAGCCCGGACAGGATGACGATCATCGAGAACGCCACCGACCGCCAGGCGTTCGTGAAGATGAGGAGCATCATCGCCAGCGCGCTGTCGCCAAGCACGTCGACACGCGGCGCGCCGAGCTCCTGCAGCCCGTGGACCACAGGCCCGTAGTCCGGGTTCACCAGCCACCGCCAAACCAGTCCCGAGGCGATCTGCGAGGTGACCCAGGGAATGAAGATCACGGTCCGGAACGTCGTGCGCAACGCGACGCGGCCGTCGAGCAGCAGGGCCAGGCCCAGCCCCGCGCCGACGGCCAGCACGATGGAGCCGGCAATGAAGATGAGGGAAGCGACGGCGTTCTGGAGGATGCTGGTCGAGCCGAGGGCGCGGTAGTTGTCCAGCCCGACGAAATCGCCCGGCGCGAAGATGACCGAGCTGTGCAGGCTGAACTCGGCGGCGAAGTAGACCGGGTACACGACCACCGACAGGACCAGCAGCGCCGCCGGCAGTATCAGCAGGTAGGCGAATCCGTTGGTGCGGTACTCCGCCCTGATGCCGCTCGGCCGCATGGCCCGGTGCGCCCCTCGGCCCCGCTTACCGCCTGCCGGCGTTGAACTTCGTCGCCGTATCGGCGAGCACCGCGTCGGCCTTCTCGCCGCCAAGTATGCGATGCACGGCCTGCATCAGGTTGGCATCGAAAAGCTCGCTCCAGCGATCGGTCAGGATCGGGCCGCGGCTTGCCTTGTCGAGGATGTCGTAGAATTCCTGGAGATAGGCGTTCTCGGGCCGCTTCATGAAGGGGCTCTGGAAGACCGACCTGCGCGACGGAAAGTCGCCGGCGACCTCCGCGACGATGACCTGCGCCTCGTAGCTGACATAGTAGTCGATGAACTTCCAGGCAGCGTCCTTGCGGGTCGACTTGGCGTTGATCGCCAGGTTCCAGCCGCCCGTCGCGTAGGCCGGCGCCGGCTTCGCCCCGTCGGGCGAGGGCATGAAGGCCACGCCCACCTTGCCCTTCACCACGTCCGACGTCTGGATGCTCGAGTAGCGGTTGGCGCCTTCGATCACCATCGCATACTTGCCGGCCATGAAGCCCTGCATGACGTCCTGGAGGTTGAAGCTCGTCACCTCCGGCGGCGCCACCTTGTGGACGCGCACGAGGTCGTTGAGGAACGTCAGGGCGCGCACGCTCGCGGCGCTGTCGAGCAGCGCCTTGCCCTGGCCGTCGAGCACGTCGCCGCCGGCCCCCCAGACGAGGGGGGCGTAGACGACATGGAAGTAGCTGCCGGTGCGCGAGCCCGGATAGGCGAAGCCCCAGCGGTCCTTGGTGGTCAGCGCCTTCGCCACGGTCACGAACTCGTCCCAGCTCGCGGGTGGCTTGAGCTTCAGCTCGTCGAAGATGTCCTTGCGGTAGAGGAGCGTGAAGACGTTCTGGCCGATGTTGATGGCGACCTTCTTGCCGCCGACGACGGTGCCCTCCCACAGGAAGAAGTCGTCCTTCGTCGCCTGCGGCCAGTCCTTCACGTATGGATCCAGTGGTGCGAGGCTGTTCGCCTTCACGTGCAGCAGGAGCTGCGTCGGGTCGACGCGCACGACGTCCGGCCCGCGCCCGGCACTGAACGCGGTCAGGAACTTGGTGTGCAGCTCGTCCCACGGGACGACTTCCACTTTCACCGCGATGTCCGGGTTCGCCTTCTCGAAGCTCTCGATGATCTTCGTCTCGCCGAGCTCGCGCGGACGTTTGCCGCCCTGCGGTAGGAAGGTCCAGTAGGTGACGGTCGTCTTCGCGGTGCTCTGCGCCAGCGTCGGGCCGGCTGCGAAGAGCATGGCGGCGGTTGATGCGATCGTCACCGCGGAGCGGACCAGCTTGAGCACTGACATCTGCGACATCCCCGTGGCGAAGGTTGGCGATGGTGACAACCGGATTTCTACATATAAAAATGATTTTCAAAGCTGACATCGCCCTGCCGCGTTGTCAACGGCCCATTCATGTCCACGGCGCGGCCCGGCGCCCGGGGCCACCGGTCAACGATCCTGCCTTCGAAAGAGGCATCAGGCGCAGCGCGCCGGCAGACCACCAAGCGGTCGCGCGCGCCGGTCGGACGGCGCGACATCGCCCCGTCGGTGGCGCGGCCGGGATGTGACCGTGCGACCGGCGTCACTCCCTCAGATCGCCGGTCAACGCCGCGACGCGCTGCTGCACCGGCGGGCGTGACAGGGCAGCACCGTTCGTCTGCGCCTCGCGACGCAGCTGGCCGGGCGGCGCGCCGAAATGACGCCGGAACGAGCGCACGAAACGCGAGAGGTCGTCGAAGCCGCATTCGGCGGCGATGTCGGCCAGCGACCATGCGGTGTTCAGCAGCTGCCAGTGGCCGTGATCCAGCCGCCTCAGGCGCAGCAGCTGCATGGGTGTCGTATCGAGGTCCTGCCGGAACAGGCGCTCGAGGTGCCGCTCGCTGACGCAGAGCTGCGCCGCCAGCTCGCCCAGCACCAGGCGCCGGCTGAGGTTCTGTTCGATCAGCAGGACCGCGCGCCGCACCAGCGCCGAGCGCGCCACCGGCGTGGCGTTCTCCTCGTCGCGCGGCTGCGGGTGGCGACGGTCGCGCTGATGGTCGAACATCATGTGCCGCAGGCTCTTCAGCGCCCGGTCGCGCCGATGCTGCCGCACCGCGCCATGGCGCAGGGCGCGATGATCGCCGAGATCATCACCGGCCAGCGCCGCGTGCTCGACAAGCTGGCGATCCCTGCCGTGTGCTTCACCGATCCCGAGATCGTCACCGTCGGCGCCGCGCCCGACGAGGCACGCGCGGCCGGCCACACGGTGCAGACCGCGATGTTCCCGTTCCAGGCCAACGGCCGCGCCATGACATTGGGCGCCGACGACGGCTTCGTGCGCGTGACCGCACGCGCCGACAACCGTCTCATCCTCGGCATTGTCGCCGTCGGCGCCGGCGTGTCGGAGCTGTCGTCGGCCTTCAGCCTGGCGCTGGAGATGGGCGCGCGGCTGGAGGACATCGCCGGCACCATCCATGCCCATCCGACCTTGGGCGAGGCGTTCCACGAAGCCAGCCTGCGCGTGCTGGGCGAGGCCCTGCATGTGTGAGAGCCTGACTGAAAACCGGGGAATCGCTTCATGGTGAGCACAGGCACAGACGCTTCGCGTCTTGCCGGGTCGAACCATGAAGCGCCGCACCACCGCCGGTGCGAGGCATTCATGGTTCGGCCCGGCCAGACGCGAAGCGTCTGCCTGTGCTCACCATGACGGCCACTGTCGCGCTGCAAGTCGTTCTTCCTGCCGAACCAATTCCGTCGGGCTCAGAGATGCGGTTGCCGCCTGACGAAAAAGCTGGGCCAAGCAAAGGTCGCACACTATCTTCCCGGATCGAGTCCGGTTGGTCAGTATCGTTGGACGCAGGGTGACGTTACGGAGCGGGCGGACTGATGACGTCCGATCAATCCTCGCCGACCTCATCGCGCGACCGGCACCTGTTCGGTCCGGGGCCCAAGCGCATCCTGGCGCTCGACGGCGGTGGCGCGCGCGGTATCCTGTCGCTCGCCTTCATTGAGCGCGTCGAGGCCGTGCTGGCGGCGCGGACGGGCCGCGGCGATGCATTCAGGCTGGCGGACTATTTTGACCTGGTCGGCGGCACGTCGATCGGATCGATCCTCGCCAGCGGCGTGGCGCTGCGGTACCGGGTCTCGGCGCTGATCGACTTGTTCCGCGAGGTCTGCGGCAGCGTCTTCCGGTCTTCATGGTTGAGCTTTGGCGGGCTGCTGGCGCCCAAATTCTCCACCGAAGCCCTGCAAGCGATCCTGCACCGGGAGCTCGGCGACACGACGCTGGGCAGTGACCGGATCGCGACCGGACTGGCGGTCGTCGCCAAGCGGCTCGACACGGGCAGCCCGTGGATCCTGCACAACAATCCGCGCGGACGGTACTTCGCACGCCACTCGGCGGGCGGAAGCTTCATCCAGAACAAGGATCTGCTGCTGCGGCGGCTGGTGCAGGCCAGCGCCGCGGCGCCGACGTATTTCGAGCCGCAACTGATCCGGGTGGCCGATGACGTCGACGGCTTCTTCCTCGACGGCGGCGTCAGCCCGTACAACAATCCCGCCCTGCTGCTGATGATCCTGGCGACGTCGAAGGGGTTCGCCTTCAACTGGAAGACCGGCGAGCGCGACCTGTTCCTCGTGTCGGTCGGCACCGGCGCGGCCCGCGTCAGACGGGACGCCGCCGATCTGGACAGCGGGCCCGCGGCGTTCATGGCGATCCAGGCCCTGACATCGCTGATCGACGACTGCAACATCCATGGCCAGGCGATGCTGCAATGGATGGGCAGGTCGACGAACCCGCGAATCATCGATCGCGAGATCGGCGACCTCACCGACAGCTGGCCGCTGCCCGGGCGCCTGCTGACCTATACCCGTCTGGACCTGGAACTGCAGCGCGATGTGCTGATGCGCACGCTCGGTGTCGAGGTCGATGAGGACACGGTCTCGCAGCTTCGGCTGATGGACAGTTCGTCGAGCATCGATCGGCTGCTGGAGCTGGGACGCGGCGCGGCGGAGAAGATCGTCAACGAGGCGACGCTTCCGGCGCTGTTCGATCGCGGCGCGGCATCAGGGCAGCCGGATGCGGCGGCACCGCCGGCCGCCTCGTGACCCGCCGATCCGGAGCCGTTTGACAGAGTCGCCCTGTGCGAATGCCCCGCCTCAGCCAGCGGTTGTCGTGCCCGCGTCCATCGCCAGTGCAGCGATGCGTTGCTGCACCGGCGGGCGTGAAGCGGCGGCGCCGTTCGCCCGCGCCTGGCGGCGCAGCTGGCCGGGCGGCACGCCGAAATGGCGCCGGAACGAGCGCACGAAATGCGAGGGGTCGTCGAAGCCGCATTCGGCGGCGATGTCGGCCAGCGACCATCCGGTGTTCAGCAGCAACCAGTGGCCGTGATCCAGCCGCTTCAGCCGCAGCAGCTGCATCGGCGTCGTATCGAGATCCTGGCGGAACAGGCGTTCGAGGTGACGCTCGCTGACGCAGAGCTGCGCCGCCAGCTCGCCCAGCACAAGGCGCCGGCCCAGGTTCTGCTCGATCAGCAGGACGGCGCGCCGCACCACGGCCGAGCGCGCCGCCGGCGTGGCGCTCTCCTCGTCGCGCGGCTGCGGGTGCCGGCGGTCGCGCTGATGGTCGAACATCATGTGCCGCAGGCTCTTCAGTGCCCGGTCGCGGCCGCAATGACGCTCGATCAAATGCACCGCGAGATCGGCGGCACCGGCACCGCCGGCGCAGGTGATGCGGTCGCGGTCGATGACGAAGAGTTCGTCCGACACGGCATGCAGGCCCGGGAACTCCCGCTCGAAGTCGCCGACATGGTACCAGTGCACGCACGCGCGCCGCCTGGCCATCGTGCCGGCCCTCGCCAGCGCGAAGGAGCCCGTGCAGACGCCGACCAGGCTTACGTTCTCGGCGGCGGCGCGGCGCAGATAGTCGTAGATCGCCGGATCGATGCGCTCGTGGCCGCGCAGCAGGCCGCCCACCACCACGATGTAGTCGAGCTGCCGCGGCGGGCAGAAGCGTTCCCAGGGCGCGATCTCGACACCGCAACTGGCGCGCACCGCCTTGAGGTCGGGGCCCATCACGGTCCAGGTGCAATGGATGCGGCGGCCGAAGTCCCATTCGTCGGCGCCCAGCCGCAGCGCATCGACGAAGGCCGAGAAGGCCAGCAGCGTGAATTCAGGCAGCAGGACGAATCCGACAGACAGCGGCGGCCGCCTGCTGTCCGCTGCCGGCACCGCCGACGGTCGCCCTGACGCCGCCATCTGCCGACCCCGCCCGCTATCCCGTTGCAATGGCCCGCTCCGCTCCGTTGCCGGATCGTGTCATGGCAGCGCCCGATCGCCAAGCCGCCCCGATGCCGATCCCAATGTGCCGATGCGTTCGATGTGATCCCGAGCGCACCAGGGAATCTCCGCGACCTGAGACTCGATTCCCGAAAGATCCCCCCGGCTGCGGCCGCGACAACAGCATGGCGGGATTCTCCTCACGCTCGTCGGTTTTGGCCTATCCGGTATGCGGCCGCGACGCTCAAGGTCAGCTCACGCGGACAGCACGGAGGGGGCGCACGTGGCGAAGTGGGATGTGAGCGAAGCCGCCGCGCGGCTGCACGAGGAGGCGCTGGTCTGGGACATGACCTTGCCGTGGAGCGTCGGGCTGGAACCGAAGGATGGTACGCTGGAGCGCTTCGCCGCCGCCGGTTTCAACTTCGTGTCGCTGACGGTCGGCGACGACTGGAACTGGCTGACCGATACCATCAAGCATATCGGCGCCGAGACCGCCCGCGTCGAGGCGCGGCCGGACATGGTCCTGGCCCGCGGCGTCGAGGACATCCTGCGCGCCAGGCGCGAGGGCAAGATGGCGGTGGGGTTCCACTTCCAGGGCACCAACGCGCTGCAGGGCGATGTCGGCATGGTGCAGACCTACTACGACCTCGGCGTGCGCCACATGCTGCTGGCCTACAACCAGAAGAACCTCGTGGGCGACGGCTGCCACGAACGCACCGACGCCGGTCTGAGCCGCTTCGGCCTGCAGCTCATCGCCGAGATGAACCGCATCGGCATGATCGTCGACTGCACCCATACCGGATACCGCACCACGATGGAGGCGATGGAGGCTTCGACGTCACCCTGCATCTTCTCGCACTCCGTCAGCCGCGTCCTGCACGACCACGAACGCAACATCCGCGACGACCAGGCGCAGGCTTGCGCCCGCACCGGCGGGGTGATCG
>Ga0187894_10005857_pt1 | contig 12304 bp, 7 predicted proteins | sample GBC1701081metaG_FD_136650 | JGI IMG/M metagenome (GOLD analysis project Ga0187894, IMG submission 136650) | White microbial mat communities from a lava cave in the Kipuka Kanohina Cave System on the Island of Hawaii, USA - GBC170108-1 metaG ... | reverse complement strand
CTCGGCCGCGATCGCCGGGCTGATCGTTCTACGGTTTTATTATCTGCCCCGCAAAGAAGATTAAAATCAATCGCTCCCCGGAAAGAAAAGACGAAGATTGAATGCCCAACGCTTGACAGATGTTTTAAGCTCGCGGCATCGTTCTGCATACCGAACAACTCAATCCATCCGATCGCGTCAAAGCCCGCGACAGATGATCTCGGTCGTTAGACGCACCTAGCATCAACGAAGATGATTACAACATCTGACCAGGTATAATAAAATGGTCTTCGTTTGTTCTCCAAAAACGGAAAAATTATGAACATTGCTTCTAACGTTCTAGAATCAATCGGCAACACGCCGCTTGTCCAACTTCGGAAGGTCGTGCCGCCCGGCTCGGCGCGTGTTTTGGTTAAATTGGAATGGGCAAATCCGACCGGCAGCATGAAAGACCGGATGGCGAAGGCCGTCATCGAAGCGGCGGAAACCGGCGGGCGACTTCAGCCCGGCGGCACTGTCGTCGAATACACGGGTGGCTCGACGGGCAGTTCGCTGGCATTGGTTTGCGCGGCGAAAGGCTATCCGCTTGAAATCGTTACTTCCGATGCCTTCAGCGAAGAAAAGATACGTACGATGCGGGCCTTCGGTGCTCACTTAACCATCATACAAAGCGAGAACGGAGAGATTACCGCCAAGCTGATTAAAGATATGATTGAAGCCGCACGCCAAATCAGTCAACGTCCCGGACACTGGTGGGTTGACCAAATCGGTAATCAGGACGCCGCCGCGGGTTATTACTCGATGGGCGAAGAAATCTGGGAGCAAACGGGCGGAAAGGTTGATGCCTTTGTGCATTCGGTCGGCTCGGCTCATGCGCTTAACGGAGTGGCGAAGGCTCTGCGTGAGCATGCCTCAGACCTTTACGTCGCCGCCGTCGAGCCGTCCGAATCAGCCGTTTTGTCGGGCAAGCCGAAAGGCTCGCACAAAATCGAGGGAATCGGCATCGGCTTTATTCCGACGCATTGGAAGCCGGATGAAGTTGATGAAATTTTGACGAATTCGACAGAAGAAGCTATTCAGATGTGCCGCCGTTTAGCGCGCGAAGAAGGCATCTTTGCCGGCACCTCATCGGGACTTAATGTCGTCGCCGCTCTTCGCGTCGCAGAACGCCTCGGCTCCGACGCAACGGTGGTAACGTTGATGGTAGATTCCGGCTTGAGATATTTGAGTACGGATGTCTATCGAAACGAACAATAGAGTAGTTTCTATGCGGAACAATTATTTTATCGTTATTCAAAGTTGCCCCGATGCCGCGCCTAACGATTCCAGCTATGAAGGAAGCAGTCAAGGCGTATTCTGACCGGCCCGCCGCAGGGGCCGCACGTTCTGCTTTCTTTGGCGGTTCATGGAGATATCGGATGCCTAATTTCATTACGCTAAGTTACGGTGACCGCGGTCGAATCCGGCGGCGAAGTAAAGATGACCAAATCTGAGATCATCAAAATGATCGAACGAGCCGGTTTTGAGGTCGTTCGAGGGATACGATGTATAATCGAGTGGAAAGGGCGGCGGGACGATGATGAGGGCGAATTTTTACGCAGCAAAACAAAGTACATTTGTCTTGCTTTTGATTGTTTTAGTGGCTTGCATTTCGCTGACCGTTTTTTTCGACCTATTGGAGTCAGAGTTTCGAAATCATTCTTCCTTTTATCTTTCCGAATCGTTTGCGTTCACGTCATTTTGGTGGCTTTTCGTACCTTTGATGCTTGGTCAATTTATTTTCGCCCGAACTTATAGGGCAAGAACGGCCAACATTTCATTTGCCCTTGTTGCGATCATAGTCCACTTGCTCACTTACCCCGCGTTAGTCTGGCTTATCTCCGCAACGATGTTTCAAACCGCTTTTTCGTATTGGAGCACCTTTGAGTATGGGTTGACTAAATACGGTCTTATACTCTTTATTACGTATCCCGCGCTTCTCGTCTTTTACAGCTTTTTTGGAGATAGACCTGCGGTTGAACAAATTCCTTCCGACACTATAGATGTACCGAAACAAAACGATTTTGTTAGGTCGATCGTGGTGACGGACGGCAACAGAAGGGCTGTTATTGAAACCAAAGACATCTTGTTCTTTTCCGCCAGCCCGCCTTACATTTACATTCAACATCAGGCAAAACGTTACCTGCACAATGAGACCTTGAAGTCCGTTTCGGCAAGATTGGACGGTGAAGTATTCGTTCGCATACACAAATCCTCAATTGTGAACATCTTGAAAGTTCAATCATACAAGTCGAGGTTGAACGGAGACTATGATTTGACCCTCACGGACGGGACGGAGCTAAGACTCAGCAGAAACTACGCCGCTGCTTTTAAGTCGAAATTCCGCAAAAGTCATCAGGATACAACAGAATAAACTCGCTTCACGGCATTTCAGGTTTTGGTCAAGTATTTTCAGTGCATCATACCGTGTATGAAAGCTCAAAGACCATCCGAACTACTCGTAATTCTGTTGTTTCACCTTTTGATAATTAGCTGTAATAGCCACGGTCAGACCGCTAGCTCTAACACCAACGGCAGAGCGGACCGAGTCGGAGGCGAGTGTGAAGAAGGCTATTGCGAATTGCTTTATTTCGGAATGCCGAAAGAGATGACATTGGTCAAGATGTAACGCAAGGAGCGCTATCCGAGAAGGAATTCAGAATCTTAAAATGTCATCTCCATAGAACGTTTAGAGAGGAGATCCGTCGGTCGCACGAACCTCTGGAAAACCTTAGGATCTTGCTGAGATTGATAGGTCGCTGGTTTGCTTTTTCGTGCGTCAAGTTCCACCACTCTCAGCGCGATTGCACCGGCACCAAGACGGGACATTTCCGAGACATCTGTGGCCTCACCGCTCTTATTCAGTGAGTATGTTGCTACCAATCGCTTACTCATCTCGTGAAGCGGGTACTCGTTCGACACCTTCGCAAGATCCTCAAGGACGGCAACTATCTCGACTTTGACGCTCTCATTTTCCACTTGAGGAAGAACTTGAAAGCCGTAGATCCGATCACCTTCAGCCGTATGAGCGATTGTCCCATTGGGGATATGATAGAGGCCGTATTGAAAAACGTGCCTGCCGGAACTGCTCGCGGCGAGTTCCATAGTGCTATATAATTCGCCTCCAGAGTAAATTTCCAGGGCGTAAAGCTGTGCCTCCGACTGGTTGGCCGGTGCAGAATTCGCAGCGCTGCCCGTCCGAACCATCGCGAAGACAGCGACAAAACAAAGGACGGCCAAGGTTGCGGTCGTCGAAACGACGATCAATCTTTGCCGAATCAGACTCGTGCTTTCGGTATTGTTTTTCATAATTAACTCCATGCGTTTTTTTAGGTTTGCGCCCGCAGTGTTTGCTAATCCTGCGGACTGTTGAGAACTCAAGCCAAAGCGAACGACCTTCAGCAAAGCTGAGATATAGCCGCCGGGGCCGCCGTCACGGCCGACTACGAACTCGTCGCACGCCCGTTCACGTTCTTCAAGCAGTTTGCGTTTGATAAACCAAACCGCCGGGTGAAACCAGAAGATGCAGCAAAGCGTCATGTGCACGATACCGACCAGATTGTCTCGACACGCTATATGGACGAGCTCGTGCATGAATATAAGCTCCAATTCGTCGTTCGTTAGTCGTCGCGATAAGCCATCGGCAACACGATCGTGGGATTTCGGACACCCCACAGAGTCGGTTCGACGACTGACCGTGAAATGCGCAGACTGGCGGTGACATTGAGGCCGGATCGGGCACGAGCGACTTGAAGAGAGTCGGTCTCTCGCTGGTACGGTTGTCGGTGATCTTTGTCTCGGGTTCCTTGCCGAGTTGCCGATAAGCGAAATGTTTGCTGACCTGACTATTCTCCTGTTTGTTTCTTTAATCTATGGTGTGCCGATTTGGGGGAGCGAGCCGACCTTTGGTTACTCGCTCCCCCGGTCATTCGCGTCTGTCGATTCCCATTGACTCGCGCGAATAACGCTAACTGGTTAGCCACGGGATCACGGATCAGCGACGAAGTTCACGTCCGTGAGTTCATCGGTGACCGACACCACGATCGCAGGCTGAGGGAATGTGTATCGTTTCGAGCGGATGGCGAGAACGTAGGTTTCACCAGCCATAACGTCGAAGAATCGGTAGTACCCAAAAGAGCTGCTCCGTGCTTGCCGCACATTGCCGTACTGATCTGTCAGCGTCAGGATTGCGTTTCGTATTCCGCGCCCTTCGGCCGTTATCACCCGACCGGAGACGCTCACAGCGGCAGCCGTGGGGGCGAGGTTACCAATCGTCCAATCCGAAAACTGCGTTACGCCGTTCAAGGTAAATGTATTTGTCGTTGTGTCCAGACTGCTCGGTGCAAAACCCATGTTAGTCATTCCCGTTCGCCGGATGAAATTAAAGTTCGCCTCGGTCGCTCCCATCGGCACATCCGCATCCAGATATTGGAAGGTGATATTCGCTTCGGTAATTCCGTTTGAAGTCAAACTCCAATAACGCTGAATTGATTGCGTCTGATTAACTCCCGGCAGAAAATTCTGCGTCGCGCTGACCGTGAAACTTCCCGAACCGGAAACAATATCAATCGTCGCGGGCGAATAGCCGTTTGCCGTTCCCACCGGATAGACAAAAACCGGAGGCAGTGCCGCCGCTTCGTTGAAGTTAAACGGCACGGGGAAATCCTTTCGCAGATTGCCGATGACGTAACCGGAAGTTCTGGAAATACTGCCGTTTGCGCCGATGATGAAAGTGTCGGCGTTGGTCGTAATGCTGCCGTTGGTTAATGTCAGAACATTATTGACCGTTACATCGCCCGCTAAAACCACACCCGCCGCATTGTTAATCGTTATATCATTGTATATTCCGGCGGGAATTGTTTGCTGGGTTGTTCCCGTGAAATTGACCGTTCCGCCCGCATTGAGCGTTCCGAAACTGAAACTTCCCGCATTATTGATCGTGCCGTTGTTGGTCAAAGCGTTAGTAACTGTTAATGTTCGACCGCTGTTTATAGTCAATGTTCTTCCGGGTTGTATTTCCAGAGCGTTGACTGTTACGTCCGGTTCGGCTGTTAAAATACTCGGCTCGTTGGTTACGCCGATTGACGGAATCAACACATTATTCGAGGAAACCGGGACCGAAGCCGGATTCCAGTTTGTCGCCGTATTCCAGTTTGTATTGGTCGCGCCCGTCCACGTTACAGTGTTGCCGACGCTCAAATTCACTGTGTTGCTTGCCGCGCCAGCCGTCGGCGTTTGCGTTGTCGTTACGCCGGAAGTCGTGTTCGGATGAGTGCCGACCGTGTTGCTCGTTACGTCGAAAGTTACCGTGCAGTTTGAGTTGTTCGGGATTGTGATGCCGCTGAAACTCAAGTTTGTCGCGCCCGGAGAAAGAGTGTTTGGAGTTGTTCCGGCGCAAGTTCCGCCGACCGCGCCGCCGACCGCACTCATATTTGTTAAATTGTCGGTGAATGAAGCGTTGGTTAAATCTCCGGTAGTGTTCGGGTTTGATAAAGTCAGCGTAACGGTAGAAGTTCCGCCCACGAGAATCATTGACGGATTGAACGCCTTAGTAATTGTCGGCGATGCTACGACGGTTAGATTCGCCGTTGCTGCCGTGCCGGAATCGCTGTTCGAGGTTGTAACCGTGCTGGTTATATTCGTCTTTAATCCGGCACTTGTTCCCGTTACGGTGATGCTGAAAACACAGTTTGTTCCGGCTGCCAGCGACGGTTTGGTAAATGAGATGACGTTTGACGAAATCGAATAAGAACCGTCCGAGCAAACGGTCGTCGCTCCTGTATTCGGCGCGGTTACGCCCGATGGCAAACTGTCGGTAAAGGCAAGTGTGTTTAATGCCAGAGTCGTATTCGGGTTGGAAAGCGTAAATTGCAAAGTTGACGTTCCGTTAAGCTGAATCTGATTCGGCGTGAAGGTCTTTGCCAAAGTCGGCGGATTGATCACCGTTACGGTATCGGTCGCCGTGCCGCCTTGTCCGCCCTGGGTGGAATTGACGTTGCCGGTTACATTGACCTGCGATCCTTCCGACGCACCCGTTACGGTAACGCTGAATGTGCAAGTCCCGTTATTGGCGGGAACAGTCGCGCCCGTTAGCTGAATCGTCCGCGTGGCAGCCGTAACGACCAAATTATTCGTTCCGCCGCAAACGCTCGTAGTTGAATTAGCGACCGACAAGCCCGAAGGCAAAACGTCTGTTAATGAAACGCCGGTCAAAGGCGTGGAATTCGGGTTCGTGATTGTAAAGTTCAGATTGGTCGCGCCGCCGACGGAGATAAATGTCGCTACGAAATCCTTTGCGACAAGAGGCGGTTGAACGACCGTTGTGCTGACGGTGTTGCTATTCTGATTAATGCCGCCGTTGGCAGTAACATTTGCCGTGTTGGGAATCGAAACGGCGGTCGAATTTGAGTTGACCGTCGCACGAAAAGTGATCGTCGTTGTTTCGTTTGCCGGAAGCGTAAAGCCGCCGGTGCAGTTATTCGGATCGGTGTTGCCGTCAACGCAGACGGTTTCGCCCGCTTCCGGTGCGAATGACCGTTTTGCCTGTGCTTGCACACTCGGCACGATTATTGATCCGAGTTTACCGACCAAGTCGCCTAGACCGATTTTGACATCGGCTAAAAATCCTTGTGCGACTGCCCAATAATTTGGGCTTGGCACTTTAACTCCATTTTCCGTCTTCGCCGTTTCTTCGGCTGGAATGTCGTCCGTTCTAACTTCTGCAATCGTGTCGTCTTTGAATTCAATCGCGTTTACAAAACTCGGTTGAGTGCAAGCCGCTCCGCCCGTAAAATTGCTGGACACGGATGAGGGCGTAATGGTGGTTGCAGCATTCGCGTTCGTGCCGGTCATAAAAGCAGGAATACCGCTACCGTCGCCCGCACCCGTGTAGCCCGGCAATCGTATCTGTGTGCTGAATCGCTGACGTAATCTAATGTCCGAGCCGCCATTGGATTCGTTGGCTGCGTTTGTCAGGTTGTTGTTTCGCCAATCCATACAAGCCTGATTGGTATCGCCACTGATAACGCCGACGTTAGCGTAAAGACCATGCAATGCGTTCGCTCCCGGCATGCTGATGTTGTTGCCGGTGGCTGTCCCGTTGATTGCCGCACTACCCTCGCCAGCCTCGAAGAGAATGCCGATGTTGTTGACATTCGTAATAGTGTTGTTTGTGACCAGAGCGGTATGCGAGCCTGTGCCGCGGGATTCGACTCGGATTCCCGACGACGATGCCGATCCGTTTAATATATTGCCGCTTATTGTGCCGCTAAACACCGCGTTGCCCGCACCCTTGTTAACGTGAATCAATCCGCCTTCCTGATTGCCGCTAAAATTGTTGTTCAAAACGCTGTAGTTGAACGTGATATTTGCGGGAACTGTTCCTCCGAGAACGAATAGTCCGCCCTGTGCGATGCCCGAAGCATGCCCCCCGGTTCCGGTATTGTTGTTGAAGATCAAATTTCCCACGGCATTGTTGAGCAGCGACCAATTGCAATGCTCGCCGCCGTGCAGGGCGAAGACGTTGCTGCTAATGTTGGCAGTCATATTTGCCGTCAACTCGGTTTCGAGCGAAATCCCGTCGTCTCCGTTAGATGAAGCATTGGTTTCGCGTATGCTGCAGCCCGTGATCGTCAGATTTAATGTGCTGTTCTGGTTATCAACTTTGATGTTGTGGGCGAAGTTAAGCCGAATAGTGCTGTTTGTTATCGAAGCGGTGCCGCCGAGATTGGTAAATTGTAGTCCGCTTTCAGGAAACATGCCGCCGCCATTGTTTCCGTTAGATTCCACGATGGAATTTGTCAGACTGAAACCCGAACCGTTCGTTCCGCGAACGCCATAGTTGGCATGATTGTGAATCCACATCCGCGTGAGATGAACCGCATCTGCGTCCGTTAGACTGACACCGCTTCCGTCGTGTGTCTGATTTGCGGCGGCGGTAGTGTTGCGAATTCTGCCGCCGGAACAGTCTGCGGAATTGGCAGCGATGCCGATGGTAGTCGGGTTGCCGCTAACCGTCGTTCCGCCACAGTTGCCGCTCGTGTTGCCGAGAACGCGGAAGCCGCCCGGACTTCCTGTTGCGGAAGTATTGGTCAATTTAATTCCGTTCACGCCGCCGTCGGCATTCACCGTCGTCAACTGAATGTTAAGCGGTGTTCTGTTTGCCGCACTTGTCCCGACAATTTCCACCGCAACTCCGTTTGTCGTGCTGATCGTGCCGCTGGTCGTCGTTATTGTTCCGGTATTGTTGGTGGCATGAAACCCACGCTGTCCGCTGTTCGGCGTAAGGTTCAAGGCTGAAAAAGTTAAGCTGTTCGCATTTCCCGATAGCAAAACTCCCGTTCCGGCGGTGCCGCTTACCGTCATATTGCCGAAATTAAAAGTTCCGCCGCTAACCGAATTTGAAACGCTGACACCCGTTCCGGTCGAGTTCTGGATCGTGGTGGTCGGGCTGTCGAGATTTCCGCCCATCCCGGTCAAAACGATTCCGTTCGTACCGCCGTTTGCCGAAACCGAAGCGAATCGCACCGCCAATGTTCCGCCACCCGTCAGATTCAAGGCTCTGCCTGTGCCATTCAAGGCTACGTCGCTCGTTCCCGTCGTCGGTCCGACGGTTAATGTTCCGACGCTCGCCGAGGCGTTGAGTTTCGATCCCGTCGTGTTGCCGATGGTTAATCCGCGAATCGTGTTGCCCGATCCGACATTGACGGCATTTCCGGTCGTTGAAATTAGCGTCGGATTCGTGCCGCCGGTCGCCGGCAGCGTCGCACTGAACGACGGAACGGTTACGCCTGAAATTACCTGCAAACTTGCCGACGCACCTTGACCGATCAGTTTCTGATTGTTCAAAAGCGTCAGATTCGCGTCATAATTGCCGCTTCCCGTATAAATAAAAATGTTGTCGCCCGTCGCCGGATTGTTGCCCGTGCCGTTGTTGATCGAGGCAAATGATGAAAGGCTGGAAAACGGACTGCTCAATCTGCCGCAGCCCGCCGCCAAAGTTGTGCAGGATGCCGCATCATTTTTGACAAACCAGATCATCCCCGAAATATTCAGCGTAACCTGTGCCGTGTCATTTGCCGTGCCGTCGGAAAGTGTGTAAAAAAACGAATCCGCACCTTCGTATCCGGCGGGCGGATTATATGTAAAAGAGCCGTCCGGGTTGAGCGTTACATTGCCTCCCTGTGCGGTGGTCGTTGCCGTTCCGGGTATGGTCGCATTGGCGTTTGCCAGAGAATTGCCGAAGCCGGTAATGGTCGGGATTGTGCCGTCGGGGTCGAGGTCGTTTGCCTTCACGCCGTTGGCAAGCGGGACGCTGATGCTGACATTGCCAAGCACGTTGTAGCTTTCGTTAACAGCAATCGGAGAAGAGTTGACCGAACCCGGCACGAGCGTCAGATTCGAGTCGAGAACATCGGTAAAGATCACGCCGGTCGCGTCCGTCGCGCCGTTTGAAACCGTTACGGTGTAAGTCAGAGTATCACCTGGATTGACCACGCCGTTTCCGTTGGTGTCGGTCGAGAGCGTCGGATTGTTTTTCGTAACCGTAATCGGCGCGAGAGCCGGAGTCGCTTGGTTGATTTTGCTTGAAGCCCGGTCGCCTTGATAAAAAAGCGCCAGCGAAACCAGCGTCACGATAAAGATCGCTGAAAAAATTCGTTTTGATGTAAATAGACGGAACATTTGTTTTCTCCTCCGGTGAACAGCTTTTCAGCTTTCAAAGCTTAAAACGCGTGAAATTGCGGCGACGCTTGTCAGCCGCAAATGCTCAAGAAAAGACAGCGAGCGAATTCGTCGTTATTAAGCGCGACGGTTCTTTTTTCAAGTTTCGCGGACAGGGTTTGGCTTGCAAGAAGCCGATTGCCGGAACTCCGGCGCGGAGTGATTTGTGCGCCTGCGAGTAGCAAAGCCGTCCGCTTTTCTATCTTTTTCGATTTCTACAAATTTTGTTACTGAATTGCGTCATCCCGAAATTAGCTAGGTTAATTTATGTCGGTCGGAAAAGTCCTTAAGCAAATCCTAACAAGTGCTAAGGTTTCATAAGACGCTGTATGGAGAGTATTTTGAAAGGCGGTTTTGGAATAGTCGGCTGGCAATCATTTACTCGAAGCCGATGCGTTGGAGCAGGTCGTCGAATCGTGGATCAGAGCGAAGCGGGTCTAAAAAAGACCAGACCTTGAAGTAGGTCAAGATTGCCGACGAATCGGCGATTGATTTTTCGAGATATTCGAAGGCTTTGTCTTTATTTCCGAGACCGGCATAGACCAGGGCTATGGCGTGCGGTTCGACATATCTGAGCGCGGATAAATCCTCCAGCCATTTTATTACCTTCAGAGCTTTATTTTTCTCGCCGTTCAGCGCGTAAACCTGTCCGGCAAGGGCGGTGGCTTCGGGATCCGACTCGGCGAAGATAAGCTGCTTTTGTGATGGGGAAAGCGGTTTTTTACCGTTTTGTTCGGGAGGATTGTATTCGGCGATGGAGAATTCAATCAATTTATTTACCTCCTGAAGGGCTTCTTTATACATCTTTTTGTCCCGGTATATCATTCCCAGAAGACCGTTTGCCGGACCAAAGTTCGGATTGATTTCGAGGATTTCGTAACATTTTTTGATTGCTTCGTCATAGCGTCGGGCAAGATACAGGATTTTTGCCAAAGCCCGGTTTGAAGGAATCGAGAGCGGATCAATCTTTTGGGCTTGCTTGATTTGGAGGATAGCTTCGTCGAAACGCCCTGTTTTCGAGAGAAGACTGGCTAGCCAGAAATGAGCCTGCATGTAGTTGGGGTTTAGTTCGATGGCGCGTCTGTATTCTCTCTCCGCTTTCTGCCAGTTGCGGTCAAAGTTTGATGAAAGGTAAGCCGCAGAAGTGAAGGCCTCGGCGGAGGTTTCGTCTAATTCCAGCGCCTTGCTGACCGCTCTTTCCGCTTTTTGGGCAATATCGCGCAGCGGCGTGAAGCCGTAGGAGGAAAGCATACAGTAGCAATCGGCTAAGCCCGTGTAGGCTAAGGCGTAGTCCGGGTCATTTTCGATAGCCGTCTCGAAATAGCTGATTGCTTTTTCGATGTCTTTAATCCCTCTCTTATTCCAAAAATAGCGTCCCTTCAAATATGATAGATAAGCCTTGCCGTTTTTGGTTTGTCGTTGGGCGGAGAGTTTCTTCTCGCTGCCGGAGAGTTTTAAGAGTAGAATGTCGGAAATTTTGTTGGCGATAGCTTCCTGCGTTTCGAGAAGGTTGGACGGAAGATGAGCAAACCTTGCTCCCCAAATTTGTGATTTGTCCTTGATGTTGATTAGTTCGATGCTGAGAGATAGTTGTTCGTCGACTTTGTAAAGCCTTCCGACCAATACTTTCGATATGTCGAGTTCTTGTCCGATTGTTTGCAGGTCAGGAGTTTTGTTTTTATATAGGGATACGGTGTTGTGGGATATGACTCTTATTTGTTTCGATTGGGAGAGATTGTTGATAATACTTTCGGTAACGCCGTCACACAGGTATTCGAAATTCGGGTCGCCGCTTTCGTTAGCTATGGGCAAGACGGCTAAGGATACGTTTCGGGTTTCGGTTTCGGGGGGTCCTATTTCGCTGTGCATTTTTACTTTAGCGACGAAACAATAGCCGTGACCGTGAATTGTCTGAATAAAGACGTTTTCGCCCCGATTTTCTCCGATAGCTTTTCTTATCTCGGCGATTCTTACGGTCAGGTTATTCTCCTCGACGTATTCGCCTCCCCAAATTTTGTTTAGCAGGTCTTCTTTTGTTAAAATCTCGCCGCTGTTTTGCGCAAGCAGCAGAAGCAGATCGAAAGATTTTGGAGAAATCAAAATTACCTTACCGTCGCTTCCCAGCAATCGGCGTGTTGCCCTTTTAAGGCGGAAGTTACCGAAATCGTAAAATTCCGTCTTTTTTTCTTTCTTTGACATTTGCAATCGTTAGCAATTCCTAGGAACAAGTTTTTTTCTTTAGGTTAAAATAAGTTTCGGATAATTCGTGATAAATTTCCAGGCCGCGCAAGCTCTCAAACGCCAAGCGGAAATGCCGCTTCGAGGTCGGAACAACCCGCGAGAAAATTATCGTCCCGTCCGATCAAATCACCGCCTGCTGACACCAGCTTGAACCCATATCCAATCCAACATATATTTGTTTACGCATTGCTCTTTTAGACCCTCCTTCTTACTTGAGTAGGTCAAACAATGCACCCGACTGTCAAAGATCAAGTAAGATGAAACCGGACCAAAACCCAGACTTTCATCCTACCAATGGACAGGAGCGCGAAACAGCGACTTTCTT